>Ga0183101_1000018_pt10 | contig 39258 bp, 35 predicted proteins | sample Biomet3_FD_127790 | JGI IMG/M metagenome (GOLD analysis project Ga0183101, IMG submission 127790) | Microbial communities from bioreactor (seeded with sewage sludge) at LBNL, California, USA - Biofuel metagenome 3 | ecosystem: Engineered > Bioreactor > Anaerobic > Unclassified ... | reverse complement strand
CCCTCATCAGCAAGATCGCACTCGCCCAAATAAAAAACAGCCAAAGAAAGGGGAGCTTCAAAATGAAAAGAAAACTTGCAGGATGGGATGAAAATTACATGATAGAACTATTGGATTCTAGTTGGATCCAAAATATAAATTCTTAATGCGTCAGCCCTGACCTGTCGTTTTGCAGAAAACATCTTTATGTAAAAAATAATAGTGACGTATGGCATCAGCTTGTCTTCCTTTTCCGATAAAGACTAACGCCTTATGGTATAGTAAAAGATATGAAGTGAACAAAAGGAATTGTATGCTTCGGACTTTTAAATATAGCTGGATGCCTATGTGGGCGTCCAGAATGAAGTCTGTAGATAATATCTTGCTCTGAGTAGGTTCGTTTACTACTGATTTTTTGTAACGTATCATAGATTTGGCCTTCGAATATGGATATTGTTCATTCCGGTGAATATTGCTTGATGAATATAAGTTGTATGATAACAAAAAGAAATTAATATTCACTTATTATGTTATTATGATTGCATTTATTTTGCATATAGTGTTAATATTTCTATTTTACGATAAAAATATTATCAAAATGATTTTGTTTTTATTATAATTTTATACATTTGCATCCGTATTAATATTATTAAGAGAGAGAGATTTTTATGAGTAAAAAGTTTTTGTTGCTCATCATTTGTTGGATAACAATGATGAGTGGAACAATGGCGCAGGCTCAAGTCAAGGTGAGCGGTATCGTTCTGGGTGCAGACGATGGCGAACCTATAGTAGGGGCTTCTGTCATTGTGAAAGGTTCTAAAGTGGGCGCTGCAACAGATGTAAATGGTAATTTTACACTCCAAGCGCCGAGTTACAATGTCACTCTAGTCATTTCGTATATCGGAATGGCGACAAAAGAAGTGAAAGCTTCAAACTTTGTGAAAGTGACACTACAGAGCAATACACAAACTCTGAACGAAGTTGTTGTTACCGGTTATGGTGTAACAAAGAAAGCAGCCTTTACCGGCGCGGCTAATACTATCGGCGAGAAGCAGATAGGAAATCGAAACGATGCAAATCCTATTAAATCATTAGAAGGTGTGGTACCAGGTTTGCAGATGAATATTGGGTCCGGGCAGCCTGGCGCTCCTGCTAATATTTTCATCCGTGGTATCAATTCCATTAATTCCGGAACTCAGCCGCTCTATGTTATCGATGGTGTTCCATTCGACAATGATGTTGTTGGTATTCGTACCAACGAGGGGCAGGAAACGAGTCCGCTATCAACCTTGAATGCTTCTGATATTTCAACGATTACGGTATTGAAAGATGCAACAGCTACTTCTATCTATGGAGCTAGAGCTGCCAATGGTGTGATCGTTATCACGACAAAGCGTGGACAGGCAGGTAAACCCGTTATTAATGTTACAGCTAAAATGGGTTTCGACGAATTGCCTTCGTATTCCAATCGATATAAATTGGTAGGTACTGCAAAAAATATTGAGTTGGCTACCGAAGCCCTACTTAATGACTATGCAGACAATGGTGACAAATCAAACATGGGGTCTAGTGGTTATGACAATACACCTGCTGCTGCCAAACAATTCTATGATTATTTCACCGGTGGTTGGCTAACAAATGCCGAGAAGTATGGTTATAATACCGATTGGATGAAAGAAGTTACCCGTAAGGGATTGACTCAATCGTACGGCTTTGATATTTCGGGTGGAGGTGCCAACGGTACTGCTCCCGTCTATTATGCTTCTTTCGGTTATGACAATCAGAAATCATTGATGAAGGGCAAGGATTTGAAGCGTTATTCGTTCCGTTACAATATGGATCAGGCGCCATCAAAGTTTGTGAAATATGGATTCAATACCAATCTGTCGTATACCGAAACCAATATGGGCGTCAGTGGCGGTTATTATACCGATCCGCTTACTCAGGTTTATATGATGAATCCGATGAACCCTGTTTATAAGCAAGACGGTTCATGGAACTTTGATACGCCTACGGGATATAACCCTGTAGCTCTTCGTAGTAAGGATGGCGATAAATCACTAGCCAAACAATATCGGGTCTTAATAAGTCCGTATTTACAAGTAAATTTCACTCCTGACTTGTTTTTTATGAGTCGCTTTGGTGTGGATGCTTACTTGATTGACGAATTCGGATATGTGTCATTTCTGGATCCTGAAGGCGCTGAATCTAATGGCACTGGTGAGAATGGTAATACAACTCGTACTCTAATTACTACCACCAATACATTGAATTATATTCATACCTTTAATAATGTTCATCATCTGAATCTGCTTGTTGGTCAAGAAGGTCAAACGAGACATTTGAAGACTGCTTATTTGGCAGGTTCGAACTATCCGGTGCAGGATAAGAATGATATAGGTTTGGCTGCTGTTCCCAGCTCTGTTTCGACCTTAAACAGTGATTTGAAGTTATCGTCATTTTTCGGTAATGCTCAATACGACTATGATAACAAATATTATTTGTCGGGTAGCTATCGCTTTGATGGTTCTTCGCGTTTCGCTGCCGGTCATCGTTGGTCTGCTTTCTGGTCGGCTGGTGCCAAATATAGAATATCCAGTGAGAAGTTCATGGAATCTACTAAAGATTGGTTAAGTAATTTATCATTTCGTGCAAGTTACGGTACTACCGGTAATCAAGAGGTTGGTACTGGTTGGTATGCAGCCTCCGATTTGTTTGATTACGGATACAATTATAATGGAGTACCGGGTAGTGCCCATTCTCAGTTTGGCAATAGCAACCTGAAATGGGAGGAAACGGATAAGTTCAATGTAGGATTTGATATGACTCTTTTTGACCGTATCAATATTACTTTCGATTATTACGATCATCAAACCAAGCACATGGTCTTTGCAGTGCCTCTTTCGTTTACTACCGGATTAAGTTCTATTTATCAGAATGTAGGTAAACTATCTAACAAAGGTGTCGAACTGACAGTGAATGCCCTTATTCTGAAGGCAAAAGATCTTTCTTGGGATGTTACTTTCAATGGCTCCTATAATAAGAATAGGGTAGTTAAATTGAGTACGGACAATCCTATTGAAACACGTACACAGATTACTGAGGTGGGCCATCCGCTTAATCAATTTAAAATGAAAGAGTGGGCGGGAGTTGATCCCCAAACCGGCGCTGGCTTATGGTATTTGAATGCAACCGGTGACCAAACGACAACCGATTACAATAAAGCGGCAAAACGTTATTTGGGCTCTGCCAATCCTAAGTTTATCGGTTCTTTCTCAACCAATTTTACGTGGAAAGGTTTTGACCTAGCTCTTCAAATGAATTATGCTCTGGGAGGTAAAATATATGGTAACAACCTTCGTTACGACGAACAGACCGGTGCTTCATTTTATAACAACTATACCAATTATGTCTACGATCATCGATGGAAGAAAGCCGGCGATATAACAGATGTACCCCGTTTGGTTGCAGCTACCGGTACAGCAGATAGTCATTCTTCTCGTTTCTTGATGGATGGCGATTATCTGAAAATTCGTTCATTGAGCATAGGCTATACATTGCCTTCTTCATTGCTCGAAGGTACTTTCATTAATAAAGTGAGACTTTTTATGGATGCTGAGAATTTGTACACCTTTACAGCAAAGAACTATCGGGGTTTCGATCCTGCGGGAATTGGCTCCGATGGCATACAATGGTGGAACTATCCTATTGCAAGAAGTTTTATGTTTGGTGTAAATGTTAGATTTTAATGATAGGAGGAACTAAAATGAAAAATAGATACCTATATATAATAGCTTTTGTGCTAATGATTGTCGGGCTGTCTTCGTGTAGCTTGAATGAAACACCATACGATGCAACAGATACGGGCGATTCGTATAAGACGTTGACCGATGTCCGTAACGGGATGAATGGCGCTTATTATGCACTGGGACAATATGAATTTTTGGGAAACTATGCTGTCTCTCTTGGCGATATGTCTGCCGGAGTATCAGCCGGTAGCCCCGCTTCGGGCCACATGACTGACTACAGCGAATTTACTTTTGCGGAGTCGGCATCCGAATTGGAGGATATGTGGAACTATGGATTTAAAGTTATAGATCGTACCACTCGTACTATAAAAGGTGCCAATCAACTGATTGCTGCCGGTTCTATTTCTGATTTAGAGCAGGCAAATGCTTATATCGGTCAGTGCTATGCATTGAAAGCACTTGCCAATTACTACCTCGTGAATCTTTTTGCATTACCTTATTCGGATGCCAATAAGACTTCACTCGGATTGCCGCTTGTGAAAGATGAACCTGTGGATGCTCTGTCAAAAGTAGCGCGTAGTACGGTTGACGAAACTTATACTCAGATACTTTCTGATTTGACTGCAGCCGAGACTGCTTTTGCTAATGCTTCTTCCGTTACATCAGCTTATTATATGGGGCCGATGGGGCTGAAAGCTTTAGAGGCTCGAGTATATATGTCCATGGGGCAATATGATAAGGCAGAAGCTGCTGCCAAAGAAGCAATCTCTTTGAAAGGCAAAGGCGATGGCACAGCAACTGATGCTATACCGAGTGACGAAGGTTATATTGCAATGTGGACCTCAACAGCGATTAGTGATGAGGATCTTTTTACCATTGTCAAATCAGATAATGATAACCTTTCGGCCAATTCTCTGAATACCTTGTATAATTCGTATTATTGTACAACGCAAGAAGTAGCTCTCAAGTTATTTGCCGATACTGACATTCGTAAGGGCTTGTTTGTCGAGAACTCTTCGGCCAATGGAACTCAGCCTACTAAGTTTAGAGGAACAGCAACCACTGCAGCCGTAAACAATATTCCTATTTTCCGTAAGTCTGAGATGAGCTTGATTATTGCCGAGTGCGAAGCTCGTACTGGTACGGTAAGCGAAGCGCAGAACTATCTATTGTATACGGCTAAGCGCAATACCGCTATTAAGTCTGTTGACGACCTGCCTTCTACTCCGGCCGACTTGCTGGGATTTATCTCTCAAGAACGTATTCGTGAGTTCTTCGAAGAAGGACATCGTTTTTATGATGCTCGTCGTATAGGCGATAAAATTGATGCTGATAATTACTCAAGCTTCGATATTCAGAAGTTTGTATTCCCTATACCCGAATCAGAAATCAATGCAGGATTCGGTATTAAACAAAATACCGGTTGGGAGGACAATTTGCCCGCAATATAAAGGTTGAATGACGTCTCTTTGTGAGATTAGATAAAAATGGGCCCCGAATAGAAAAGTCATTGATGGCAATTCTGTTTGGGGCTTTTTTCTATTTATATATTTTCCTCTATGCTAAGAATATGTCTTTATTATATTGCTTCAGGGGTGTCATTTGTGCAAATTCGTATACGAAATGATGTAACTGCATGATGAAATTACATTAATATAGCTGTCTCTTATGTTTTATTTAGCTTTTTGATTTGCCAATCTTAATACTATTCCATATTTTTGTCTGTTGTCTAATTATCCATATTATGAGAAAAGTAATATTCTTTTTTGCATTAGTAATGTCTTTGACTCTTTGTAGTACCATTTTACGGGCTCAAGAGATTAGTGATGCCGTATCCGATTCGACTGCTAACCAAGTAACGACGGAACATCTGAGCTTGCACAAACAAATCAAGCAAAAGTTTATTGAAGGATCGGCTCTCTTCATGTCGTTTGTTGCGTTGGTCTTTGTTGCCGGACTGGCGTTTTGCATTGAGCGTATCATATATCTTAATATGTCACGTTCCAATTCGCGGCGTTTGCTGGTTGATATAAAAGAGGCATTAGCCCGTGGTGATACTGAAACGGCAAAAAATGCGTGCCAAGGCAATCAAGGTCCTGTGGCTGCTATTTGTTATAATGGATTACAACGAATAGACCAGGGTGCCGATGTGGTAGAAAAATCCGTTGCAGCGCAAGGCAATATACAGTCTGCCTATCTCATTAAACATTGTTCTTGGATCAAGCTTTTTATTCGTATGTCTCCTGCTTTAGGATTTTTAGGTACTATATTCGGAATGGTACAAGCGTTTGATAAGATTCAGCAAGTTGGCGAAATATCTCCTTCTGTTGTTGCGGGAGGAATTAAGGTTGCACTCATTACAACGATCTTCGGATTGATAAGTGCTCTTATTCTGCAAGTGTTCTACAATTATATACTTTCCCGAATTGATAATATCACCAACGATATGGAAAATTCTTCGATTACGCTTTTAGATTTGGTTGTGAAATACAATCTGAAATACAAACGATAAGAGGGGAGAAAGGATCATGAAAAATAAAGCTTGGAAAGTATCGAATTTTACACTATGGATTATTTTGGGTGTTTCGTTAATCATAGCTTTGTTGTTTTACTGTGGAGGTGAAGTCCCCGAAGCACAACGCATCGTTTATGATTTGCCGCAACCGTCATTTACCGACTTGTTTATTGGATGGGTATTTGTCCTTTTGGCATTGACCTTTCTTATTATCATTTTCGGGGGCCTTTATAAATATGTGAATAGTGATGAGAAAGGCTCTATTCTGCACACCGTGTTTTTGTCCGGAGGATGTGGCTTGATGATCCTATTGCTGGTGACGTGGATTGTAGGTGATGGTGATGCGTTGAAAGTACCGGGCTATGTTGGAGATTATAATAATCCCTTTTGGTTGAAAGCTTGTGATATGTGGTTATATTCCATATCTATATTGCTTGTTATTGCTGTAGGACTTATTGTTTGCTTTGGTTTGCGTAACTATCTTAACGCTAAAAAGTGATATTGATGATGTTTCGTAGTAGAAAAATAAATTTGAAAGTCCATTTTGTAGAGACTGGATATATAGCCTTTCTACTATTGGTGTTTTTTGTCATTTTTGTATCAATCAACAACTCTCGGCCTCACGGACGTATAGTGATACCATTAAAGGATTCGGGGGTACCTGATGTCTCCACTCTTAAACCAAGAAATATTTTAAAGTTAAAACTGGATAAGGATGATCGCCTAATGGTAGAGGGAGAACATATCCCCATCGATCAGCTTAAGAGTGTGGCCAAAGAATTTATTGATAATCCTAATAACGAACCTAATAAACCCTTGAAAGGAGAACGTAATATACCGTATTTTGGTCCGATGATTATTACGCTACAGCATATTATTTATTTTGAATATGATAGACAAACTTCATTCGGCGCTTATATGGACGTGCGTAAGGAACTGAAAACGGCTTATTTCGAATTGCGGGATGAGCTGTCAAGGAAAAAATGGCAGAAAAAATATAAGACGTTATTACCCGATGAGAAAAAAGCTGTATTGATGATTTATCCACAGCAAATTTCTGAGAAAATGTATTAATGAAAAGAGGAATATAATAATGGAACTATTTAAGAAAAAGAAAAAAATGTCAATGCCTCCTTTGCTTAATTACACTTATGCAAATGTGGTTTTTCTTCTGTTGTTCTTCTTTCTGTTGATGACCAATATGCACAAGGATACCAAAAAGGCTCCATTTTGTAGTCTCAAAGCTACGCAACTTACTCATCTTGAAAGAAAAACGCTGGTGACTTATATTACTATTCTTCCGGCGATAGATGAAAAAGGCAGTCGCATACAAATAAATGACTCTTATGCCACAGTCGATGATATATACTATTATATTATCAAAGAAAGAGCTTCTCTCGATAGTGTCGATAAGGATAAAATGGTCATTTCGCTTCGTGTTGACAAAAATGCTCGGATGTCACTCGTTAATCAACTAAGGGATGTGCTTTTGAAGGCAGGTATTGCAAAGGTGGATTATCGATTGTGATAACTTTGCCGTATTTGCTGCCGGTCAATCAGACCGAACGCTGACGAGGCATTCATTAAAAACGAATAATTGCCAATCTTTTGTGTCGTTTGGCTATCTGTGGGGAGAGTCGTTTACCCTATTTTTGTTCCGGATATTAAAACAATATTGTTATGAAATTATTTAAGCAGACTTTTACGTTATTATTTTTATTGCTTACTCTTATTGCTTGTGCAGGCAATGCCAATAAGAATGCAAAGAGCGGAGATAATAATAGTGAACTGAAACAAAAGAAAGGAGTGAAAAATATGAAAGTAATTCATTTGACGAAAACAGAATTTCTGGAGAAAGTATATAACTTCGAGAAAAATCCTAATGATTGGAAGTACGAGGGTGATAAACCCGCTATTGTCGATTTCTTTGCTACTTGGTGTGGTCCATGCAATGCTCTGTCGCCTATCATGGAAGAGCTTGCCGAAGAGTATGGTGGGAAAATTTATATCTATAAAGTAGATGTCGACCAAGAGGAAGATCTGGCTGCTGCATTTGGTGTTCGTAGTATTCCGACTCTCTTGTTTATTCCGCAAAGCGGTAAACCCACTATAACCCAAGGTGCTTTACCTAAAAGCGATTTGAAGAAGATGATAGACCAGCATCTATTGAAGTAATATACTGTTTGAATATTTTATTTATAAAAAGGATAGTTCGATAATTTTCGTTCTATCCTTTTTTGTCTATATTTGTAAGTAGAAAACTTTGCTTATGGAATACAAGCTCAATACTCGTCTCAATGGAAGTATGATAGTTACTTCAGAATTGCATCACAATAAATTGGTGATGCAAGATAAGTCGCTTTATAAATTTATTTGGGTCCGTAGTGGAATGATAACAATAGAGATAGATCACATTCCGATGAGGCTTGTTGCTGATGAGGTCATCGCCTTGTTGCCTTTGCATCATTTATCTTTTATCGCGGTCGAGGGCGAATATCAGGCTTTGTTATTTAATAGTAACTTTTACTGCATTTTCAGTCACGAAAACGATGTGTCTTGCAGTGGTTTTCTTTTCAATGGATCATCGCATATTGTACTACTTAGACTTACGTCCTCGCAAACAGAAAAATTGCAACGTGTTTTCGGTGACTTTGTCGACGAATGCCAATTGAAAGACTACTTACAAGAAGAAATGTTGCGTATCTTGCTTGAACGTTTTATTATTATATGTACTCGTATCGCTCGTGAAAGTTCGGCTGTTACACGAGAAAATGATAAGAGCTTTGATGTCGTTCGTCAATTTTATATGCTTGTAAACACTCATTTTAAAGAGAAGAAACAAGTACAGGATTATGCCGATTTGTTGTTTCGTTCTCCCAAAACCATATCCAATCTCTTTTCGGAGTATGGTTTGCCTTCGCCTTTGCGGGTCATTCATGAGCGCATTATTGCCGAAGCCAAACGTTTATTGCTTTATACCAATAAGAGTGCTAAAGAAGTAGGTAGCATATTGGGCTTTGAAGATATTGCAGCATTCAGTCGCTTTTTTAAAAAGGTGGTAGGCGAAAGTATTTCCGATTATCGCAAGAAGAGTAACTGTGAATAACCGATATTTTTAATACTTTCCATCTGCCTTTCTTTTTGTAATGTAAAGCCAAAATAATTAACCTTAAATTTGTGATATTATAAAATAAATACTACCTTTGCATCCGCAAATACAAGGTGCCTTAGCTCAGGTGGTAGAGCATCGGACTGAAAATCCGTGTGTCCTTGGTTCGACTCCAAGAGGCACCACTTAAAAGTAAATGCTAATAGTTTTTATTAACTGTTAGTATTTTTCTTTTATATCATATCCGGATCATAAAATAATAATAACGGCTCACCAGTAATAACGGCGAGACTTCAATCTTTCTACTTTACAAATAGCATAACTAAATGGGACGGCCATGGCCAGAATAACTAAGAATTCATAACAAGTTCATTTGGTTTAATATCTTAGCAAAGGGTTTATCATTATATCCTTTGCCACCTCCGTATGACACCATACCGTACTACCACACAGTAGGTTAACGATGCATCGTATACAACGCCAGCGGAAAAAGGTCCTAAAATCGGCTTTAGAGCATGTTGTGGATACCTTATTTTCAGCGGACCTTTGCTTAGAACGATTCTAAATACTAGCCTACATATAGCTGAGAAGCCGTTTGTGCACAGAAGAGTGTGTCCCATCTATTTTGATAAATATCTTATCCCCGATGAAAGGTGGCGAGCAAGTAAGTGGCTGTAACAACATCAATAGACGGTTAATTTTTTACAAAAAAATAAAGATGAAGGACAAATATAAGAACGATAGACAAAACAAACGGTAAGACCGTCGTTGTCGTATGTTAGTTTTTTCGGTGACGTCCATACGTTATCAAAAAAACTTAAGGACGTCAACAGATTTAGGTCCATATGTGGTTTTAGAAAGATAAGGATGATTCTGATACTATTTTAACCATACCGAAGTGGCACTTCTTGATATATAGAATTGAAACTGTGTTTGACATGTTCTCGAAAAATGATAAGGACGAAAATAAAAATTCATAAGGACGAAAATAAAAGTTTGTATGTACAAACTTTTATTTTCGTCCTTATGAATTTATCGCTGTCTATCAGGTGTTTACGTGTATGCACTTTAGCAGCTAATGATAGTTAATTTCTGTGTTTCAAATTTTCTTGCTGTAATATTCAACAAATTATATTGTCCTTAAAGAACTTTGAGGGCGTATTTATGCAATAGTCCGATAAATAATGAAATGGAATTATGGCAAACGCCGATCAAAAAGGTCGGCGTATTGTTGGATGGGATTACTATGAAATATTATTAATAGAGATAGAACAAACTTATAAAATATTCGTTTATTCTATGAAAAACAGTGTTTTACAATATTTTTTTGTAAATTGCGTACGGGTGAATTTCGTTAGATCGACAAGCGACTTTAAGTGCAGTACTGGTATTGTTAATCGAAATCAATTAAAACTTGGTGATTATGAAGTTGTTTATTATATCGAATAGATTGCCTGTAAAAGTTAGGAAAGACAAACAAAACGGCTTTTGCCTCGTAAAGAGTGAAGGAGGTTTGGCAACGGGTCTGGCTTCACTCGATATGGATCGGGTGGAAAAGCATTGGATAGGATGGGCCGGAATAGATGTCGATAGTGAGAATGATAAAAAAAATATTGTTGCTACGCTAGAGGAATCTCATTACCATCCTGTGTTTTTATCGGCAAAACAAATACATCAATATTATGAAGGATATTGTAATAGTACTCTTTGGCCTTTATTTCATTACTTTTATTCGTTCGTAGAATACGATAATAGATATTGGGATACTTATAAAGAGGTTAATCGACTGTTTTATCAGGTAGCTCAAACGTTGATTTGCCCGGGTGATATTGTATGGGTGCAAGATTATCATTTGATGTTGCTTCCCAAAATGTTGAGAGAGGGAATTAAGGATATCCGAATAGGGTACTTTCATCATGTTCCCTTTCCTTCTTATGAACTGTTTAGAGTACTTCCCGAGCGTGCCGAAATATTGTACGGCCTATTAGGTTCCGATTTGATAGGATTTCATACTCATGATTATGTGCGCCATTTTGCCAGTACGGTAAGTAGGGTGTTGCGATTACCTCTCAAACTTGATTGTATCTGTATGGAACGCCATAAATCGTATATTAACGCTTTCCCCATGGGAATAAATTATGATTTATACCATCATGCGGCAACGATGCCAAATGTAAAGAAATGCATAAGAAAACTGAAGAAAGATTATGGTAAGGACAACAAATTGATTTTATCTGTTGACAGATTGGATTATAGCAAAGGTATATTACATCGAATTAAGGGGTTTGCTCTTTTTCTAAGGAACCATCCGGAATACAGAGAAAAAGTGTCGCTTGTTATGATTATTGTTCCTTCTCGAGATATGGTTGGTAAATACACTAAATTGAAAACAAAAATAGACGAGCAGATTGGTGCTATTAACGGGAAATATTCAACAATCAATTGGACTCCGGTTCACTATTTTTATCACAGTTTTCAGTTCGACGATTTGGTATCAATGTATGCAATGGCCGATATAGCTTTGATAACTCCCTTAAGGGATGGAATGAATTTAGTTGCTAAAGAATATATTGCTACAAAAAAGAGTGCCCCGTGTGTATTGATACTGAGCGAAATGGCTGGTGCTGCCATAGAGTTGAAAGATGCTATCATTATCAATCCCAATGACATTAAGCAAATAGAACAGGCTATTTTGCAGGCTTTGGAAATGCCTGTTAAGGAACAAGATAATCGATTGAAAAAGATGCAGAAAGTGGTATCTAGCCACACGGTAGAAAAATGGGCAACCGATTTTGTGAACGAATTGATGGGAGTGTATGATAAAAATGAGTATTTAAATAAGAAAGTAATTAATGTTGAAATCTGCCAGAATATTGGTGAGGCGTATCATAGAGGCACACATCGGTTGTTGGTGTTTGATTACGATGGCACATTGGTCGGTTTCAAGGATGATCCCTCAGAAGCATATCCGGACAATACTGTGTTGAACCTGCTTCTCCAAATGTCTAAAGATAAATTGAATCATATCGTTATAAGTAGCGGGCGGGACCAAATGACATTAGAAAAATGGTTTGGAAAGCTGCGCGTCGATATGGCGGCTGAGCATGGAGTGGCTTATAAGGAAAATGGTGTGTGGCACGAACTTGTCGGGCAAAAGACGTGGAATAATGAGATTCTTAATATCTTGCAAATATATACCGATAAAACCCCTGGAGCTTATATCGAGAAAAAGAAAACGGCTTTGGTGTGGCATTATAGATGTGTAGACGAATGGCTTGCATCTTTCAGAGAGCAGCAGCTTGTCAACGCGTTGATGTCTCCTTGTAATCAACACGGCATGCAGATAATGCGGGGGAATAAAATCTTGGAAATAAAGTCTCCGTTATATTCAAAGGGCAGTGAAATGAAAAGGTTATTGGATAAAGATAGCTATGACTTTATTCTGTCTATGGGCGATGATATCACAGATGAAGAAATGTTCAAGGTATTACCTGATAGTGCATATAGTATCAAAATAGGTAATAGCTCGGATATTGCAAGGTATAACATCCCTTTGCAGGAAGATGTCATTCCTTTTTTGTATGAAGCATTCCTGAAATAGACTTCAAGGTCTCTTGGAGACTATGGACGAATAAATTTGGAAAGTTCTACTTCTTTCGAAAAGAGTAAGGCTGTATCAATAAGTGCTAAATGTGAATATGCTTGTGGAAAATTGCCTAACTGTTCTTTTGTTGTAAAATCCAAGTCCTCGCTGAAAAGTCCCAAGTGATTGGAGTATGTCAATAACTCCTCGAATAGTTGTTGGGCTTCACTTTTACGCCCTGTGACATAGAGCCCTCTAACCATCCAAAAAGTACATACGGTAAATGCTGAGTTCGGAATACCGAAATCATCGTGATTATTGTATCTGAACATCAGCCCTTTGTAATAAAGTTTATTGTATATGGCATTCACCGTTTTGGTATAACGCTCATCTTCTGCCGTAATGAATCCGTATTTTTCCATCAGTAGAAGAGATGAATCTAAATCGGCATTGGAATATGTTTGAGCAAAGCTTTGTATCTCTTCCTTCCAACCGCGCGACAGCACCTCCTCTTTTATCTTTTGGGCTTCACTTCTATAACGTTCCGAATATCCTTTTTTGTGCAACATGTCGGCTATTTTTGCTGCTCTGTCCAATGCTACCCAACACATCACTTTGGAAGAGACGAAGTGCTCTTTTTTATTTCGTATTTCCCAAATTCCGCTATCAGGAGAGTGCCAATCTCGTAATACAATTCTGCATATATGTTTAACAACTTCAAACATTTCTTCTACTTCGTCGAGCGTTCCTCTGAAGTAAAGATAATATTGGTAGATGACGTTCATGAGATATCCAAATGAGTCGTTTTGCCTTTGGCTGTAGGCTGCATTACCAATCCGTACGGGTTTGGAGTTTTTGTAACCACTCAAATAAGGCAGTTCGGTCTCTGTAATGTCACGTTCATACCGGATGCCATACATGATTTGAAGATTGTCGTATTTGGAACGCAGAATATTTTGTATGAATCCCATGAAACGTCTGGCAGCTCCACTATGACCTGTCTTGATAAGAGTTTCTATAGACATGGAAGCATCTCGTAGCCAGCAATATCTGTAGTCCCAATTGCGAATACTGCCTATCGATTCGGGAATGCTAGTGGTAAGTGCAGCCAAGACAGCTCCTGTTCGCTGATATGACATTAATTTCAGGACTAGCATACTTCGTTCTATAAAATTATTGAAATGACCATATTGTTTGGACCGGTTTGACCAATTCATCCAATATAGTTTTGTGCGTTCGTATTCCAAACAGACTCTTTCGATATCAACTTTAATTACTTTTTGATTATAAGAAATAAGGATAAACTCGTCTTGCGTGAGTTCAAACTCCTTTTTGTTGAGTATGCAATCGAAGTTGATGTTGGAATATAAATAGATGGCATCGTGGATGTTGCCGTCAATACCCGATTTTATGTATTCGGGGCCTGTCTTGTGTTTGATTTCGCCGTTAGCATAGTTCAACCGGGGATCATAATTAATTGTTATTTTGGGATGTCCCCGTTTAAGTCGAATGTAACGATATAATTCTGCGGGGATAAAATAGTTTGTATTGTCGTTGATTTTATACCGTGGCATAAAATCAATGACTTCAAAACACCCTGATTCAGAGTCGAATGTTGTAATCAAAACATTTGTGTGATCGATATATCGCTGCTCTATGTGATAATCTTTATAATTAATGAACCCTAATGTACCACCGATATTTTGATCCAGAATCTTTCCGAATACGGAAGGAGAATCAAAATCAGGCAAACAGAACCAATCCACACTTCCTTCTAATGAAATAAGGGCAGCCGTGCGGCCATTACCAACAACTCCATAATCTAGATTTTCCATTATATCAACTATTTATCGAGTTATAAAGAATAAATCACAAATATAAAAAGATTCGTTATATATGCCAACCTTTGGCAACGAATCTTTTTATATAATATCCTAATTTATAGGGAATATTTTCGGGATAGGCTCTTTATTTTGCGTTCTTTACCGAACGGTTGAATGTGATATGAGCCATAACAGGATAATGATCGGATGGAGTACGGCGTTTGTATTGATACAAGTCTATTTCTTGAGGAGCTGCATTTGATTTGTGTGCATCGTTAGCGATGGGTGTCCAATAACAATTGGTAAGGACTGCATAATTGTTAATAGAAAAACTCCGAGATACGAAGATGTGGTCAATACGGCTGTCTGTCTTTATGTCGGAATTGAAATCATTGAATGTGCCGTTTTCTGCGAAACGATGTTTGGCATATACGTACGAATCTCTAAGAATACCGGATGTTGTAAAGATCGTATAGATTTCATTTTTCTGATCGACATTAAAGTCTCCGGTCAGTACCACGGGAGCTCCTTTGCACAACTCGCGTATCTTTGACACTACCAATTTAGCAGATTCTCGACGCGCTACTACTCCGATGTGATCCATATGGAGATTAAAATACCAGAAACGCCATTTCGTGTTGCGATCTTCGAAATGTCCCCACGTGCAAATACGGATACAAGCGGCATCCCATCCTTTATTGGGGCGCGTGGTATCTTCTGCCAACCAGAAGTGGCCTGAGCCTAATAACTTGAATTTAGCTGTTTTATAAAAAATAGGAGAGTATTCGCCTCCCTCTTTTCCATCATCACGTCCTACACCTATGTACGAATAGCCGTCAAGTGCTTTGAGCATATCATGCAATTGCCCCACCAGTACTTCTTGAGATCCAAAGACATCGGGAGTTTCAAAATTAATCATATCACAAATAACAGGACAGCGTTGCTGCCATCCATTTCCATTTTGAACATCGTAATCGTTTTGGTTGCGAATATTATAAGAACCTACATATAGTGATTGGGCTCCTACTAGAATGCACGCAAATGCGAATGCAAAAAACAAGATAGTACGTTTCATTATTTTAGATGTTTAGCTATTTTAAAAATTTACGCCAAGATTAAGATAAAAGCAACCATTGTGCGAACTGTCGAATGTGTCGTGGCTGATATTTGCCAAACCGATGTCATAGGTCATGTCCATGTACATGTTTTGAAACGAAACGCCACAACCCAGACGTAATCCGCCGTCGAAGCGTCTGAATTTACTTCCCGAAAAAGAATCTTCGGCTTCGCGATCGCTATAGTTTTTTATCCTTCCACCGATGCCGTATGCAAAATAGCCGCCCGCAAAGGGTTGGATCGCTACATCGTCATTGATGAAATATTGATATTTCATGACAATAGGGAGCTCCAAATAATTTAAATTGTAAGTGAACTTCTTGCTGTTGTTATATCCTTTGCCTCCTTTCTCTGTGTAATATAATCCTCCTTCGAGAAAAATAGGAGTATTGTATGCCACTTGCATTCCGGTAACGAAACCCAGATTGAGTCCGGATTGATTGTCGCCACCATCCAACAATTGGTCGTCCGAATTGATATGAGAAAGTCCAAGCCCTAAACGTAGTCCATAATAAATTCCTAAATCATTGTTTGTCCAACGATTGAAATTATACCGATTGGAGCTGTTGTTGTATGAGCGGTTATTCCGGTTATTTCGGCCATTGTTTTGTGCCGATATCGGTATCAAAAGAACGATACTGAGAATTGCCGTTAAAAATATTTTTTTCATATTCTTATTTTTTGTGGAACCTAATATTGATAGGAGTATGCCTATTTATATTATATCCTCGGTTTAACAACTACAAATTAAGAAAACTTTCTTCATTTAAGCATATAAAAAAGAGATAAATAAATCTAATGGACTTTGATTCGATCTAAATATGTACTTTAATATCCGGATGTGGCAACAAACTCCGTAAAAACAGACGTTCAGAAAACTTGCACCTTTAATCCTAGGGATAGGTGAATGATGTCTTTCAGTTTCAGGTAACGGTTGTTGAAAGCACTGACCACATACAAATCGTTTGTTCCTAATTCATAAAAGAAAGTAACACTCTTGGAATATTTGCGGCGTTCGTTGGGTATGAAATAAACAAAACGTTGCCCGACGGATAGATTGAATCGAACACGAGTAGAAAAGCCATAATAGCCACCCGGATATTTACTCGGTTCTTTTGTCCAAAATTCGTCTCCCAATATGGAGTTGGCATAAAGGCTGACCGTCAAAGGATCTATCGCAAAATGTTTTCCCAAAGGCTTATTGGTCCACGGAATATAGTTTTGCTTAAGTGTTAAGGTCAATTTATTCTCGGATGTACTATACTTGGGTAAAAAACCGATATATACGTCTGTTTCCCATTGATGATGTTTGCCATATTCCCACCCCGGGCCGAATGAAAGCAAGCCCATTGAACCGGCAAATTGTAACTTGTAATGCCGAGGAACCAGTTTGTTCCAGAAAGATTGGTATTTGACTACTCGTTCCTGATACAAACTATCAGCAGCTTTGAGAGAAACGAAAGATGGGCACATGAGCAATAATAAGGTGGATATCCTAAAATTCAACCACTTCATACTTATATCCTTTTTTGTAGAGAGTAAAAACTAAATAAGAACGCTTAGCAATATTGGCACTGGCATAATACATCACGCCATCGCCAAATAGATCATCGGCTTCGATCTGATGATCATGAGCGGACAAACAAAACTGTAGGTTTGGAAAACGACAGATGTCTTTTTCGAATATCCTTGCCACATTATTGTTGAACTGATCGCTATATGGGCGGGCATGCATGGCAAAAATTGTTTTGTCGTCTGGCGAAGCAAGCGAGTCTAATTGATTATCTATGAAATTGAAATCGGGGATCGGATTTGAATAGTCATATTCGAGGGCATTTGTGTTCAGGCAAATGAACTTCGTGCGCCCTGCTTTGAAAGAGAAATTCGGATTGCCGAATACTTTGGTGAACACTTCTTTTCCATCGCCCAAACAATCATGATTGCCCAACAATACGACATAAGGAACTTTTAGTTCGTTCAGAATATCGCGTTGCCATAAAAATTCGTTTGTAACTCCAAAGTCGCTGACATCTCCGCCATGGAGTACAAAGTCTATATCATTGCGTTTGTTGAGTATACGTACAAAATCTTGAGTGTCATCGTACCATCGCTGAGTATCGCTGATAACAGCAAAGCGAATGGTGTCGCGTTTTGAGCAGTTTCGTTCTATTAAAGCACTGTTTTTGTTGTTTATTCCAACTTCGCCCTTCACTAATCCATCATAAGGAGAGTAGTCGAAAGCATTGCAAGAAGTAAAAAAGAGCAATAAAAGAGGTAGTAATTTTCTTGTTCCAATCATTTCTAAGTAATATATGAATTCGATGCAAAGTTAAAACTAATTTTATATCTCTGGTTTTCAATAAGGAGTTTGGAACAAAATACAAGTAATAATCTCCTTAAATAGAGGAAATAGAAATCTATTGCGGTAAAATAGAACAAAGAAGGCATAAGGAAAAATAAACGCAACAAATATTGATAATTGAAATAGAATAAGTATCTTTGAATCATCGTACTAGAACAAAACTAAATAAGATTTAATGGTTTATAGAACATGAAAACACTTATAGCTTCAGCATTTATCAGTTGTCTTTTGGGCACAGCCTATGCACAGACACCAAATTATTCTTTTCAAAATACTCAACTACCGCTTGAACAACGAGTGACGGATTTGGTTAATCGTTTGACGCTAGAAGAAAAAGTGGCCCAAATGATGTATACTGCTCCTGCAATTCCTCGGCTTGGTATGCCTGCTTATAATTGGTGGAATGAAGCTCTTCATGGAGTGGCCAGAACGGAAAAGAAAGTAACCGTCTTTCCCCAAGCTATCGGGGTTGCTGCAACATTCGACCCTGCAACGGCATTTGATATGGGAACCGTAGCTTCTACCGAGGGAAGGGCTATCTACAACCAATGTCGGAAAGAAGGGAAAGAAATACTGATATACCATGGGCTTACCTATTGGACACCGAACATCAATATCTTTCGTGATCCGCGTTGGGGTAGGGGACAAGAAACTTATGGAGAAGATCCTTATCTTACAGGTCTGTTTGGCCTGAATATGGTAAAAGGCTTGCAAGGAACTGACGCTAAGTATCTGAGGGCGGCTGCCTGTGCCAAACATTTTGCAGCTCATAGCGGGCCCGAATTCGGGCGGCTTAGTTTCGATACTAAAGTAAATTTGCACGATTTGTTTGATACCTATCTTGCTGCTTTTCGCCAATTGGTGACAGAAGGCAATGTAGCCGGAGTGATGTGTGCTTATAATTCTTTGAATGGACAACCATGTTGCGGTAATAACCAGCTGATGATGGAAACATTGCGTTTGGATTGGGGCTTCAAAGGATATGTCACATCAGACTGTGGAGCTATTGAAACCTTTATTACGGGTCACAAAAGTCAGCCTGATTCATTGAATGCCGCCGTTTCGGCCGTGCTCAACAATACTGATTTGGAGTGTGGCGGAAGTTATGGCGTACCTTCGGCGGATTATGAACAGGGTATCTATCGAAAGCTGCTTGATGCCGTACACCAAGGAAAGGTTAGTGAAAAACGTCTGGATGAATCCTTGATGAGGCTGTTTACTGTCAGGTTCCGATTGGGGCAGTTCGACCCTGATAGTGTGGTATCTTACGCTCAAATACCGCTTTCTGTTATCGATTGTGAGGCGCATCGGCAGAAAGCATTGCAAATAGCACGAGAAAGTATTGTCCTTTTGAAAAATGAAAAAAAGATATTGCCTCTGAATCCCGAGAAAATAAGATCGGTGCTGGTTGTCGGTCCGAATGCCAACAATGAAAAAGTATTGTGGGCAAATTACAATGGGCTGCCATCATCCACCGATACGCCTTACAAAGGAATTGCTGAAAAGTTTAGCAAAGCAAAAGTGGACTACTTGGAAGGGTGTGATTATTATAGTGCTGGTAAAGATCAATTGTCCTTTGCAGAGATAGCCAAAAAGGCTTCTAAATATGATGTTATTGTGTTTGTTGGTGGAATTAATGCTGATATGGAAGGTGAAAACGGTTCGGTGGAGGAAAACGGGCCGGCAGCTCCATTCTTTAAAGGAGGAGATAAAACGACTTTGGCTTTCCCTGAGCAGCAAACCGAACTCTTTGAACACCTGAAAAAGACGGGACGTCCTATCGTTTTTGTCTGTATATCCGGCAGTGCCCTTGCTTTCTGTAAAGAGGCGAAAGAAGCTAATGCTGTTATACAATTCTTTTATGGCGGGCAGGCTACCGGCAAGGCGTTGGCTCAGGTGCTGTCGGGTGATTATAATCCGGCGGGGCGTTTGCCTCTTACTTTTTATGCTAGCGACAGTGACTTGCCGTCTATCGATAACTATTCGATGGAAAATCGTACATATCGCTATTTCAAAGGTAAACCTCTTTATCCGTTCGGTTACGGATTGAGTTATACTTCTTTCAAATACAGCGATCTCAAGATGGTAGACAGAGCTATGTCAACCGATCGTATTAGCGTTTCGGCAACAGTCACCAATACGGGAAAGACGGATGGTGATGAAGTGGTGCAACTTTATGTAAAACATGAGGCAGCAGCAGACGCTCCCATTGTTGCGTTGAAAGGAATGAAACGTATTTATCTGAAAGCTGGAGAATCGAAGAATTTATCTTTCGAGCTTGCTCCTGAGGATTTGGGGATAGTCAATAAATCGGGATACCTTGTCAATAAGGCCGACCATATTACTATATATATAGGTGGAGGGCAGCCACAGTATCCTACAGCTACATCCGGCAATGCAGTAACACATGAACTAACGATCACGGGAGAACCTAATTACATACATTAGAATACCTCCCATTCGTGATAAGACTTAGGTATATCGTTGCGAGTCTGGCGGTCTATTTCAATATGATTTTGTTGAAATAGACCGCCAGACTATATTCGTACGTCTTCGCCACAGCATTGTAACTAAAGTCACAATGCTATGCCCAAAATGCTTTTAAACGCTTCGTGGGACCTTTCTAAAAGGGTGAGATCTGTGAAACATACTGATGAAAGTTGGTTCACATCAGAACGTTTTTATATTCTGTCCTAACAAGATTGTCGTTCCACATATGTGAGTTGATCGAATCACATATATGGAACGATCGACTCACATATGTGATTCGATCAACTCACATATGTGGAACGACAAAACCTAAATGAGTCAACAAAAATGCCTTAAATACAGCAACGATGATTCAATAAGATGTGTACAAAACACCTTCTCTCAGATAAGAAAAAATGGACCACTTCTATGCATGGGTAGTAAGCAAGGGAGTTTCCATACGGCCTGTACACCACAAAGACCGAGTCATGGCTTAATCGATTGATATGCGAAGTCTACGATCCACGTTTCATAACATGTTAACACTAAGGAAGATAATCCCATTTCGAGGTCCCATAAATAAGCCGTACCGGCGTACGCCACTCATAATCAATAAGATAATGTGACAGAAACTTTAGGAAAACCAATAAAAAGCGGCAGAACTGTCTCTAATCGGAATAGCTCAAGTATTACAATTGTGGTTTCGGCTATAAAATTTTGAAAGCAATAGCGGCACATGCTTCAGCATCGGCAAGGGCATGATGGTGCTTTGTCAAATCGTAACCGCAATGGGCTGCAACTGTTTGCAACTGATGGTTGGGTAGAGATTTTCCGAATACTTTGCGTGATGCCCGGCAAGTGCATAAGAAATGATAGTCGGGATATGCCAGGTGGTATGTGGCATAAACAGCCTTGAGGCAACCTTCGTCAAAAGGGCTATTGTGAGCTATTAGTGGCATAGTTCCTATGCGTGGTGCAATATCTGTCCACACGGTAGGGAAGTTGTCGGCGTCGTCTGTGTCAATGAAGGTAAGTCCATGAATCTCTGTATTCCAATGACTATAAAAGTTTGGACAAGGACGAATCAGGCGATATATCTTATCTTTCACTTTACCATCATTGACAAAAACTAATCCCACGCTGCAAACGCTAGATGGAAAACGATTAGCCGTTTCAAAATCGATTGCAACAAAATCTGTTATCATCTCGCGTCGAAATAAAACATGCTAGCAATGCTGCCAGCCTTGTGCTTTCAGTTCAAACTCGTTACCGTCTCGGGCAATGAGAGCATATCCTAGGTTCGAAGATGTGATGTTGCCTATTAGTTTGACTCCTTCTATTTGCGTTATCTTATCATGATCGCCAATAGGTATGGTGAAGAGTAGTTCATAATCTTCTCCTCCATTTAAGGCACAAGTTGATACATTCATGTTCAACTCTTCGGCCATTACTGCCGTTTGATAATCAATGGGAATATGTTCCTCATAAAGTCGGCAACCCACAGCGCTTTGTTCGCAGATATGCAACATTTCGGACGATAAACCATCCGAAATATCCATCATTGCAGTTGGCTTAATATCTGCTTCTGCAAGCTTCTGAATGATATCGCGTCGAGCTTCGGGTTTGAGTTGCCTTTCGAGCAGATATTCTTTTCCTTCAAAATTGGGTTGAACATCTTTTCCGGTTCCTTTCAATACAGACTTCTCGCGTTCTAATAGTTGCAAGCCCATATAAGCTGCTCCGAGGTCTCCCGTAACACATACCAAGTCATTTTCTTTGGCTCCGTTGCGATAAACTACATTGTCGGCTTCGGCTTCGCCAATACAGGTTATGCTGATGGTGAGCCCCGTCATGGATGAACAAGTATCTCCTCCTACAATGTCTACATTATAGTTTTCGCAAGCAAGTCTGATTCCCCCATAAAGAGCTTCTAAGTCTTCTACCGAAAATCTTTTAGAGATACCGAGTGAAACCGTGATTTGTTTGGGGCAACCATTCATGGCATAGATATCTGAGAAGTTGACGACAGCTGCTTTATAACCGAGGTGTTTTAAAGGAAAATACGTTAAATCGAAATGAATGCCTTCCAATAACATGTCGGTGGTGACCAATGTCATTTTGTGATCATAGCAGAGTACTGCTGCATCATCGCCAATGCCGTATTTGGAAGAAGAATGTTGTAGTTCGATACCTTTGGTCAAGTGTTTGATAAGACCGAATTCTCCTAAAGTTGCAATTTCCGTTCTTTGCATTGTTATAACTTTTCTATAAGTTCTTTGAAGATAAGAGTCATGTTAGGTTCCGAATTGTCGGCGGCCTCTTGTACGGCAAGGTGGTTTACTTCCATAATGTGGTTTTCTACTCCTAAATCCGTAACGACTGAAATTCCGAATACTTTCATGTCACAATGGCGTGCAACGATCACTTCTGGAACAGTGGACATACCTACAGCATCGGCACCGAACATGCGGAACATGCGGTATTCGTGGAGAGTTTCATAAGTGGGTCCTTGAGTTCCCAGATATACTCCTTGGCGTACTTCGATGTGATGCTCTTTGGCAATTTCCAATGCCATGGCGATTAGTTCCTTATCATAAGGCTCTCCCATGTTTGGGAAACGGTCGCCATATAAATTCTTTCCACGGAGCGGATGTTCGGGAAAATGATTGATATGATCGGTGATAATCATCAGATCGCCTACTTTGTAGTCGGGATTTGTTGCACCGCTGGCATTTGAAACAAATAGGGTTTTGATGCCAAGTTCATGCATTACTCTGACAGGGAAGGTGACTTCTTGCATAGAGTATCCTTCGTAGTAGTGAAAGCGCCCTTGCATTGCCATGATATCTTTGCCTCCGAGTTTGCCGAAGATAAGTTTGCCGGAGTGACCTTCGACTGTCGATACGGGGAAATGGGGAATTTCGGTATATGGAATCTCTAATTTATCTGTTATATGATCGGCTAAATGTCCTAATCCTGTACCCAGAATGACTGCTGTTTCTGGAGCCGTATGTACTTTATTGCGTAGAAAGCTAGCTGTTTCTTTTATTTTTTCTAACATAGTCTAATATGATTTGATTGAATGATTCTTTTTTATCTTGTAAAAGGTTGATGCGTATCGGAAGAATATATAGATTCTTTTTCACTTCTTCGCTCATCTCGAGGTGCGAACGAAGTCGTGCTGCATCTTTCTCGGTTGTGATAATAATACGCTTGTCCTGCGGGAGTCTTTCAAACTTTTCATTGAGCCGCCTTATGTCTTCTGCCGAGAAGTCGTGATGATCTGCAAAGTGTATCGGAAATACTTCTTCAACACACTCCCTCAACTTGTTGACTAATGGCTCCGGATTGGCAATGCCTGTAACGAGGAGTACCGACGTGTCTTCTTTCAATTCAGAAAGTGGCATAGTTTTGAGCTTGTCGCTTTTGAACATCATATAAAGATTTCCATAGCAGAGTTGCGAAAAAAACAATTTCTGATATGGTAATAAGTTAACGCCCTTGCTGATAACGTTGAAGTCGATGGGCTTGATGTCGTCCGGACATTTGGTTACGATGACTATCTGAGCGCGGTCTTTGCCTGTAATGGGTTCGCGCAATCTGCCTGCCGGAAGCAGCTTGTCATGATAAAACGGGCGGGAGCAACTAGTGAGTAAAATATTCAGCCCGGCCGCAACATATCGATGTTGAAATGCATCGTCGAGTAGAATAATGTCGATACTTGGATCTTTTAATGCCATCAGGTTCTCTATGCCCCTGCAACGATTACTGTCAACCGCTACCTTTATGTTGGGGAATTTCTTCATTATCTGGAAAGGTTCATCTCCAATTTCTTCGGCAGTGCTATGTGGCGTGGCCAGAATATAGTCTTTGGTATGCCTTTTATATCCTCTGCTCAGTACGGCAATATTAAACTCTTTATGGAGAAGGCGGATAAGATATTCCGTATGCGGCGTTTTTCCGGTACCGCCTACTGCCAAATTGCCTACACAAATAATGGGTATGTCGAATCGACGAGTATGGAAGGCAATCTTTTTATCGAAAAGAAAATTTCGAAAATTAACTGCCATACCGTATAGATACGATAGAGGAGTAAGCCACTTATCAATATGAATATCTTTGTGGTACATATTAATCAGTTAATATTAAGAAAGAAAGGAATTCGGGCTTGAATAGTCGCTTGTTTTTGAAGCGAATTGATGAACGAAAATACTTCGTAATAGCTCCCTAATCGGCTCTTCAATAACTTGGTCTCTATATAATTGTCCGGCTTCTCTTTCAACAATGCAGAAAGGATGCTCTTTTGTTCGGGGTATGATGTAACAGAGTAGTTCGATACTTTCGATAATTTTGCAGCAATTGCAACGGCTGTATCTATATTGCCCATTTGGTCTACCAATCCTAATTTTAAAGCTTTTTCTCCACTCCAAACTCGACCTTGAGCGATGCTTTCTATAGCCGATTTGCTCATCTTGCGACCTTGAGCGCACCGTGAAACAAATGTGTTATAGCCATTGGCTATTTGCATTTGGATCAATGATTTCTCTTCGGGGGTTAGCGAAGTACCCAATGCTTCCAAATTAGACATTTTGTTTGTCTTTACACCGTCGAAAGTCAATCCTATTTTGTTGGCCAATTTTGTAAAGTTCGGGATGACACCGAATATACCGATAGAACCGGTAAGTGTAGTAGGCTCTGCAACAATTTTGTTTGCTCCGCACGATATATAATAACCACCGGATGCTGCATAGTCGCTCATCGAAACAACTACCGGCTTTTTAGCTTTTAGCAGTTGGACGGCATGCCATATCTGCTCTGATGCAAAAGCGCTACCTCCTGGAGAGTTGACACGCAATACAACGGCTTTAACGTCATCATTTTCTCGCAAGTCGCGCAAATCAGATACTACTTCATCACCTACTATTTGTTCGTCGGATAGAGAAGAGGATGTTGACGACTCATCTACGATATCGCCGCAAGCGTAATATACGGCAATTTCATTGCCACTCTTATCTTTGGATGTTTTATCCTTTACGTTGAGCATATCGTTGATGCCAAGAATATTGAGATTGTCATCTTTGCTTATACCTACTTTTTTCTTCAAGTAATCTCTTACGTCCGACTTGTATAGTAGAGTGTCTGCCATATGAGTGTTGACACACATTTTGGCCTCATTGAATAAAACGGTTCCGTTGTCGGCTATCTCGTTTAGTTTAGAAGTTGTGAGGTGACGTGATGCAGCTACATCCTTCACCACTTTTTCCCATAAAGAGCCCAGTAAATCTGTCATCTGAAGACGGTTTGCATCACTCATCGAGGTCGAAGTCAAAGGTTCTACTGCCGATTTGAATGTACCTACCTTGAATACTTGTTGTTCTATTCCCAACTTATCAAAAAGGTTTTTCATATAGACTATCTGCGTCGCTAAACCTTTCCATGTGATAGAACCTTGCGGGTTGAGTATTATTTTGTCTGCAACACTCGAAAGATAATATAAGCCTTGAGTATATGTATCACTGTATGCAATGATAAATTTTTTGCTTTTCTTAAAGTCTAGTAAAGCATCTCTGATTTCCTGATACGAAGCAAATGAACTATTCAACAATTTAGCTTGAATGTATATACCTTTGATGTCTTCGTTGGATTTGGCTTTCTTTATGGCAGATAGTACATCATCCAATCCTATGGACTGATCGTCGTTACCAAAAATTCTAGCCCATGGCTTATCCTGAACACGTTCGGAAAGTTGTCCGTCTAAATTGAGCATCAAAATAGAATTCTTTTTGACCGTGACCGAGGTGCCAGATGAGGCAGCGATGCCCGAGATGACCATAATACCGATAAAAAAGAAGATCACACCGGTAATAATAAGACCGGTTACAGTTGCTAGCGTGTATTTCAGAAAATCTTTCATAATTTATATTATTTGTTTTAATGTTATGTCTTATTGTAATAGTTGCATAGACTTGACCAAATGGCAGGATGAACAAAGTATCGAACGTCTTTTCCTTGTTTCATCGCCTCTCTGATGAATGTTGAACTGATCTCGAGCATAGGCGAGCGAACGATGTGTACTGTAGGGGGTATTGGCTTGTCTACGTCGATCGAATAGCCCTTACGAGGATATACATAGATGTCGTGTGAGTCTATAATTTGTTCCCAGTCTTTCCATTCTTTGAATTTTATCCAATTGTCCGCACCTATGATAAGACTGAACTCTATGTCAGGGTAAGCCTTGCGAAGCTCTTCCAAGGTACGAACCGTATATGATGGTTTTGGCAGGTGGAACTCTAGGTCGGAAGCTTTGAAATGAGGACAGGCAACGATTGATTGGTTGACTAATTGCAGGCGGAATTCTTCAGGAAGTAGTTCTTCTCCTTCTTTCCACGGATTACTTGGCGACACTACAAACCATATCTCATCGAATTTCTCAAATTCGCAGAGATAGTTGGCTAGTGCCAAATGTCCGATATGAATGGGGTTGAAAGAACCGCTATATATTCCTACTCGCTTCATATAAGGCTTTTATTTTAACTCATTGTCCAAAAATATTTTTACTGCTTCCAACGTTTCTGCCTTGGCTTTCTCTAGTTTGTCGTTGGTAATAACCACATCGTATTGAGGCGCAAATGATAATTCAAAAGATGCCTTATCTATGCGTTTTTTTATCATTTCGGCTGTATCGGTCGCTCTTGATTCCAAACGCTTTTGCAGCTCTTCAATAGATGGGGGTTGTATAAAGATCGATAATGCTCTGTTGCCGTAATGTTTTTTTATATTACATCCTCCTTTTACATCTACATCGAATACTACATTTTCTCCAATTTCCAGTTGCTTCTCTACTTGTGATTTTAGTGTGCCGTAGAAACGCCCGGCATAAACTTCTTCGTATTCTAGCAAATCGCCTTTAGAGATACGTTCTTTAAACTCTTCTTGAGATAAAAAGAAATATTCCACACCGTCTTTTTCTTCACCACGTGGGGGACGTGTAGTCGCCGAAATAGAAAAAGCAAGGTTTAATTGCTGCTGAAGCAAATAGTTGATAATTGTCGATTTGCCTGATCCGGATGGAGCAGAAAAAATGATAATTTTTCCCCTTATCATAACTACATTATATTAAGAACCTGCTCTTTAATTTGCTCTAGTTCGTCCTTCATTTGAACGACAATCTTTTGCATTTCCGCCTGATTGGATTTACTTCCCAACGTATTGATTTCACGTCCCATCTCTTGTGCAATAAATCCTAATTTTTTACCTTGTCCTTGGCCGCTTTCAATGGTTGTGATGAAGTAATTCAGATGATTGCTCAAACGTTGTTTTTCTTCACTAATGTCCAGTTTTTCAATATAGTATATCAACTCTTGCTCGAAGCGGTTGTTATCATATTGTACATCCAGATATTTATTGAGTGATTCTTGAATACGGCTTTTTATTTTGTCGACACGATCTTTTTCATATGGTTCAATGCTACCGAGCAGTTGAGTAATGTTCGCAATCTTTTCTCTCAATTTTTTCTCAAGTGCTGCACCTTCTTGTCTACGGAATTCCAGCAGTTGTTCAATCGCTTTTTTGATTGTTTCATGTGTTGTATTCCATTCTTCACTTGAAAGTTCGGATGTCTCGTTTGCCGACAATACGTCAGGCATCTTTAGTAATGTCTGAAACCATTCTTCAGGAAGAGGAATATTTAGATTGGTTGAGATATCTTTAATCTGCCTGTAATATTCGGCTACAAGATTCTGATTGATATGAGTCGCATCGGCTGCACAGTCTTTTTTCTCTACCCATAATACGAAATCTACTTTGCCCCTTTCAATGGATGCGTTGATTTCTTTTCGAGTATCCATTTCTTTTTCACGATATGAGGGAGCCATCCTCATTGACAAATCCATAGCCTTGCTATTAAGTGATTTGATCTCTACATTTATTTTTTTATCGGGAAAATCGGCTGTAGCTTTACCATATCCCGTCATTGATAAAATCATAATACCTTCTTGTTTTTTGCAAAAATACACTTAAATTTTCAAGATTCCATCATAAATCATCGTTTAATTGTTTTCATATATGCGGATAACTAAAAATAATCTATTAATTTTGCATCGTAATTTAATAGTTTATTATGTCTTGTATATTAAATATTGAAACATCTACCAATATCTGTTCGGTTGCAGTGAGCCAAGATGGGGCTGTTATTTATCAACAGCAAGATGAAAAAGGTACTTCGCAGAATGTTTCTTTAGGATGTTTTGTTGATAAGGCTCTTTCTTTTATAGATAGCCATGCTATTCCTTTGGATTCGGTTGCTGTGAGTTGCGGTCCTGGTTCGTATACCGGTCTTCGTATTGGCGTTTCGATGGCAAAAGGTGTTTGTTATGGTTTGAATGTTCCTTTGATAGGAATTCCAACACTTGAAGTGCTTTGTGTACCGATATTGTTGCATCAGGAGGAATTGCCCGAAAATGCACTGCTCTGTCCGATGATCGATGCCCGCCGCATGGAAGTTTATTCTGGAATTTACGACCGAGCATTGAACTTGGTAAAACCTATTTCTGCCGATATTATCGATGAGAATAGCTATGTTGATTTTATGGAAAAACAGCCTGTCTATTACTTTGGTAACGGTATGGATAAATGCAAAGACAAAATAAAACATCCTAATGCTCATTTTATTGATGACGTTGTACCGTTGGCATCTATGATGTTCCCGTTATCCGAAAAAGCGGTGGCCAAAGAGGATTATAAGGATGTAGCTTATTTCGAACCTTTCTATTTGAAAGAGTTTATTGCGACGAAGCCTAAAAAGTTACTCTAGGAAGATTTTTATTTTATGAAATATAATACGCAACAAAAGAAAATGCTATTACCCGAATATGGACGGAGCATACAGAACATGGTGGATTACTGTTGTTCTATTTCTCAAAGAGAGGAACGTCAGCGCTGTGCCAACAGTATCATTGCTACCATGGGAAATATGTTCCCACAACTTCGTGATGTCCCTGATTTTAAACATAAATTGTGGGATCATTTGGCCATAATGTCCGATTTTAAATTGGATATAGATTACCCTTACGAAGTTATCAAAGAAGATAACTTGATTGTTAAACCCGATCCGATTTCTTATCCACATAAGAAGATTCGTTATCGGCATTACGGTCAGATTATTGTCGATTTGATAGATAAAGCATGTGAAATGCCGGAGGGAGAAGAACGCGACAACTTGGTTGCATTGATATGCAATCATATGCGGAAAGATTATGTGTTGTGGAATAAAGATCTTATTGATGATGGCAAGATAAGCGAGGACCTGAAAGAATATTCTTCCGGGAAATTGTGCTTGACAGAGCACATCTCCGATCTTATGCAGCAGCGTTTTACTGTTTTTGGGCGCCCCTCTAGCGAAAGGAAAAGTAATGGTAACGCTAAAAACCAAAAGAACAATAAAAGAAATTTTAAAAAGTAATTCTTAATCGTTTTTTTACATGTCATCATTTATTATAGAAGGCGGTCATAAGTTGAGTGGCGATATTTATCCTCAAGGGGCAAAGAATGAAGTGCTCGAAATTCTTTGTGCTACATTGCTTACTAAAGAGGTGGTGACAGTGAGCAATATCCCCGATATATTGGATGTGAATAATTTGATTCTACTCTTGGGCGAGATGGGGGTCAAAATTGTTAAACTCGGACTCGGTTCTTATAGTTTTGAAGCCGCTTCGCTAGATCAACGATATTTGCAAAGTGATGACTTTTTGCAGAGATGCTCCAAATTGAGAGGTAGCATTATGCTGGTAGGACCATTACTCGCTCGCTTTGGAGAAACTCTTATTTCGAAGCCGGGTGGTGATAAAATAGGACGTCGTCGATTGGATACGCACTTCCTCGGTATCCAGAAATTGGGGGCTCTTTTTGAATTTGTAGAAGACAAAAGTGCATATCGTATTACGGCAAAAGATGGCCTGACGGGAACCTATTTATTACTCGATGAGGCATCCGTTACCGGAACGGCCAATATTATCATGGCTGCGGTTCTGGCAAAAGGAACGACTATTATATACAATGCTGCATGCGAACCTTATATTCAACAACTTTGTAAAATGTTGAATCGAATGGGAGCCCGAATATTAGGGGTTGGCTCCAACTTGTTGACTATCGAAGGGGGCGAAGAGTTGCATGGTACGGAGCACAAAGTACTGCCCGATATGGTAGAGGTGGGCAGTTTCATCGGCATGGCTGTAATGACAGCCAGTGAACTTACTATTAAAGATGTGTCTTATGAAAATTTGGGCATTATTCCTGATAGCTTTCGCCGTTTAGGCATCAAACTTGAACAACGAGGAGATGATATTTTTGTTCCTCTTCAAACAACATATCAGATAGAATCTTTTATAGACGGTTCTATCATGCAATTGGCCGATGCTCCATGGCCGGGTCTGACTCCCGATTTGCTTAGTGTGTTGTTGGTCGTGGCTACTCAAGCTGCCGGTAGTGTGCTGATTCATCAGAAAATGTTCGAAAGTCGTTTGTTCTTTGTAGACAAATTGATTGACATGGGGGCTCAAATTATATTGTGTGATCCGCATCGGGCTGTTGTCATCGGACACAATCATCATTTTCGTCTGAAAGCCAACAATATGTCTTCGCCCGATATTCGTGCCGGAATAGCATTGCTCATTGCAGCAATGAGTGCCGATGGAGTGAGTCGCATTAGTAACATCGAGCAGATAGATCGTGGATATCAGAATATTGAGGGGCGGCTTAATGCGCTTGGCGCTAGAATAACTCGTATATGATCCGGAAAGAAGAATTATATCAAATAGGCAGGTTTAACAAACCCCATGGCGTTCATGGTGAGTTACTGTTTACTTTTACCGACGATGTTTTTGATAGGGTCGATTGTGACTACTTTGTTTGTTCGATCGATGGCATCTTTGTTCCTTTTTACATAAGCGAATATCGATTTAAATCCAATAATACCGCACTTGTCATGCTTGATGGAATAGCGACGGTAGAGAGGGCGCGAATGTTGGTAGGCGTTGATGTATTCTTTCCGCTTAAATATATAAAGGAGGAACAGAAAGACGAATTATCTCTTCAATATTTTGTAGGGTTCTCCGTCAATGATGTCGCTCATGGTTTGTTGGGAGTTATAAAAGAAGTGGACGATTCGACAGTCAATGTCTTGTTCTCTATCGAAAATGAACAGGGAAAGCAACTGCTGGTGCCCGCACAGAATGAACTAATTAGTGATATAGATTATCAAACACGGACTATAACCTTTGATTTGCCCGAGGGATTAGTGACAATAAACCATGAATAAAGAGATAAAAAAGAAAAGAATAGCTATTTTAGGGGCAACGGGTTCTATTGGTACTCAAGCTTTGGATGTGATAGAACAGCATGCTGATTTATACGAAGTACGTGTGCTTACTGCTTACAACCAAGTAGATTTGCTGGTGCAGCAAGCTCGTCATTTTATGCCGGATGTTGTTGTTATCGCCAATGAAGAGAAATATGAGAGAGTGAAAAATGCTTTATCCGATCTGCCAATCAAAGTATATGCCGGCGCAGAAGCTCTATGCGAAGTGGTCGAAATGGATACGGTAGATATGGTATTGACAGCTATGGTTGGTTATGCCGGCTTAAGGCCTACGATACATGCCATTAAGGCACACAAAGTTATTGCTCTTGCAAACAAAGAAACCTTGGTTGTTGCCGGTGAACTTATTGAACGGCTTGCAACCGAATACAAATCTGCCATCATCCCTGTCGATTCAGAGCATTCGGCTATATTTCAATGCTTGGTAGGGGAGGTTGGTAATGAAATAGAAAAAATATTGTTGACTGCATCTGGAGGTCCGTTCCGTACTTTCAGCAAACACCAACTGCAGTCTGTTACATCTGTTCAGGCGCTGAAGCATCCTAATTGGACAATGGGAGCCAAAGTAACGATTGACTCTGCTTCTATGATGAATAAGGGATTCGAAATGATGGAAGCCAAATGGCTGTTTGGCGTAGATCCCGAGCAAATCGAAGTACTCGTCCATCCTCAATCTATTGTTCATTCGATGGTTCAGTTCAAAGACGGTGCTGTAAAAGCGCAGTTGGGAGTGCCAGATATGAGGCTTCCTATTCAGTATGCTTTTTCTTATCCCAATAGAATCATATCCGATATCGGCCGGATTGATTTTTCTGTCTGTCAATCGCTCACTTTTGAACATCCCGATACCGAACGCTTTCCTAATTTGGCACTAGCTTTTGAGGCCATGAAGCGGGGAGGAAATATGCCTTGCGTTGTCAATGCGGCCAATGAAATAGCTGTGATGGCATTTTTGCATGATGAAATAAGTTTTTTGGGAATGAGCGATCTTATTGAAAAGATGATGTCGAGAGCGGTATTTATCAAACAGCCGACTTATGAGGATTATGTAGCGACCGATAGTGAGGTGCGCTGCATGGCAAAAGAATTAATCAAAGTAAAAACAGTTTAGAATTTTATAATGGAAACATTTCTTATTAGAGCACTTCAGTTGATAATGAGTTTATCATTGCTTGTTATTATTCATGAAGGAGGTCATTTCTTGTTTGCTCGTTTATTTAAGGTTCGGGTAGAGAAGTTTTATATATTTTTCGATCCTTGGTTTTCGCTATTTAAGTATAAAGCTAAAAATAGCGAAACAGAGTATGGCGTCGGTTGGTTGCCACTTGGTGGTTATGTCAAGATTGCCGGGATGATAGACGAGTCGATGGATGTCGAGCAGATGAAAAAGCCCGCACAGTCATGGGAGTTTCGTTCCAAGCCTGCTTGGCAACGTCTTCTAATAATGGTGGCAGGTGTGCTTTTTAATTTTCTGTTAGCACTGTTCATCTATTCGATGATATTGTTTACTTGGGGCGATCAGTATATAGATGTTCATAAGGCTCCGTTGGGAATGTCTTTCAATGAGACTGCCAAAAAAGTGGGCTTTCATGATGGCGATGTACTCTTGTCTGCCGATGGATATAAATTTGTTCGTTACGACGGCGAAGCTTTGAGCAAAATTGTTGATGCTCGAGAAGTGACAGTTCGGCGTGATGGTAAAGAAATGGCTGTTTATATTCCAGATAAATTGATGGAGAAATTGATGGGGGACAGCTTGAAGTTTGCCACTTATCGCTTTCCTTTTGTTGCCGATTCGATAAGAATCAATTCTCCGGCGGCCAAGGCTGGCTTGATGCATGGTGACAGTATCGTTGCGTTGAATGGAAAATCTATTTCATTTCTTGACTTTAAGAAGGCGATGTCCGATTGTGAAAAATCATCCAAAACACAACACGCTGATTCTGTCAACCCACACCGCATTACGTTGTCGTTCGTTCGGAATAAGCAACTCCATACGGTGACTTTCGATACAGATACTCATTTCCAAATAGGAGTTGTTCCGGTACAAGACTTGATGGCCATCATGCCGATGGTAAATCATCATTATGGTTTCTTTGAGTCATTTCCTGCCGGTATTAAACTAGGTGTTAATACATTGGGAGGTTATGTCAATAGTATGAAATATGTCTTCTCTAAAGAAGGGGCCAAACAACTTGGCGGCTTCGGCACGATAGGCAGTATTTTCCCTGCTACGTGGGATTGGCATCAATTCTGGTACATGACGGCTTTCCTTTCTATTATTTTGGCTTTCATGAACATTTTGCCTATTCCCGCATTGGACGGAGGACATGTGTTTTTCTTGCTGTATGAAATGATCACTCGTCGTAGACCAAGTGACAAATTCTTGGAATATGCTCAGATGGTGGGTATGGGAATATTATTTCTTCTATTGATATGGGCCAACTTTAATGATATATTAAGGTTCTTCTTCCGATAGAGCATTAATCATTATAATCATTAGGTCCCATCAAGTATATAATGCCTGATGGGACTAATTTTTTATCTTTTTCTTGGAAAAACATATCTTTGGCACGTGGTTTGTTTTTACCTTTTCGTCGATTGTTGCGATTCATCATTTGCAGGAGGAAAACATCGGCCTAAAAAAGAAATTGAATAATAATAAATAAAAAACATAACAATCATGGGAAAGATTATTGGTATTGATTTAGGAACAACAAATTCCTGCGTAGCAGTTTATGAAGGCAATGAGCCGATAGTAATTGCAAATAGTGAGGGCAAACGCACTACACCTTCAGTAGTAGCATTTGTTGAAGGTGGCGAACGTAAAGTGGGCGACCCTGCCAAACGTCAGGCTATTACAAACCCGGAACGCACCGTTTACTCTATTAAGCGTTTTATGGGTGAGAATTGGGGACAAGTACAGAAGGAAGTAGCGCGTGTTCCTTTTAAAGTGGTCAGCGAAAACAATATGCCTCGTGTATCGATAGACGACAAACTTTATACACCTCAAGAAATCTCTGCAATGGTTCTTCAGAAAATGAAGAAGACTGCCGAAGATTATTTGGGAACTGAGGTTAAAGATGCCGTTATTACTGTACCTGCTTATTTCTCGGACTCTCAACGTCAGGCAACCAAAGAAGCTGGCGCTATTGCCGGGCTGAATGTGAAACGTATTGTCAACGAGCCGACTGCTGCTGCATTGGCCTATGGTATTGACAAATCCAATAAAGAAATGAAGATCGCCGTATTCGACTTGGGTGGTGGTACTTTTGATATCTCTATCTTGGAGTTCGGCGACGGTGTGTTCGAAGTTCTTTCTACCAATGGTGATACTCATCTTGGTGGTGATGATTTTGATCAGGTTATTATCAATTGGCTTGTTCAGGAATTTAAGAATGACGAGGGAGCTGATATTTCGAAAGATCCGATGGCATTGCAACGTCTAAAGGAAGCTGCAGAAAAAGCTAAAATAGAATTATCTTCTTCGATGAGTACAGAAATCAATCTACCTTATATCATGCCTGTAGGTGGAGTGCCTAAGCATTTGGTTAAGAATCTGACTCGTGCCAAATTTGAATCGTTGGCTCACGAATTGATTCAAGCATGTCTCGAACCTTGCAAAAAGGCTGTTACCGATGCCAAACTTGCTACATCAGAAATTGATGAGGTTATCTTAGTTGGTGGATCTTCTCGTATACCGGCCGTTCAGCAATTGGTTCAAGATTTCTTCGGAAAAGTACCATCCAAGGGTGTCAATCCCGACGAAGTGGTTGCTGTAGGTGCTGCCATTCAGGGAGCTGTCTTATCCAACGAAATCAAAGACGTTGTCTTGCTTGATGTTACTCCGTTGTCTTTGGGTATTGAAACATTAGGTGGCGTTATGACAAAGCTGATTGATTCCAACACGACTATACCTTGCAAGAAAAGCGAAGTGTTCTCTACTGCTGCCGACAATCAGACAGAAGTAACGATCCATGTGCTGCAAGGCGAACGCCCTATGGCTACTCAAAACAAATCCATTGGTCAGTTCAATCTGACAGGTCTTGCTCCAGCTCGTCGTGGTATTCCGCAGATCGAGGTTTCTTTCGATATTGACGCCAATGGTATATTAAGCGTTTCGGCAAAAGATAAAGCTACCGGCAAAGAGCAAGCTATCCGCATCGAGGCTTCCAGTGGTTTGAGCAAAGACGAAGTCGACAGAATGAAGGCAGAGGCTGAGGCTAATGTAGAAGCAGATAAAAAGGAACGCGAAAGAATCGACAAGATAAACGGTGCCGATAATATGATATTCCAGACCGAGAGTCAATTAAAAGAACTTGGAGAAAAACTCTCTGCCGACAAGAAAGCTCCTATTGAAGCTGCTTTGCAGAAACTGAAAGATGCTCGCAAATCGGAAGATTTGTCAGCTATCGATGCAGCAATGGCAGAAATTAATACCGCATTCCAAGCAGCTAGTGCCGAGATGTATGCTCAGAGCGGTGCTCAGCAAGGTGCCGGTGCACAGCAACAACAGGCTGGTCCTGATATGAATGCCGGTCAGGCAGACAATGCACAAGGCTCAGAAGCTAAGAGTGGCGATAATGTTCAAGATGCCGATTTCGAAGAGGTGAAATAATTTCGACAAATCGGTCGTCGTACAACGATAATAAAAAAGCGTGTGGCTCAACAGAGTCGCACGCTTTTTTTATTATCGTATTTATTCTATTTAGAGAATTACGATGGCTCTTTCACAAGAACTAATCCTTTATCTTTCTACCATCAGAATATTCATGGTAGATTTGGTACATGCTGTCAGGAAATCCATAGCCCGAACCTTCGCAGTTCTTAAGAATCTTTTCTATGCGAGCTTGGAACTTTGATTGCAATTCATTCTTTTGAATGTACTTCATAGCTGCCTCAAAGTTGGTGTACGAAGAATCATAAAAAGAGTCCCATAAATCTCCACAACCATTAGCTACCTCTGAGGCACATTCGGATATATAAAGCATCAAATCGGCTATAAGATGGGTAGAGGGATTCAGTGTTTTGAAGTCTTTGACTGTTTTCTTGCATACCGAAAATCTCATTTTACCATCACCTCGTTTTGGAAAGAATTCTTTTGTGATAATTTCCTTGTATTCTTTGAACTTCTCATGATCATTTGGGCGTATGGCATACTCTAGAAACTCTTTTGCTTCTTTGCGAGCCGTATAGAGGTCCATCACTAAATTTACTAGCGAAGTCTTGTCAAGAGACATGACATACTTCTTAACATCTGTTTTTGACATATCCGATTATAAAATAAATAGTCTTGTTCTTTCAATATCGATGCATGAACGGCATCATATAACTGACGTTTCTTATTTGAAATACAAAAATAGTAAAAATACGTCAGATATGGCAATTGTTTAATATATTAACCCTTAGTTTATGCTAGAATAATAGATCTATTTGGCAAACGAAAAGAAGAACAAATTAGTGTTGAGACTGTAATGTTGAAAACTTTCTGCAAGATGTCGCCTCTTTGTTTCCCATTATTTAGTATATTTGTCAAGTTAAAGACCTTAAATGAAGTTGTTTACTTAAAAAACTCATCAGTTACGTGAATTTATAACGTAGCGTTAATACAATATGAACGAACAATATATACATAAGTTGCTTGCCGATGGCGAGCGTGTAATCAGCGTATGCAAGCTATGCTGCGCATGATATGCTAGAGAGAGCTTTCATTGTTACAAGCGAAAGGAATTCTTTCTCCTGAAGGCGGGCACAAGGATGGATATTGGGTAATCAATCAAAAGGACTAATAAGATATTAACTATAATGAGCACAAAAAATCTAAGAAAGAAATTACCACATTTGATGCTGCTCCTAGTGTTTTCAACATTTTGCAGCTGTTCCATATGGAGAGGTTTGGTTATGGATGGACCTAAGGGACCTGATTTTTATGACTATCGCCATTTCGAAAGAGATACCATATATAATGGTGATAAAGTCTTTAAGTTTCCATACGCTGCTGGAAAAAGTGCCATTTCGCAAACCGAAAAGTTTACTGCCGACTCTCTGCATTGCACCATGGATTCATTGGTTAATCGATTTTTAGGATACGATAGCCAACTACTAATCATCCACGATGATAGCATCGTCTACGATCATTGTGTGGCACCTCACCTGCCGGGACAGAATGCAACGATATTCTCTGTATCAAAATCTTTAACAAGTCTGCTTTGTGGTATTGCGATTGACGAAGGATACATAAAAAGTGTAGATGACCCTGTCACAAAATACATGCCCGAATTACGTAAGTACAATGCAACATACGATAAACTGAAGATTATCCATCTGCTTAATATGCAGGCTGGCTTCGATTTTACAGACATCTATTCTCTTCGACATCTTAAAAACCTTCATAAAATGTGCTTGTTGCAGTATGGTAGGAATTATTCGAAAGTTTTCCGCCACATGCGATTTGCTTATCAACCTGGAACCAAGCACGAATATAACAGTGCCGTCACAGGCTTGCTGAGTCTGATAATAGAGCGGGCAACGGGTCGGAGCTATGCCGACTATATGAGTGAAAAGGTGTGGAAACCACTCGAAATGGAGCAATTTGGTTGGGTGACTCTCGACAGTAGGAAACATCACCATGCTCATGGCTTTGGTGGAGTAGGTACGAATGCTTACGATTTGGCAAAGATAGGTCAACTCTATTTGAACAAAGGGGTATGGAATGGTAAGCGTATCGTGAGCGAAGATTGGATCAACCATTCACCTGGAGATTCAATGAATAATGGGGGATATCACTATAATTGGTATCTTGAGTTTAACGGAAATAAGAATTCAACATTCGGATCATTCTATGCATTAGGAATTGGCAGGCAGTTTATATATGTCTATCCTAAGAAGAAAGTGGTTGCAGTGATGGTTTCTAAAGATAGCCAAGAACCTAATTGGCTTTGGATCCCATCGTGGCTCGATATAATATGCAATAATAGATACTAACTAATAAGTAAATATGAATGCGTATTATCCTTATCCGTATGGGGCGCATGAAACTACCGTATCTTGCACTATAAACTTCTTTATGTTGTTGCGGTAACTTCCGTTAGTTACTGCGGTAACATGAGTATGTTGTTTGCGACTCACGCCCGTGAGTCGCAAACAACATATGTTAGTTTTCTCGGTGACGTCCTTATG
>Ga0183101_1000093_pt3 | contig 39346 bp, 36 predicted proteins | sample Biomet3_FD_127790 | JGI IMG/M metagenome (GOLD analysis project Ga0183101, IMG submission 127790) | Microbial communities from bioreactor (seeded with sewage sludge) at LBNL, California, USA - Biofuel metagenome 3 | ecosystem: Engineered > Bioreactor > Anaerobic > Unclassified ... | reverse complement strand
TTAGGTGGATATAGTATAGCTGCTTTAGCCTGTTCCACAGAATCTTTAAGAGAAATATTATTTTTAGCTAACAAATCTAACTGAGATTCATTGCTTTGAATCTTATTTTCAGCAAGAAAAAATAATACTGGTCTACCAGAGGATTTATACAATTTACCTTCTTTACAAAGTTCATTTAGTTCATGACTTAAGTTAGCTCTAGTCATATTAACTAGAGGAGCTAGTGTTTTTGTGTCTATCCCATCTGGAGAATTAAGCTGGAGAAGTTTTTGGTAAATCAAATCTTTTTTAGCCATTATATGTCCTCCTATATAAATAAAAATATTATAGCTACTATAAATAGATTAAGTATTTTCATACGCTATGCTGAAAATCCTACGGCAAATGGACTATATATAGTAAAACTATTTATTATTAAACATTGTTTATTTAGTGTTTATATACAGTTTTGAAATTAATTAAACACTATATATAATTATAAAACACTAAGTGTATTAAGTAAACACATATCATAAAATAAATAAAATATATAACTTTTGTTATAAAAATGATATAACTTTTAAATGAAATTATATTATCTATTTTGCTTATAAGTGTTGATATATAGGAGCGATCCGATAGTATGTAAAATTTAAACAGCAAAAAATTAGAAAAAAATTTAAATATTTAATAGTGTTTGGCACAGGTATTGCTATATATATTGGCGTGAAGCAATAAAGCATCAAGTAAAACTTTATTCAGTTGGAGTTTAATATATCTTCTGAATTTTAGTTTGACTTATCCAGGAGCATGTAGCCGTTAACTATATTATGGAAAGTATTACGGATGCCAGCTACCGGATGAATTGGAGGAGGAGTACAAATGGATCAATTAGAAATGGCAATAATGAATATTATAATCAATGCAGGAGATTGTAAAAATCATGCTTATATGGCTCTTAGTTTAGTAAACGAAGGTAAGTATGAAGAAGCTGAAAATGAAATGCAACTAGCAAATGATGCGTTAGGAAAAGCGCATGATGCACAAACAGAAATGCTTCAAAAAGAAGCTTCTGGAGAAAAAATAGAACTATCAGTTTTGTTTGTTCATGCACAAGATCATTTAATGACATCTATATCAGAAAAGAATCTTATTGAACAAATTATAGAGTTAAGAAAAATTGTAAACACTTTAGTAAAATAACAAATTGAAACTTGGAAAAGCAAATGAGACAAGCTTTATTTTGTAAATACTATAAAAATAAAATTCGCAAGTAACTTTAAAATTAACACAAAACCGTATAAAAGATATGAAACATATTAAAATTTATAAAAGTTAAATCAAGGAGGAAGAAATATGGTTACAATCAAATTATTCTGTGCATCAGGAATGTCAACAAGTGTTTTAGTTAATAAGATGAAGGAGGTAGCTAAGGCTAAGGGCGTTGATGCAGAAATTATAGCATTTCCAGAATCTCAAATGGATAGACATTTAGATAGTATGGATGTTGCATTACTTGGACCACAAGTAGGATATACTTTAGGAAAAGCAAAGAAACTTTGTGAACCACATGGCATTCCAGTAGAAGTAATACCAATGGTTGATTATGGAATGATGAATGGAGCTAAAGTTTTAGATCTAGCATTAAATCTTGCAAAAAATAAATAATTGAAAAATTAATTATTTTTATAAACTTAACCAATAAGAAATAATTTGCAAAAATAAATAGCATTTGTAGTTTTACATGATTAAGTAAAAATACAAATGCACATATAAAGATATATCTAATCGGTTAACTTATATTCATATTTTATATGAGAAAAGAAAACCTTTAACAACAATTATAGGAAAACAAAATAAATATGTAAGTTTATAAGTAATAATAGCAAATTTTTATTTGTAATTATTCATATTATAATCACAATTTAGTTATAAGGGGGAAATTTATTATGTCACTCAATCAAACACTGAACGAAAAAGTAGTACCAGCGGTAATGAAATTCGTTAATCTTAAAGGTGTTCAAGCATTAAAAGATGGTATGTTATTTACTTTACCATTAAATATCGTTGGATCTATATTCTTATTAATTGCTTGCTTTCCAGTAAAGGCATTTACAGATGGTATGACTGGAGCTTTTGGGCCAGGTTGGAATGATCCATTATTTAAATTACAGCATTCAACAATGGGTATTATGGCAGTAGTAGCTGTTATAGGTATGACTTATGTATACTGTAAAAATGAAGGTCTTGAACCTTTTTCACCAGCGGTAATTGCTTTAAGTGTATTCTTAACTGTAACAAATGATTTTGTTATGTTCAAAGCAACACCTGATGCAACTCCAATTCAAGTTGGTGGAGTTATTCCACAAGACTGGACTGGTGGATCAGGTATGATTACTGCAATTATTGTAAGTTTAGTTGTTTCATTTGTTTATTGCGCAATGGTAAAGAAAAATATTACAATCAAGATGCCAGAAGGTGTACCTCAAGGTGTTGTTAATGCATTCTCAGCATTAATTCCAGCTACAGTTATATTTATAGGTGCAACTGTTGTATATGCGGTATGTAAGTTTGGATTCAATACTTCTTTTGTAGAAATTATATATAAAGTTGTTCAAACACCATTACAAGCTGCATCAGATTCACTTCCAGGAGCTATACTTATTGCTTTTGCTGTTCCATTCTTATGGTTCTTCGGAATTCATGGAGGTATGACAGTATCAGGTATGGTAGGTGCTTTATTAACTGCTAATACTGCAGCTAATGCTAAATTACAAGAAGCAGGGACTTTAGATCTTGCTCACGGAGCTCATATAGTAACTCAACAATTCTATGATAACTTTATTAACTTAGCAGGTAGTGGTCAAACACTTGGATTTACTATATTATTATTAGTACTTGCAAAATCTGCTCAATATAAACAATTAGGTAGATTAGCACTTCCAGCTAACTTGTTTAATATTAATGAACCAGTATTATTTGGTACTCCAGTAGTGATGAACCCAATAATGGGTGTACCATTTATACTTACTCCAGTAGTAAATGCAATATTACTTTATTTAGCAATTGCAACAGGTATACTTGCACCAATGGGTGGAGCATTACCACCTTGGACAGTTCCAGCTGTATTCTCAGGATTAATAATTGGTGGTCCTAGTTATGCTATAGCTCAATTAGTATTCCTACTTATTGGAATGGCAATATACTTCCCATTCTTTAAGAAAGTTGATGCTATGTCATATGCTGATGAATTAGCAGCACAAAAACACGAAAATAGCGCTCAAGCGTAAATACAATTAATTAGCCCTATTATTAACAATTTAAAATAAATTTAAAAACTCTAACATTTCTAATTATTGAAATTATGATTTCTGCAATAGCAGAAGCTCAATGAGAAAATAATTGAAATGTTAGAGTTTACTCAGTATAATTCTGAAAAATAAATGATATAATATGTTAATAATCAAAGTATAATAAAGAATTATTAAAAATTAAATTAAAATAAAGTTGTTTTTTTCAAAAGATTAAATAGGAGTGAGGTAGAAAGATGATATTAATAAACTGTGCATTAAGACAAGACGATATAATAAATATAGTAGAAAATATTGAAGTTGAGAATGAGAAAGTATTTAAATTTGTTAGAAAAGAAGGAATTAAGATACTTTTTGAGTGTAGCCTTAGTGATCAACAAAATGCGGCTGCAATTGCAAAACAATCAATAAAAGATACTGAACTTGGAAAAGTATTATATTTTGGAGTTAGTGTACAATAAAAATTAGATATAATTTAATTATTTATATTGTAAATAAAAAGCATTTTCTTATAGTTAAGAAGATGCTTTTTATTATTCCTATATAATTTGCTTCATTTCTAGTTGTAGAAATTATTTTTTAATGATTAAAATAAATTTAGTGATTAAACAGTTCTTGGAAGTGTTCAAACACTAATCACAATTATATACTTTCATCTAAACACTGGACAATATTACCAAAACGCTAATAAGAATAATCAAACTCTTATATTAGATATTGATTATATTAAGTAAACATATAAAAGATTAATGACAATTTGGATACATAAAAATTTTGTAAACGTTTTATAAATCCGGGGTTAGGATTTATATAGATAATATCAATATATTTAAAATAATGTCTACTAAAAAGCAGAATAGTGTTTGGCATAATTTATGCTATGCAATAGGATAAAAGGAAAAATATTCTAAAAGACGTTAAATGGGGGAGTGTAGAGTGGAAGAGTTAGAAATGGCAATCATGAATATTATAATAAACGCTGGAGATTGTAAAAATCATGCGTATATGGCACTTAACAATGTAAATGAAGGAAAATACGAAGAAGCTGATAAGGAAATGCAATTAGCAAATGATGCATTAGCAAAAGCACATGATGGGCAAACAATGTTCCTTCATAAAGAAGCAAATGGTGAAAAGATTGATATGTCAGTTTTGTTTGTGCATGCACAAGATCATCTAATGACAGCAATAACAGAGAAAAACTTAATTGAACAAATAATCGAACTAAGAAAAGTGGTAAATACACTGGTTAAATAATTAACAAATAGATTAAAATTTCATAAGGACACTTATTAAAAGTTTATATAAATAAATTTATATTTCAGGAGGAATGAACCATGGTAATAATTAGATTGTTTTGCGCAGCAGGAATGTCAACAAGTCTTTTAGTAAACAAGATGAAGGAGGCAGCTAAGAATAAGGAGATAGATGTAGATATTGAAGCTTTTCCAGAAAGCCAAATGGATAAAAATATAGAGGGAGTTGATGTTGCATTATTGGGTCCGCAAGTTGGATATACATTGAACAAAGCAAAAAAGATATGTGAACCTAAAGGAATACCTGTGGATGTTATACCAATGGTTGACTATGGAATGATGAATGGGCAAAAAGTTTTAGACTTTGCCTTGAAGCTAGCAGGAAAATAGTTAAAAAGTTTTTACAATATCATTTTTTATAAATTATTTAATAAACCTTGTTAATTTATATTTACTAATTTTTAAGGAGGAATTATTATGTCATCATCTGGGACAACTTTAAACGAAAAAGTATTGCCAATAGTTATGAAGTTTGTTGGTTTAAAGGGAGTTGTTGCATTAAAAGACGGTATTTTATTCACTTTACCATTAACTTTGGTAGGATCGGTATTTTTATTGCTAGCGCAATTGCCATACCAACCGTTAAATGATTGGCTAAATGTTACATTAGGTGCAGGATGGACTGATCCACTGTTTAAAGCAAATGGAGCAACATTTAACATGATAGCACTTGTTGCAACAATAGGAATAGCATACACTTATGCTAAAAATGAAGGTCATGAACCTTTATCAGCAGGAATAATATCATTTGTAGTATTTATATTAACAACTAGCTCTTCAGTAACTACTAAGAGCGGAGAAACAGTAGGTGATGTCATACCAACAGCATGGTGTGGTGGAAAGGGAATGGTTACCGCAATTATAATAGGATTAATAGTTGGAGCAGTTTACTCATGGTTTATGGCAAATAAGATTACAATAAAGATGCCTGATGGCGTACCACAGGGAGTCGTGAACTCGTTTGCAGCATTAATACCAGCAGCAGTTATAGTGCTTGGAGCAACAATAGTTTATATGATATTTAAATGGGGATTACAAACAACATTTATTGAATGGATATATAAAGTACTTCAAACACCATTACAAGGTATGACAGACTCATTAGGTGGAGTTTTAGTCATGGGATTTTTAATTCCATTCTTATGGTGGTTTGGTGTTCATGGAGCAACAATAGTAAGCGGTGTAATGTCAGGAATATTACAATCAAATACCTTAGATAATGCAGCTATAGTTACAAGTGGAAAGGAATTAACAATAGCAAATGGAGCTCATATAGTAACACAGCAATTTCTTGATCAATTTATGACAGTAACAGGATCTGGTATGACAATAGGTTTAGTAATATGTATGTTATTTTTTGCAAAATCGGCACAATGCAAACAATTAGGAAAACTCGCAATAGTACCAGGAATATTTAATATAAATGAACCAATTACATTTGGAACACCAATAGTAATGAATCCATTTATGGCAATTCCATTTATAATTACTCCAATGCTATCAGGCACAATACTTTATTTTGCAATAGCAACAGGAATAGTTCCACCATTTGGAGGGGTAATGGTTCCATGGACAACTCCGGCACCAATATCAGGACTTTTGACAGGTGGAGTTAGAACAGCAATATTACAGTTATTAGTATTAGTGATGTCATTCTTCGTTTACCTTCCATTCTTTAAGAGACAAGATAGTATAAACTTAAAAAATGAATTGGCAGCTCAACATGGTGATAATATTCAGGCATAAGAATTACTAAATAATATTATTATGACAAGGAAAGATTAAAACTTTAGGTAATTAAATTTAAGCTTATCATTTGTAAAAAAGTACAAATGATAAGCTTTTTTTAAATTTGAGTTAATATTAAGATTTACTATTTGCTGGTTCCACATTCCAATTATCTTTAGTAGAGTATACTGAAATTCCAGCAGGATCGCTGCTTGTCTCAAATATGTTAACACCACATGTAGTTAGAACATTGTAAGATTCATTAGTAGTGCTAATAGATTCTTTAGCTCTAGAAATTATTCCTACAATTGGGTTAACATATCCGATAAATGGATACGATGAAGATGTTGGATTTCCATGATGAGGAATCTTTAATACATCAACTTCTTTTCCATCTAAGGCTTTTCTACTAACAAAGTCGTTTTCTGCGCCCCATTCAATATCTGCAGCAAATAATTCTTGAAGATCATGATAATTCAAATAAACAAGTGCAGAGTTATTGTTTAGCAATGTGTATTCTTGGTAAGGGTTAGATGCTTCAAAGCTTGGATAATCCTTATCAGCATGAACAAATTGTAAAATATTTTCGCTATCAATATATGATTTTGGTTCAGCTGTAACTAAAGGTACTCCGCTTTTCTTTATAGCATTCATTGTTGCTGTATATACTTCGTAATCATGTTTCATAATTTCTTTTTCACTGGCACTAGAAGTAGTATCATTCATACTTGCAAAATCTTTCATTTCAAAGTATTTTGGAACTAATATTTTTCCGACATTAAAGTTTTTAAGCAAATCAATCACTCCACCAATGTGATCTGAGTGAGGATGTGTAAGCACTACGTAATCTACAACTCCTTTTCCATTAGAAGTCTTGCTAGTGTTAGATTCAACAGCTTGTACACTACTACTAGTAGTAGATTGGAAGAAATCTTTCTTTAAGTTCTGGCTATTTAAGAAATCTATTAATGTACTACTAGTTGTTGTATCACCAGTATCTATTAAAACGGTCTCTCCACTAGGTAATCTTATAAATGCACAGTCAGCATTACCTACATTTAAATGACGTACAAATAGATAATCTTTATCGTTTTTATCTGAACCTTGGTAGTAACCATTTGAATTAAAATCTTCCATAGTTCCGTTTAAATAAAGCTTTCCAGTCGCAACAGAACCATCGGATTTTATGTAATATTTGTGATTTCTAGAATCAACCCAAGTATTTACAACCATTATTCCTTTGTCATCAGAATAATATTCTTTATTTTTATAATAGTAAAGACCTTTTTGAAGTTGCCCATCATCGTTAAAGAAATACCAATTATCATCTATTAATGTTTTATGAGTAGCCATGTGACCGTATTGATCAAAATAATAAGTATCCCCATTTATTTTTTGCCATCCAGTTTCCATAGCACCGTTCTTGTCTGTAAAGTAGATATTATTATCATAAACCCATCCAGTTTGCAGTATTCCATCTTTATTGAAGTAATACCAGGTTCCGTCTATTTCTTTCCAGCCAATTACTACTGAAAAATCACTATCTAGATAATATTTATCATCATAGCCTTTATCTTTAGAAGTTATATCAGGATTAACATCTTTCTCCATGAACCATCCAGTTTTTTCGAGGACTTTATCACTAACTATATAGTATTTTTTAGAATCAATAGTTTTCCATCCATATGGAATAGATACTTCTTCTTGCTTATTAGGTACAGCAGTTGCGTTGTTATTATTATCTGTGTCTTTTTTTGAATCTTTTTCTGATTCGTTACTTGAAACGCTTGTACTGATATCTTTGTTAGTATTTTTTGAAGAATCTTCGTTTGTTGAATTATGTAAAGTTGATTCATTTGTTTTTTGTGAAATTTCATTTGTTTGCTGTTCAGCATATACTATTGTTTCTGTAAAAAGATGAAAAGATAAACAGATTAGAAAGAATAGTATAAAACTTTTAAAATATTTTGTCATCATTATCTTTTAACACTCCTTAAATTCAATACAAAATATTATAGCACATAATCAAGCAAATTTTAAGCCAAGTCTCGGGATTTATTCCGCATTATGTAAAATTAAGAAAAAATTTTTAGAGGTAATAGAAAAATAACAAGTCAATATGTTAGTGGATTTTGCATTATGTTTAGTACGGAAACTAAGCTAATAGTTCTCTATGAGATAGATATCTTTCCGTGTATGACGCAAAATACACAAGGCATTTTAGACTTGTTATTTTCTCTAATAATCATTGAACAAAACAAAATATGAATAACATAATTATCTTATTATCTTTTAACTTCTCAATAGCTTTTTATATAATTTAGGATTCATTTTAAATATAGAAAATAAAATTATCCAGTGAAGCTGTTTTTTATTGCTTTGAATATAAGATTTATATGTTTCTGATACCTTATGGTTAATCAAGGTTAAATATTCAGTATTATTTTCAATATTATTAGAACATTCAAAATAACAATTTATAAGCTTAAATAAATACCATTTTAATGTTTTTGAATAGATTTCTTCATTATTTATATTTTTAATGAACTTAACTTTTTCATCGTAAACATCTATTATATCTAACCTTTTTTTATTAAACTTGCTTGTAGTTATACTGTTAGGAGTGATCCTATAATAGTATAAAGGCCTATTAGTATAAGTGATTTTATTAGCTTTATAATATAATTTATATGTAGTGCCTTCATCCTCATGAATTTTGCCTACAGGATAAGAAATATCTTTAAAGAGTTCTCGTTTATAGAGTTTATTCCAAGCTACTACTGTTTGAGTATATAAGCCATTATAGAAGTTATTTAGGCTTTCGATATTATTGTAAGAATTAATAATCTCATTATCTATATGAGGTATTGAGTCATTGCTATTAGCTGTTTTAAAAAAATCGCAACATGAAATATCAGAATTATTTTCCTTTAGCAATTTTAACAAAACTTCATACATAGTTTTATCTAACCAGTCATCGCTGTCTACGAAACCAATATAATTTCCTCTAGCTATCTCAAGGCCAGCATTTCTGGCAGAACTTAGACCATTATTTTTCTTATGTATAACAATTATTCTATCATCCTTTTTAGAGAATTCATCACATATCTTTCCGGAATTATCCAATGAACCATCATCAACTAAAATAATTTCAAGATTTTTTTCAGTTTGATTTAAAATGCTATCTATACATTGAGGTAAATATTTCTCAACATTATAAACAGGCACAATAACACTAATTAAATCTTTAGTATTTTCCATAATATATTCTCCAATCTTTTACTCAGGTTAAAATTTGCTCTATAGATGGTTAAGCTGTAATAAATTATAACATATTAAGGCATAATTTAGAATTAATAATCTGTAGAAGGTATTGTAATAGAAAATTAAAAGTCAATATTTAATATGTATTATTGAGTTTTATGACTACATTGATATAATAAAAGGTAGATATGTATTAAAGGAGAAAAAGATGAACAATAATACTAATTATTCAAATTATGAAGACTTACAGCTAAGAGATGCGCAGCTAATAATGGCAAGCATTTTAAAAGATGTAAAAAAAATTTGTGACAAGCATAATATTAGATATTTTTTAGATGCTGGAACGCTTATAGGAGCGGTAAGACATAAAGGATTTATACCATGGGATGACGATATTGACATTGGAATGCTTAGAGAAGATTATAATAAATTTTTAAGTGTAGTTAAGAATGAACTACCTGATCATTTATTTTTGCAGACTCATGAAAATGATCCTAATTATGATATCTATCAAGTTCCATGCAAAATAAGATATAATAATACACTTTTTATTGAAGATAAGATTGCAGAAAATGAAAAGATGCATAATGGTTTATTTATAGATATTATACCTTATGATAGTCTTCCTAAAAAAAGATGGGTATACAATATTCAAAGAAAAATAAGCAATTTTGTATTAAGAAGTTTCATAAGAATTAGAGAAAAACCTGAAAAGCTTACATTAAAAAATAAAATTACATATTTTATTTATAATATTGTATCAAGTATTTTTACAACAAAAAGAAGACAGAAATTATTTGACTTTTTAGTTAAATGGAATGATAGAAATTCAGAATATATGGGATATGGATTGGATACAGTATGGAGTCAGTACATATATAGAAAAGAAGATTTTTTTGATTTGATAAAGGTTGAATTCGAAGGAGATTATTTTAATGCGCCTAGGAATTATGATGCTGTTTTAACACAATTGTATGGAGATTATATGACACTTCCGAAAGAAGAAGATAGAGTATGGCATGCTAGAATAATAAAAAAGTTAAAAAATACTAAATAGGCATTTTCATTTTAATGGTACAAGAATGTAGCTTTATTTATAGTAGTAAAACTATTTCTCTAAATGAGAGTATTTTTACTTAGCTACAATGAATGAAAATGAAAATTTACTTAAGAAAATGGCTTAATATTGCATATGGGCATCAATACTAGTATAATTCAAGTAGTGTTGAAAAGTTTAAAGTTATTTGACGGTACAGTATTTAAATATAAAAGTATATCACTCATTTCTGGTTGGAATATATTTCATGGGCTAAGTATAGTTTGTTATTGGGATATCCACAATTGATGTGAAAAATGATAATTTTAACATATATATTCTTTAAAACAAAAGAATATATATGTTTATAATGTCTATTAATCCAATATTATAGTAAGTTATGGCATTAGATAGACTAGTATGCTGACTTATTGTTTTCTGAATATGATTAAATAAAAGGAGCGAATAGTTTTGGTAAAAGTATCTATCATTACTCCTGTTTATAATGTAGAAGAATGTATTGAAAGAAGTATTAAATCTGTTATGAATCAAACTTGCAAGGATTTTGAACTTTTACTTATAGATGATGGATCAAAGGATAAAAGTATCGATATAGCAAGAGGATTACTTGAAAATTCAAGTATAAATTATAAAATCATAACTCAAAAAAATTCGGGTGTTAGTGCGGCAAGAAACAGAGGAATAAAAGAAGCTAGTGGAGAGTATATAACTTTTTTAGATTCAGATGATTATATTGATCATAAATTTGTTGAGCGTATGTATGAAAAAGCTGAAGAAACTAAGTGTGAGATAGTTTTCTGTGATTATAGTGAGGTTGACGCTAAAGGAAATGTGCTAGTTCAAAATAGAACTAACTATTTAAATGATTTCATTAGCGGAAAAGAAGCTGCTCTTATGCAGTTAAAAGATGATATAACAATAGGAATGAGAAGTGCTATATATAAATCTTCCATTATACAAGATAATAATCTTTTATTTGATACTAAAAGAAAATATGGAGAAGATATGGTCTTTGTTGTAAAGGCACTGCTATATGCAAAAAAAGTTATAAGTGTAAATGAAGTATTGGCTTTTTATGTTATATGGGGAAATTCTGTGACTCAAAATGTATCGCTGAAGCATTTGGATTGCTATTATTCATATATTGACCTATTAAATGATATAAAAGATGATGAAAGCCTAAAGAAAATAAAAAGTTTTTTAGTTGAATTTAAAATACCTTATTCAATATCACATGTTTTTTCAGTATTAGGTAAGGATTCAAATTTCCATGAGGAACTTTTTAAGTTTTTAAATAAGGATGATGTAAGAAAATATTTAAAGAATTATAAAATGCAAAAATTGGATAAGAATAATATTAGATATTCTATTCAATGTAAGGGAATGCTGTCTTGTCCTAAATTATTAATAAAAGTTTTAGATAAAGTAAGATAATACTTTAAATTAGGACATTTTAGTGAGAATCTCTGAAGTAGGAGGGGAAGTATAGTGAAGAATTGGAAGACTTTTATAGTTATGATAATCGATATGTTTATGGTTAATATGGCATATCTTTTCTCAATAAATATAACACAAAGTGGAACTTTTACAGAAATTGCGAAAATATATACTCACGATTGTATAGCTTTGAGTCTGATATATTTAGTGTGTTTTTACTTATTTAAAATGTATGAAAGTCTATGGCATTTAACTGGTACTGACGAGTTTTTGTTAGGTGTTGGTGGAAATATTTTAGCAGGGATAATATCAATAGGGTATACTAGAATTTTAGGTAATACAATTCCGCTAAATGTTTCTGTTGTCGGAATACTTTTAAGTATTTTCTTTGTGTTGGGATATAGAATACTGTATAGAGTATATAGAAGAACGCTTTTGTACATACCATTTAAATACTCATCAGACCAAAGAAGAGTAATGATAGTTGGAGCAGGTTCGGCTGGAACTATGCTTATTAATGAAATGATGGCAAGAAGGGAACTAAAGTATAATCCAATAGTTCTTATAGATGATGATAAAAGTAAACTTGGAAAAAGAATATCAGGCGTAAAAATAGAAGGAAACAGATACGATATACCTTATATAGTTGGAGAGCAGGAAATAGATTTAATATTAATTGCAATTCCATCTCTTGATGCTAAAAATAAAGCAGAAATAATTGAAATCTGTAAGAATACCAATTGCAAACTTCAAATAATACCTGGAATGTACGAAATATTAAGTGGAGATGCTACAGTTAGTAGAATAAAAGATGTTGATTTGGAAGATTTACTTGGAAGAGATCCTATTCAACTTGATAATAAAGGAATTTCAGATTATATAGAAGGAAAGACTATATTAGTAACTGGAGGGGGAGGATCAATAGGTTCGGAACTTTGCAGACAAATTTCTGTATATAATCCTAAAAGACTTATAATATTTGATATTTATGAAAACAATGTATATGATATACAAAATGAACTTAGAGAAGAGTTTCCAGACATGAATCTTACTGTATTAATAGGTTCAGTTAGGGATAGAAAGAGACTTCATGAAATATTTACAAAATATAGAGTGAATGTGGTATTCCATGCAGCAGCACATAAGCATGTGCCTTTAATGGAAGATAGTCCTAAAGAGGCTATAAAAAACAATGTTTTTGGAACTTTGAATTTAGCATTAGAAGCAAGTGAGGCTAACGTAGAAAGATTCGTTATGATTTCAACAGATAAAGCTGTTAACCCAACTAATATTATGGGAGCAACAAAAAGATTATGTGAAATGATCATTCAAGCCATGGATAAGCAGTCTAGGACAGAATTTGTTGCGGTTAGATTTGGAAATGTGCTTGGAAGTAATGGATCAGTAATACCATTATTCAAAAGACAAATTGCTAATGGTGGCCCTGTAACTGTAACTCATAAAAAGATTATTAGATACTTTATGCTAATTCCAGAAGCTGCGCAGTTAGTGCTTCAAGCCGGTGCTTTTGCAAGAGGCGGAGAAGTTTTTGTATTAGATATGGGAAAACCAGTTAAAATTTATGACTTGGCATGTGATTTAATAAGGCTTTCAGGGCTTGAACCCAATAGAGATATAAAAATTGTAGTTACAGGTCTTAGACCAGGAGAAAAGCTATACGAAGAACTTTTAATGAGTGAAGAAGGATTAGAAAATACGGTTCACAATAAAATATATGTAGGTAAACCAACATTTGAAGATATGAATAGCTTAACAATTAAGCTGGAGCAATTACAAAAGTTATTGGAGCTTAGCGATATATCAGAGATTAAGCATCAAATGCAAAAAATAGTTCCAACGTATCATTATAAAAATGAAGATGAAGTGGCTGCAGAAAATGCAGATAAGGAGTAAGCATGACAAGAGAAGACGTAATCAGAAATATATTTTTAGCTATTATATGTGCTATTAGTGGAGTTTTAGGAATAGCAAATGGAAGTTATTTAATATCTATAATGTATATATTAACAGTAATGGTATTGATAGTTTTTATACTTAAGGATAAAGACTTATATAATATGTTTTATACTGTGCTTTTAGTTTCTGCATTTTATGATTATACTTTATATGTTCCAGGAATAGAAAGCGTATATTTATTTCATATAGTTTTAGGTTTATTTACACTTATGTCATTGTTTAGGTTATTTAGAGATAAAGATATTTTCATGACTCTGGATAAAAAAGTGTTGGCCATATATGTAGTTTGGTTTATTTACATGTGTGCTAGTATAACATGGTCATTAAACAAAAGCTTAGCTATAAAATATATAGCTATCTATTTAATGATGTTTACATTCATTGTAAATATGATGATTTACAATATTAATAAAGAGAGAATTAAAAAGACGATTACCACATTATTATCATTAATTCTCCTTATTATAATAATTGGTTTTATAGAAGTGATTCTTGGAAGACAACTACCAGTTAAGCATTATGCTGATGCATTTATGTCTGCATTGCCAGAAGTAGACCAAAATTTGATAAATGCAAGACCAATAGTATTTTCATTTAATCCAAATAATTTATCTGCTACACTTGCAATGTTATTGCCGATTTGTTTCTATGCAATATATAAAGTGAAAAATATAATATTTAGGATAACCTGTATATTAGCTTCACTTATTGCATTTTCATTAATATCAATAATAACATCAAGAACAGGTTTTGCAGCGGCTGCTGTTGGAGTTGTAGTATTCTCAATTTACTCCATAGCTAATATTAAAAATATAGGATTAAAGGGAATAGTATGTCCGGTACTTTTAGTGATTTCACTGTTAGTAGCATATAATTATAGTTATAAGATTATGAATGTTAGTCCAACAGAATCTGGCCAGGATCAAAAGAAAAATGGTCTTGCAAATAAAGTTAATGCTCTAGAAGATGCAGAAATACAAGAAGGTGGAGAGGGCTCACTTAATGTTAGAGTAACAATAATAAAAGATGTATTAAAAGGTGCAATAAAAGAAAAACATTATCTTGGTTATGGTGTAGGGAATGTTGAACAATATATTAAAGATCAAGGAAATACAGGAAATATATACAGTCCGCATTGCTATCCAATAGAGATTCTTGCTGATTTTGGATTACCGGGAATAGCACTTTATGGAGTATATTATTTATATCTGCTTATTCAAAATATAATTATTGGGATAAGGAAAAAAAGCATTATGTGTTTTGCAGCGGTTACAGGTCTTATAGCTTTTGCACCAGCGAGCTTTGGGCCAAGTTCCATAACATATGTATTTTCATACTGGATACTTATTGGATTTGCAATAGCATGCATACAAGTATATAAAAAAGAAAATAATCAATTTAAACCAACATCTTCGTCTTTAATGAAAGAATATAGGATGATATAGAATAATATATATGAGTGTTTAAAGCTACTAGATGCCAAAGTTGGAGTTATATACTGACTAAAATAAAAGTTTAATTTTTCTAGATTATAAGAATACCACATTATCTGATAAAGGATTTGTGGTATTTTTTCTTAGAATCTGAAGATGGAATACTTACTATAGTATAATTTTATTATGTATTTTGCATTATTATAGAAATTTATGTTAATATAAAGAAGAAAAAAGTAGGTCTACGTAAACATTAATTAAGAAAAGTAAATTAGTTTAAATTGTTATTTACTGGCGGAATGATAATATTATCTTGTGGTATTTTAGGAGAATATATTTCAAAAATATATATTGAAGTTAAAAGGAGACCTATATATATAATAAGGCAGACTAATATTGAAAACTCAAAAACTGGATATGAATAATAAACTATTATGGAGAATAATATGACTGAAAACTTAATCTTACTTATAAAAAAGATAATAAATAGAGAAACAATAATGTATTTAATATTTGGAGTAGCTACAACCTTAGTAGATGCAGTTACCTTTTTTGTATTTAATAATATACTTAGAACAGGATATATTATTTCTACAGTTATAGCATGGGTATTTGCAGTCTTATTTGCATATATTACTAATAGGATATGGGTGTTTAAAAGTGAACAAAGTAACTTTTCAGCAGTAATGAAAGAAGTAGTAGTTTTTTTTATTGCTAGAATTATATCACTCATATTTACTATAGTGTGGATGATATGCACAGTACAATTATTGCATTTAGATGAGTTATTAGCTAAATTATTAGCTAATATATTTGTAGTAATAATGAATTATATGTTTAGTAAATTGTTTATATTTAAGGAGACAAATAAGAAATGAAAAAATCTTTCTCAATCAGGCTTTCATTAAGCTTATTATTATCATTTATAATCCCTGTAATCTGCATGATTGTTGTATACAGGCTAATACATATATATCCCTTTGGCGATAAGACGATTTTTACAAATGATTCTATTCAACAATATAGCAGCTTTCTTTCATATTTAAAAGAAATATACTCGGGTGATGCTGACATATTCTATACATTTAGTAAGAATATAGGCGGGGATATGATAAGTATTTTTGCTTATTATTTAATGAGCCCCCTAAACTTTATTGTATGCTTTTTTTCAATAGAAAACTTATCTAATGCTGTATTGATTATAACCTTAATAAAAATAGGTTTATCTGGACTAACTATGAATATATTTTTATTAAGTAAAAAAAAGTGTTATTCAACTCTTATTTTTTCAACTTCTTATGCACTTATGGCATATAATATCGTTTATCAGCAAAACATAATGTGGCTAGATGGAGTCTTGCTTTTACCAATTATTATATTAGGGCTTGAAAGAATATTAGAGCATAAAAGTCCATTTATTTACATAATATTTTTAGCGGGTGGATTAATAACCAATTATTATATAGGATTTATGATATGCATTTTTGTATGCATTTATTTTATTTATAAAACACTTGTTAATTTAGATAGAATAGACAACATACCGTTTAAAAATATATTTCAGAACATAATTAACTTATTCATATCATCTTTACTGGCAGGTGGTTTAGCGTCCATTATCTTAGTACCTACGTTTAAGAGTTTATCTGGAACCAAAGCTCACTTTTCACTACAGACTTTAGCCTTTAAGGAAAATTTTAAGTTATTGGATCTTATATCAAAAACGTATATAGGATCATCAAATCAGGAGCAAATAACTTCGACTGGATTACCTAATATATATTCTGGATTATTAATTTTATTTTTAGTTTTTCTATTCTTTTTGAGCAAGGGAATAAAATTAAAAGAAAAATTATTTTCTGCATTTTTGCTGATATGTTTAATACTTAGTTTTTATATAAATTCCTTTAATTTAATTTGGCATGGTTTTAATCCTCCAGTATGGTTTCCTTTTAGATATTCATTTGTATTTAGTTTTTTCTGTATTAATATAGCTTATAGAGCATTTAGCAATATAAAGGAACATATGATTTACAGCTATTTTATTAAAGTAGCCATGGGTTTTTTGGGAATATCTATAATTGCTAATTTTTACTTTAATTATGATTTCTTAAGTTCAAAAAAAATATTTGTGTCAGTTGTAATTGTATTTTTAATTACTTTAATATTTATTCTTATGAGCAAATTTGAACGCAGTTTTTATACTATAGGAATATTTATGTTATTATGTATTAATTGCAGCGATTTAATTTTAAATGGTAAATTAATTTTAGGAACATTATATTATAGTTATTATGACTATTATAGTTCGTATACTAAAGAAGTTTCAGATATAGTAAACCAAGTAAAAGCGGAAGATTCAAGTTTTTATAGATATGAAGGAACATTTAGAAGGACAAATAATGATTCGATGCAATTTAATTTTAATGGATTAACTCATTATAGTTCCAGTGAAAAAACATTTGTAAAAGAATTTGATGGTAAACTAGGCTTCCGAAATAATGGGATTTGGGCATATTATAAAGAAGGTTCAACAATTGCAGCAGATTCTCTTATGAGTATAAAATATGTCATGTCTAAAAATTTAAAACATAATAAGTATGATGCTTTATTTAATAAATATGATATTACTGTTTATCGAAATCCATATGCATTACCCATTGGATTTATGGTTAATTCAGATATAAAAAATATTGATATGAATAAAGCAGATTTATTTGAAGTTCAAAATGATATTTTTTCTAAAATGACTGGTAATAAGTTTGAAAATTTTCTAGATAAATTGAGCATTTCTAAAGTAGAAGTTGATAACGTGACTGCGGTTAAAACAGAAAATGGAATTAAGTATAAGAAGATTGATCCTGATAACTATGGATATGTAGAATATACAATTAGTGTTAAAGATAATAATCCTATTTATGCATATTTTCCAATAGGTTCAAGTAAAATGTCATCTAGTGAGATTTATGTAAACGGAGAGTCGATTGGATATTACTTTGATCCACTTTTTTATGGAATAATTCCTCTTGGAGATTATAAAAAAGGTGATGAGGTTAAAGTAAGAATATATGTTAATGCCAATAATTTGGAGCTATCTGATGCATTGTTTTATTCTGAAAATATGGAGGTATTGAAACAGTATTGTGATAATTTAAATAGCAATCCGTATTCAATTAAAGAATTTAGTAAATCATATTTTAATGGTGAAGTAACCTCTGAAAATAAGAAAGATTATTTATTCTTAACAATTCCTAAGGAAGATGGATGGACAATTAAAGTAGATGGGCAAAAAGTTGAGAGTATAATGGTATTGGATGCACTTACTGCCATACATGTACCACAGGGAACACATAATTTAGAATTGAAATATGTTCCACCAGGTCTTTACTTGGGAATTGGATTGTCACTTTCATCGTCTATATCTCTTGTTTTGTACATTATACTGTATAAGAGACTTAAATTTAAAAACAATGTGTAGATACTAACTTTATAATAGGGCAGCTGAGAAATACGATTTGATTAAAAAATCATTTTTTCAGCTGCCCTATTATATATTGTGTTTATAGATTATTATCCTAAATATCCTTCAATAATGTTTGTGATTATTGAAGCTGTATCTCCATTTCCAAAAGCTGAAGCAGGGGTACCAGTTGGATTAAAGTTTTCTAAAGCATCCATGATTTTATTGGAATTACTTCCCACTATAACGTTCCAACCATTATCTACAGTTTCAACCCATTCAGTTTCATCTCTCATAGTTATACATGGCTTCTTTAAGAAGTAGGCTTCTTTTTGAACTCCACCGCTATCTGTAACTATTTTTTGAGAATTCTCTTGAAGAGAAATCATATCTAAATAGCCTACAGGATCAATAATTTTAATGTTTTCTCCAACGTGTAAATCATACTCTTCAATGAATTTCTTAGTTCTAGGGTGAAGAGGAAGTATTATTCTCTTGCCAGAATTATTTAAAGCATTTATTATTGAAGTTAATCTTTCAATGCTATTTGTATTCTCAGCACGATGTATTGTTGAAAGTATGTAGCTATTTGGTGCTAAATCCAATTTATCAAGTATAGTTGACACTTCTTTAGCTCTTTCTTTAAAAAGATTTATTGCATCATACATAACATCACCAACATTATGAACGCCTTTTGTTATATTCTCATTTTTTAAATTATTTAAAGCTGTTAGTGTTGGGGTGAAAAGTAAATCAGATATATGATCTGTTAATATTCTGTTTTGTTCTTCAGGCATAGCTTTGTTGAAACTTCTAAGTCCTGCTTCTACGTGAGCTACAGGGATTAGTAGTTTACTAGCGCAAAGACTTCCAGCAAGAGTTGAATTTGTATCCCCATAAACTAAAACCATGTCTGGTTTTTCTTTTAAGTATATTTCTTCAAGAGCTATTAACATGCTGCCAGTTTGGTGTCCATGATTTGATGAACCAATGCTTAAATTATAGTCTGGTTTTGGAATTCCAAGCTCCTCAAAAAATATATCAGACATATTATTATCATAATGTTGTCCTGTGTGTACTAATATTTCACTATTTCCATTTCTTCTAATTTTATTAGATACTGTTGCGGCTTTAATAAACTGTGGTCTTGCACCTATAACAGTTAATACTTTCATATGATAGGCCTCCTTAAATTTTAGGTGTATTTATTTTTAAATTATTTATATTTACTTATAAACAAATATAAAGTTATTTTATCATATAAAAATCATAAATGAAATAATAGCAGCTTATTATTAAAAACAAAAGCTTATAACCATGTTGTTGAAATGAATTACCTCATATGTTATTCTTATACTAATTATAAGGCACAATTAAAAAATAATGAATCAATATGTCCGCATATTTGGTCTATTATTTATTTTTATGTGCTCAACGTGGAGGGAAAAGGATGAAAAACTGCTTAGTACTCTTAACTAAAGTTTTTCCTTTTGATAAAGGAGAAGAGTTTATAGAAGGTGAAATTAAAATGCTTTCTGCAGCCTTTGACAAAGTAATATTAATAGCAACTAGTGTAGCAGATAATGCAGTACAAACAAGAAGTTTACCTAATAATTTTGAGATACATAAAATTCAGGCTTCAAAAATAAAACACAGCCTGCCTGTTAGTGCTATGGGATTATTTCCATTTCATAATTATAAAGGCTGTGTGGATGAAGATGAACGTAACGCTGTTAAAGGCTCTATAAAAAAGAAAGCTTATTTAACATATTTTACTGCAAAAGCAAACAGTGTTCTTAAGGAAGCCAAAGAAATTATTGATCAATATAATTTAGAAGAATTTGATGGTATAACTTTCTACAGCTATTGGTTATACGACATTGCCTTTGTAGCTATAAAACTTAAAGAGCTTTATGGTAAAAAAGCTAAGAAGGTGGTAAGCCGTACCCATAGGTATGATCTTTATGCTAATGAAAACTCAATGAATTATATACCTCTTAGATATCATTTTTTGAAAAACTTGGATGCAGTATATCCATGTTCTGATAATGGAAGTGATTATTTAAAGAAGCTTTATCCTAATTACTCAGAAAAGATTAAAACTGCATATCTTGGCACAAAAGATTATGGGGTTTCAGAAGGTTCAAGGGATTCAGTATATAGAATTGTAAGCTGTTGTCATGTTTCTCCAGTAAAGCGCATAGATTTATTGGCTAAATCACTAGCTACATTAAGTAAATCAGGATTGAAACTTAAATGGACACATTTTGGAGCTGGAGATGGGTTGGAAGAAATTAAAGCATATGCAAAAGATAATTTGGATTTTATGGAAGTAAGCTTTCCAGGTGGAGTAAAAAATTCTGAATTAATGGATTATTATCATAAAGAGCCTGTAGACTTATTTATAAATACAAGCAGTTCAGAAGGATTACCTGTTAGTATCATGGAAGTATGTTCATTTTCTATTCCAACACTTGCAACAGACGTAGGAGGAACAGCAGAGATTGTAAAAGACGGTGAAACTGGCTTTTTGTTAGATAAGGACTTTGAACCTAAGGAACTTGGTGAAAAGATTAAGTATATGGTTGAATTATCAAAGGAAGAGAAGCAGGAATTTCGTGATAGATGCCGTAATCTTTGGACTAAAAACTTCTGTGCAGAGAATAATTTTAAAAAGTTTGCACAAGAAATTAAGACGATCAAGTGACATTAATGCAATAAAGAGAAAGTGGAGATAAGGTATAGTCCTTTTTATTGGACTATACCTTCTTGGATATACTTTCTCTTTATTTTATTTAAACTTAAAGTATTTATTAAAACAATTTTTTAATAAAATATTTTAATGTTCATTATTTACGCTTAATTCTATTCTAAATTTATTAGTATCACCCTTATAACGAGCGATGGAATATTCTATTGGAGTTCCATCTGGAGCAAAGCCAGTTGTTTTACATAATAATAATGGGCTGTTTTTGGAAGAACCTAATTGTTCAGACTCAAAGCTATCAGCAGAAGAGGCTTGTATCAGACGTTCAACTTTTACAACAGGTTTGCCAGTTTCTTTCATTTTTTCATATAATGAATTAATTGTCATATCAAAATTAAGAATATCTCTATATTCATCATAAGGAATGTAAGTTTCGATATAAACAATTGGAATATTATCTGCAAAGCGTACCCTTTCTAAATAAATTGCTTTACCTTTAGTATGCAATATTTCATCTATTTCTTCATCACTATTAATTATTTTAAAAGATAAAACTTTTGTTTTAGGCTCCATTCCTTTTTCGATCATTTCATCATTAAAACTTACTAGAGTACTTAGAAATTTACCATAAATGTGAGGCTTTGTAATATATGTACCCTTTGCACGCCGTCTTTCTAGATAACCTTCAGAAACAAGTTCTTTAAATGCTTGCCGAACGGTAGGTCTGCTAATATCAAGCAATTTACAAAGCTCATCTTCTGATGGAAGCATATCTCCTTCTTTGAGAACACCGTCATTAATACTTTCAACCATAAAACTTTTTAACTGGTAATATAGAGGTATAGCAATATTTTTATTAATAACTGAATTATTAAATATAGATCTCATTATTTTGTCCTTTCTGATTCTATAACTATAGTATTTTCATTGCTAACAACAATGATTTTATTAACAACACCAACAAATAAAGAGTGATCAACAAGTCCTTTGATAGCATCTAATTGTTGAGCAAGCAGTTCAATGTCACTAACTTCATTAAAAAAAGTATCTAGTAAAAGATTACCATTATCACTATAGATAAAACCATCTTTATTACTTGCATGACGCCATTCCACTTTACCCCCCAGTGCTTTAACTTGGTTGACTACAAAACTATAGGCTATAGGCAGTACTTCTAGGACTACAGGGTGTGTAAAAGGCAATTGATTGGATAATTTTGATTCATCTACAAGCAAAATGTATTGGTCCGCCATTGTACCAATTAATTTTTCACGTGTATGAATTCCACCGCCACTTTTTAGAGCATGTAATAATTCATCACATTCATCACAGCCATCAAATGCTATATCAACATGATTAACATAAGCTAAGTCTAACACAGTAAGACCCTTTTTAATGCATAATGCTTTTGTTAAGTCAGAAGGTGTTACAATCTTAATATTTAAAGATGCATCTGCAATCATTGATACTAAATAGCTGATTGTTCCACCACCACCTAAACCTACAATCTGGTCATTTTTAATTAATTTGAGTGCTTGCTTTGCACAGACTTTTTTTAAATAATCTTTTTCCATATATATCCCTCATTTCTTAATTGCTTATTTACATAATTGATAGTAAATCATAGTTTATATAAAATTTTCAACAATAAAGTTATATTGTAATTACATTATATCATTTACTTATAATATTGCAAATGTGACAGAAAAAATGGAATAGAACAAAGTATCTTTTCATAGGAATACGGATATTATCTCGGAGAATTGAATGAGTAAACTTGAAATATATACGAATATTTAATCAATTTATAAAGTCACAATGTATTAAAACTATTATTTTAATACATAGAAATTATACATTCAATATGAAATAAATTTAATGTAATTATAGTTTATTAAATCATATGGTATTTTTTAAAAAAAAGTACTTGTATAATTATGTTGTTATGTTATAATGTAATTACAATATGAAATAATGATAAGAGGAGGTGATAAAATGATAGGTGTATTAGTTGTAAGTCATAGTGTTTTTTCAAAAGGATTATTGGAATCAGGAGATATGATATTTGGAAATCACAGCAATTGTTTTAGTTTAGGTTTAACGGACACAGGTGTATTTGAATTTGAACAAGCAGTTAAAGCTAAATTAGATTCCTTATTCAAAAGCTATAATCAAGTAATAGTGTTATGTGATTTAAAAGGTGGAACACCTTATAACCAAGTTTTAAAATATAAACTTGAAAATAATAAGCAAAATATGATTATAGTTACAGGATTTAATTTACCAATGTTTGCAGAATTAGTAGTTTCACTACCTGATGAAGATGATGCAGTTAAATTAGCAGATAAAATTATTCAAACAGCTAAATGCTCTATTGAAAGTGATAGTCTTAAAAAAGAAGAAAATGATGATTTGTTTGACTAAATAATTAGATATGAGGGAGGAAGATAAAATGTCTATTTCATTTGTTAGGATTGACGATCGTGTATTACATGGTCAAATTGTCACAAGATGGTCTAAGTTGAAACCATGTAAAGGTATCTTGATTATTGATGATATTATTGTTAATGATTCTTTTCAAAAGAAAATTTTCCTGAATTCAGCACCGGCTGGAGTAAAAGTAGGAATTTATAGTGTTGAAGAAGGCAAAGAAAGAATTGCAAAAGCACAGTCAGTTGTAAACGGTTATTTCGTAATTTGTAAAACACCACGAACTTTAGTGAATCTTAAAAAAATTGGTGCAGATTTTGGAGATAAAGTGAATGTTGGTCCAATGAGTGCGAGACCAAATACATTAACTGTAGGACGAAACTGTTCATTAACCGATGATGAGATTTTAGCATTTCAAGAATTATCTGATATGGGAGTTTCAGTTGAATTTCAGCTAATTCCAGATGAAGCTCCAACAAGTTGGTCAACAATAAAAAATAAGATTGATAAATTAAAGTAAAAAGGAAGGGGGAGAATTATGAATACAATTTTATTGGTACAAGCATTAGCTATTGGTATCTTCTCATATCTTGGTGGTTTGCAAACACCTTGGTTAGCAGGAATGACAGGGGGATACTATGGAGTGGGCAGACCTTTAGTTGCAGGGTTAATATGCGGAATAATTATGGGTGACATAACAACCGGTGTAGTTTTAGGAGTTGCAGTACAAGCTGCTTTTATTGCTAATATTTCAACAGGTGGATCTACAAATTCAGAAATTATTTATGCTGGATATGGTGGAATTGGATTAGGGCTAGTATCACATGCAAGTACTGGAGTAACAGTTACTTTATCTATCTTAGTTGGGTCTTTAGGTTTAATTCTTTATAATATTATTATGGTTGGAAATTCTTTTTGGAATAAACGTGCTGAAGAATGTGCTTCAAGGGGTGATACTAGAGGTATGTTTATAAATCACATTATTGGTGCACAAATATTTCAATTTATCTTAAGAGCAGTTCCAGTTGCATTAGCAGTGTATTTTGGTGAAACTTTTGTTAACACTATTTTAAGCATTATACCTCAACAAGTTATTTCTATTATGAATGTTTTAGGTGGTTTATTACCAGCATTAGGCGTTGCATTACTAATGAACTTATTAATTCAAAATAAAATGAATTTCATTTATTTTTTTGCGGGATTTATTATACTAACATTTATAACAAAAAGCATGATTGCATTATCAGTATTAGCAGTTTTAATAACATTTATTGTTTATAATGCTAGCGGACAAACAGTAGCAAGAGATTGTGTTTCTACATCAAATATTGATGATGATGGGGTGATTTAATATGATAAAGTTAGATAAAAATGATTTGAAAAAAGGTTGGTTATCATGGCAGTTTTGGGCAATGTCAACATTAAGTTTTGAAAAACTAGAAGCAAACGGTTTTGCACAATCAATGATTCCTATTGCAAACAAATTGTATAAAAAGGGATCTCCTGAATATAATGCGTGTTTAAAAAGGCATTCAGTTTTTTATAATACTGAACCTCAAACAGGAAGCATTGTTAATGGTATTATAGCTTCACTAGAAGAAGAAAGAGCTAATGGTGGAAATGTTTCTGATGATATGTTCCATAGTATTAAAACTGGTTTGATGGGACCGATAGCTGGTATAGGAGATTCAATGGTCCAAGGTATTTTGATTCCGATTTTACTAAGCATTGGTATGGGGATTTCAGCTTCTGGAAATCCTGTTGGGGTTTTATTTTATCTTATTACTTATATGGCTATTATGTTTTGTGTAGATTATTTTTTATATTTAAAAGGATATAAATTAGGTTTATCTGCAGTTGATATACTTGTAGGTGATAACTCAGATCGCTTGCGTAGTGCGTTTAATATATTAGGAACAATGGTTGTTGGAGGACTAGGTGCAAATTTTGTAAAACTATCAACTAAAATTCAAATTGTTAACAGTGCTAGTGAATCTGTATTTGATATCCAAAAGACACTTGATGGCTTTTTCCCGGGTTTATTAGGTCTGTTAGCAGTATTAATAAGCTGGCATTTAATTAGTAATAAAAGATGGAGCTCAAATAAAGTATTATTATTTTTAGTTGGAGTTGCAACAATAGGTGTACTCTTAGGTATATTCTAAGAAGAAAAGAGGTTATTATGAAATTACATCCATCACTGATGTGTATTAATTGGGAAAACATTAAAGAAGAATTAGAACAAATGAATGCTGTAGATATTTATGGTTATCATATTGATGTAATGGATGGTCACTTTGTACCGACATTTGGATTAGGTCCACAAGATATTAGTGCTGTTAAAAATCTTACCAATAAAGAAATTGACATACATTTAATGTGTGAAACCCCTGAAAACTATATAGATCTTTTTGCAAATGTCGGTGCTACAATGATTGCATTTCATGTTGAAGCTACAAATAATGTTGGTAATGCTTTAATGAAAATCAAAGAGAAGGGGATAAAAGCTGGAATTGCAATAAATCCAGCAACCCCATTAAATCAAATTTTACCAATCATTGATGAACTAGATTATGTTATTATTATGACTGTTAATCCTGGTTTCGCAGGACAGAAATATTTATCTTATGTGAATAAAAAAATTGAAAAATTAGTAAGATTAAAGAATAAAGAAAAGTTAAACTTAGATATTTATGTGGATGGTGCTATATCAAAAGATAGAATCAAAATCCTTGCAGCAATTGGAGTGGAGGGTTTCGTTTTGGGTACTTCAACTTTATTTGGAAAAGGAGAAAGTTACAAGAAAATTATTAAATCAATAATTGGTTGATGAGTTTGCTGAATTATCTTTCTACAGAATTTTCACTAAAAACTAGTTTGCAAATTAACCAAGTATTAATATGGGATGGATGGTGATATCGTGGAATTAATGTTTTTAAAACCAATCCCCAGGCAGGCAATTTGGGGAAAAAATAAAATTGGTAAATATTTTGGATATAAAGATTTTCCGGAAAATACAGGTCAGTGTTGGTGCGCAAGCTGCCATAATGAGGCTTCTAATATTATCTTAAATGGACCATACGCTTCATATACTTTACGAGAGCTTTGGGATGAACACCCAGAGATTTTTGGAAATAATTCTGGTATATTTCCATGGATAGTAGGCTTAGTTGGACCAAGCGATGATTTGAGTATTCAAGTACACCCTGATGATACTTACGCAGAAAGAATGAACTTAACTGATAGTGGCAAAAATGAGGGATGGTATTTTATCGATGCAATGGAGGATAGTTCTATAGTTTTTGGACATAAGGCGCTATCTATGGATGAATTTAAGCATAAAATGGAGCTTGATAAGTGGGATGAGCTTTTATTGCATAAGTCAGTGAAAAAAGGTGATTTTGTTTATATTCCATCGAGAACTATTCATGCTTTATGTAAAAACACAATTGTATATGAAATTCAGCAAAATTCTAATTTGACATATCGTTTATATGATTATAAACGTAAAGATTCTAGTGGGAATGAACGCAAATTGCATATACAAGAAGCGTTAGAAAATATAAATATTCCTTTTTGTTATCAGAAAACAGAAACAGTTACTTTACTAGAAGAAAAAAACAAAATTCAAAGAATTATAAGTAATGATTCTTTTGAATTAACATTATTTAAAATTATTTATGAAGAGGAATTCGCATTTACGAAATGTTTTGCTATTTTGAGTGTCTTAGATGGACGTGGTACTATAAATGGTCAAGAAGTGCATCAGGGTGATCATTTGCTTGTTCCATATACTACTGAAAGCTTAGTTTTTTCAGGTGAATTACTAGTAATGATGTGTAGTCAGAAAGAAGAAAAGGAGAAGATATGATGAAAAAGATTTTAGTAACCGGTGGTAAAGGATTTTTAGGAAGTCGTTTTGAAAAAATGTATAAACATAAGTATGAGTTATTAGTGGCTGGTTCTAAGGAGTTAGATGTGACTAATAAAGAAAATATTGATAGTGTCTTCGATTCTTTTCAACCAGATTATGTTATCCATGCAGCAGGTATTCCAAATCAAAAATTTTGCATTGAAAATCCAGAGGTGGCACATGCAGTTAATGTAGATGGTGCTATCTATGTGGCTGAAGCCTGTAAAAGAGTTGGAGCTAAATTAGTGTTTATTTCAACTGAACAAGTATTTAATGGAAGCAGTGAACCGGGTCCATATAAAGAAGATGATACCCCTGTACCTGATACAGTATATGGTGAAAATAAGTTAGAATGTGAAAGACGTATAAAAGATATTCTTGAAGAATATTGGATTGTTCGTTTCACTTGGTTGTTTGGTTTACCTGAAAAAAATTGTGCCATGGGATCAAATATTTTATGGGACACTATTCAATGTATTTTAAAAAATGAACCTATAAAAACTACAGAATATGAGTTTAGAGGTATGAGTGACGTTAATGAAATTTGTGAAAATTTAGAGAAATTGTTGTCATTGCCTTTTGGAATTTATCACTTTGGAGCTGTTAATAATGATGGCAGATATGAAATAGTTAAACACATTATGAAAGAATTAGGGTTAAGTGATGAAAGAATTAATGAATTATTGATTATAGATAATTCTAAATATAATGAAGATCATATTCGCGAATTACGTTTAGATGTTAATAAAATTACAAACTTAGGATTGAAGTTTACGCCAACTAAGGAAGCTATAACACAATGTTTAAAGGAATTTTCAATAATTTAGATAATTAAATTAGTACTATATAAAATAGATTTGATCCTATAAAACGACTTTTTAACATTTTTGTTGATTCAATCTATGTTGACATATAAGCAAAAAATATTTAAGTAAGCTTTTGCGTATATTATGAAACTAAAGAGATAAAATTTTATGAAAAGAGGTTTATATATGAATAGTAGTACAATTACAAGAGAACAATTAGCGAGTATGTTTGATCATACTTTATTAAAGGCATTTGCAAAAGAAGAAGATTTTGAACAGTTATGTAGAGATGCGGCAGAAAATAAGTTTGCTATGGTAGCAATAAATTCAGCTCCCGTTAAATTGTGTAAAGAATTATTAAAAGATAGTCAAGTACATGTAGGTGCTGCAATTTCATTTCCATTAGGTCAAACAACTATTGAAGTTAAAGAATTTGAAACAAAAAAAGCTATTCAAGAAGGTACTGATGAAATTGATTATGTTATTAATATTGGAGAATTAAAGAATGGCAACTTAGATTATATAAAAAGGGAAATGCAAGTAATTACTAAATTGTGTAAGGAAAATAATGTTATGTCAAAGGTTATTTTTGAAACATGTTACTTAACAAAGGAAGAAATCAAACAACTTTGTTTAATAGCAAAAGAAGTAAAACCTGATTTCATTAAAACAAGTACAGGATTTGGTACTGCGGGAGCAACTGTGGAAGATGTGAAGTTAATGAAAGAAACCGTTGGGGATTCTGTTCAAGTTAAAGCAGCAGGAGGTATTCGTGATTGGAAAACTTGCGCTGCAATGATAGATGCAGGAGCAACACGCATTGGGACAAGTAGCTCGTTTAAAATTTTAGAAGAATTTGACGCAAGATAGGAGAAAGAGATTATGTATCCTTTAAAATTAAAACCAGTTTATTCAAAAACAATTTGGGGAGATGGTCGTTTAGCAGCTAAGCGTGGTATAGATGATAAGATAGGAACAAGCTGGGAAATTAGCGCTCATTCTCATGCAGATAATGAAATTTTAAATGGTAAATATACTGGATTTACTTTAAATGAATTAATAGACAGATATCCTAAAGAAATACTTGGGAATAAAAAAAGAAGTCAAATGTTAAGATTAGCTTATTTAGATGCTGCTGAATCCTTATCTATCCAAGTTCATCCTGATGATGATTACGCACATAAATACGAGAGTGATGAAGGTAAAACAGAAGCGTGGTATATTTTGGAGGCAGTACCTGGTTCAACTTTAATTGCTGGAACAACAATTAAAGATCCTAAGGTTATTAAGGAAGCAGTTAATAAACAAGAAGTTGAACAATATACTAGAAAGATTGAGATGAAATCCGGAGATTTTATATGTATTGAGGCAGGAATGCTGCATGCATTAGGAAAAGGTATTTTAGCATTAGAAATTGGTCAAAATTCTGATACAACTTATCGTTTTTATGATTATAATCGAAGGGATAGCAATGGAAATTTAAGAGAATTGCACTTAGATAAATGTTTTGATGTTGCCCATTTTGATTTAGAATGTGAGAAAATATCAAGCCCCATTGAAGAAATAAATTCAACAAGAATTAAAGCTTTGGTAAGAAGAAAAGAATTTTGTGTAGACTTAATTGATATTAAAGATGAATATGAACTAATCCCAAATGGAGATACATTCTATTGTATTAGTAATGTCTCAAATAATACAACATATTACTATGAAGGAAAAGAAGAAATATTATCACATACAGAAAATATATTTGTTCCAGCCGATTGTGGTAGTATTAGAATTAAAGGAACCTGTAGGATACTAGTAAGTTACATTAAATAAAAGTTAAAACCATATGGTATGTGTTTCCTGTAAATTTCTTTTATAAACTTAATTATTTGGTTTAATATTTCTAAAAATCATGTATATGAGAATGTTTTCTCTGCTTATGCATGATTTTTTTGTTTTATACTTTCAGAAAAATATAAAAAGTCCTAATAACTTTATTATAAATAAATAGCTTATAGTTAAATAATATATTGGTAATCTAATAAAATACGTATTAAAAGTTGTTGTTACAAAAAGAATGTATCTTATAAAGAGGGATTTGCCAAATAATGTGGAATAGAATATATAAATAAGTCAGAATAGGTATAATTATGTTATGTTTATAAAAACATTTACAAGGAGGATATATATGAATATCAAAAAGAAATTAACTGTAGTACTTCTTATAGCAAGTTCTTTGCCTTTAATAATATTTACATGTATTAATTTATATTTTTCTCAAAAGACTGCAACAGAAAATGCATTGGCAGATAATTTTAAAAGAACAGAGATTGTTGAAGAAAAAATAAATAATTTAATTGATAGGAATATGTACGGAATAAGGAGCATGTCGAGAAATCCAATCATTCGTTCTTATGATGAAGAAAAATCTAAATCAATTTTAACAGAAGCTTTAAAGGTTTATTCAGATTTATCACTTGTTGCTACAAAAGCAGATGGGAATCAATTTGTAAGAAGTGATGATGGTAAATTAACTAATGTAAAAGAGCGTAGTTATTTTCAATTAGCGGTTAAAGGCCAAGAGGAAGTTGTTTCAGAGGTACTTGTAAGTCAAAATAATGGTCATCTTATTACCGTTTTATCTACACCAATCAGGGATGCAGATGAGGGTAATATAACAGGAGTTTTTCAAGGAACTATGGAACTTAGTGTGCTAAATAATTTTGTTAAGGAAAGTTCTCAGGACAATGTAATAGTATATATTTTAGATAAGGATGGCAAGTTATTAGCTCATCCTACTCAGGATTTAGATAAAGCTGAAGATCGTGCAGATTTAAGTAATTTTGAATTTGTAAAGAAAGGTTTAGCGGGAAATACTGGTTCAGAAGAGGTTAATAAAGATGGGAAAAATATGCTTGTAAGTTATGTTCAAAATGAAAAAACAGGTTGGGTTATTTGTGCAGAAATTCCTAGAGGTACTGCTATAGAGAAAAGTGTCAAGAGTTCAATTAATACAGCTTTAATTGGAGCTGTGATATTGCTTATTACATGTGGAACTATTTTCGTATTAGCAGGATATGCAGCTAAGCCAATCCAAACCCTTGTACATGCAGCTAACAAAATTTCAGAAGGAGATTTAACAATTAGTAATATAAACATAAAATCGAAGGATGAAATAGGTGCTTTGGGAAAAGCTTTTGAAAAAATGGTTACTAAGTTGCAAGAGGTAATAAATAATATTAAAGAGAACTCTGTTAGAATTTCTGAAGCATCAAAAGAAATGATTAATGTTTGCGAGCAACAGGCAACAGTTGCTACAAGTATTGCTGAAAATACTGGTGAAATTGCAGAAGGAACGTTATCAGTAAGTTCTAATATAGATAAAATAAATTCAAATATGAATGTTTTGGATAAAGAAATGAATGATATTGGCGAAAAATCAAATACTGTTTCTTCTGTAGTAAATAATGCATCTAATTACTCTGAAAAGGGAAGTGAAGCATTAATTAAGGTAAACTCGAGTATGAAGAGTATACAACAATCTGTTAATGAAACAGCTAGAGTTATAGATAAATTAGGAGAACACTCAGAAGCTATAGGTAAAATTACAGAAGTAATAAAAGGAATTTCAGAACAAACAAATTTATTAGCTTTAAATGCAGCAATAGAAGCAGCACGTGCTGGAGAGCAAGGAAAAGGTTTTGCTGTTGTTGCTGATGAAGTACGTAAGCTGGCAGAACAGGCAGGAGATGCTGCTGGACAGGTAAGTGCTCTCATAGAAGGAATTCAAAAAGAAACTAACAATGTAACTGTAGTAATGAATAAAGGGATAAGTGAAGTAGATGATGGTTCTAGAGTAGTAAATGAAGCTAATAGTTACTTTGAATTAATATTTAAATCTATACAAGAAATTTCTACAAATATAAAAGATGTAAGTGATTCAATAGATAAGATGAGTAGAACTGGTAAAGATGTATTTGTAAGCATAAATGATATTGTTGAACTTTCAGAAAAAGTAGCAGGAGAAACTCAAGGAGTATCTGCAGCCACAGAAGAACAAGTAGCTTCAATTGAAGAAATGACAGCTTCAGCTCAAAATTTTGGTGAAATGGCAATAACTCTTGAAGAATTAACGAATAAATTCAAAACTAATTAAATATATTATTAGCAATTATTGAGCTAAGGTTGTGAAATATTCAGTCTTAGCTCATTTTAATATTTATACCATATCTGGTATTAGATCTCAGGTAAGTTCAGCTAGCAAAATCATAGATTGCCCACAGGGAAAGTTCGAGAAGCCAAATATAAAATTTGGACTCTCACTTTTGAACCTCACTTGCCCGACTCGCATCCGCTCCTGGGTAAGTGAGGTTACCAAAATCATAGATTTTGATGTTCACTTTCCCAACTGCGTTGGATAAGTTCGACTAGCAAAATCATAGATTTTGAGTCTCACTTATGTTATAATCTATAACGTCAATTAACATTATAATGCAAAAAAGGAGCAATTAAGATGAATATCTTACTTATAAATCATTATGCTGGGTCTGATTATCATGGTATGGAATTTAGGCCTTATTATATGGGGCGAGAATGGGTAGATATGGGTCACAATGTAACTATACTTGGTGCTGATTTCTCACATTTACGAAAGAAAAATCCCCAAATTAAAGAAGATTTTGAAGAAGAAATTATAGATGGAATTACATATGTATGGGTTAAAACTCCAGAATATCAGGGGAATGGAATAGGAAGAATTAAAAATATATCAACATTTATGTTCAAATTAAGAATGAATTATAAGAAACTTTCAGATAAATATAAACCAGATGCTGTAATAGCATCTTCAACTTATCCTTTAGATGTATATCCAGCTTATAGAATTGCAAAGAGAAGCAATGCTAAAGTTTTCTTCGAAATACATGATTTATGGCCATTAACACCAATGGAAATAGGGGGATATTCTAAGAATAATCCGGCTATAGTAATGCTTCAAAGAGCAGAGGATTTTGCTTTTAAAAATTGTGATAAGATTATTTCAATTCTACCAAATGCAGATAAGCATATGAAAGATAGAGGATTTAATACGGATAATTATGTGCATGTTCCAAATGGTATAATTGTTGGAGAAAAGAAAAATGCTCCTATGGAAAAAACTATTGAGAGATTACAAGAACTAAAGGAACAAGGTTATTTCTTAGTTGGTTATACAGGAAATCATTCACCAGCTAATGTGTTAGATACAATGATTGATGCTGCTAAAAAAACCACAGATGAAAGTATAAAGTATGTATTAATTGGAAATGGAAACGTAAAAAATGAATTAATACAATATGCAAAAGCAAATAATGTGACTAATGTAGAATTTCTAGACCCAGTACTTAAGGATAATATGGATAATGTACTAAAATTATTAGATATATGTTATATAGGATTAAAGAAACAAAACTTATTTAATTATGGAGTAAGTCCTAATAAGTTATTTGATTATATGATGGCAGCAAGGCCGGTAATATATGCAGTAGAAGCTTCAAATGACCCAGTAAAGGATTCAAATTGTGGTATTACAGTACCAGCAGAAGACCCAGATGCTGTAGTAAATGCGGTTATGCAGATTAAAAACTTAAGTGAAGAGGAAAAAAATAAGCTGGGTGAAAATGGGAAAGATTATGTATTAGAAAATCATACCTACCGTGGACTTGCAGAGAAATTCTTAGATGCACTAAAATAACTTAAAACTTTATGAAGAAATTCAATAATATGAGTTAAATTGACTAAAAAGTTGTAAAATAGTTAATATAATATTATATATTTTGAAATAATTAAATTAGGAGTAAATGAATGAAGACATTTAATAAAGTAGTGAAAAGAATATTTGATTTAATATGTTCTACTTTAGGGCTGATAATCTTAAGTCCGGTTTTAATAATAATTGCAGTTAGAATAAAAACAGATTCCGATGGACCAGTGTTTTTTAAGCAAATAAGGATTGGTGAAAACAATAAGGAATTTGAAATTCTTAAATTTAGAACTATGGTTGTAGATGCAGAAAAATTAGGAAGACAAATTACCGTGGGAAATGATAACAGAATTACTAAAATAGGTGGATTTTTACGAAAATATAAGCTAGATGAATTGCCGCAATTAATAAATGTATTTAAAGGTGACATGAGCTTGGTTGGCCCAAGACCAGAAGTGCCAAGGTACGTTAAATTATATAATGAAGAACAAAGAAAGGTTCTAAAAGTTAAGCCGGGAATAACTGATTTAGCATCAATTAGGTATAGAGATGAAAATGATTTACTAGGAGAAGCGGAAAATCCAGATGAATTTTACATAAATACGATTATGCCAGATAAGCTAGCATTAAATTTAGAGTATATAAATAAAAATAATATATTTTTGGATATTTATATAATACTTAAAACAATAATAAAATGCCTTTAATTTAGTTAACAGTTAACAGTTAACAGTTAACAATTAAAGAACAAATACTTAGGCATTTGAAATAATTAGAATAAATACGAAATGTCAGGGTATTTCTATAATAAAATAATAATATTTCAATTTACAAAGGAAATTATACCATTGCTGTTAACTGTTACTTGTTAATTGTTAACTGAAAAAAGTGAAGGGGTAGATTAAAATGAAAAAATTAAAGTTTGCTATTATTGGTTGCGGAAGAATTTCTTATAAACATGTTGAGGCATTAGCCAAAAATAAAGAAGAGGCAGAATTAGTTGCAACTTGTGATGTGATTTTAGAAAAAGCTGAAGCAAAAAAGACTGAATATATAGAAAAAGCCGGAGTGGCAGAAGATTCTGTTCATGCATATACAGATTACAAAGAAATGTTAGAAAAGGAAGATATAGATGTAGTTACAATAGCTACGGAAAGTGGATATCATGCAGAAATAGCTATATATTCTATGAAAAAAGGAGCTAGCGCCTTAGTAGAAAAACCAATGGCTATGTCTATTGAAGATGCTAACGAAATGATTAAAGTGGCTAAAGAAAACAATGTTAAGCTTGGAGTCTGTCATCAAAATAGATTTAATAAGCCTATACAAAAATTAAGAGAAGCTATAGAAAATAATAAGTTTGGAAAATTAGTTAATGGTACAGCAAGAATACTTTGGAATAGAAATATGGGCTATTATGAGCAGGCTCCTTGGAGAGGAACTTGGGCATTAGATGGTGGTACACTTATGAACCAGTGTATACATAATATAGATTTACTTCAATGGATGATGGGTGGAGAAATCGAAAGAGTTTATGCCGAATGTGATACTTATCTAAGAGATATTGAAGCTGAAGATTTTGGTGCTGTAATAATAAGATTCAAAAATGGTGCTATTGGAATAGTTGAGGGATCAGCTTGTGTTTATCCTAAAAATCTAGAAGAAACATTAAGTATATTTGGCGAAACAGGAGCAGTATCAATTGGTGGTCTTGCAGTTAATGAGCTTGAAACATGGAGATTTGAAGGCGAAGATGAAGAAGCGGTTAAGAAGTCTGTAAATGTTAAAATAGATAATGTATATGGAGAAGGACACACACCGTTATTTAAGGATGTAATAGATTCTATAAATGATAATAGAGATCCGCTAGTATCGGGAGAAGAAGGTAAGAAGGCAATGTCTATAATACTTGCAGCATATAAATCAAGAAAAACAGGAATGCCAGTAAAATTTCCATTAACAGATTTTAAAACATTAGATATGAAAGAGAATTAGCAAAGATTTTAGTTTAAATGTATTAAGTTGTTGAATACATTTAAACTATTATTTCATAAATATGTAAAAAGTATATATAAAATAGGAATACTTAAAAAATGTGTTGGGCAAAATTAATTAGAATTGTTTATTATGGCTTAATATATTTAAATTACCAATAATAAGATGAGAGGATGATATATTGTGAAAGTAAAAAAAGCTATTATACCAGCCGCAGGTCTTGGAACAAGATTTTTACCTGCAACTAAGGCGCAACCAAAGGAGATGCTTCCAGTAGTTGATAAACCAACAATTCAATACATAGTTGAAGAAGCAATCGCTTCTGGAATTGAAGAAATCTTAATCATTACAGGTAGAAACAAAAAATCTATAGAAGATCATTTTGATAAATCAGTAGAATTAGAATTAGAATTAGAGAAGTCTGGAAAATCAGAATTACTTGAATTAGTAAGAGATATATCTGATATGGTTGATATACATTATATAAGACAAAAAGAACCAAGAGGATTAGGTCATGCAATTCATTGTGCAAAAACTTTTGTTGGAAATGAACCATTTGCTGTTTTACTAGGTGATGATATTGTTGATAGCGAAAAACCATGCTTAAAACAATTAATAGACTGTTATAGCGAATATAAAACTACTATCCTAGGAGTTCAAACAGTAGCTAAAGAAAATGTTTCCAAGTACGGTATAGTAGATGGAATACATGTTGAAGATAGAGTTTATAAGGTAAAAGATTTAGTTGAAAAGCCTAATACCGAAGAAGCACCAAGTAATGTTGCTATACTTGGAAGATATATTATAACACCAGAAATATTTAATATATTAGAAAATACTAAGCCAGGAAAAGGTGGAGAGATTCAATTAACAGACGCGCTAAAAACTTTAATTGGAACTGAGGCCATGTATGCATATAACTTTGAAGGTAAAAGATATGACGTTGGAGATAAACTTGGGTTCTTGCAAGCAACAATAGAATTTGCCTTAAAGAAAGATGAATTAAGAGATGAATTTATAGATTATTTAAGTTCTAAGCCATGGGAAAATAATTATTAGAAAATAAATTAAGAGTAATTAAATTAATAAATCCTAAAGTATATTTTAGGATTTATTAATTTATAAAATATACATAACGATAGTAGTTTTGATATGTATATGAAAATCTAATATCAGAAATTAAACTTTTAGAAACTAATAACGATTGGTATACTTTTGAATTAAGAATCTTATACCAAATATAATTAGTGAAATAAGTAATACAATATTTAATACCGAATTACCAAATTGTATAAATAGTGTACATATCAATAAAAATATAAATACACCTAAAAGCCATTGTATAAATCTCATTATTTTGTCTCCTCGTAAAATTAATTTTGTAATATTAGTTTATCCTAAATTGAAAGATGCAATTCATGAAAATTTTCCTAGTAATTGAAGAGAGATGAAGAATATAGTAAAAATCGTTATAAAAAAACTAATTATAATTAACCTTATTATGATTTTTTATGGCGTGTACATGCTGGACATATGCAATTTAAAGATATAGTAAAATTTACAAACAGCTTGAAGTAATTGTATTCAATTATTTTATTACTTGTAGTATAATTGTATTAAGTATAAAATAATGGTAAATTTAAGTTGTTATATAATCATGGAGTTCGTATGATTAGAGGATGGTGGGACAAATGCAGGATTATGAGAAGCTGTATAAATCGCTAAAGATAGAATATGAAACATATCAGAAGTTTTCAGAACAACATATACAAGAACTAAATGAGAAAAACGTAAGACTAGAAAAGAGTATAGATTCTTTATCTAATATAATAGAAGTAAGCAAATATATAAATACATTTTTTAGCAGTGATAATTTAATATCTCTAATTAATGACATGATTCTTGGAATACTAGGAGTTACATATTCAACCATATTTATGATAGAAAATGGTGAGTTGATAGTTAAGGCGAGCAATATTGAGAATATGAATATAAATCTAACTTCTAAGGAATTTGTGCATATAAACAAGGGAGAGGAATTCTTAGTTAATTCTAGAAAGCCTTTGAAGCAGACTGGAGAACATAAAATAGACATACACTCAATCATGGGATCGCCAATAAAGTTGAGAGAAAAATTTATTGGATATATAGTAGTAGAACATAATCTCTATAAATTTATGAACATAGAGCTTAAACTTTTCCTTAGGTCGATTACAAACCAGATTGCAATTGCAATAGAAAATTCTTTGCTATATAAAGAATTAGAAAAAATAAATCAAAGAGACCCTCTACTTGGAATATATAATAGGAAATACTTTTTTGAATTTTTAGAAAAGAATGAGAATAGAAAATTAAACGATAAATTTGCCATAGTAATGATAGATATAGATGATTTTAAGAAGGTAAATGATACATATGGTCATCAATTTGGTGATAAGATTTTGATTAACACAGCTAATATTGTTAAATATGGAATAGATAAAAATGATATCTTCGCCAGATATGGAGGGGAAGAATTTATTCTATATATTTCAGATTTTACTAGTGAGGATAATGTATATAGCAAAATTGAAGCTATACGACGTACAATTGAAGGTAGTAAAATTAATTTTAACGGTAGAGATGAGTCTATAACAGCAAGTTTTGGAATTTCATTTTTTCCTTTAAATGGTACAGATTTAAATGAACTTATAAGTAAGGCTGATGATTTATTATATAAAGCTAAAAAAAGTGGTAAGAATAGAGTTCTGAGTGGAAATATATTTAAAATCTAATAATAATATTATAAAGCAAACTTATTTATAT
>Ga0183101_1000021_pt6 | contig 39686 bp, 32 predicted proteins | sample Biomet3_FD_127790 | JGI IMG/M metagenome (GOLD analysis project Ga0183101, IMG submission 127790) | Microbial communities from bioreactor (seeded with sewage sludge) at LBNL, California, USA - Biofuel metagenome 3 | ecosystem: Engineered > Bioreactor > Anaerobic > Unclassified ... | reverse complement strand
CGCGCCGCGCGCGCCGTCTCCTCCGGCCGACCCCCCGCGGCCTCGGCCTTGGGCCGAGCTGGCGCGGCAGGCCGAGGGCCTTTCCCACACGCCCCCGCCAATAGTGGAAAAAACCCTGCCCCCCATGTTTGCCGACGAAGCGGCCTACCAAAAATTCCGCGACAGGCACGCTACGGCCAACGTGCTTCCCTCAGCGGCCATTGCCGAGGCCGAGGGCCCATTATTCCTCGGTCTTGATCTGGGTTCCACAACGGTAAAGGCCGTGCTGGTGGACAAGAAACGACGTGTGCTTGATTCCTGCTATGCCTCTAACGGCGGCAACCCTCTGCAAACGCTGCTGCCGCCCCTGGCCGCCATGCTTGAGCGCATCCCCGCCGGGGCGTGGCTGTGCGCCTCTGGCGCAACCGGCTATGGGGCGCATTTGGTGGAATCCGCGCTGGGCGTGGACTGCGTGCCGGTGGAAACCCTGGCCCACTTCAAGGCCGCCACGCACCTGGTGCCCGATGTCAGTTATGTTATCGACATCGGGGGGCAGGACATGAAATGCCTCAAGGTGGACAACGGCGTTATCAGTGATGTGTGCCTCAACGAGGCCTGCTCCGCAGGCTGCGGGGCGTTTCTTGAAAGCTTTGCGCGCGGTTTGGGACTTGGCATGGAAGAATTTGTCCGGCTGTCCCTCTTTGCCAGGCACCCGGCGGACCTCGGCTCCCGCTGCACCGTTTTTATGAATTCGCGCGTCACACAGGCCCAGAAGGACGGCATGCAGATAGAGGATATCGCCGCCGGGCTGTGCTATTCCGTGGTGCGCAACGCCCTGGACAAAGTGCTGCGCATAAAAAATACGCAAGAACTGGGCACGCAGGTTGTGGTGCAGGGGGGCGCGTTTCTCAACGATGCGCTGCTCTGCGCCATGGAACGCACCCTGGGGCGTCATGTTCACCGCCCCGCCGCTTCGGGCCTTATGGGGGCGTATGGGGCCGCGTTGGAAGCGCTGGAAACAGCCCCCAGCAACACCACGCGTTCCTCCATCAGCGCGGCCCTTATACGGGGCCTCGGCATGCGCACGCGCAGCTTTCGCTGCCGCGACTGCGGCAACCGTTGCCTGCTCACGGAAACGCGCTTTTCGCACGGAACGCGCCATATCGCGGGCAACAGGTGCGACCGGTTCAGCGAAGCCGGGCGGGGAACTCCCCCGGCGCCCAACATTTTTGCCTGGAAAAACCAGCGGCTTTTCCGTTACGAGCCGCTGCCGCTTGAAGACGCGCCGCGCGGCAGGCTGGGCATTCCCCGCGTGCTCAATGTGTATGCCCACTATCCCTTTTGGTTCACGCTGTTCTCCTCGTTGGGCTTTCGGGTGGAGGTGTCGCCGCCCACCAGCCGCGCGCTGTTTGCCGCCGGTTTGTCTTCCGTGCCTTCACAAAGCGTGTGCTACCCCGCCAAGCTGGCCCACGGGCACGTTCTGGCCCTGCTTGAAAGCGGCGTCAAACACGTCTTTTTTCCCTGCATTCCGCGTGAAACAAAGGAATTCACAGAAATGTGCGATTCCTTTTCCTGCCCGGTGGCCTGCGGCTACCCGCAGGTGGTGCGCGAAAACCTGCCGGAGTTGCACGATGCCGGGGCCACGCTGCACGCCCCCTTTGTGAACCTGGCGCACACGGCCTCGCTGGTGCGCAATCTCTGCCGCGAATTCAACCTGCCGCGCGCCGAGGTGCGCGCCTCGGTGCGTGTGGCCAGGCACGAGCAGGCGCGATATCAGCGTGAGCTGCACGCCGAAGCCGAACGCATCTATGCCGATGTTATACGCGCCAAAGGGGTGCTGGTGGTCATTGCGGGCAGGCCCTATCATGTTGACCCGCAGGTGCATCACGGCCTGCCCGACTTCATCGCCTCGCTGGGGGCCGCCGTCATCAGCGAAGACGCGCTGCCCCGCAACGCGGCCGGGCAGCATATGGACACGCCCCTGCGGGCGCGCAACCAGTGGACCTACCCTGCCAGAATGTACCGCGCGGCCTTGTGGGCGGCGGAGGCGGACCACGGCGGCGCGCGTGTGGAAATTGTGCAGCTGACCTCCTTTGGCTGCGGCATCGACGCCGTCACCGCCGACCAGATGCGCGAACTGCTGCGCGCCCATGGCAAGTTGTATACGCTCATAAAAATGGACGAAGGCAATGCCCTGGCCTCGGCGCGCATCCGCATCCGTTCGCTGCTGGCCGTGGGCAGAAAGCGCGAGGAAAGCCCCCGGCAGGCGGTTGCCGCCCCGGCGGCCTCCACCTTTACCAAGCGCGACGCGGCAACGCACACGATTCTGGTGCCGCAGATGGCCCCCCTGCACTTTGACCTGATGACGGCGGCCATCGCGGCCGAGGGCCACGCCATTCGCCTGCTGCCTTCCGTCAGTCAGGAGGCCGTGAGCCTTGGGCAGGCCTATGTGAACAACGACGCCTGCTACCCGGCCATTGTGTCCATTGGACAACTGCTGCTGGCGCTGCGCGACGACGGCCTTGACCCCGCGCGCACGGCGCTGCTGCTTTCGCAAACCTGCGGCCCCTGCCGCGCCAGCAACTATCCCGCGATGCTGCGCAAGGCCCTTACGGAATGCGGCTACAGCGGCGTGCCGGTGCTCACGCTCAACGCCTCCGGTTCCGACGGCCAGCCCGGGCTGCGCCCCGGCCGGGCGCTGCTCTGGCGCATGCTGCTGGGCATGCTGGCGGGCGACATGCTGCAACGCCTCTCCCTCTTCACCGGCACCTACGAATGCCGCAAGGGGCAAACCGAAGACCTTACGCAGCACTGGCTGCAAATGCTCACGCCCGTTATCAGCAACGGGGACGAAACCGCCTTCAGGCAAATGCTGCCCCGCATGGCGCGCAACTTCGCCGCCATCCGCACCGAGGCCGCCCCCCGTCCGCGAGTGGCCGTTGTGGGCGAAATTTTGCTGACCTACCATGCGGACGCCAACAAGCACATTGTGGACCATATCCGCCAGGAGGGCGGCGAGCCGCTGCTGCCGGACTTTACCAACTTCATGCTTTATTGCCTGCGCGACGCCGTGTATGACTGGCGGCACCAGGGCGGCAGCCTGTGGGGGGCAATGGGCAATTCCCTGGTCATGCGCCGCATCGAAGGCGTGCGCCGCTACATGCGCGGGGCGCTCAACACCTCGCCTCTGGGCGCAAGCGTCATGCCCGTGGCCCACATCAACGATCTGGCCCGGCTGGGAGCAAGCGTGCTGTCGCTGGGCAACAGCGCGGGCGAGGGCTGGCTGCTCCCCGCTGAAATGCTGGAATTTCTTGAACACGGGGCAGACAACATTCTTTGCCTGCAGCCTTTCGGCTGCCTGCCAAACCATGTGGTGGGGCGCGGATCATTCAAGGCCGTGCGCCGCCAGCGGCCAGAGGCCAACATCATGGCGCTGGACTATGACCCCGGCAGCAGCGAGGCCAACCAGCTCAACCGCATACGGCTGTTCATGGCTTTAGCGCGTGAAAAGGCGAAAGAACGGGAGGAAGGGGCAAACCGCGCGCACCGGGCCTTTGCCGCCGGTGCTGAGGCGGGCGGGCAATTTCGGCGGCAATAACGCGCAGCCGGGCAAAAAACGTGGGCGCAAGGCAGGGCGCGCCGCGCACGGGCACATGACCGGACCCGGGCCGTCAGCAGGGCCAAGAGCTTGACTGCGGCGCTGGCGGCTCCATTGAACCAGAACGGAGCCATGGCGAAACCATGGCCGAACGGCGGGCGGCAGCAGCCAAAAGCTCAGCGCCCGGCATAAAAAACAGGGAAAGGCCCTAAAAAAGGAACCTTTCCCTGAAAAAAACAAACGCTGCTGCCGAAAAACATGCGGGCCAACGGCCAGAAAAGGCCTACCCGCGCAAACCGGCTATTCTTCGCGCGGCGGCAGTTCTCTGCCGCCCTCTTCAAGGCGTTGCAGAAATTTGTCGCGGCATTCATAGCTGCAAAAACGATAGATCTTTTCGCCGTCTCGCACGGAAACAGAGCCGTCAACAGCCACATACGCGCCGCATTCGGGATCTTTGACCATTTCACCGGCGGCGACTTTACGTTCCATCTCCGCGGCGCTTTCTTGCTTGTTGTCTTTTTTCTTTTTGTTCAGGTCATTGGCAAACAGGCGATACAGAACGTAGCCCGCCAAAATGAGAATAAGCCACTTCACCATCTGACATGCTCCTTAATCCCGCGGCACGGGTTGCATACGGCTTGGGTGCTGCCCTTGCAGGCATATGTCAACGCCGGGGCCGACACTAGCACAGAGCGCAACACCCGTCACTGAAAAATTCTGTCCCCTTCTACCCGGCAGTCAAGGCGGGCCAGCCACCAGGCCAGCGGGCGCCCGTTGACAAGCACTTCCGGGGCCACGTCAAGCAGGGGACGCAGCGCAAATGCCCGTTCAACAAGGCGGGGGTGCGGCACAATGCAGTGCGCCTCGTCGCTGCGTTCCGCCCCGAAAAGCAGCAAGTCGGCATCAATAACGCGCGGCCCGAAGCGCAGGGCCGGGTTTGGGCTGCGCACGCGCCCAAGCTTGGCCTCAATGTCCAGCAGGGCATCCACCAGCGAGCAGGGCCGCCATTCCGCTGCGGGAAAAACCTCCAGCACCTGATTGAAAAACCAGGGCTGGTCGGCATAGCCCTGCGGTTCTGTGCGATAAATGGGCGAGGCCGCGCCGCAGCGCATGCCGGGCAACGCGCCAATGGCTGCCCGTGCCGCCGCAAGCATGCTTTCGGCGGTTTCGCAGTTGGACCCCAGGCCCACAAAGGCTCTTACCCCGATTGGTTGCGTCACTGGCCTTCTCCCTAACGGCGCGCCGCGCGGCAACGCCCTCTCGGTTTATCATAGCTTTTTTATCTGAAAGGATAAAGCCTTTCCACGTTGGCCTCCCGGTCGCCAGCAACTGAGCGGCGGCGATTTTCTGCAATGCATACGGGCGCTTTTCACGGCAAAGGGCTTGCTCCGCCCGCGCAAGGCGGCTAGCATGAACGGCATGACGCCTCCTCGCTCCAAAGCAGCCCCGCTTGAAAGTCTTTTGCCCCCGTGGCGCGACTATCTTCTTGCCCAACGTGGCCTTTCGCCTAAAACGGCAGAGGCTTATGGGCAAGATCTGGAAAGCTTTTTTCTTTTCAGGCAAGAGCTGGCGCAGGGCGCAACGGCCTTGCCGCGCGACCCGGACGAGCAGGAAATTTTTTTATACCTCGCCTGGCTGCGCGCGCGGCAAAACACGGGCCGCACCCTGGCCCGGCGACTTTCCGCGCTGCGGGCTTTTTTCGCCTTTGCCGTTGACGAAGGCAGGCTGCGGAAAAACCCGGCCGAGCTGCTGGAAAACCCCAAACTGCCGCAACATCTGCCCGAAGTGCTGACCAGGGAAGAAATGGACGCCCTGCTCGACCAGCCCGATCTGCGCGAAAAATGCGGCAAACGCGACCGCTGCATGCTTGAGCTGATGTATGCTGCCGGGCTGCGCGTTTCGGAACTGTGCGCCTTGTGCGTGCCCGATCTGGACCTGCAACGCGGCCTTGTGAATGTTTTTGGCAAAGGTTCGAAAGAACGCCTTGTGCCCCTGCACGACATGATGCAAAAAATGCTGGCGGAATACCTGGCCCACTGCCGGCCCGATTTTACGCCCACGGGCAACCAGCTGTTCGTCAACCGCTCGGGCCGCGCCCTCACACGGCAATATGTGTGGAAGATGGTGAAAAAATACGCCTTGCAGGCGGGCATTCGCCGGGCCATCTCGCCGCACACCTTTCGGCATTCCTTCGCCACCCACCTGCTTGAGGGCGGCGCGGACCTGCGCGCCGTGCAAATGCTGCTGGGGCATGCCGACATCAGCGCCACGGAAATTTACACCCATGTGCAGGCGGAACGCCTGCGCGGCATACACCACCAATTTCACCCCCGGAGCCGCCCGTGACGCCCGCCGTTGCACAGCCCCTTTCAGTCCACGCCCCGGCAACGGGCGCAACCACCCTGATCACCTGCCACGCCAATGCGGATTTTGACGCCTTCGCCGCCATGCTGGCCGCGCGGCATCTTTATGCGCCCCATGTGCTGCTGTTTCCCGGCACGCAGGAACGCGGCCTGCAAAAACTGGTTGCCGGGCTGGACACGGCGGCCTTTGCCATCATGGAGCCCGCCGCCATTCCCTGGGAAACCATTGACCGCCTTGTGGTGGTGGATACGCGCCAGCGCGGGCGGGTGCCCCATGTCGCGCGGCTGCTGGACAGGCCGGAGGTGGCCGTGGAGCTGTGGGACCACCACCCTGATTCGCCGGACGATATCGCCACGCCCAACAACCACTGGGCGCGCGTGGGGGCCGTTACCAGCCTGATCGTCAACGAGCTGGCCGCCCGGGGCGCGGCCCTGCCCGCAGAAGACGCCACGCTGCTGGGGCTGGGCATTTATGGCGATACCGGCTCCTTCACCTATTCTTCCACCACGCAGGCGGACTTTCAGGCCGCCGCCTGGCTGCTCGGTCAGGGCATGGACGTGAACCGCATCGACGCGCTGGCCGCGCACGAGCTGACCAGCCTGCACATCCACGCCTTGAACAGCCTGCTTGAATCCACGCAAATCTACACCATCAACAATGTGCAGGTGGCGCTTTCAGAAGCGGCCATGGAGCATTATCTGGGCGATTTCGCCTATCTGGCCCACCGGCTGATGGAAATGGAAAAATTTTCCGTGCTGTTCGCCATCGGCCTTATGGACGACCGCATTCAGGTTGTGGCGCGCAGCCGCAGCGAGGCCATCAATGTGGGCGATATCTGCGCCGCGCTGGGCGGCGGGGGCCATGCCTATGCCGCCTCGGCCTCCATCCGCTCCATGACCGTGCATGAAGTGCGCGACGTTATTTTGCGCCACCTGTATGCGCAGGCTTTTCCCGACAAAACGGCGCGCGAATACATGTCTTCCCCCGCCGTGGGCGTGGAATCAACCGCCAGCATCCACGAGGCGGATGAACTCATGCTCCACTTCGGGCTCAAGGCCGTGCCCGTGTTTCAGCCCGGCACGCGGCGCTGCACGGGCCTGCTCGACGCCCTCACAGCCTCGCGCGCCAGCGCCCACGGCCTCGGCACGGCGCAGGTCGAAGACTACATGTCGCGCAGGGTCACAACCCTCGCCCCCGAGGCCACGCTCAAGGATCTTACCGCCATCATCGTTGGCGGCAGGCAGCGCCTTGTGCCCATTGTGGAGGGCGACCGGGTCATCGGCGTGGTCACGCGCACCGACCTTATCAATGTTTTCGCCCAGGAACCGGGGCGGCTGCCGGAGCCGAAAACCACGGCGGGCAAAGAACGCAATGTCGGCAAGCTGATTCAGGACAGACTGCCGGCCGCCACGCGCGAGCTGCTGCACCTGGCGGGCAGGTTGGGCAACGAGCTGGGGCTGCCCGTCTATGCCGTGGGCGGTTTTGTGCGCGATCTTTTGCTGCAGCGCCCCAACCAGGACATAGATCTGGTGGTGGAAGGCAACGGCATTACCCTGGCCAGGGCGCTTGCCGAGCACCTGAACGGGCGTGTGCGCGAGCACCACAAATTTCTCACCTCCGTGGTCATCTTTACCGACGCCTCGGGCGCGGAATCGCGCATAGACGTGGCCACGGCCCGGCTGGAATATTATGAATACCCGGCGGCGCTGCCCACGGTTGAACTTTCGTCCATCAAAATGGATCTCTTTCGGCGTGATTTTTCCATCAACGCGCTTGCCGTGCGGCTCGACAGCACGCCATTTGGTCAGATGGTGGATTTTTTCGGCGGCCAGCGCGACATCAAGGAGCGCGTCATCCGCGTGCTGCACACGCTCAGCTTTGTTGAAGACCCCACCCGGTGCCTGCGGGCGGTGCGCTTTGAACAGCGCTATGGCTTCCGCATTGGCGCTGGCTCGGAAAAGCTGATCAAAAATGCCCTCAAGCTTAAACTGATGGACAAACTTTCCGGCTTTCGCCTGTTCCACGAACTGCAGCACATTTGCGATGAGGAAGACCCCACGGCTTGCCTGCTCAGGCTCGACCAACTGGGCGTGCTTGATGCCATTTCGCCCCTGCTGGCCCTCAACCCCGGCAAAAAAGCCCTGCTGCCGCGCCTTCAGGAAACCCTCACCTGGTACAGGCTGCTGTATTTTGAGGAAAAGGCTGAACCATGGCTGGTCTTTTTTCTGGGGCTCAACCACAACATGAGCTATGCCGACACGGCCACCCACTACCAGCGCCTGGGGCTTCCCGAAGCCAGACGGGCCGACATTATGCAGCAGCGCGAACATATGCGCGCGCTGCGCTCGCGGCTGGACCCGTGGCAGAAGGCCCACGAGGCGGGAGGGGCGACAATAAGCGATTTGTGCGACCTGCTGCAGCCGCTTTCACTTGGCGTGCTGCTCTATCTGATGGCCGATACGGGCGACGCCGCGCTGCAAAAAAACATTTCGCGCTATATCACCCAATGGCGGAACGAAAAAACGGACGTGGGGGGCGAAGACCTGCAGGCCCTGGGGCTTGCCCCCGGCCCCGCCTACGGCCATATTCTCCACGCTGTTCTCAGGGCCAAGCGCGACGGCCTGGCCACCAGCCCCGCGCAGCAGCTTGAGCTGGCCCGGTCGCTTGTTGCACACGCGAAAAGCGGGGCAAAAAAGGTTCAAAGTTGAACAGCCTTATAGGAATTCTTCACTTGCCCAGCAGATACAAGAGGTGTATAGAAAACAACTATGAAACAACTATGGGCGCCGTGGCGCATTGAGTATATTCTGGGTCCAAAACCGGATTCCTGCGTGTTCTGCCTTCCCGACCATACGGCGGAAGACGCGCAGCGCCTGGTTTTGTTCAGAGGGCAGCGGGCCTTTGTGATCATGAACAAATTTCCGTATAATAACGGGCACATAATGGTTTGCCCCTACCGGCATGTCATGCTGCTGGCAGACCTTGAGCATGAAGAAACCCATGAGATCATGGATCTTATGCAGTGGTGCGCCGTTATCTTAAAGCAACACTTTAACTGTGAGGGCATCAACGTCGGCCTTAACCAGGGACAGGCAGCGGGCGCGGGCATCCGCGAGCACCTGCACTTTCACCTGGTGCCGCGCTGGACGGGCGATTCGTCGTTCATGGCAGTGTTTGACGAAGTGCGCACCATGCCCGAACACCTCAACCGCACCTATGCGGAACTGAAACCGTATTTCACGAATGGCGCGGCGGCCGGGGAGCAAGGCCGCAACGCTTCCACGCCCGGGCAGGAAAGCTGTGGTCCATAGCGAACACAACCCTGTGGCGGGGATTGTCTTTTGCGCAGGAGGCGACAAAAGACCGGCTGGAGAGCGCAATGCTGTGCCCTCTTGGGCGATGCGGCATTCTCAAAAAGCCCGTGAAGTTTTTTTGAGATCGCTTTAGCCTGAGGAGTATATCCATGCGGTACATCAAGGTTTTTCTGCTCGCTATCATCTTTTTTCTTGCGCTGGTGTTCTTTTTTCAGAACCAGGGCGCGCTCTCGCAGAGCATGGTGCTCACGCTCAACCTGTTCTTCATTCCGGCCATGTCTTCCATTGCCCTGCCCTTCTATTTTCTGGTCATCGCGGCCTTTGCCTGTGGCGCGCTGCTCACGCTGGGCTTTCTGGTGTGGGACAAGGTCAACCTTACGGCCCGCATGATGAAACAGAAATGGCAGATCAGCAGCCTGCAGCGCGAGCTTGAAAAGAACAAAAAGAAGATGGGCGCGGAAACGGCCCGTGCTGAATTTTTGAGCAAGAACTGCAAGGCGGCCGCACCGGCCACGGCCACGGCTTCGGCCCCCCTGGCCGCGCCGCAAACCGCCGAGGAAGCCATCGCCCCCGATCCGGACAAGCAGTAATTCGTACCGTTTTTTGTTTTGTGGCGCTGTTCGGCTTGATGTCTGGGCAGCGCCACGTTTTTTTCACGGTCGCTTGAGCGCGGCCCTTACCCTCCCCCAAAGCAGCCTATGCCTGAAGCACCCGTTAAAATGACGCCCATGTTCGAACAGTATATGCGCATCAAGGCAGAGCATCCCGATGCCCTGCTTTTCTATCGCATGGGCGATTTTTATGAACTTTTTTTGGATGACGCCAAGGTTGCGGCCCGCGAGCTGCAAATTGCCCTGACAAGCCGCAGCCGTGATGTGGAAAACCCCGTGCCCATGTGCGGCGTGCCCTGGCACGCGGTAGAAAGCTACGTGGCGCAGCTTGTCGAAAAGGGGTTCCATGTGGCCATCTGCGACCAAACGGAAGACCCCAAGGCGGCCAAAGGGCTGGTCAAGCGGGCCGTCACGCGGGTTATCACGCCCGGCACCGTGTTGGAAGACGCCAACCTTGCCAGCAAAAGCCACAACTTTTTGGGGGCGCTTTGCCTTGCGGCCTCCGGCGAGGCGGGCGGCTTTGCCTGGGCTGACATTTCCACGGGGCAATGGTCCGGCGTGGAATTTCGGCGCGAGGCCGAGATGTGGCAGTGGGTGCAAAAACTCGCCCCGCGCGAGCTGCTGGCGCCAGAGGGCCTTGAGCCGCCGCAACACTGCCTGCTGGAGGGCATACGCCTTGCGCGCATGCCCTTGGGCCGATTTGAGCTAAAAAGCGCCACAGAGCGCGTTTTGACGGCGCAGGGCGTGCAGGATGCGGGCGCGCTGGGGCTGGAGGGCAAGCCTGAGCTCATGCGGGCCTGCGGCGCGTTGCTGGCCTATCTGGATCAAACGCAGATGCGCAGCCCCGACCACCTCATGCCTTTCACGCCCCTTGATCTGGGGCGTCGCCTGCTTATCGACGAAGTTACGGAACGCAACCTTGAAATTTTCGCGCGTTTGAACGGCCGCAAGGGCAAAGGCACCCTGCGCCATGTGCTCGACGACACCATGACGCCCATGGGCGGCCGCCTGCTTGAAGACATGCTGCGCCACCCCTGGCGCGAGCAAGGCCCCATAACCCGCATTCAGGATGCCGTGGCCGTTTTTCACAGCGGCGACGCTTTGCGCGCAAGCCTGCGGGAAGCGCTGAAAAACGTTTATGACCTGGAGCGTCTCTCCACCCGCATCAGCCTGAACCAGGGCGCACCGCGCGACTTCATAGCCCTGCGCAACAGCCTTGCCGCCCTGCCGGCTGTGCACCTTGCGCTTCAGGAATGCGCGCAGTCTGGCGAAGGCAAAGCGCCCAAAAGCATTGCCGATGTGCTGCAGGCATGGGACAACATGGAAGACTGCGCGGCCTTGCTGCAAACAGCCCTTGTGGACAGCCCCCCCGCCGTCATCACCGATGGCGGGCTCTTCCGGCAAGGCTTTAACGCCGAGCTTGACCGCCTGCTGGACCTGGCCGAGCACGGCGAGCAGAAGCTGCAGGACATGCTGGCCGAGGAGCAGAACAAAACCGGCATAGCCAAGCTCAAGTTGGGCTTCAACCGCGTGTTTGGCTATTATTTTGAGATTTCGCGGGCGGCGCACAGCGGGGCCGCGCCCATGCACTTTATCCGCCGCCAAAGCCTGGCCAATGCGGAGCGCTTCACCACTGTGGAGCTTAAAGATCTGGAAGAAGAGCTGCTCTCCGCTGCGGACAAGCGCAAAACGCTGGAATATTCGCTGTTTCAAGACCTGCGGTCGCACATGGCCGCCCAGCGCGAGCGTATCGTCCATGCGGCCGATCTGGTGGCGCAGATCGATTACTGGCAAAGCCTGGCCGAGGTTGGCCGCAACAACGGCTGGTGCAGGCCCGAGCTGAACACCGGATCGGGGCTGGAAATTCGCGAGGCCCGCCACCCGGTGGTGGAGGCCATGCTTGGGCGCGCCAATTTTGTGCCCAATGATTTCAGGCTGGATGAAGGCCGCCGCCTGTGCCTGCTCACAGGGCCGAACATGGCGGGCAAATCCACCATTCTGCGGCAGGTGGCCATTATCTGCCTGCTGGCGCAGATGGGGTCCATGGTGCCCGCCGCATCGGCGCGCCTTGGCATTGTTGACCGGCTGTTCTCGCGCGTGGGCGCTTCGGACAACCTGGCGCAGGGCCAAAGCACCTTTATGGTGGAAATGATGGAAACCGCCCGCATTCTCCGCCAGGCAACGCGCCGCAGCCTGGTGATTCTGGACGAGATTGGGCGCGGCACAAGCACCTATGACGGCGTGGCCCTGGCCTGGGCCGTTGTGGAAGACCTGGCCCGCCGCGCGGGCGGCGAGCTGCGCACGCTTTTCGCCACGCACTATCACGAACTAACGGCGCTGGAAGGGCGCATTGCGGGCGTGTTCACCATGAACATCGCCATTCGCGAATACAACAACGACATTCTTTTTCTGCACAAGCTGGTGCCCGGCCCTTCTGACCGCAGCTATGGCGTGGAGGTGGCGCGCCTTGCGGGCGTGCCCGCTCCAGTGGTACACAGGGCCAGGGCTATTCTTGCCGGGCTGGAGCACGGCAGGGAAAATGCGCGCAAAACGGTTGTTTCCGCCGTGTCCCTGCCGGGAATCAACTTGCCGGAGCAGCCCAAGGCGGAACCGGAACTGCCGGAAATTGCCGCAACGCCGCCCCGCGCCGAGCACCCGCTGGTGCTGCTGCTTCGGGAGCTTAATCCCGACGAGCTCAGCCCCCTGGACGCGCTGCGCCTGTTGATGGAATGGAAAAAACTGTGGAGCGACGGGCCGGAGGCTTCCCCGCAGGAAGCGCCAACCCTGCCGCCTGAAGAGGTGGAACATGAGTGAGGCCAACCCCTGGTCCGTCATTCAGTTCATAGCCGAGCGGCGTATTGAAGAAGCCCAATCCAAGGGTGTTTTCGACAATCTGCCCGGCGAAGGCCGACCCCTGGAAATTGAAGATTTGAGCCATGTGCCCGAAGATATGCGCATGGCCTACAAAATTCTGCGCAACGCGGGCTGCCTGCCGCCGGAACTTGAGGAACGCAAGGAACTGAACAGGCTTGTGGACCTGCTGGAACACTGCGAGGACGAGCAGGAGCGCGTGCGGCAGATGCAAAAGGTGCGCTTTATGGTTACGCGGGCAAAAATGCGCTTTCAGCGCCCGCTGCACCTGGAGCAGGACGACCCCTATTACGACCGCCTTTTGGACAGGCTTTCAGACAGCCCGACCAAAGACTGAACCTGCGCGCAGGCCCGGCTCTTGCCCTGTGCGCGGGCGAGGCACGAGGCTACAGGCGGGCCAAACGGGCAGGCGCAACCCATCAGGCCAGCAAAATAATCTGACCATGACCGGTGCGGGCCAAAGATTGGGGCCAGAACGCGCCTTACGCGGGCATGCTGTGCCCAGGGCGCGACACGATAAGGGCTGCGGCTCCTCCAGCGCTGCCGTACAGCACAGCCACCCCAGCCAGCCATACATCATAGGCCAGGCAAGCATAGCAGCATGGGCCAGACAGCATAGACCGGGCAGCATAGGCCGCGCCGTCGCCAAGGCGGGGTTTAACGGCCGCAGGGCGCTGGCGGCTTAATACAGGTCTTCGTCCGCAGGCATCCGCTCCCAATAAATCCTTCCCTTTTTGCGATATTTGCGCAGCAGCACATACACGCTGCCGGGGCCGCCGTCGTGCGGCTGCGCCGTGCAGAAGGCCAGCACCACCCGCTTGAAGGGATCCTGCGTGAGCCAGCTTTGCAGCTTGCCGCGCAGCACGCCCACGCCATCGGGCGAATTGCGCCCGCGCCCGGGAACAATCAGCACCGTGCGCAGGCCCTTGTACCAGCCGCCCCGAAAAAATCCGCGCAAGGCCTCAAAAGCCTGAAGCGCGTTGAGGCCGTGCAGGTCCAAGTGCGCCTCGGGGCTCAAGCCCCCGGAGCGCAGCTTGTTCATGATCATCTGATCAAGCCCCACCACATGCCCTTCCATGTACTCATCAGAAAACGACAGGGCGAATTCCAGCTTGCCGTCCATGAAATCCTGAAGGCTCAGCTCACCCTGGGGCGGGGGCGTGCCTTGGGCCGGTGCGGGGGCCACATCGCGCCCACGGCCGGAGAGGGGGCTAACCTCGCCCATAGCCGAAAGAAAATCGGCGGCATCGTCCTCAATCGGCGTTGCGGGGGCCTCGGCGGCACTGGGTTGCGCGCCGAAAGGCATTCCTTTCTCCGGCTGCGCCGCGCCCTTTGCCGCGCCTTCGGTCTGGGCGGTCGCCTTGCCTGCCCCGCCGTTTCTTCGCCCTTTTGCCGCCGCCTGCTCATGCTGGCTGGGCAACGCGCCGCGCTCCTCCAGTGAAAAACCGGTATTGGCAGCGCCCTTGCCGCGCCGTTGCGCGGGTTTGACGCTGCTGACGGCGTTCAAAAAAAGATCGCAGTCTTCCTCGGAAATATCCTCGCCTGGGGCGCTTTTCACCGGTGCGGCAACGCGTTTGCCGCGCTGCACGGTTGCGTGCTCCCCGGCTTTGGCCTTTTTTTTGTCGGGAAACTGCCGGGCTTTGAGCGTGCGGAAAGGATTTGCCCCAAATTCATCGTTTTCTGACATGGCAGCACCACCGTTTATGCGGTTGTTACGAGCATAAAAAAAGCCGCAGCACAGGCCGCGGCTTTAGCAAAAAAACGGATTCGAAAGTTATTTCGCCGCAGGGGCCGCGTCTTTCTGACCAGCGGAGGCCGAAGGAGCGGCGGGAACAGCCGCAGCCGGAGCCGGAGCGGCCAGCGGGGCCGGTTTCGCCTCTGCGCCGGGCTGCACCGCGGGAGCGGGCGCTTTGGGCGCTGCGGTGTCTTCAATCTTCACGTTAAGAATCGTGGATTGATTGGAGGGGCGCGAGCTGGTCACAAGCGTATAGCTGAGGGAAGTAATGACGAAGATCACGGCCATCAGGGCGGTGAGCTTGGCAAGAATGCCGCCCGCGCCGCCGCTGCCGAAAACGGAGCTGTTGCCGCCGCCGAAGATCACGCCCATGCCTTCCTTGCCCGCCTGAAGCAGCACAAGAATAACCAGCAACACGCATACAATAATATGCAGCGTAAGAATGAGAGTCTGCACGAATTCCTCCTCGCCGTCCGGCCACTGCCCGATGGCGCGCCCGAAGTGGGGTTAGGCCCCGATAATTTGTAGAAAGCTTTGCGCTTCTAAAGACGCTCCACCTACCAGAAGGCCGTCCACATTGTCAAGGGCCATAAGCGCCGAGGCGTTGTTCGGCTTGACGCTGCCGCCATAGAGAACGGGCAGACGGTTTGCGGTTTCACCCGCGAATTTTTGCAACAAAGACCGCGCGGCGGCGTGGGATTCTATCACCTCAACAGGCCCGGCGACCTTTCCGGTGCCGATGGCCCACACGGGTTCATAGCCCACGGCAAGCCTGCCCTCAAGGGCCTCGCCCCGCAGGCCTTCGGGCATGGCGGAAAAAACGGCCTCAAGCTGGCGCTCAAGCACGGCGTGCAGCTTGCCTGATTCACGCTCCGCCAAGGTTTCGCCGATGCAGAGCAGCACGTTAAGCCCGTTTTCGAGGGCAAACACGGTTTTGCGCGCCACCATGGCATCGTCCTCGCCCATGATGTGCCGCCGCTCGGAATGCCCGGTGAGCACCCACGAGGCCCCGGCATCGCGCAGCATGGCCGGTGAAATTTCGCCGGTGAAGGCGCCTTCCGCCGCCGGATAACAGTTCTGCCCGCCGACAAACAGGCCGGGCACGCCGTTAAAGGCGGCTGCAACGTCGCCAATGGCCGTAAAGGGCGCAAAAACCATAACGCTTTGCCCCTCGGGCATGGCCCGCAGGCCAGCGGCCAGATCCGCAGCGCTCTGCGCCGCCTGGGCGCGAGTTTTATACATCTTCCAGTTGGCGGCAAAAATCTTTTGCATGGCTTCCTCGAGGATCAGATGGAACGAACATAGACGAGCGCGTCTTCACCGGTGTCGGTATAGTATTTTTTGCGCACGCCCTCGCGCCTGAAGCCGCAGCTTTCATACAGACAGATAGCGGGTTTGTTGCCAACCCTGACTTCAAGCAAGATTTTAGTTATAGCCATTTTACGCGCAAGGCGCAAGGCCAGGCACAGCAAGCGCCTTCCATGCCCCCGGCGGCGTTCTTCCGGCAGAACCGCAAGATTGAGTATTTCCAGTTCGTCCACCGTGTGGTAAACGGAAATATAGCCGACCAGCGCCTCGTGCCTGAACAGCCCCAAGGCGGCAAAAGCCCGCTGCCCAAAGGCAGCAGCGCACTGTTCCTGCGACCATGGCAGGGGAAAGCACCTGCGCTCGATCTCATACATGGCGGCGGCGTGGCTTGGCCCAAGCATTTGCAGCCGCATACTCCTTTCCGTGGAAGCACTCATGAGCGTCAGCCTTTATCCTTCATTGCACAATACCGCTGAATTTCTTGAAGTTGTGGACAAAAACAATGTTCCCCTCTGCGTCATGCGCAAAGAGGACGTATTGCGCCAGGGGCTGCGACACCGGGCCGTGGGCCTGCTTGTGCGCGATGCGCGGGGCCGCGCGCTGCTGACCCACCGCGAGGGGCTTGGGTGGGGCATTTCGTCCTTTGAGCTGTTGCCCCCCGGCGAATCAAGCGAAAGCAAGGCGCGCGAGCTGTTTACAAAGGACTGGAAACACGAGGGACGCATGCTGCCCATGGGCGTTTCATCCGCCGGGGCGGAAAGCCGCCATGCTTTTGTGAGCCTTTACGAAGGGCGCATGCCCGCTTCGCTCGCGGAGGCGGCGGTGCGCGACCGTGACCGGCAAATGCTGGTGGATTATGACGAGCTGCGGGGCCTTGGCGTTCACTTTGGCGATCTGCTCTCGCCCTTTCTGCGCGCGGTTGTGCAAAGCGGCCTCATGCGGCCCCGCTGAGGGGCCAGGGTCCAGCGGCCCTAGTTGTCCGTTGGGCCAAGAAGCTCCAATGCCGGGCCGTGCAGCAGGCCGTTGGTGGCCAAAAGGGCCTCGCCAAAGCGCAGCGGCCCGCCGTGCAGGTTTGTGACCCGGCCGCCAGCTTCTTCCACCAGCAGCATGCCCGCGGCAAAATCCCAGGGTTTGAGCCCGGCCTCAAAAAACACGTCCAGCCTGCCGCAGGCCACATAGGCCAGATCAACGGAAGCCGCGCCAATGCGCCGCAATCCCTGGCTTTTGGGCAGCACAAGGGCCAGCCGCTCAAGAATTTTATCAAGCCGCCCGGTAAAATCATAGGGAAAGCCGGTGCCAACCAGGGCGTCGGTCAGGGTTTCGGCCCGGCTCACCGCCATGGGCGCGCCGTTGCAAAACGCCCCGCCGCCGCGCACCGCGCTAAAGCATTCGTGCATCATGGGCACGTTGACCACGCCCAGTTCCACATGGTCGTTGTTCCACAGCGCCACCGAGGTGCCGACCTGCGGGATGCGGTGTACAAAATTGGTTGTGCCGTCCACCGGGTCGATGATCCAGCACAGGCCCTCGGGCTGCTGCTCAGCCGCGCTGCTCTCTTCGGCCAGAAAACCCGCGCCGGGCACAAGGCCGGCCAGATGTTCCTTCAAAAAAGTTTCAACGGCCAGATCTGTTTGGGTGACAAGGTCAATGCGCCCCTTGTGCTTTACGTTGCTGGGTTTGGCCCAATGCTCGCGCACAATCTCGCCGCTTTGCCGCACAATATCCAGGCAGCCGCGCAAAATATCCTGAGATGAAGCCATGTTGATTCCTTATGGTTGATGGCCGCGCCCCTGCTGCAAATGGCGGCGCGAGGCCGCGAAAGAACGGCGCGGCCCTGGGCGACGGCGCAAACGGAAAATTTTTTTGGCGGGGGGCCGGGCGAACGGCGGGAGGGCGCGGGGCAAAAGCCTTGCAGGGCAGCGCCAAAGCTTGGCCGACGCCGCCGCGCGTGCGCCCTGGGGCGGCCCTTAGTTGATAAAAACGGAATGATACAGCTTGCGGTCAAGCATGGCCCGCGCCGTGCCGCGCAAAACTGTGGTCAGCGGATCTTTATCCACAAAAACCTTGAGGCGTGTTTCGCGGGCGATGAACTGGTCCAGCCCCTTGAGCAGCGACCCGCCGCCCGCCATGAGCATGCCGTTGCGGTAGATATCCGCCGCCAGCTCGGGCGGCGTTTTTTCCAGCGCGCGCATCACAGCGCCCAGGATGGCCTGCACGGGTTCGCGCAGGGCCTCACGCACATGCCCTTCTGTTACCTTCACCACGCGGGGCGCGCCGCGCACCAGGTCTTTGCCGGAAACCTCAAGCACGGGCGCATTGGGCTGCGGCAAGGCCGAGCCGAGAATTTTTTTCACATTTTCAGCGGTGTTGTCGCCCACTTCCATGCGGAAAACATCGCGCATATAGCGCTGCACGGCCATGTTCATGGCGTCGCCCGCCACGCGCACGGATTGCGCGTTGGCAATGCCAGCCAGGGTGATGACGGCAACTTCGCTGGTGCCGCCGCCGATATCCAGAACAAGGTTGCCCAGGGGCTCGTGAATCGGCAGGTCGGCCCCAATGGCTGCGGCCATGGGTTCCTCGACCATGGCAACATCCGCCGCGCCCGCCATCATAGCGGAATCAATGACGGCGCGCTTTTCCACCTGCGTAATGCCGGTGGGGATGCAGATAACCATGGAAGGCTTTATCAGGCGCAGGCCCGTGATGGCCTTGCGCACGAAGTAGGAGATCATTTCGCGGGTGATGTCAAAGTCGGCAATGACGCCGTCTTTCATGGGGCGCACAGCGCTGATGCGCTGCGGCGTGCGGCCCAGATATTCCTTGGCCGCCGCCCCCACCGCCAGCACGGCGTTTTTATGCGTGTCAATGGCCACCACCGAGGGCTCGTTGATCACAATGCCATGAGCCCTGGTGTAAAGCAAGGTGTTGGCAGTGCCAAGATCCATGGCAATGTCTTTGGAAACGAATCTGAAAAGACGCCGTAAGAGCATAATCAGTATTCTTTCGTAGGTGGCATGGGAGCCGTGTCGGGATCATAAGCCTGCGGACCATCGCTGTGAACCTGCGCTCGGGGCAGCATGGTGCGCAACCGCATTTTAAGATACAGATTTTCCAGAAAAAGCGCCAGATGATCAACGCCCTGCCGCACAAAACTGCGCAGGGATTCGTCTATCGGCCGGGGGGTGGTGTGGGCAAGGCACAGCACGCCGCGCGTGCTTTTGTTGACCATAACCGGCATGCACACGGCGGCCTGAAAATCCGGCATGTCCGGCAGCTTGCCAAACAGCACGGCAGCGGGCGCGCCTTCAACCCCTTCGGCAATCACCGGCTGATCGTTGCGAAAAACCCACCCGGTAATGCCGCTGCCCATGGGCAGAATAAGCGGTTCCTCGCCTGTCAGCAGCAGACGTGCCGATTCGCTTTCAACGCAATAGGTTTCGCCCGGTTCGTCCACAGAGGCGAAGGCGCAGTAATCAAAGCCTGTGGCCTCAACCATGATGCGCAGATAGTTCTGCAAAAACTGGGGCCAGCGCTTATAGCGAAAGCGCAGATCCTGAATAACGGAAAGTTCGGCGAAATAACGCGGAATATCCCCGGCCAGTTCCTGACGCCCCACCGAACCCTGCTGCCGCGAAATAAGCTCGGCGAACATTTGCAGAATCTTGTGGTCTTTGTCCGAGAAGGAATACTGGCGTTTGCTGTCAACGCACAAGGCCCCGCCCGTGGGCACGGGGCAGCCCATAAAGGCCTTGATATTCGCTTCCTCGCCGCCGCTGTAATAGCCAAGGTTGCTTTGCCGCTGGTCAAAGTTGGGCACAAGCAACGGCTGCCGGTTGCGGATAATCCAGCCCACCAGCCCCTTGCCGGGCAGCACGGAAACGTTGGACGTGATTTTGTCGCCAAGGCTGAACGAGGCGGAAAGATGGTGCGCCTCGCCCTCCTCATCCGGCAGAAAAAGGACGACGGAATAGGCGTCAAAAACGCTGCACACGATGCTGAGGATATGCTTTTCGAGGGAATTGGCGGTCATGGGCACTGGGGGTTGATTGTGATGCCGCCCACAAGCGTGACGGCCCTTGGGTCACGCATTTCTTTGTAGCAAAGGGGATGGCCCGCCGCAACTGCTTTTGCATATCCGCTGGCGGCTCAACCTGCCGCAAGGCGCGCCTTATTCGACAAAAGCCGCATCTTTCCTACTGGAAAAAATTCTAGAAAGAAGTTATTTGTAAAGAAATTTCCATAAGGATGCACGGATGATCAAGTGGCAAGAGGTTTTCAGCAAGGACGGCCTGCCCTGGCAGGACGCTGATCGTCTGTCCGCCTCCCTTGCCGTCAGCGATCTCAAGGATCTCAAGCGCCTGCTTGACGCGGTGCATATTCGCCTTTGCCTCGTCAAACCGTATCAGGAAAACAAGAACTATCCTCTTGTCGAAGCGCGCGAGCTTTTGCCCTCTTTCGATAACGATATGTTTGAATACAAAGAGCTGCCGGGCTTCGCCATGGTGGCCTTTGCCCGGCAGCTGGATTATTTTTCAGAAATTTTTCAGTTTGACCGGCTGCATCCCGTTATCACCGAAGGCGACGGCGCCTGCTGCCCCCTGGAAAACCAGGTGATGGTGCAAAATCTGCAAACGCTGGCCTCGCGTCTGCCGCGCGTGCATCAGGATGTTTTTCGGCAGCAGTTCCGCTCGGCCGACACGGTGCTGCTTGAAACCTACCCCGCGCTCATGCCCTACCTGCTGAATATGGACAGGGCGCATGTGCTGGCCTGGGGCGCGGACAAGGAATTTCACCTTGCGGGCATTTTCGCTTCGTTTCCCTCCGACATAGACAGCGAGCTAAAACGCTTCGGCATTCGCATCGGCAAATTTGTCTATGGCGACAGCGATATTTACGAACGCAACCGCATGTTCGTTTATCAATACCTTATGGAGCTTTACGGGTTCCCCATCGTTTCAGAGCGCCGCACCTCAAGCGCCCTTTTTGCCCGCAAGCTGCACAAGATGGGCGAGCGTTTTTTGTTGCGCGTGCTGGGTCAGACGGACCGCACCATCACCACCTATATGGCCAATGGCGAAAACACGCGCTATCCGCTGCTGGAAAAAGTGGCCCTGGTGGCTGTGGATGCAGATCAGGATGAAGCGCTGGAAGCTATTGACCGCGACGGATTTTTTCTGGACAAGCCCCGCCGCGTGGTCATTCTGCGCATCCGCTACCGCCAGCACGGCTTCGACTCGGGCAACGTGCGCCAGGACCGCGCCCTCTCGGTGGTGGCCCAGGAGGTGCTGCACCCCATCACCGGCGAAGCGCTCACCGGGCTGAATATCATAAAAGACGCCTCCAACATGTTTTTGCGCCTCAACGACATTGTGCGCGGCGAATACACGGGGCGCATCATCTACAAGCGCACAGAGGTGGTGGAAAACACCGGCACCCACGAAAAGCGCCTTAAATTTCTCTATAGCTGGCTGACCAAACACCAGCGGCGCATGATCGGCTATAGCGACGAATTTTTCTCCAACGTCAGCAAGGTGCTCACCAACTATCTGTTTTCGCCGGACAACGACGAGGCCTTTGAAGGCCTGCGCGACCTCTATCAAGAGGTTTGCTCGCGCTTCAGCTATATTCAGCAGGCCCGGCGGGTGCGCATTCTTGAGGATTTGTGCCAGCGCACATTCAAAGGCGCGCGCATCACCTATCAGCAAATGTTCCGCGAGGCGTTGAACCTGCTCAATGAACTGAAATTCGAAATCGTCAGTTTTTTTCCGGCGCTGGTTGACGCCGTTATCGATTGTGTGGAAAAGATCCTGCGCGACAGTTACCTGCAACGCAAGTATGTTGAGCCGCCGGAAGATTCCCTGACGTCGGCCGGCCAGGAAATTCGTAAAAATTACAGACGCCTCGTCTCATTGCAGGACGGGTTCAAGGCCGTGCGCAAGGCGCGCGTAGGCAAGGAAAATGTGGTGGCATGAGCGGACCGTTTTTTTATCTGGCCCCTGAATTCTGGGGCGAAACAACAGTTCTTGAAGGGCAGGAGGCGCGGCATCTCGGGCAGGTGTTGCGCCTTGCGCCGGGAAGCGAAGTGAGCCTGCTTGACGGCAAGGGGCGCACCGGGCGTTTTGTGGTGTGCAAGGTGGGCAAAAAAGCGGCGCATCTTGAACGCATTTCCGAAACCCATGCCCCCGCCCCGCAAGCCAGGGCCGTTATTGCCCTGGCCTACAGCAAGGCCGTGCGACGCGGATTTTTTATGGAAAAAGCCGTGGAGCTTGGCGCGCACGGAGTGTGGCTGTGGCAGGGCGACCACAGCCAGGGCAAGCTCTCCCCCGCCGCGCAAGAGGCCTGCCTTGGCCAGATGGTGGCAGGCGCGAAACAGAGCGGCAACCCATGGCTGCCTGAAGTGCGCACGCTTACGGGCGGCGTGGATGAACTTGCAACGCTTTCGCGCGCTGCGGACCACCGCATTCTGCCCTGGGAACTTCAGGACGGCGTTCACATGCTCGGCCCCGAAATGGCAGGCCAACCGGGGTTGACGGTTTACGTCATCGGTCCCGAAGGCGGTTTTTCACAACGGGAGCTCACGGTGCTGCGCAAGGCGGATTTTACCGCCGTGAGCCTTGGCGCGCGCGTGCTGCGCTGTGAAACGGCAGCGGCCCTCTGCCTTGGCCTGCATTGGTGGGCATCGCAGCTACCCGGCCAGGCCGACGCCGCCGTGGGAGTGGAACAGTGACGGTTAGCAAACCGCTGCCGGAGCGCATGCGCCCCGACGACCTGGCGCTTTTTCTTGGTCAAACGCATCTGGCCGAGCGGCTGCGTTCGCTCATGCAGGCCAGCCGCTTGCCCAGCCTGCTGTTTTTCGGCCCTCCCGGTTGCGGCAAATCCACCCTGGCCCTGCTGCTGGCCAAGGCATCAGGCAGGCCTTATTTGCGGCTCAGCGCGCCCGAGGCTGGCTTGCAGCATTTGCGGCGTTCGCTGACCGGGGTTGAAATTCTGGTGCTGGACGAACTGCACCGGTTTTCCAAAGCGCAGCAGGATTTCTTTTTGCCTCTTGTGGAATCCGGCGAGCTCACCCTGCTGGGCACCACCACGGAAAACCCCTCTTTCAGCGTTACGCGGCAGCTGCTTTCGCGCCTGCATGTGCTCCGGCTGCGCCCGCTGGGCCGGGCCGAACTTATGGAGCTTGCCCGGCGCGGGGCAAAAGACCTGCAAACGGAAATGCCGGACGATGTGGCCGACCTGCTGGCCGGGGTGGCGCACGGCGATGCCAGAACCCTGCTGAATCTTGTGGAATATGTGGCGGCGCTGCCCAAAGACAAATGCGAGCTGGAGCAGATCAAGGCCGCCCTGCCCGAAGTGCTGATCCGGCACGATAAAGACGGCGACAATCATTATGAGCTGGCCTCGGCGCTCATCAAATCCATTCGCGGCAGCGACGTGGACGCGGCGCTCTATTATCTGGCCTGCCTGCTTGAGGGCGGCGAAGATCCCCGCTTTGTGTGCCGACGGCTCATTCTCTCCGCTTCCGAAGATGTGGGGCTGGCCGATCCCTCGGCGCTGGGGCTGGCCGTGGCCTGCCAGCAATCGGTTGAATTTGTGGGCATGCCCGAAGGCTTTATTCCCCTGGCGGAAACCGTCACCTATCTGGCCCTGGCCAAAAAAAGCAATACTTCCTACGCCGCCTATCTCAATGCCGCGCGTGAAGTAAAACTCAACGGCCCCCGCCCCGTGCCCCTGCACCTGCGCAACCCATCCACGCAGCTGCACAAGGAATGGGGCTATGGCAAAGAATACAAATATCCCCACAACTACCCAGAATCATGGGTCGAGCAGCCCTATTTGCCCTCGGAGCTGGAAGGCAGAAGGTTCTACCAGCCGCGCGATAACGGCGAGGAACCGCGCCTCAGCCAATGGTGGCGCAAGCTGCACAAAATCAAAAAAATGGAAGAATAGGCATGAATCCCTTTGTTGAAGGCGCGTTTGAATCCAAATTCCTCACTGGCGACGCCTACCGCAGCCTAAATGCCCATGCGGGATTTTTCAGCCGCATGCTGCCCTCGCTCAGTTTTTACAGCCGTCTGTTTCTGGGGCCTGTGCGCTGGCTGTGCTCGCTGGCGGCCAAGGGGCAGTGCGACGACGCGGCCTGGGTATATGCCAGCGTGTGGGTTTCGGACCTCATAGAGCGCATGGGCTGCCCCATCGAAGTGCAGGGAATGGACGCCATCGACGCCGTGGACGGCCCCTGCCTGTTTGTGGCCAATCACATGAGCACGCTGGAAACCTTTATGCTGCCCGGCATAATACGCCCCCGCAGGCCGGTAACCTTTGTGGTCAAAAAAAGCCTTACCACCATGCCGTTTTTCGGCCCCGTCATGTGCTCGCGCGACCCCATCGTGGTGGGGCGTTCAAACCCGCGCGAAGACCTCACGGCGGTGCTTCAGGGCGGGCTGGAACGCCTGGAAAAAGGCGTTTCCATCATCGTGTTTCCCCAGCACACCCGTTCGCGCCGGTTTGACCCGCAGCAGTTCAATTCCATCGGCGTCAAGCTGGCAAAAAAGGCCGGAGTTCCCATTGTGCCGCTGGCGCTCAAAACAGACGCCTGGGGGCAGGGAAAAAAGATCAAGGAGCTGGGGCCTGTCAGCGTGGGCATGGCCGTGCGCTATTGCTTTGCGCAACCCATTGCAATCACGGGGCAAGGTAAGGAAGAACAAGCCGCCATTTGCAACCACATCGCCAGCCACCTCGGCAGATGGGAAGAACTGGACGGCATTGAGGCCTGACGGCCCCGTTTTTCGCACGTGGCAAACGGCACGCAGGCCGCCGGTCGCCCCGTTCATCGGCCTTGTTCACTTTTTCAGGGCAAGCGCCACGGCTCCCGCATGCACAGCGTGGCCTCCTACTGGGCATTGCCATTGATGGCGGCGCAAAACAGCTCGAATTCCTGCGCCGCCACGGGCTCACTGAACAAGAATCCCTGAAAGATACCACACCCCATGCGCAGCAGGCCATCGCGCTGCGCTTCCGTTTCAACGCCTTCGGCAACGGCGTCAAGCCCAAGGCTTTGCGCAAGCGTAATGATGGTGCCAGCGATGGCCGCATCATTGGGATTGGTGAGCAAATCGCGAACAAAGGATCTGTCTATTTTCAGCTGCTCAAGCGGCAGACGCTTGAGATAGGCCAGCGAGGAATAACCGGTGCCAAAGTCGTCCAGCGAAAAACGGATGCCCTGATTGCTCAAGCTGACCATTTTTGCGATTATTTCCTGCATGTTAACGGCCAATTGGCTTTCCGTCAGTTCCAACTTCAGCAAACCGGGGTCGATGCCCGCTTCATGCACAGCCCGCATGACGGTTGCGGCAAAATCTTCTTCGCGAAACTGCCGGGCGCTCACATTGACTGAAACGGAAAGCCGAGAAAGGCCGGGTACCTCGGCCCAGCGGGCAATCTGAGCGCAGGCCTCGCGCAGCACCCAGTTGCCAATGCTCAAAATCATGCCGTTTTCTTCCGCCACCGGGATAAACTGCACTGGCCCAACAAGGCCCCTGACGGGGTGCCGCCAGCGGATCAGGGCCTCCGTTCCCACCACCTTGCCGCCGGAAAGCTGCGGCTGATAATACAAAACGAATTGCCCCCGCCCAAGGGCTTCCTCCAGATCCCGCTCAAGAGCTATGCGGTCCAGAACGTTTTTTTGCATCTCTGGGTCAAAAAAACGCATGGTGTTTCTGCCGCCGTATTTGGCCTCATACATGGCCATGTCCGCCTGTTTGAGCACCTCATCGGCTGAAATGGCGTTTTTGCCGAAAAGCGTCACACCAATGCTGGCCGTGCAGTGGCAGGAAACGCCGTTCACCTGCATGGGCACGCTGATGGCGGCCAGAATTTTGCTGCTGATAAAGCCAACCTTTTCCATGGCCTCATCCTGATCGCCGGAAAGCCCCTGCAACAGCAGCACGAATTCGTCGCCCCCGAAGCGCGCCACGGTATCCTCTGCCCGCACATTCGCTGCAAGCCGTTCCGCCACATGCCGCAACAAGTTGTCGCCATGGTCATGGCCCAGCGTGTCGTTGATGGCCTTGAAATTATCAATATCTATAAAGAACAGCGCGTTAAATTTATTATTGCGCCGTCCCGCCGCCACGGCATGGGTAATGCGGTCCGCGAGCAGGGGCCTGTTTGCCAGGCCTGTCAACTGATCATAAAAAGCCAGCTCGTTGATGCGGGCCTCGTGCCGCCGCCGTTCTTCCTCCCAGGCAAGATTGTCCAAGGCGTAGCTGACGTTGGAGGCCAGTTCGCCCAGCAGTTCTCGGGCATCCGCATCAAAGGCGTTTCGCTCAACGGCAAAAACCGTCAGATTGCCCACCGGCTGCCCCTTGCGCCGCAAGGGAAGAACCCCCATGGAATGGAACCCCGTTTTATGCATCAACGCGTTCCAAAGCTGAAAGTTCGTGTCGCTTTCCAAATCATTGAGCCAAACGGGCTCATTGGAGCGTATGGCCTGCCCAGCGGGGCCAAGGCCATAAGGATCGGATTCTTCGGCGGGCATGGGCATGCGGCGCAGCTCGGCCAGATCAATGCCAAAAGCGGCCGCAGGGCGCACGTTGCCCGTTTCCGCATCGGCAAGACCAATCCAGGCCGCCTGCATGCCGCCCGATTCCACCACAGATCGGCATATCAGGGAAAAAAGTTCGCTTTTGCCGGAACTGAGCACGATAGCGTGGTTGCACTTGCTGAGCGCCGCATAAAGCTGCGAGAGGCGGCAGGCCCGCGCCTCCGCTTGACGCCTGTCGGTGATGTCTATGCACAAAAGGGCCACATGGCCGGGGCGCGGCTTGTAGGCAACCACATCAATCCACAAATGACAGGCTGAAATAAAAAGATCAAAGCGGGCGGAACCGCCGTTTTCCACATCGGCGCTCAGCGGCTGCAGCCAGGAGAAAAGTTCCTGCTGCTCGGCGGGAATCCGCTGCTTGACAGTTTTGCCGATGACCTCTTCCGGGGTGGTCCTGAACATGCCGCAATAGGCCCCGTTGACGTCAATATATCTGAAATCGTCAATTTTTCCGTCACTATTGGCAACGACGGGTTCTAAAAGCGCTATCCCGGCCTGCATATTGTCAAACAGCCCTTTGTAACGTTTTTCGCTGGATTCCAGGGCGGTAACATGCCGCGTGTAGGCAAAACTGCTCCAAACGGAGATGACAAGAAAAACAAAGCCAAGCAGCCCAAGGGTGAGGGCCTCTTGCCACCATTTTTCAAAAACATCGCTGGGATAGATGCCCAGCGAAAGAAAAAGAGGCCATTGGCTGAGTTCTCGGAAAAAGGTGATGCGTTCCTTGCCGCCAAAATCCGATCGCTTATGGCGATAAATGCCATAGGCGGCATCGCGGGCCATCAGGTCATGCAAAGCAAGCGAAGGCTTGGCTGCCAGCTGGGGCAACTGCTCCGGGTATTGGGCCACAAGGCCGATATCTTCGTCCCACAGCGTCGCAAGCCCGTTGGGGCCCAGCATTTCCGCAGCCGTAAGCGCCGAGGCGAACATGTTGACGGAAACCGCGCAGGCGGCAATGCCGCCAAAGGAACCATCATGTGCGGAATAAGGAACGGAAATCACAATAACGGGATGCGGCCAGGCGTGCCCCTGAAATGGGCGGGAAACGGCAATGACAGGATGCTTGTTTTCGCGCAGACGGGTAAAATGTTCCATGCTGGCAACGGTGATCTCGCCAGACAAGGCACGCGGCGAAGCATACACCACGTGGTTTTCCGCATCAGTCAGCAGAAAGCCCAGCGTTTCCGGCAGCCGCTCGTCCAGCGTTTTGCCGAAATTATCAAAACCGCTCCAGTTGATAGTTCCTGCCAGTTCCTGCCGTTCCACTTCATCGACGGCCCCAAGCAGAGCAAGATGAACCTTTTCAAACCGCCAGGAAAGAAGGTCGTCGATGGATTGCGAAATGCCGCTGAGCGTATCGACGGCCTTTTCATAGTCGCGCTGGCGTTCGGCAACCAGGACAAGAACAATAATTCCCAAAACAAGAAAATTGACGACGCCCACAATCCACAACGGCCGGTGGGAACGCAGCCAGAATTGCCGTTGTTTTCTCCTGGGCCGGGGCGGCTGTTCTTTCAGATGAGGCATGGGAACTCCGCAATCGAAAGGCGAGCCCTGAAACCCAAGGCATCACATGACCGCGCGACCGATGAACCCGCGTTCCGAACCGGAAAGGGCTTTGACCTCTGACAACAAAAACTGTCTAAAAAATATAGCAAATCTAAAATACTGGCAAGGGAACTGATAAGTTATAAGGAGCAAAATAACGTCACGCGGGCTGGCCTACGCAAACCGTGATGGCGGCAGGCGCGTTTGCCGCGCCGCAGACAAAGCCCGCGAAACAGTCAGGGCAAACGGCGCGCCTTTTGGACGGTGCGGTTCGGACGGCGCGGCGGAAAGCCTCAGCCGCAGGCAACCCTGTTTTTTCCTGACCTTTTGGCCTTATAAAGGGCCTGGTCGGCCCGATGGGTCAGCGAATCCTGCGTATCGTCACGGTGCATTTCCGCCACCCCCATGCTGACCGTGCAGCGCAACCCGTTGACAAAAACGTGCTCACAAATGTTCACCCGCAGGCGCTCGGCAATTTGGGCCGCCTCCCCGGCCGCAACGCCAGGAAGCAAGGCCAAAAATTCCTCGCCCCCCCATCGGCCGATAAGATCACCCGAGCGCAACGCGGCGCTTGTGACGGAGCTTAGATCCTTGAGCACCATGTCGCCCACAAGATGCCCGTGGGTATCATTGACGTTTTTGAAATTATCCACATCAAGCAGCACCACGCACAAAGGCGTTTTAAACTTTCGCGCCCGCGCCATGGCGTTTTCCAGATCGCCGGAAAGCTTCAGACGGTTGGCGATGCCGGTCAGCATGTCGGTGCTGGAAATGCGCAGCAAGGCTGCGTTGAGACGCCGCAACCGGTAGGTCCAATACCCCCACAAAAGGGCTATCAAACCAAGGACCGCCCCGCCGCAGAACATCCACCGGGGATCAACAGCGGATTGCACATTTATGGAAACGTGCTGGTTGACCGCCCTTCCCCGTTCCTGGGCAGTGACGGACAGCACCCCCTTGTTCAGAATGTTCCTCAGAACCACCTCGTTTTTGCTCACGCCGATGCGCAGGTGGTTCATATACATGGGCAGCTGCCCGGCAATTTTCAGGTTGAAGAGGCCGTGCTTGCGAATGGTGTATGCCGCGACGATCAACGAACGCAACGTCATAGAGGCCTGACGGTTTGAAACCATGTCCATGGCTATGTCTTCAGATGCGGCGTGCTTGATCAAAAGATTAGGATAGCGCTCGCGCACCAGCTCTTCCATGGCCGTGCCCACGGGAAACACGATGGATTCGTGCTCAAGCGACGCAGGGTCGGCAATGAAGGGATGCTCCTCGCGCGTTATGAACACATTGGGATCACTGAACAAGGGCGCGGTAAAAATCAGCCATTCGCTGCGTTCCGTGGTCTGGTTTAAAAAGCTCAGCACCTTGCAGCGCCCACTTTTTGAAAAGGTCAGGCTCTCATTCCAATCCCTGGTGGGCACCAGCTCGAATTCCAGGCCGGTTCTCTCCGCAACCAGCTCCAGCAGGTCGGCGGCAATGCCAGCATGCCTGCCGCCCGCGTTGATCTGTTCAAAGGGCACCCAGTCTGGATCGACACACAGCGTCACTTTTTTGTTCTCGCGCACATAGGCCTGCTCCTGCTGGGTCAGCCGCACGCTTTCAGGGGCAGTGTAGAACGCGGCGCAATATGCGGGAACAAACAGCAGGGCCAGAATGGCCAGCCCCAAAGAGCACCCCAGGAGAGTGCGTTTTTTTTCGGGCGTGCGCTGGTGCTGCATCATTTTTCCCCCTGTGCGGCGGTAGCCAGCACGCATTGCAACCCTTCCTTCCACAGCGGCGGCACGGCGCGCGCCCCCAAAAACCCGCGGCGCGTTCAGTTCCTTTGCTTCTTGCGAGCGCGCTTAGGGCTGGTGGTGCAAGTATGAATGATTGTGGCGCAACCTGCAATTGATTGCACCATAGCCGCGCCAGGTTCACGCGCCGCGCCGCCGCGCCAAACCGCAAAGCGGGCATAAAAAGCGCTGCCGCGCCCAACCTCCCCCCTGCGGCGGCAATCCCTTGACGGCAGGAGCAAGGCTAGCGCGGTGGGCTCAATACGCAGGCCGCATGCGGCCGTTGCGCCCAAAGGCCCGCGTGGCGTAGGTGGCGCACTTTTTCGCTCATATTGACAGCAACAACAATATTTATAATGATGTCCAAGTATTTTAGCGCAAATCCCGCTGCAGGTTCAAAGCCGTCACAGCTCCGCCTGTGCCTTGCGCACAAACGACGTGCAGCGGCGCCTCCCCCCCAAGGCAACCTACCGGCTCCGGGCCGCACCGCAGATGCGCCCGCGTGGTTTTGACGGTATTTTCCTTTGCTGGCTGCCGCTTTTTCGTTTAAAGTGGACGCTTCAAGCATTGGCGCATCCGGCGGTCACATCCGCCGGTCAGGCGGCCGGGCCTTGTGGCAAAAAGGGCTCAAGAAGACCGGTTCGCCATGAACGCCGCCCGATTTCGGGCCGCTGCGGAATCTGCCGGTATGGCGCGTGGCGCGGTTTCGCTGTGCCGATAGCGCGCCTTCCAGCAACAAAGCCCCTTAAGGGCGGCGTGCATGCAATGGCAACTGTTGCGCCGCCTCATGCAAATGCCACTTCCAGGAGGAAACTATGGCGCTGAAGAAATGCATTTTGTCCGCTCTGGCGGCCCTGCTGCTGCTGACTTCGGTTCAGGGCGGCCAGGCGCAGGCTGAGGATCTCACCGGCACCCTGAAAAAAATCAAGGACACCGGCGTTATTGTGGTTGGTCACCGTGAATCTTCCGTGCCCTTCTCCTATTACGACCTGCAGCAAAACGTCATCGGCTATGCCCAGGATTATTCCAACAAAATCGTTGCCGCGGTCAAAAAGCAGTTGAACATGCCCAATCTGCAGGTGCGCTATGTGCCCATCACCTCGCAGAACCGCATTCCGCTGCTGCAAAACGGCTCGTTTGACTTCGAGTGCGGTTCGACCACCAACAACCTTGAGCGCCAGCAGCAGGTCGGCTTTTCCAATACCTTCTTCATCATCGGCACCCGCCTGCTGGTCAACAAAAATTCCGGCATCAAAGACTTTGCCGACCTGAAAGGCAAGAATGTAGCCGTGACCGCCGGCACCACCTCTGAAAAACTGCTGAACAAGATGAACGACGAAAAGGGCCTGAACATCAAGATCATCAGCGCCAAAGACCACGGCGACGCCTTCCGCACCGTGGAATCCGGCCGCGCCGTTGCCTTCTTCATGGACGACGCCCTGCTGGCTGGCGAACGCGCCAAGGCCAAAAAGCCCACCGACTGGATCATCGTTGGCACCCCGCAGAGCTATGAAGCCTATGGCTGCATGGTGCGCAAGGGCGACGCCCAGTTCAAGGCCCTCGTCGATGGCGTCATCGCCAACGAACAGGCCAATGGCGATGCGGAAAAGTCTTATACCCGCTGGTTCATGCAGCCCATTCCTCCCAAGAACATGAATATGAACTTTGAAATGTCCAAGGAAATGAAGGCCCTCTTCAAGTCGCCCAACGACAAGGCCCTGGACTAATTCATATGCGGCGGGGCGTTTTTCGGCCAGAGCGGATTGACCTTGAAAAGCGTTGCCTGCTCTTTGCGGATTTTTGTAAAAATCCGCGCCACGCCATGTTTGCACGGCAAACCAGCTTTGCCGTGCAAACATGGCGACGTGAGCAAGCCCTAAGGACGCCCCGCCGTTTTTCGACGCACGTTTTTTACACAGGGATGGAACCGACGAATGCAGGCTGCTAACTGGAACTGGGGCATTTTTTTTGAGCAGGCGCCGTTTGGAAACGTCACCTACTTTAGCTGGCTGGTGGACGGCTTTCTGACAACAGCGGCGCTCTCCATCTGCGCCTGGATTCTGGCTTTTTTACTGGGTTCTTTTTTCGGCATTCTGCGCACGCTGCCCAATAAAATTCTCAGCACCATTGGCGCATTATATGTAACGATTTTCCGCAATATTCCGCTCATCGTTCAATTTTTCATCTGGTATCTTGCCGCGCCGGACCTGTTGCCCTACAAGGCCAGCGTGTGGTTCAAGTCTGAGCTAGACCCCAATATTCAGTTTTTCATCATTTCCACCTGCGCGCTGGGCTTTTTTACGGGCGCCCGTGTTTGCGAGCAGGTGCGTTCGGGCATTCAGGCGCTTTCGCACGGGCAACGTTATGCGGCCCTGGCGCTGGGGCTCACGCTTCCCCAAACCTACCGGCATGTTCTTCTGCCCAATGCCTACCGCATCATCATTCCGCCGCTGACATCGGAAATGCTCAATATGGTCAAGAACTCGGCGGTTGCCTCCACGGTCGGCCTTATCGAGCTGACCGCCCAGGCCAACCGCCTGCTGGAATTTTCCGGCTATGCCTACGAATCTTTCATAGCGGTCACGGCCGCCTATGCCCTGCTGAACTTTGCCGTCATGCGCTCCATGAAAGTGCTGGAAAACAAAATGCGGTTGCCTTCCATGAATGCAGGAGGCAAAAATGTTTAGCATAGACTGGAGCATTGTGCAGCAGAGCCTGCCGCTGCTGGCTCAGGGCGCGGTTGTTACGCTCAAGATCACCATAACGGCTGTGGCTCTGGGCATGGCCCTGGGCACGTTGCTGGCCGTGGCGCGCATTTCCGTGTATGCCCCGCTGCGCTGGCTTTCCGCCTCATATGTCAACTGCTTCCGCTCCATCCCGCTTGTGATGGTGCTGCTGTGGTTCTATCTTATCGTGCCGCAGTTTTTGAGCTCGTTTCTGGATCTCTCGCCGCAAACCGACATTCGGCTTGTTTCCGCCGTGGTGGCGTTTACGGCCTTTGAGGCGGCCTACTATGCGGAAATTATCCGCGCGGGCATGCGCAGCGTTTCCGGCGGGCAGTATTCCGCGGCCCTTGCCCTTGGCATGACAAAATCGCAAACGCTTGTTTATGTCATTCTGCCGCAGGCCTTCCGCGTTATGACGCCGCTGCTGCTGACCCAGGGCATGATTCTTTTTCAGGATACCTCCCTTGTGTATATCATTGGCCTGGCGGACTTTTTCCGCACCGCATCCAATATAGGCAAGACCACCGGTTATGAAATAGACATGGTGCTGCTTGCCGGCTCCGGCTATTTTGTGGTCTGCTTCTGCGTTTCAGCGGCCGTAACCATGGTAAAAAAGAGACTTAAGCTATGAGCACATCCACCGACGAAGCCATGATCATTATGGAAAACGTATCCAAGTGGTACGGCGACTTCAACGTGCTGAGCCATTGCAGCACCCGCATTCACAAGGGCGAAGTCGTTGTGGTGTGCGGCCCCTCTGGTTCGGGCAAGTCAACGCTTATCAAAACCGTCAACGGCCTGGAGCCCGTGCAGTCCGGAAAAATTTTCGTCAGCGGCACGGAAGTGACCTGCAAAAAAACGAACCTGGCCAAACTGCGCAGCCATGTGGGCATGGTCTTTCAGCATTTTGAGCTGTTTCCGCACCTGAACATCATCCACAACCTTGTTCTGGCTCAGGAAAAGGTGCTCAAACGCAACAAGGAAGAAGCCACGGAAAAGGGCCTTATGCTGCTGAAGCGCGTGGGCCTTGAGCTGCACACGGAGAAATATCCCTCGCAGCTTTCTGGCGGGCAACAGCAGCGCGTGGCCATTGCCCGCGCCCTGTGCATGGACCCGGTTGCCATGCTTTTTGACGAACCCACCTCGGCGCTGGACCCCGAAATGATCAACGAGGTGCTGGATGTCATGGTTGAGCTGGCCTATGAAGGCATGACCATGATGGTCGTGACCCATGAGATGGGTTTTGCGCGCAAGGTCGCCAACAGGGTTCTTTTTATGGAGAGCGGGCAGATTCTGGAAGACTCACCCAAGGAAAAGTTCTTCGACAACCCGGCAACACAGCGGGCCAAGGATTTTCTGGCCAATATCATTCCCCATTAATGAATTCGCCCCGATTGGGGTGTTTGACCGCGCTACAAAAGGCTCCGCCCAGGCATATGGACGGAGCCTTTTTTCGTGCCGTGGTTCAGGCCACAAAAAGAGCGTCGCCGCCCTACGCCGCCGTGCCCTGGCGCGCGTGGGGAAAAAGCAGCCAGAAGGCAAAGGATGCGCGCTGCGAACAAGCGCGAAGGCGCTTTGAAAATGGCGGGAAAGGATAAGCCCGCTGGCCGCGAATGGCAGCAATCGCCCAGAGGGCAAGCATCACGCAAACGGCCCGGCATGCTGTCAAAAATTCCACTTTGCCCTCGGGAAAAATTTTCCCCCTCGTATTTTATTCACATAACATATTTGAATTATTTATATTTTTTTATTGGCACATGGATTGCATTCCGGTGAGTACAGCTTAGCAACCACCAGGAGGTGTCCCATGTCTTTGGTCATTAACCACAATCTGATGGCCGCCAACACGGCCAGAAACCTGAATGCGCACTACTCCGCACTGGGTCAATCAACAGAACGGTTGTCTTCCGGCCTTCGCGTGAACAGCGCCGCCGATGACGCCGCCGGGCTTGCCATTCGCGAACTGCAGCGCGCCGACATCGCAACCCTGCAACAGGGCGCGCGCAACGCCAACGACGCCATTTCCATGATCCAGACCGCCGACGGCGCTCTGGGCGTCGTGGACGAAAAGCTCACCCGTATGAAGGAATTGGCGGAACAGGCAGCCACCGGCACCTATGATTCCACCCAGCGCCTGATGATCGAATCCGAATATCAGGCCATGGCTTCGGAAATCACCCGAATCGCCAACGCCACGGACTTCAACGGCATTCACCTGCTGAACGGCACGCTTTCGTCCGACACGCATGACGGCACGGGAATGTCCGCATCCGGCAAGCTGAAGATCCACTTTGGCAGCGGCAACGATTCCGCCGAAGACTACTACTATATCACCATCGGCAGCTCCACCGCTTCTTCGCTGGGCGTGGGCAATCAGGCCGTTGATGCATCCGGCAACATGCGCGACGGCAGCACGGTTTCCACACAGGATGCCGCGCAGAAGTCCCTGGAGGCCCTCACTCAGGCCATCGTTTCCAAGGACAAGATCCGCGCGCATCTCGGCGCCATGCAGAACCGCCTTGAAAACACGATCACCAACCTGAACACTCAGGCTGAGAACCTTCAGGCGGCCGAATCCCGAATTTCAGACGTGGACGTTGCTACGGAAATGACGCAGTTCGTCCGTGAGCAGATTCTGACGCAGTCCGCAGTGGCCATGCTTTCGCAGGCCAACTCGCTGCCGCAGATGGCCATGAAGCTTATTGGCGGCTAGGCCATCGAAAACTAGGCTGTGACAGACCAAAGATGGGAGGTCCGGGGGCCGTGCCCCCGGACCGAATGAAGAACCCGTTAGGGCGTGCGCGGTGCTACCGCGCGGGCGCAACGGGGGTTTTGAGCGTGCCAGCGGCAAGGGCCGCAAGCGCCTGTTGCGCGGCATTCTGTTCCGCTTTCTTGCAGCTGCTGCCGCTGGCGGTAAATTCCACCCCATCCGGCATGCGCAGCGAAATTTCAAAAACCTTGGCGTGTTCCGGCCCGTGGCTGCCCAAGCGGGTATACAGCGGCGGCTCTCCAAAGCGCTGCTGCGAGGCCTCCTGAAGCCGGGTTTTATAATCCTTGGGCATGGCCTTTTCGGCCACGGTGGGCCAGCGGTCGTCAAAAAGCCGCGCCACGGCCTCCTGTGCCGCCACAAATCCGCCATCTTCATACACGGCCGCCAAAACAGCCTCAAACGCATCGCTCAACACGCTGTCGCGGTGGCGGCCGCCCTGGCTTTCCTCTCCCCGCCCCAGCTTCAGCAGGGCTTCAAGCCCGATTTTTCGCGCCCGCTCCGCCAGGCTCACGGTGCTGACAAGGTGCGCGCGCATTTTGGTTAGTTCGCCTTCGCGCGCATCGGGAAACCGCCGGAACAACTGTGCGGAAACACACAGCTCAAGCACGGCGTCGCCCAAAAACTCCAGGCGCTCGTTATGAATTTGCTCCGTGCCGCACTCGTTAGCCCATGAGCTGTGCGTGAGGGCGAGGTCGAGCAGTTCGCGCCGGGAAAAAACGTGCCCCAGCACCGATTCCAGTTGAGCAAAAGAGGCCGACGACACGGCGTGGGAAGAAGCGTCAAAATTCTGCATGCCCGTACTGTAGCCATTTCACGGCCGTTGGCAACAGAAAATACCTTGACATGCGCACCGCCAGTGCCTAGGTAAAACCAACAACTACCGAGGAGTTGAGCATGGCTTATGACATCCGTTTAATGAAGCTGGTGACGGGCGAACTGATCATCGGCAAGTATGACGCCGACAAGGATTGCCTCAATGAGGTGGCCACCATTCAGACCATCCCAACCCAGCAGGGCGTGCAGATGATGATGCTCCCCTACGGTTATCCCTTTGAACCGGACTTCACTGGCGCCATTGAGGGAAAAAATTTCCTCTATCGTTACGCCAACACCCCCAAGGAGCTGCAGGACAAGTATATCGAAGCCTGCACCAACCTTACCGTGGCCGGTGGCCTGGGCAAGATGCAGTTCAGTTCCGAACCGTTCGCCGGTTCCAGCAGCGGCCTCATCAAGTAAATCAGGCTGATTTCCGCAGAACGTCCTTCGGCGGCAGGCAATTGCCCGCAAGGGCGCGGCCGACGCCGGAAGCCGCATTCACACGCACAGACATTCTGCTTCTTCGGGGGCGGCGCACCACGCCGCCCTTTTTGTACTCCCCCCCCTTTTTTCAAACTTCATAAAGGATAGACATGCGCACACTGCTGCCCCTATTGCCCAAACCAAGCCGCTATGCGGGCATTGAGGACAACGCCTGCCGCAAAAATCCTGCTGAAGTGCGCCTGCGCGTGGCCCTGGCGTTTCCCGATACCTACGATGTGGGCATGTCCTACCTGGGGCAAAAGATCCTCTACAACATCGTCAACAGCGAGCCTGGCTGGTGGGCCGAGCGCGTCATGGCTCCGGAACGCGAGGCGGGCGACATTCTGCGCGCGCACAGCACCCCGCTGGCCACGCTGGAATCAGACACGCCGCTAGCGAAAATGCACGCCCTGTGCTTTTCCATCACGCACGAGCTTTGCTACACCAATGTGCTCTATATTCTTGATCTGGCGGGCATTGCGCTGCGCAGCGCGAACCGCCCCCAAAGCCTGCGCGAATGCCCGCTGGTCATTGCTGGCGGCGGAGCGCTGCTGAGCGCCGAACCGCTGACGCCCTTTGTGGACCTGATGGTGCTGGGCGATGGCGAGGAAAGCCTGCCCGACGTGCTGCGCCTGCTTGAAAAAGCGCTGGATGCTGGCTGGACCCGCGAGGAACTGCTGCTGCAAGCCCGCCTGATTCCCGGCGTGTATGTGCCCTCGCTGTTCCGGCAAGAAGTTGATGCCAGCGGCGCGCCGATTTTCCCCCTCGCGCCTGTGCTGCCGGACTACACGCGCCCCTCGCGGCGCATTGTGGCCGATATCAACACGGCCGCCTATCCCACCCGGCAGGTTGTGCCCGTGGGCGCGGTGCATAACAGGCTTTCGCTCGAAATTGCGCGTGGTTGCACACGCGGCTGCCGTTTCTGCCATGCGGGCATGGTTTACCGCCCCGTGCGCGAGCGCTCGCTGGAGAATATTAACGATCTGCTTAAAAGCTGCCTGAGCGAAACCGGCTTTGACGAAATTTCCTTTCTTTCCCTGAGCACCGGCGACTTTTCGGCGCTGAAAACCCTGAGTTTCGGCGTGCTTGACCGCTGCGCCCGTGAGCAGATCAGCCTTTCGCTGCCCTCGCTGCGCGTTGGCTCCATCGACGATGAAATCATTGAGCGCATGGCCGACCTGCGCCGCACGGGCTGCACGCTTGCGCCCGAGGCTGGCAGCCAGCGCCTGCGCGATGTCATCAACAAGGGCGTTACGGAAGAAGACCTGCTGCTGCACGCGCAAAAGCTGCTCGAACACGGCTGGCGGCTGGTAAAACTCTATTTCATGATCGGCCTGCCCTCGGAAACGGACGAAGACCTTGCGGCCATTGCCGATATTTGCCGCAAGGTGCGCGACGCCGCCGGGCGCGGCGGCCCCCGCCTGCAGGTCACGGCCGCGCTTTCCCCCTTTGTGCCCAAGCCGTTCACGCCCTTTCAGTGGGTTCCGCAGATCGGGCAGGAAGAAATTCAGCGCAGGGTCAACCTTGTGCGGCAGCAGTTCAAGGGCCAGAAGTTTTTGAAACTGCGCTGGCATGAACCGGCCATGAGCCACCTTGAGGGCATTCTCTCGCGCGCTGACCGGCGCATGGCCGACGTGGTGGAAAAAGCCTATCGCAAGGGTGCCGTGTTCACGAGCTGGATGGAACATTTTTCCCTGCCGCCCTGGCTTGAGGCGCTGGAAGAATGCGGGCTCAACGCCGAGGCCTATACCGGCCCGCGCGAACCGGGAGCGCCCCTGCCCTGGAGCCACCTTGAAGCGGGCATTTCCGAGGAATTTCTGCTGCGGGAGCGGGAACGCGCCCTGGCGGAAAAAATTACGGATGATTGCCGCTATGGCGCGTGCCGCCAGTGCGGCGCGTGCGACACCAAGGCCGCGCCCTCGCGCATGCCGCATGCCAGCATTGCCGCGCCCAATGAGGATGCGGACGAGCATGAGGGCCTGGACGAAATGGGCAGGCCCCTGCACCATAACAGATTGGTGCTGCCGCAACGCGACCAGACGGCCCATGCGCCGACCCGCGATGAGGAAGGCCGCCTTGTGTGCCGTCCCCAGCCCAACCGCCCGCCAAAAATCACGGCGGAGCTGACCGTCAAGGCCGCGCAATACAGGGTGTGGCACAGCAAGGCGCAGGGCAGCGCCTACCTGAGCCAGCTGGAACTTCAGGCGGTGCTCGACCGCGCCTTGCGCCGTGCGGCCATGCCGCTGGCCTTTTCCCAGGGGTTCCACCCCATGCCGCTGCTTTCCTTTGGCCGTGCCCTGCCCGTGGGCGTGGAAAGCCGGGCCGAATGGTTCGCCCTGACCCTGCACCAGGTTTTGCAGCCGGAAGAAATCGCCTCGCGGCTCAACCCCTTGCTGCCCCCCGGCATGGAAGTGCTGCGCGTGGAACCGGTGGAAAAAAGCCGCCGCACGGAACAGGCCGTTGGCGAAGCGTTTACGCTGCGCCTGCCCTCTGTGGAGGAAACCACGGCGGCAGCCCGCTGTTTTGCCGATTTTGCCGAGTTGCCGGAGCGCATGCTTACCCGCGAAACGAAAAAAGGACCGCGCACAGCCGACATACGGCCGCTTCTGCGCGAGTGGTCGGTGGCGCGCCCCGCAGACGGGCCGGAAGATGCGGTGGAGGCCGTGACATTTGTGACGGACTGGAGTATCAGTTATCTTTCTCCAATGGTTTTCTGTATGGCCATTCTGGAAACGCTTGGAGCGCCGGAAACCCTACGCCAGCGCATCAATCTGTACAAAACGGCGCAACTTTTCGCCGACGGCCAGACATACCCCTGAGTAAAGCATGCCCCAGCACACAACGCCCGCCTGGTTCTTTTTCGGAGACTCCCTGACGCAGGGGGTCAACGATTTTCTCATGCCCGGCGGCTGGGTGAGCCGCCTTGCGGCGCTTGGTCACGAAGCCGGCCTGTGCCCCATCCCCAGGGCGACGTTTTATAACCTTGGCGCGCGCCGCCACGGCACGGCGGATATCGCCGCCCGCTGGCGGCAGGAATATGAGTGCAGGCTGATCCCCCATATGACCCCGCGCATCGTGTTTTGCCTGGGCGTTGTTGATATGGCGGCCCCCCGCGGCGGCCCGCCCCCAACCCCCCCCACCCCCGCCGGTGGCGTTGCGCCCGGCGCGGGCCGCGC
>Ga0183101_1000068_pt4 | contig 39762 bp, 34 predicted proteins | sample Biomet3_FD_127790 | JGI IMG/M metagenome (GOLD analysis project Ga0183101, IMG submission 127790) | Microbial communities from bioreactor (seeded with sewage sludge) at LBNL, California, USA - Biofuel metagenome 3 | ecosystem: Engineered > Bioreactor > Anaerobic > Unclassified ... | reverse complement strand
GTCTCAATATCCTTTACGATATCATCGATATCAGCATCTTCGTTTGGATCAGAAGGAAGTTCTTCTGTCTGTGCAGCAAAGTACTGTTTCTGCGCATAGTGGAATACATTCTGTTCAAGACGGCGTGCACGGCGCGCACTTTCAGTATTCGGGCATGTCATGTCAAAGGCATGGAAGCATCCATGGAATTCCTTCAGCATGACTTCTGTCCCTGCTTCATATAAATGCTGGAAGTAGATCTTGGTCTCAGCATAGAACGGTTCGGTATCAGAAATGATGGAGAATGCCGGCGGCAGATCATGATACTCTGTTTCTCTTGCCGGGGCAAAGTATGGCGATGTCTCTTTCCGATCCCCACGGTACAGTTTCCAGGCGGCCAGGTTCTTCTTGGTATTCCAGACTGGTGCATGGTTGTGTGAGGATGTTTCCGTCATGCGGTCATCCAGCATTGGAAAAAGCGGCATCTGGAAAGCAATGTTGACTTCTTTTCTGTCTCTTGCGTATAAAGTCAGAGCACACGTCAGACCGCCGCCGGCACTTTCTCCGCCGACAAAGAGCTGGTCTTTTCGAATTCCTAATGAATCCGCATTGTCTCTCATCCATAGGAGTGTCTGATATGCATCTTCGATGGCTGCTGGATATGGTGCATCAACTGATCTGGTATAATCCGGCAGGATCATGACGCAGTCATCATCCTCAGTGAATTGATTTGCATACATGACTTCCAATTCCGGCAGGCCGATTGCATAGCCGCCGCCATGGAGCCACAGAAGTCCGGTGCAGTTATTGTTTTGATGCCCCTTCTTGGTTACAGCTAAAACACGCAGCTGTGTACCGTCTGCTCGATTGAGATAAAAGGGCTTCGCTTCTGTTGTAAAAGAGAGCCACTTCCCCTTCAGTGTTTTATCCAGAAAATCATTGTTCTTAATGAAAGATTCTCGGGAAGACGCTTGAAAAATCATTGCATAGAGTTCTGCATATCCACGCATCTCTCTTTTATATTTTGGCTGCTCGTGATTGCTCATAAATTATTTACCTGAAATTATTTTATCACTGATACGTGTATTTCTGTGCATAGATTGTAAACCAGCTGTACATAAAAGCTGTGCTCTTGCCAGGAGGCACAGCCTGTATGAAGCATTGATCTACTATTTCGTTTCTTCTAATAATTTATCAAACTTTGCGATAATATCTTCTTTATTCTCAGCTGTCCAGGTGAAGTCATAGTCAATCAATGAGATACTGCTGAGCTGAGCAAGGTTCCCAGAAGGAGACATATCATTTCGGACTGGACGTCTGTTCCAGTTCTCACTCTGTTCTTTCTGACATGCTGTTGATGTCACAAAGTCTACGAACAGCTTCGCATTTTCTTCATCAGGACAGTTCTTGACGATTGAAATCGCGTCCGGCACAGCCGAAGTTCCTTCACTTGGATAACAGTATCCAATATCAGGATTGTCGCTGTAGGTGATGGCTGATTTTTCAATAGTGATGCCAATCATATATTCACCGCTGGCAACTAACTTGTGACATTTGCTTGAAGATTCGAGGATATTGCCATCCAGATTATCAACAAACTTTTTGACATACTCCCAGCCTTTTTCTGTACCGCCATTTGCAAGGATCATTGTGCACAGCTGGGAAAAAGCAGAACCAGACTTGGAAGGCTGGCAATAAGCTATCTTTCCCTTGAATGCTGGATTCAGGCAGTCCTGCCAGCTGGCAGGTGCTGCTATTCCAGCTGCTGCCAGAAGTTTCTTATTATATATAATGACCATCGGCAGCGGGCTTTCTCCGTTCCATGTATGGTCTGCCGCCTTGAACTGTGCATCAATGTATTGATCATTTGCACAGACATACGGTTCAAAGAGACTTGTATTTGCGGCCAGTGAATCAGCACCGCCTCCCCACAGCACATCCGCCACCGGAGCATCTGCTTCTTCCCTGATCTTATCAATCAATTCGCCAGTACCGCCGGCGATGATCTCTACTTTGATATCAGGATAAGCTTCCATGAAGGAAGTGACCGCTGCGTTCATCGGATCAGCATCATGCGGTGTATAGATGACAATCTTACTTGTGCAGGAAGCAGCTTCTGAAGTCTCTGCAGTTGGTGAAGCAGCTGGACCGGCAGTAGAAAGCGGTTCTATTTTGGATACAGAACATCCGCATAACAATACCGTGAGCGCCGTGAAAACTGATGTGATTCTACATTTTCTTGTCATCAGGCTTTCACCTCATGCTTTCTTAATGCATCTTCAATCTCACACTGACTGATCAGTTCCTGCTCCAATGCCATTCGGTCAATCGGCTTGTCAACATGTGAGTTCATGCCAGCCGCAGTAAATTCCTGAATTGACTCATCAAATACATCTGCACTCATCGCAATAATTGGAATGGAACCCGCATCTTCACGATTCATTGCTCGGATCCTGCGGGCCGCTTCCAATCCATCCATTTCCGGCATTCTGCGGTCCATCAGAATCAGGTCATAATTCCATACTGCAGAATCAGTAAAGATCTTTACCCCTTCTTTTCCTGTCTCCGCAGTATCCACCATCATGCCAAAGCTCTTCAGGATCGTAGAGGCAATCTCTGCATTCATCTCATTATCTTCACAAAGCAGTACTTTTCTCCCCTGCAGGATACCTTTATCTTCAACACTCCTTACTTGGACCGCGCCTGCATCTTTTTCTGCATGCTGGATTGGAACCAGGACAGTAAACTGTGAACCTTTATTAAGTTCACTCTTTACTTCAATGGTTCCGTTCATCAAAGTGACGATCCGCTTCACAATGGACAGTCCAAGTCCCGTGCCAACTGCACTTCTGGCCTGCGGTGCTCCCTCCTGTGTAAATGGCTCAAACATCTTTGTTTGGAACTCCGGTGAAATACCGATTCCGTTATCCTTTACGATGATCCGGCAGTTGCAGCCATTGACTGCTTCTATTTCACTGACAACCAGATTCACTTCCCCACCTTCTGGTGTGAATTTGATGGCATTGCTCAGCAGATTTAGTATGACCTTTTTTAGATTCAAGCTGTCTACAACAATATATCCGCTGTATATTCCAGACAGATCCATATGAAATTTGATGTTTTTCTTTTCTGCCGCAGCCTGTATCGGTACAACGATACTTTCAAGCAAATCATTTGAATTGACCGTCTCCGGCTTCAGGGTGAACTTGCCGCTTTCAATCTTACTGATATCCAGTGTGTCATTGATCAAGCTCAGCAGGAATTCACCAGATATCTTTACTTTCTTCAGATAGTCCTGCGTAACCGGCTGATTGTCTTCATCCATTGCCAAATTTGTATAGCCGATAATTCCATTCAGCGGTGTACGCATGTCATGGCTCATATTTGATAAGAAATCTGACTTTGCCGCAACCGCTTCCTGGATCTGCTGGTTCTTTATTTTCATACGCCGGCCATAGATAATCAAACTGATAATTGCGGCAAGGATAAATCCCAGCAGGGTAAAGAACCATGCTGCAAACCGTGAATTAGAATACACCTGATCAATCAATGATCTGGACTCAGCCGCTTGGGATGCATCCTCAAACATCTGACTGATCTGCTGTGATCCTATTGAACTGATTGATTTATTCAGAATGGACAGCAGCATTGGATCAGCGGTATCCGCTACAGCTAAAGCAATCTGGAAATTGCCTCCCGCAATGCTCTGATACTTCAGTCCGCGGTATGAATAGCGCTTTTGATAATACTCTGCCTGCATTGCATCAATTAATGCACAGTCCACTGTTCCGCTTTTGACCGCCTGCAGACATTCTGAAATGTCATGATAGCGGTAATATGTATACCCAGTGCTTTCGATCTCACGGGTGAAATATTCCTGATACGAGTTTTCCGGGACCGCAGCAGTTAGTATTTCTGTACTGCTTCCGGATGTGACCTGCATCATGTTCATGGATGCAAATGGCAGAGTCAATGTCGTATGGTTGTCCGCCGCCCATGCATAATCATAAGGAAAACCGGCAATCACATCATAGGTGCCATCCTCGATTGAGGCCTGCGCTTCTTTTATCGTGTCCACTTTGGTGAAGGTGAACTGCAGGCCAGTGCGACTGCCAATTTCTCTCAATAAGGCAATCACTGCTCCGCTGCATTCATCATAGCTGCCGCGGTAACAGACTGGATACCAGTCGGATAGACATACCACATTGATTGCACCATGATTAGTAATGTATTCTTTTTCGAGAGTTGAAATGATTGTTTCTTCTTCAGTTGATTCAGTATGATAACGAGAATACAGTATCTCCTGGTAATAAGGATTGTCCGTCTTCAATGCATTCATCGCTTTATTCAGTTCACTGAGAACATCATTATTTCCTTTGTATGTTGCCAAGTAATAGGAAGATGTCGCAAATTTTGCAACTGTACGCATGTTCACATCACTGAGCGAACTGACTAAATATGAATTGATCTCACCTGAAGTCATTGCCTTCTGCAGTTCTGCTGTTGAATGATAGTAGATGATCGTCGGCAAGCAGTCATTATCTTTACAGTAGTCCACAAAAGAAGCATTCATGCTGTTTTCATATACTAGTCCAACTGTCAGCTCTCCAATTGCATCAAAATCTTCATAGGAAACTGTATTGTTATCCAGCGGCACAACTAAATTGATCCAGCTTTCACCGGATGCCAGTGTTGAATAAGACAAATTATCATAACCGTTATCTGGATTGACATAATTCATAAGATCCAGTTCACCGTTCTGCAGTTTTTTGATGCCTTCGTCATATGTCACCGGTACAAATTCAAATTCCCAGTTTGCATATTGTGCCAAAGCCATCATATAGTCATAACTATAACCGCGGTATACATCCGTGCCTTGATCATATTCCTGAAAATTATTGATGGTGAAAAAACCAACTTTTACTTTACGCGATGCTGAAGTTTCTTCAGCTGCAGCAGGGAGCGCTGAGAACGCGTTAAAAGACAGATTCACAGCCAAAATGATATTCAAAAGGAATTTTGCTGTTCTGCCCCCTAACATTTTAGTTTTCCCTCACTAAATGACTGCCTTAATTCTAGCATTAATAAAAGAAAATCGTGCCAATATATATAAATTAAATCTGCAGCAATGATGAATAAATCAGCTCTACAGCTGGATAATATGAATAACATTTCATACATGAAAGGTCTTCATACGTAGTTCAAGTCAATCGTTCTTGTTTCTCGTCATTTGTAAATATACTCATTCATATAAGAGCTTATTCACATGTACCTGTGATCAATGATTCTCATACTTGGCAAAAAAAAGAACTCAGTTTCCCGAGTTCTCAATGTCTTACTTGAAGTAACGGTCAAGGAGTCCCTTGAATGCTTTGCCGTGACGTGCTTCATCTCTAGCCATTTCATGAATGGAATCATGTAATGGATCCAGGTTCAGTTCCTTGCACTTCTTAGCTAATGCTGTCTTTCCTGCAGAAGCTCCATTTTCAGCCATAACTCTAGCTTCCAGGTTCTTCTTTGTGGAATCACTGACACACTCGCCGAGCATTTCTGCATAACGTGATGCATGGTCAGCTTCTTCATATGCAGCCTGCTTGTAGAACATGCCTACTTCAGGAAGTCCTTCTCTCATAGCAGCTCTGCTCATAGCCAGATACATGCCGACTTCAGAGCACTCACCCTGGAACTCAGCTCTTAACTGTGCCTTGATCTCTTCTGGTACATCCTTAGCAACACCTACAACGTGCTCAGAAGCCCACTGCATGTCACCTTCAATGACTGGTTCGAACTTATCCTTGCCGACATGGCATGTAGGACATGTCCAATCTGCAGGCAGGTCTGCCCACTTGACGCCTTCTGCTTCTTCATCGTATACGTGACCGCATACTGTGCATCTATACTTCATACTGTTTTCTCCTTCTAGAGTTCAGTCGTTTCACTATGGAATGATTGTTGACTCTTTTCTCTTTCTGGTATCAGTTTCGTTCTTCCACCATTTAAAGTCAAGGATGATGCTCAGGATTGTTTTATAATGTAAAAAGGAGGTGTTATATGGAACTGGATCAGCTGTACAAAGAATGCCGGACATTCCGTAAATTTACACAGAAAGAGATTCCTGAGAAAGATATTAATGCAATCCTGGAGAATCTCCGCTATGTTCATTCCGGCAATAATAAGCAGACTTTGAATTATGTTGCTGTCTTAAGCAAAGAGAAAAGAGATGCTGTTGCAAAAGAGATCCACTTTGCAGCAATTCTGCCTCGTGAACTGGCAGACCCAAAACCGGAAGAAGAACCAACCGCATACATTGTCATCACTGCGCAGAAGGATCATACCAGAGTTATTGACATTGATACAGGGATTGCGGCTGAATATGTTGTTGAAAGTGCATTTGAGAAAGGCATCGGCTCCTGCATGATGCTCAACTACAATGTTGTGAAGGTCAATGAGATCCTTGGTCTGAATGAAGACAGAACAGCTGTTATGGTCATTGCCCTAGGTTACCCTTCCCATACTTCAGAAGCTGTTGAAATCGGTGAGGATGGCAGCACTGCCTATACCTGCGATGAACAATATCATTACTGTGTCCCAAAGAAAACATTGAAGCAGATTGCTGAAAAGATATAAAAGAAACCGAGAGGGAGAACAAATCCCTTTCGGTTTTTATTGCTGTTTGATGTAAAGCAGTACCTGTGACCAAGTCTCTGGTGATAACTATTGATCTGAAGGAACCTTCCGCATAATGATGACCGGCAGTGCCTGATAGCCGATGTGGTCAAAGAATGCTGCAGCACCTGTGCTCTTGTTATCAAGCTCTAGACGATACGAGGATGTGTCCTGATGATTGTCCTCAAAGTACTTTATCATCATTCTGCCGATTCCTTTGCGGCGGTGGTCTTCATTGACGAAGACTGCCTTCACGGTAAAGTCTTCCAGATCTTCTTTGCCTGATGCAATGCCGACGAATCTGCCGTGGTCGCTTGCCGCAATGACTGAGCACCCTTCTTCCAGCCACAGCTCGAGCTGATCCTGAGCATATTCCAGATCAGATGGACTGTGATAGGCAGCCTGCAGATAAGCATCTGTAATATACAGTGCATTCATCAGGTTCTTATCAGTGATCTCTACAATACGATATACAGACGGCTGCACCGGTGCAGGTTCTGGCTCTTTCTCTTCTTCTTGATAATCTTCATGAAGGAAGTCACTGACATCATCTTCATCTACTAACTCTATCGGTTCTGCATCATCCCAGACAATGCCATTGTCTTCACACCACTGTACTGCTAAAGCACGATGTGCTCTGTCTTCAAAGTGATACCAGTCTTCCAGTAAATGGAACTTCTCACAGGCAGCACGGAATCTGCGGAAGGCACCTGCACCTCTGATGGCGTTGCCCAGCCACTCCTGTGCTTCTTCATCATCAACTGTTTCAATGAATCTCTGCATATTGCGATAGTCACCACGTTCTTCTCTGCCAGGTAATGGAATCAGATTTTCATTGTCATCATCACCATCCCAGACAATCTGCTGTGCAGCTGTATCATAAGCTGCTGCCGCCTGTTCATCTGCATCTTCTATTGCTTCAATGACATCAACTAATTGTACTTTCATATCAGTTCTTCTCCTGTTCTGCAATACAGTGGCCTCTGAGGTCAATTCTTCCGGCGTGGATATACCATGCATGGATCATCTGCCGGAACTGCTCCTGTTCCTTCTTATTGTCAAAGGTGATCATTGATTCTGCTTCCTGCAGGATTTCCTTTTCCAGATGTCCATAATTCATATCATTCCACATTTCATGCAGGAGCAGTTCCAGATCATCTGCTTCTGCACCATTTTTAAGGAACCATTCCTTGACGCTGATGCCGTATCGATTCAAGGTATCAAAGTCATTTCGGTAGAGATCAAGCACTTCTTCCATGCTTGGAAGATAGTAGCTGTGCTTCTTCTGCTTCTCACGGTATCCCGCAAATACTTCACTGCTGCGCCATCCTCTGATGACAAATGAGTCTTCGATCATTACACATGTAATTTCAGATACTGGAATCTCCTGGAACAGTTCCTTCAAATTCGCGTTTTGATCAACATTTGGATTCTTCTGATACAGCTGCTTCATAACTTCCATCGGTGCATCTGCCCAATAATGCTGGATGATCGACAGACACTGCATCAGCCATACTCTGCTTCTTCTCTTACTGTCCCATACATCATCTTTGATTTTCAAGGCATCAGTCACTTCAAAGGGAATATGCCACGACTGATCTTCCTGTGAGCCATAGATCAGATCCAATCCATCGAGATGATCGATGATATCTTCATTCTCTATCTTCTTTCCTGCCATAAGATCAAGCAGCCCCTGCAGGATGTCATCTTCCAGGATGCCTAATCTCTGTTCCAGCACTTTTTCTTCCAGCAGTCTGCTGGACAGTGCCGTGCACACTGCGTCTTTCGCATCTTCAGTAAATGCAACACTGTACTCTGCACAGTATGCATGCAGAGACTCCATATCATACTTATGAAGACATTGTGCTAGTGTATTTTTCTCATTCATAGTTATTCCTCATCTATTCTTATTATACTGAATCTTCATTTGAACATCTCAATAGAATTCCAATCTGATCATTTTATATATTAATTTCAAAATTTCTTTTTTCTTATATATATTTGTGATAAACTTTGGTTGAATAAGAATATTACTACACAGGTTCCATTCGCTTGTGAAACTAATATTCCGCACTTAAGAAGACCTGAAGGATACTCACCGATCGCTCAGGTCTTTTTTATTGAACATTAAATATACTGCATTTCTAGGCACATACGGGGTGTCTCCTCAGATATCAAAATCAAATTCCTGTTTATGAAAATGCTGATTCTGATAATCACTGACATATGCATATGCTTCAAGATCTTTTAATGAATGCAGTGTCTCTAAGCACTCTTCAATGTTATTTTGATTGATGAGGTCTGTTTCGAGGAACATCTTCATCGTCATTAGGTCATCTGCTTCTCCGACCGCACGCACGGCCGCATCCAGATGTCCCGCAATCAATGCACGAAATTTTTCTTCTGTTTCTTTAGTCAGATGCAGAGGCCATTTGAGTCTAGCTGCAATCATCTTCATGCGCTCATCTTCAATAAAGCCGGCGGACAGGTCATTGTCATAGTTGGCAAAATCAAAGAGGCCATTTCTTCCGAATCCATCCAGCATATGCTGGCGCAGACGGATATCCTTCTGCGGGAAGTACACATATGCATTCCACTTGGAAAATGATACTCGCTCCATCCGGCAGGTCGTAAAGGCATCCTCATGGATCTCACGGATTGTTTCCCCAAGCATGATCGTATCCGTCAGACAGGAGCGGAATGCTTCTCTGCCAATGATCTCCACTGTTTCCGGGATTCTGATTTCTGAGGCACTGCCGGTGTACAGCAGCAGGGTATGCCTGGCAAGATCAATCAGGAAACCATCCTCATAGAGAAAAGCATCACTGCGACAGATGAAATTGAGATCACGCGGTCCATGACTGAAGGCATTCTCTTCAATTATTCTCACAGAAGCAGGAATCTCAATCACTTCCAAGTGCTTTGCCTTGCGGAAAGCATCTCTGCAGATCTTAACAGTATCTGTTTCAATGCTGTAGGAGATCTTGTCATCATCCTCACGGACACCAATCAGTTCTTTCCCATTCTCATTGATCAGATAGATGCCGTATCCATCGGTATGACATGCACTGCTCATAGTGCTATCTCTTCCGGATACTGCTTCTTGAATTCTGCGAGTTCCTTCAGCAGCTGTTCATTGCGCTTCTGCGTCATCAGAGCTTCATTGTATTTGTAATATTCTGGGCAGCCATGGACAGCAATGAATCTGGCACTGTCATGATCTACCGTCAACTGCGTCACGGCCAGCAGGATTTCCTGTTCTGTGCAGTTCTCTTTTAAGAAGACAAACATATTCTGCAGCTGTTCTTCGATGGCAGTCACTTCTGTCTTCATCTGATTGACCTGCTGTTTGAAATAGGAACGTACTTCCTCAAAATCCGTCTTCTTCAATGCGTCTTTTAGGAACTGCAGACGGTATTGATATTCATGTTTGTCTTTTGCCTGCATTCCCCCAGCAGCCATCTCGGCATGATATTTCTGATCTAAAGCATCATAGGTCTTCTGCAGAACATTATGAAAGTCACTGCTTTCTCCTGCTTCACGGAATGACGCAGTCATCTCACGCAGACAGGATTCCACTTCACTTTCACTGTGGATCTTTGCGGTGATGCGGTCGAGCATCAGATCAGTCACAGAGATCTTCTCATCAAAGGAGGCCTTTTGTATTCTATGCTTTACTTCCTCGCTGGCTTTTCCGTGCAGAATATCCGGAATGCTGTATTCCTTCTGATACTTGCGGTATAAAGCATAGTAAGCCGCAAAATCATCTGTAATATGTTCATTGTGCAGATACTGTCCAATCAGTGTTTCATCGATTGGATAGTTCTTTTCTTCATACAGATACATTGCCTGTGAAAGATCTTCCCATCCACGCGGCGTGACATAGCTCTTGCCATCTACCGTTGTTTCCACATGAAAGAAATCTTCCCCGTGGATCTCTAAGAAGGACAGGATTGCCCGATGGATTTCAAAAGCAGAAGCATATTCCTTCCATGCTTCGTAATCTGGTTCTACCTGCATGACCTTCAAGCGGTCCAAGGTCGCTATATCAAACATTCTTGCATTGCGGTTGAACTCTGTCGGGTTGCCGGCCGTCACAATGACCCATCCTTCCGGCAGCATATGGTTGCCGAAAGTCTTATACTGCAGAAACTGCAGCATGCTTGGTGCCAGTGTTTCAGAAACACAGTTGATCTCATCCAGGAAGAGGATGCCTTCCTTCTTTCCTGAATGTTCCATATTCTCGTACACGGAGGCAATGATCTCACTCAGCGTATAGACTGATACATCAAATTCCTGTCCCTGGTATTTCTTATGTTCGATGAAAGGAAGACCGATGGCACTCTGTCTTGTATGATGTGTCATGGAATAGGACACCAGTGAGATGCCCATCTCAGAGGCTATCTGAGATACAATGGCTGTCTTGCCAATGCCTGGTGCACCGATTAGAAAGATCGGTCTCTGTTTCTCCAACGGAATCCTGTAGTTGCCATACGCATCCTTCATCAAGTACACGGTTGTACTTCTTTTGATCTGTTCTTTCGCTTCTTGTATATTCATGACGCAAATTCCTCCGCTGATACATTTACCTTCACTGCCCATGACGGCACAGCCGGTGCATCTTTCTCTTTTTCTATCATGATGAATGCTGTCTTGTACGGCGGCATGTTCTTAGGATATTCTCCATGTCCGTCGGTAAAATACAGCAGTCCTCTTAGATCCTGCAGCTGACCTGCCGCCTGCAGCTCTGCGATTCTTTGGAAGACCGGCCTGAAATCGGTGCCGCCCATTCCCTTGATGACAAGATGACTGATATAGTTTTCCAGTTCTGTCTGTGTATGGATGACCATCTCTTCCTGGATCTTTGCATCACACTGCATAATCCATACATTCATTTCTTCCTGAAAACTGTTCTGGCTCATCAAGATCTGATATGTCTTGGTGATGAATTTCTTGACTAGATTCCCCTGTGTAGAACCCGATGTATCAATCGCTATCACAAAGTCCTTGATGCGATGGTCCATCTGATATTCCAGCGGTTCGATCAAAGGCATCTTCTCATAGAGCGTCAGTCCATAGGTGTAATAGATATAATCGAAGGAATCGACATCCGGTTTCAGTTCTTCCTGATAGACCATGAACTTCTGCAGAAGAGAGGTAAAGTCCTCTCGGTTCTTTTTCACTAGTGAGAACTTACGGGAAAGTGTCCCCGGCTCCATTCCTCTAGCCTTCTCATAGCTTTCCGCATCCAGTTCCGTATTCTTCTTGATGTCGTTCCACTGCTGTTCCAGATCCTGCGGATCCTGCAGTGTCTTCTTTTGATCCGCGCCCCAGATATCATGACGGTCCTGTCGGAACAACCAGGCATATCTTAATAAGACATTCCGCTCTTTATCATGACTGCACAGATATGCATATATTGTCTCTGCATTTCCTCTGCCGCACTTGTCCAATGTTTCCTGCAGCACTCTTCTTCTGATATCATCTCCATCAATCTCGCACCGTTTCCAGTCCAGACTGAGGATGACATTTTCCACAGCCATGTCAGCAGCTAAGTCCCAGTACTGTGTCTGCAGTCTTTCATAGGTGAACATATGCGTGAAGATGCAGTGCATGATGGAATGGAGATATAAACGAACGACCTGAGTATCAGACTGTTCGAACATCTGCATTACAATCGATGCCAGTCCATAGAACTGCTCTCCATCCGTGCCAAAAGCCACAGCAGCCTCCGACGAATTCTCATTCGGTGTATAGAACTCTATCGGCATCTGCAGGACTGCACGGTTCAAGAAAGGCATGTAGGAAATGATCTCCTGCTGAACAGACTTCATGACTCTGCCAGCCAGGACCTGTGCCTTCTTTTCTTTTTCTATTTCTTTTTTGATATCCGCCATATGTCCATTTTACTATACTTTATCAAAGAAAAATCCGGCATTGCCGGATCAATAGCTCTCACAGTATCTTTGATAGAAAAATCTCCACAGTACAAACAGGATGATCAGCGTGATGACCCATGATAATGGGAAGCACATATAGAGGACATCCAAGGTTGGATTCAGCTTCCAGATCGTTCCGATATACAGCAGACGTACACCAACAATTCCCAGCAGCATTGCCACGGTTGGCGTTGTACTGTAACCCATGCCTCTTAAAGAAGATGCCGGAATATCGAGAACACCATTCAGCCACAGCCAGAAGACAACATACCACATGCGGATCATGCCCATATCAATAACTGAACTGTCATTGGTAAAGAAGGACAGGAAGAATCTTCCGAAGAACCAGGCAAGCGAACCGACAGTCCATGATGAGACGATCATCAGCAGGACCAGCAGCCACAAGATCTTCTTGATTCTCTGCTTCTCTCCTGCACCGGCGCATTGTGATGTAAAGGTAATGCATGCCTGTGAAAATGCACCCATCCCGATATAGACAAATCCTTCAATGTTGGCCGCAGCACTGTTGCCGGCAACAGCAGTTGAGCCAAAGCCATTGATGCCGCTCTGCACCGCAACATTGGAAATCGACCACATCATCGACTGCAGACCTGCCGGAATACCGATCTTCATAATGGAGGAAGCCAGCGAGCGGTCCATTTTGATCTTCCGCAGATCTAAGCGGATGCTGTCATTCTCTCTCATCAGCTGAATGGTCACCAGCACCGCACTGACACTCTCTGAGATCACCGTCGCAATTGCAACCCCAGCCACGCTCATCTGCAGGACAATCACAAAATACAGATTCAGGATGACATTCAGGATGCCGCCGATGGCCAGATACAGCGTTGGATGAGCAGTATCACCTTTGGAACGCAGGACCGCAGAGCCAAAGTTATAGATCAATAGAGGAATACTGCCCATAAAGTAGATACGCAGATAAAGTGCACTCTGATCTATGATATTTGACGGCGTTCCCATGAAGTCCAAAAACAGGATTGAACCAAGCAAGCCAATGATTGTTAAAAGAATTCCTCCCGCTAAGGCAAGGAAGTAGCTGGTATGTACTGAAGCTGAGATGCGGTCTTTCTTTCCTGAACCTAGCTGACGGGCAATCACGATATTGGATCCGATTGCCAAGCCGTTGAACAGAGATAACATAAAGTTCACAATTGGACCGGTTGCACCGACTGCTGCTAATGCCTCCTGTCCAGAGAACTTGCCAACTACAATCGTATCCGCCGCATTGAAGGCAATCTCCAGCAGGTTCGCCATCATCAAAGGAACGGAAAAGATAAAGATATTCTTGATCAATGGTCCATGGACCATATCCATCGTCTGGTTAAATTTTTTCATTGTTCCCATTATCTCACACATTTGTTCGCATAAACTTCACATTTCATTCATCATATGAACAGATTGATTTTGTATCTTATAAGTGTCAAAAGGAACTGCATTCCTGATGACAGTTCATAATTTCTTTCCCCCCCAAACTAAGAAAATTGAACTATCCCTTAAAGAAAGACCGTGCGAAACGGTTTTTTCTTTTATACTGGATATATACGGTTTTTTCTTTTATATTGGATATATGAGGAAGAACTGATGAACTGGATCTATTTTGTAGAAATTGAACTGGTCCCGCTCTTGATGGCCGTTTTCGGCTGGCTGATGCTGCACCACTGTCCAAAGACGATCAATCATCTGGTTGGCTACCGCACGCGCCGTTCCATGGTCAGCAATGATACATGGGTCTTTGCCCATCATTACTGCGGCAGACTGTGGTATCTCATTGGACTGAGCATGGCCGGTATTACCTTCGACATCTATCTGCCTTTCACCGCAAAAGCACCAGAATTCTATGATCATGCATATATGATTGTCCTATGGATCCAGCTAGCAGTGATGATCATTCCTGTCTTCTTCACCGAAAAAGCATTAAAAGAACAATTTCCAGAGAATCATTAACACAAAAGGACTGTCGATCAGTCCTTTATTTTGTCTGCATATTCTTTTAGGATTTCTTCAATTTCCTGGAGGGAATTGACCTGGGTCAGCAGATTCTTATAATGTGCCGCATACGGCATACCGGTCAAATACCATCCTGCCATGCCTCTCATCATCGGGATGCCATTGTACTCTCCTTCATAATCACAGAGTCTTTTGGCATAGTCATAGCACAGCTGCAGGCGTTCTTCGTAAGAAGGTTCCTTGAAGTATTTTCCTTCCAGCCCATTTCTTAATTCAGTCAGAAAGAATGGTCTGCCCAGCAGCCCTCTGCCGATCATGACTGCATCACAGCCTGTCTCCATCAGCATGCGCTTTGCATCATCCACAGTGCGGATATCTCCATTGCCGATGACAGGAATGGATACTGCATCCTTCACCATCTTGATGTATTTGTTGTCTGCCGTTCCTGTATATCCCTGCGCTCTGGTCCGGCCATGGACAGCAACTGCTGAAGCACCTGCTTTTTCTGCCAGCTGGGCAATCTCAACACAGTTGATCTGATGGCTGTCCCAGCCTGCTCTCATCTTCACTGTGACTGGTTTCCTGGTATGACTGACAACTGCCTGAACGACTGCATAAGCTTCGTCCGGGTGTGCCATCAGATAGGAGCCTGCTTTGGCCTTGATCACTTTCGGAACCGGGCATCCCATATTGATATCGATGATGTCACAGTCTGTATGTTCACTTAAGTATGCGCTGGCTTCTCCCATTGTTGCAGGGTCATTGCCGAACAGCTGCAAAGAAACAGGATGTTCTCCCTTCGCTGTCGCACACATGTCAAACGTTCTGGCATTCTGATAATGCAGTGCCTTATCTGAGATCATTTCCGATACAACTAAGCCTGCTCCGTATTCATGCATGAGCTCGCGGTAGACGGGATTGGAAATACCAGCCAGCGGTGCCGCAACAATACGGTTGGCAATTTCAACGTTACCGATCTTCCACACTGTGCTTTTTCTCCATGATCTCTTTTAACTCTTCCGTGGAAAAGCCATATTTTGTACTGCAGTACTGACATACGATCTCAGCACCTTTGCCATCATCAATCATTTCCTGCAGATCTTTTTCATGCAGAGTGGCCAGGGAATCCATGAACTTTTCCTTGGAACAGCCGCAGTAAAAGCGTACATCTCTGCGGTCCAGGATCTTTGCGTCCGGGAAATACATCTTGATGATCTCTTCCAGGTCTTTTCCTTCATCGATCAATTCAGAGACAGGCTTCTGTGTCTTGGCTACTTTCTCACAGAATTCAATTGTCTCTTCACTGGCCTTCGGCAGCAGCTGATAGATCAGACCGCCGGCCGCCTGCACTCTGCCTTCTGGGTTGACTAAGACGCCAACTCCAACAACAGATGGGATCTGTTCAGATATCGCAAAGTAATAGGCAAAATCATCGCCCACTTCTCCGCTCTGCAGTGCAGAGGTACCTGTGAATGGTTCCTTCAGGCCCATGTCTCTGGTCACTGTCAGGGTACCATTGGTGCCGATGCCCTGGCCGACTGCCAGATGTCCATCTTCTCTGACTAAATAGACATTTGGATTGGCCGCAAAGCCTTTGACATTGCCATCTCCATCCGCCTGTGCCAGCACGGTGCCGATTGGACCTTTGCCATTGAGCACTGCCTGCACCTTTTCATTTTTATTCTTCAGATCAGAAGCCATGATGGCAGTCACAGTCATCGTACGGCCCAAAGCCGCAATGCTTGTCGGCATGGCATGATGATGGACCCTGGCTTCTTCTACTAACGCTGTCGTACGGGCAGCGTGAATTCTGACTTCTCCGTTCAATGCGTCCGCAATGACAATTTCGTCTTTCATTTTACAATTCTCCTATATAAGCGGTCATTCATTTTTCTGACTCGGCGGGGATCGACTTTCAGCACCCTGCGGTCATAGGTAAAGAGACCGTTGCATTCGTCTTCTACATCACTGACCTGTGTGTAGATGCAGCCGCTCAGTCCTTTTCTGATATTGCCAAGGATCATTTTTTCATAGAGATGATTGATGGCATCATCCAATACTTTCTTATCCTTGAACTTTTTATATCCATACAGCTGATTGCACAGCGTATGACCCCATTCAAGATAGGAATATCCGCCGAACTCACTCAGCAGCAGGATTCTCTTCTTATCCTTCTTATTTGCATGGAATGGGAAGAAGTAATCATGGATGCTGTTGAAGTCGCCGCATCCCTGATCAAACCATCCGGACGCACTGTCAACCAGACGTGTACGGTCATACTGCTTGATCCTGCGGGTCGTCTGTTCACTGCTGAACTGCCCCCATCCTTCATTGAACGGGACCCATGCAAAGATGGATGTCACATTGTACAGTTCATCCAGCATCGCATCCAGTTCTTCATAGTAGGCAAGCTTTGATTCTTCACTGCGGACCAGCTTTGGATTGGAGCCGTCATCCTTGATATGCTTAAAGCCCAGAGACGGCAGCACACCCAATGTCTTCTGATCATATTCCGTAAACCCGCCGGAAGGCATATCCTGCATGACTAAGATGCCCATGTGGTCACATAAGCTGTACCATCTTCGATTCTCAACTTTGACATGCTTTCTGAGCATGTTGAAGCCCATATCTTTAATGGTCTGCAGTTCATAGACCATTGCCTCTTCACTTGGATACGTCATCAGACCGTCTGCACTGTATCCCTGATCCAAAAGACCAGACAGGAATAAAGGCTTATGGTTCAAGCAGAAGCGCATGATGCCGTTGGCATCAAAGGCTGCAGAGAACTGGCGCATGCCGAAATAACTCTTGACGACATCATCATCAGTCGAGACATATAAATCATATAAGAATGGATCATCACATGACCATGGATGGAAATCCGGCAGTGGCACGGTGTAATGCCCATCATTGGTAATGCCGCTGTGGATGACATGGCCGTCACAGGATACTGTAACAACAGCCTGTTCAAAGCTGCCGGCCGCATTGACATACACGCATGCATTGTCATAGTCCGGGGTGATCTTCAGATCATGGATCCCATGCGGTGCAATATCTTCAAGCCATACCGATCCCCAGATACCTGAAGAAGGTGTATACCACATGCCGCTGTGATGGGTGACCTGCTTGCCATAGGCATACAGGCCAAGTTCACTGTCATCAATGATCTTCAGCATGATCGTATTCTGATATTTAACATATTCGGTGACATCAAAGCTGAATGGTGCATAGCCGCCTTTATGACTGCCGACCTTCATGCCGTTCATGAAGACAATGCATTCCATATCCACAGCTTCAAAATTCAGCCAGGTGCGGAAGGCATTTGGACGGTAGGCAAACTGACGGCGGTACCATACTGCCTTGCCCGGTTCCAGCTGTTCCTCACTTCCGCTGAGCAGAGAGCCTAACGCAAAAGGAACGGTGATATTCTTCCAGCCGTCCTCTTTGGTGTCTCCGTTTCTTTCCGTAATCTGATACTGCCAGCTGCCGTTCAGGCTCTGGTAGCTGTCACGCTGCATCTGCGGGCGTGGATATTCAGGCAGCGGATGTTCGCGGTCTAATTTTTCTCCCCAGTCACTGATCAGTGTCATTGTTCTTCCTTCTGATATGCAAACATTCTAACATACAACTTATGATTTCCGGTTCTTGTTCATGCCATGGCGGTGCAGCAGTTCCCCTAAGACTGTCAATCCAAGCGACAGCCCATGTGCCAAGGCAGAAGCAGCCAGCACCTGTGTCCAAAATGAGGAATAGGCAGATACTGTTTCACCGGCATAGGTGACATAAAAACCATAAATGACTGTAATTGCAAAAGATGTCAGGATCATGACAATCTGTGCCAGGAATACATTCCATTCCGTTTTCCGTAAGAACGTCAGGCAGAAAGGAACGGCACATGCCGCAGTCGCCGTCAGCACAAAGCTGAGGGACATGATATTAAAATAGCTTGTGATCATCATATACAGTACAAGGATGCTCATGAAAAGTCCTGTACCCAGTCCAATCAGGATACTGATCAGATTTCTTCTTGTGTTATCGCTCATAGCTTACCTCGGTACTATTATAATACGAAAAAATGTTCATAACGCCAGTTCACAAAAAACAACCGGAAACAGATGTCTCCGATTGTTTATCCCATTAATGCGATGAACTGATACATGCAGATGAAGTGGCAGATGCTGCCAGCTAATACAAAGCAGTGGAACAATTCATGATTGCCGAAGCCCGGACGGTTCAGCACTGCCGGTTTCAGCGAATAGATGACGGCACCGACAGTATAGAGAATTCCTCCTGCCAGCAGCCAGTTGAAAGCACCGCCCTGCATTGCCTTGAGAATTGCCGGCATGACCATCAGACATGCCCAGCCCATTCCTGTATAGATGACGGAGGACACCCACTTTGGACAGGTGACCCAGAACAGCTTGAACAGCATGCCAGCTGCAGCCATGATCCAGATGGCGGTCAGCAGCAGTGTGCCTGCGCTGGACCCTTTTAAGGCAACCACACAGATTGGCGTATAGGAACCCGCAATCAGCGCAAAGATCGACATGTGATCCACTCTCTTCAATACCATGTTCACTTTTTTAGAAACATTGAAGGAATGATAGGAAGCACTTGCCCCATACAGCAGGATCATGCTCATCATGAAGACGGCATAGCTGATCAAACTGCTGGTGGAAGCACCATATGCCGAGGCATGGATCAGCAGCAGCGGCATGGCAATGATGGCTGCAATAAAGCCGCCGAAATGCGTATATGCACTGACCGGATCTTTCGGATGAAAAGAACCGCTGGATTTCTTGACAGTATCGTGAAGCACTGTGTTTGTGGAAAGGGTTGTCATAGTCCACCTCCTTCAGGAAACACTTCCTGATGTGTCTCCATACTATCGGTTTTTAAATAACCTGTCAAGAGTTTTTAATATACATATTATCGGTTATGAATAATCAAAAAGAAAAACTGCATTGCTGCAGTCTCTCTATTGGTTACTTTTGATCATCGCTGTCCTTGAAGGATGCATCCTTCGGTGTGTCTTCCGTTGTCAGCTTACTGGAAGGATCTTCAGACTTTTCTTCTTCCTGAACAGGTTCTTCTAACGGCTGTGTCTCTTCCATCTTTTCAGCTGGATTGGAAACAGCTGGGTCAACAACGAAGTCTGCCGAGATATCTTCACCCTTGACTAAACGAGTGATCTGTTCAGCTGTGAGTGTCTCATGTTCGATCAAGGCATTGGCAATGCTTTCCAGTTCTGTCTTATGCTTTTCAAGAAGATCTCTTGCGGCATCATGGCAACTGTTGACAATCTTACGTACTTCCTGGTCAATTTCAAATGCGACCTGACCGGAAACATTGTTCGGTGAATTGTAGTCTCTTCCCAGGAAGACATTCTCTGTTCCAGAGTTGTACTTGATTGGGCCAAGATCTGACATACCATACAGAGTGACCATATCCTTTGCAAGGTTTGTCGCTCTTTCAATATCATTGGAAGCACCTGTCGTTACATCGTCAAAGAACATTTCTTCTGAGACACGGCCGCCCATATAGGAAGTGATCGTAGCCAGCAGATCATTCTTGGTCTCCATCATCTTTTCTTCCTTTGGTGTCATCAGGTTATATCCGCCTGCCTGACCGCGAGGAATGATCGTGACTTTCTGAACTACCTGTGCATTATCCATGAACAAGCCGACAACTGCATGTCCTGCTTCATGATATGCGACCAGCTTCTTTGTCTTCTCATCATAGGTACGGGATACTTTTGCAGGTCCCATCATGACGCGGTCGATTGCTTCATCGACATCTGCCATGGTGATCTCTGTTTCGTTATGACGCACAGCCATGATGGCTGATTCATTCAGTACATTTTCCAGATCAGCACCAGAGAATCCTGGTGTTCTCTTTGCTAAAGCACCTAGATCCATGTCCGGCGCAAAGTGCTTGTTGCGTGCATGGACTGCAAGGATTGCCTCTCTGCCCTTACGGTCAGGAAGCGCAACTGTGATCTGACGGTCGAAACGTCCAGCTCTCAATAATGCCGGGTCCAGAACATCCGGTCTGTTTGTTGCCGCAATGACAACAACACCTGTGTTCTCTTCCATACCATCCATCTCAACCAATAACTGATTCAATGTCTGCTCACGTTCATCATGACCGCCGCCGAAGCCTGCACCTCTCTGTCTGCCGACCGCATCAATTTCATCGATAAAGATAATGCATGGTGCTGTCTGCTGGGCCTTCTTGAACATGTCACGGACACGGCTTGCACCGACACCGACGAACATTTCAACGAAGTCAGAGCCAGAGATGGAATAGAACGGTACATTTGCTTCACCGGCAACTGCCTTGGCAAGCAGTGTCTTACCAGTACCTGGATGGCCTGCAAGCAGGATTCCCTTTGGAATTCTGGCACCCATCTTTTCAAATTTCTTCGGATACTTTAAGTATTCGATGATCTCTGCCATTTCCTGTTTTTCTTCATCACATCCAGCAACATCAGTAAATCTGACTCTGATCTTGCCTTCCAGCTTCGCTCTGCTCTGTGAGAATTCAAACGCTTTTCCGTTTGCGCTCTGGGCACCGTTCATCTTATTGATCATCCAAACAGCAATTCCTGCCATTAAGACAAACGGAATCAAAGAGATCAAAGTATCCACAAACATGTTGGATGCCGCAGCATCTACAATAGTGACCTTTGCGTCTGCTTTGTTCAAAGCTGTCAATGTATCTGAAATTTCGTCATTGGTGGAAGGAATTGTTCCTTCAACCGTGACGCTTCTTCCGTTGGAATCCTTCACGCTCATCTTGATGGTCGTGATATTGGATCCAATCGATACATTCGCTGCTTCTATTGAACTGTCACTCAGCGTGCTCTTCAGATCCTTATAAGAAAGAGTCTGTGTACCGGCACTGCTGCTCATTGAGAACAAGCTGATGATCGCAATGATGACAATTAAATACGGCAGCCAGTTGATAATCTTGTTTTTCTGCATTGATTACTCCTTATTTACCTTGGTAACATTCATCCTTTAATACGCCGACATAAGGCAGGCATCTGTAACGCTGATCAAAGTCCATGCCGTATCCTACGACGAATTCATTTTCTACTTCAAAGCCCACATAATCGGCCTTCATATCAACAACTCTTCTGCTTGGCTTGTCCAGTAATGTAGCAATCTTTACTGAAGCTGCACCCTTGTGCAGAAGTGTCTTCTTTACAGTTTCAATGGTCCTGCCTGTATCGACAATATCCTCGACCAGCAGAATATCCAGTCCAATGATGGATGTATCCAGATCCTTGATGATCTTGATGTCACCAATGGACTCTGTTCCTTCATAGCTGCTGACATCCATAAAGTCATACTGAAGATCCAGATCAATATGCTTGATCAATTCAGCCAGGAACGGAACGGATCCTCTTAACAAAGCTACTACTAAAGGAGATTTCCCCTGATAGTCTTCAGTAATCTGTTTTCCCAAAATAACTGCACGGTCTTTGATCTCATTTTCACTGACAAGAACTTTCTTAATATCCTTTTCTTCCCACATCTTCAAAAAATCTCCTTAATTAAAGGATATTGTATCACATTGACCGTAGGCCTGTCAGAGAAATGCAACACATCACAGCCAATTCCCGGCACAAAAATAACATTATTCTTCTGGTCACAGAGGACCGGCCATGTCCGGCGCAGATATTTCGGGATTTTGCGGTCAATAAAGAACCGGGAGACCTTTTTCTGCCCATACCTGAGGGAAATTGTGTCCCCTTCATTGAAATTCCGCAGGAGCAGCGGATAATCTTCGTCTTTGAGGGTCACCGCATAGATGCCAGGACTGCCTGCTTCCACGGTAAAACACTCTTGTCTGCCGAGCGCTGTCAGTTCTTTTTCGCTCTTTAAAGTATATTGATATTCATGAAAGCCAGAGTGAAGGAAGAAGAAATGGCCCTGCTGGACAAGATACTGGCCATGGACAGGGATTTCAAAGTCATCCTGGGTCATCAGGATATGATCAATCTCTTTACTGTGGAGTAGTGAGATGCTGCTGCTTTCTTTTTCCAGCAGTGCATCTGAATTTCCACGTTCTTCCGGTTCAATGACCATTCTCAGCAAAGCTGACCTGTCGTCTTCTGAAAGAGCACGGTACTGATCCAGATTCACCCGGTCTACTTGGATCATTGTATTGACCCGGCATTTCCGTTCCTGCCGCATGGCATTCTTTGAAGCAATCTCATGCAGGATCATATCTCTTTCGAATCTTGTCATCGGTCCGACCGTCTCTTTACGGACTTTATTTCTTGCGTATGTATCATCCGCATTTGTCTCATCCACATAATAGCGGATCTGATGACTGATGCAGTATTCTTCCAGATCCTTTTTGGTATCCTTCAGCAGCGGTCTCTTTACCAAGATACCGTGATACATATTCTCTTCTTTCAGGCCATAGTATGCCGGCACCAGATTCTTTTCTTCCTGCATCATATAGGTCTCCAGCAGATCATCTTCCTGATGGGCAATCAGCACACCAGCGAACTGCTTTTCCTTGACCAATTTGACAAAGAAGTCATAGCGCCACTCTCTTGCCGCAGCTTCAAAGTTTCCCTCCCATTGGAAAGGCTCACTGCGTACATAACAGTCAATGTGATGTGCATCACAAAAGGAACGCACATATGCCTCTTCTTCATCGGCACTGCTGCGGTGATGATAGTTCACATGGGCCACAGCACAGTCAATGCCTGCTTCCAGGCACATTCCCAGCAGGGCCATTGAATCCGGACCGCCGCTGACTGCACAAAGCCATTTTCCTGCTAATTTCTGCATGCCCTTATGTTATCACGAATGCAATGTCTCTTTCTATTGAGATACTTACAGGATTCCCGTCAAAGCCAGCATCTCCCTGAGCCTGTCCTTTACTTCTAAAAACAGCGGGTCCTGTGAGTCAAGATGTGCCCGGACATCAAACATACGGGCAGTATTCAGGAACTTCATATCATTGAGATACAGCGTACTGTTCTTGCGCAGTCCTTCGACTAAGCCAATCCGCATCAGGCATCGATTTCCGCACGGATTGTCAACAGGGTCATATGCCCTTGCATATGCACTGGTATTACTGGTCAAAGGTACGACCAGAGCCTTATGCATTATAATCGCGACCACCAGACCAAAATGCTGGTAACCCATCTCATTGAGATATGCCTGTCCATAATCCATCCAGCAGATATCGCCTGTCCTGACTTTGACACCTGCTTCTTCTCCGCACGTCAAGGAACCTCTGTCGATCCAATTCTCTTCCGAGATCATGCACCTGCCCACTTTCCCCGGCATCAGTTCCTGATACGCCTCCCGCATGCTCTGCAGGTAATGATCAATAATTTCTTCGTTGCACATAAAAAAGCCCTCCCATCCTATATACACAGGCGGAGAGCTGTTTCTTTTCTATTTCTTTTCTGGTTCCTCGTCCTTCTCCTTGACGATATAGATTGGACGCTTCTTGACTTCCAGATATGTCTTTGCCAAATATTCACCAATGATGCCTGTACTCAGCAGCTGAATGCCAGAGCAGAATAGAATAATAACAACAGTACTTGCCCACCCGGCAACAGGATCGCCAAAGGCAAGCTTTTTCACAATGATGACAATAATGCCGATAACTGAAATGAATGAGAACAAGAAGCCGAACCATGCAGCAAGTTCCAGAGGTCTTGTTGTATAACCGACTAAGCCATCAATGGCATAATGGAACAGTTTGCAGAAGGACCAGCTGGTCGTGCCGGCTGCTCTTTCGACATTCTCATAATCGATCCACTTTGTATTGAAGCCGACCCAGGAGAAGATGCCCTTTGAGAAGCGGTTGTATTCACTCATCGACAATACTGCATCCGTCATCTTTCTTGTCATCAGACGGAAGTCTCGCGCACCATCAACAATCTCTGTATCCGAACCATGATTCACCAGCTTGTAGAATAATCTGGCAAAGAAGGAACGCACTTTTGATTCACCTGTACGTGTAACTCTTCTGGTTGCACAGCAGTCATAGCTGCCGCTTTCTACCGTATCAATCATCTCTGGCAGAAGTGTCGGCGGATCCTGCAGATCAGCATCCATAACGACCACAAAATCGCCTTTCGCTTCCTTGAGTCCAGCATACAGTCCAGCTTCCTTGCCGAAGTTGCGGGAGAAGGAAATATAGTGGATCCTTCCATCTTTCAGATGATACTGTCTCATCAGATCCAATGTATGGTCACTGGAGCCATCATCCACAAAGATATATTCTGTATCAATATCCTTGTCCTTCTTTAAAGAAGCAGTGATCTCGCCGACCTTTTCACAGAACAGAGGAAGGACTTCTTCTTCATTGTAGCAGGGGACAACGATACTCAGTAATTTGCTCATTTCATCTACCTCACTTGTCCGCTATTATTCTAACACGCGCAACAAGGAGAAAACTGAATCATCAGTGAAACTTCATCATCTGTGACTGCTGCAGTGCTCTGCAGCTTGGCGCAGGCATCTCTTGTGGTGCTTTCATCACGACTGCCAAAGAGATAGTATTTTCCTTCATTTGTCTGGATCAGGATGAATGGCGGAACAGTCGGATCAAGCAGCACTGTGACATTGCCGATCTGTGAAGCAGAGAACTTTCCTTCCAGATAATGTTCCATGCCAGTGCCCATCTTTCTGCTCAAGTGCTCAGGCAGTTCTTCCAGCAGAGTCACTTCCTTGATATCACTCAGCTCAATGCGGTATACCGTAGAGCCGGACTGCACCGTAAACTCCTGCGTATCAGAAGACATCAGGATATCCTGTGAACCGATCGAGCCAATCCAGATTCCTGTGAAAGGCATCGCAGCTAACAGCAGTACAGTCAAAGCCATGAAGATCTTGCCTGATGTCTTAGCCAGATTGATCGTTGAATTGACACCGATACGGTTGTTGATGATCAGGCGGGAGTCATCCTTGTTGTAGTAGAACAGTCCCCAGATCCAGTGGTCATCTTCATCGGCATACCATTCGTGTCCTGAATCCTTGGTCAGCTTTTCCTGCAGATGTCTTGTCTTGAATTCAATCTTGAAGGCATAGAAGCACAGCACCACCGTGATGATCAGGATCAGTGCCATGGACAGGACCGGCATCTGCTGCAGGAAGCACATGGATACTGCATATGCTGTCATTGCATAGCTGCAGATGATCCACATCTTGCCCCAGTTGTATTTGCGGATCCGGCTCAAGGCAATGGTCAGATCAGTATCTTCATCTACCATCTCTGCCTTGTTGCGGTACAGATAGCGGTAACCAATCCAGAAGGAAGCGCAGAAGGCCGCAAACATGATGTACATGACTGCCATTTCTTGATCAAATGCGATCAGCAGAAGACAGATGATCCCTGACGGTGCAAATACCCATGGCGAGATCCATGTGCTGGAAGGAATGGCATCCATATTTACAGACAAAGTATGCTGTTCCTCCGGATGTATCCACCCTCTCTGTGCCTTGATCTCTCTTAACTTTGTGTTGGTTGAAATATAAGGAATATACGGTGCAACAATCGCTGCATCCAGCCAGATGAACCAGGATGTCATGACCGACATCTCATCATTGAAGAACATGCATGCACATGCCAGCACCAGCATGATGGCATTGACAATGATCATATTCTTCCGATACTTTGCTAAGATCTTCTGGATCTCTGCATCTTCTCTTGCTTCATATGGAAGGGTTACACCAACGGCAATATTCTTCTTGAACTTTGCTTCATTGATCAGCATGACGCAGATCAAAATCGGCATCCATCCAATCGATGCCCATAGAATAATTTTCAACATCATTTCTGTATGCTCTCCTCGTACAGCTTTCCGCACATCTCCATGACTTCATCTCTGCTCATTCCAGCAATGCGAAGTTCTGAGATATGAAGGCGCAGTGCATTGACTGTCTTTGCATCGACCTTCGCCGGTGCGTTCGGTGCGACCATCGTTCCGCCTCTGCGATCAGTCACGATATAGTTCTCCTGCTTCAAAAGCTGATAGGCTTTTGAAACTGTCATCGAATTGATGCCGGACTCATCCGCCAGTGCTCTGACTGTCGGCAGTTTCTCAGAAGGCTGAAGCTTTCCTTCCGCAATGCCAATGACAATCTGATTCCTTAGCTGCAGGTACAGCGGCATCTTGCTTGAAAAATCAAATTTCAAGATCATATTCTCATCTCCGTTTGTATTATTGAATATAATACATATAATTCAATAGTCAATAGGTCTGCATCAAAAAACAGACCCGAAGGTCTGTTTTATTGATATAGAAATGCACAGCAGAAGGATCCAACCAGATATGCGACTGCAATCACAATCAGAAAATACAGGATCTGTGCCTGCTTTACATGGCCCTTTTTCAGCAGTTTCTCATAATTCACTGCATCCATTGCAAACCATGTCACTGCAAATGCCAGAATATAGATACATGCTCTGACAATGAACTGTACTAAGGACATTACTTTGTTCCGAAGATTCTGTCTCCGGCATCACCTAAGCCTGGGACAATATAGCCGTTCTCATTGAGATGATCATCCAATGCAGCTAAGTACAGATCAACATCCGGATACTTTGCCTGCACTGCCTTGACGCCTTCCGGAGCACCGACCAGACATACTAACTTGATCTGCTGTGCGCCTCTCTTCTTGACTGCTTCAATGGCATCGATTGCACTTCCGCCAGTTGCCAGCATTGGGTCAACGATCATGACAATGGCATCTTCCATACCAGCAGGGAACTTAGCAAAATATTCATGCGGTTCCAGTGTCTTTTCATCACGGTACATACCGATGAAGCCGACCTTCGCTGTTGGAACTAATCTTCTGATTCCATCTAACAGACCGATACCGGCTCTTAAGATAGGAACGATCACAACTTCCTTGGATAATTCAAAACCTGTGCATGGAGCGACCGGTGTTTCAATATCAATGGTCCTGACCGGCAGATCACGGCATACTTCATATGCCATCAATTCAGCGATTTCATCAAGATTCTCTCTGAAATCCTTGGTACCTGTGCTGCTCTTGCGCATCTGTGTGAGCTTGTGAGTAATCAATGGGTGGTTCAGTACTTCTAACATTGTCTATATCCTCGCTCTCTTTTTTCTGTTCTATCTTATTCCAAATGCGCTTCAATCGCAACTGACAACAATGGTATACTTAAAACAATGAAGATCCTAATTACACCTTTGATCCAGCATCCAAAGAGCGATGCTTCCTATTATCTGACGCAGAACCTGGCAACCCTGCTGCACAGTCTCGGCCATGTCGTGGCCATTTCAGCAGATCAGGCCAATGCTTTTCATTATGCTTCTGCCTACCCTGCCCCGCAGCCAAAAACACCCATGTTCCGGCGGAAAAAAGAGAACCGTTCCTATGAAGAGTGGATGTACAACCATGGTGCGATTGATGAGGATTATCTCAGTGAAGATATGTCACTTCTTCTAGAAGCCATTGACCATTTTCAGCCAGACCGGATCCTGACCATTGACCGCCTGGCAGCTGTTTCCGCCGGCAGGTTAAAGACCATCCCGGTAGATGCTGTTGTTAATTCCGCGATGTATAAGACGGTTGTCTTTCCAAGCACAACCTTAAAAGAATATAATGCTTTTTTATCTTCCTACCGTCTGGAACAGGTCCTTTCCTTAAAAGAGATCTATGCCCAGTGCCAGAACCGCTTTGGCTTCGGTCCGGTTGAAACGCAGCCGTTCACCATTCAGACCGATGTGCACCGCATAGGAGTCGCTTCTGTCTATCCAATGCGTAAAGGATTGACCAACCGTGTCTGTGTCTTCTTTCCAGATGTTCACCGGACTTCTCTTGCGCTCAGAAAGATCCTGACAGACGCCTTCCTTGGTGCCCCATATGCTGTCTATGCCTGGTATCCTGGCTGCAAGCCGCAGAAGATCCAGAATATTCACTTCATAGCCCATCCAAGAGCAGATCTGATTCCTGGTTCCATCTGTGTCATCCATGACGGCAATGACTACTATACAAATCAATGTATTGCCCAGGCAATTCCGCAGGTCATCATTTCTTCGCATGAATATGCAAGAATGTACAACGGCCAGGCTGTCCAGAGAAACGGCGTCGGCAGATATCTTTATGAAGATGAACTGACCATGGGTAATCTATATGAGAATTTCCGCAAGGTGTTGGCTGATGACAGCTATTACGACAACAATCAGGTACTCAAAGAAAAGATCACCGCTCAGGGTGATCTAAGAGAAATTCTGAAATACTGGAAGCAGTGATGCTTCCTTTTATTTGATCAGGCCAAGATGACGGAAAGCATTCTCCAGCCCGTTGTCATTGACATCCGTAGTTACATAGTCTGCTGCAGCCTTGCATTCAGGTCCTGCATTCCCCATTGCTACGCTGTAACTGCATAATTCAAACATCGAAATATCAATCTTTGCATCACCGAACGCAATTGTATCTTCACTGTTCCTGTTCAGATACTTCAGCAGAACATCAATTGCATGTTTCTTGGTGATTCCGGCTGGGCCTAAGTCACCGAACAGTGCTTCTTCTCCCTTGCCGCCCCAGGTATTGGCAACCAATTCCGGGAACTCTTCCTTCGAATCCAGATGATCCTGATAGGATGAAAGAATAAAGGAGATCTTATTTACATCATCTCTGTAGAGAGCATCTCCCTGCAGATGGATAAAGCTGTCCACAAAGCCGCTGGCACTCTTCTTTGCTTTTTCTAGATCCGCACCTTTGCCAAGAGAATACTTGATCATGGTCTCCGGACCCTGTTCCAGCATATAGTCATTGCAGTACATACCGCTGTTGGCTTCCAAGTAGAAGCCTAAGTGACGGTCATTGCACCAGTCAACAATGTGCTTTGTCTCTTCTTTAGTCAGTCCCTGATGCATGACGACCTTTCCTTCGGATTCAACATAGGCACCGTTGCCGCCGATCATACCGTCTGTTTCACATAGATGCCGCTGGGCTATCTCAGCCTTTGAGCATCCGGTACACAGATAGATCAAGTGTCCGTTCGCTCTTGCTTCTTCAACTGCCTTGGCAGCGGAAGCCGGCAGTTTCGCCTCATAGTCGATCAATGTCCCATCCACATCCAAGAACACAATTTTACTCATACGTCTTTTCTCCTGTATGTTCATTGTATTTGATAAACAGATCCACCGTGTTCCTGAATCTGAAATTTACTGCAGTACCTTTTCAATCTGTTCCATTGTGACCGGTCCCTGACGCAGGATCTTTAACTCTTTCCCTGTGCAGTCGATGATGGTGCTTGCTTCCCCAAAGGAAACATTTCCTTCCATCATGCCGTCCAATGTCGGACAGGACTTTTCAATCTCATCCAGAGATGTACATACTGGTTCCCCAGACTGGTTAGCACTGGTCATAAAGACCGGTGCACCAGCTGCCTTGATCAATTCTCTCAAAGCATCACTGGTCGCCATACGGATGGCCAATGTCTCCATACCTCCGTTGACATAGGCAGGAACTTCTTCCTTCTTCTTTAAGATAAAGGTAACCGGACCCGGCATAAAGGCACGGATCAGCTTCTCCGCTCTATCATCTACATAGGCAATCTCTTTGATCTGATCTTCATCCGCACACATCACAGGGAATGCCTTAGTCAAAGGACGATGCTTCACATCCCTCAGATTCTCCTGTGCCTTTTCTGAATCCATGCGTGCACACACACCGTAAACAGTATCTGTCGGAACTGACAGGACACCGTCATTTTTTAATATCTCTGCCATAGCAGCAATTTCACTCTGCGAATATCTTTTCATACTTACCTGAACATGGACAGCACCATTGAAAATACAACCAAAACGAGAATCAACATAAATAGTACTTTTGATAGCTTTTTGCTGTTCATTGCTTTCTCCTTTGCGCTAAAGTATTATAGTACGAAAAGCGAGGGACTGCATTATGATACGTTTTGACAGTGACTACATCGAAGGCTGCATTCCAGAGATTCTTGAAGCTCTGCAGTGCACCAATGAAGAACAGACCCAGGGATACGGGATCGATCCACATTGTGAACATGCCCGTGCATTGATCAAAGAGACTATTGGAAGAGAAGATGCGGATGTGCATTTCTTAGTCGGCGGCACACAGGCTAACATCACCGTGATTGATTCCATTCTGAAACATTACCAGGGAGCAGTCTGTGCTGAATCAGGACATATCAATGTCCATGAGACCGGCGCCTTGGAGGCAACAGGACATAAGTGCCTGACACTGCCGACCAAAGACGGAACGATCACTGCTTCTCAGGTCGAACAGCTGATTGAAGATCACTATAACGGAGAATCTGTTGAACATACTGTTCAGCCAGGAATTGTATATATTTCCTTCCCTACCGAATCCGGCACACTGTATTCAAAAAAACAGCTGACAGATCTATATGCTGTATGTCAGAAGTATGACATTCCATTGTTCATTGACGGCGCACGTTTAGGCTATGGCTTAATGGCACGCACCAACGATGTGACCATTCAGGATATTGCCAATCTCTGTGATGTATTCTATATCGGCGGCACCAAAGTCGGTGCATTGTTCGGTGAAGCTGTTGTCATCACCAATGACAAATACAAAAAAGACTTCCGCTACAACATCAAGCAGAGAGGCGGCATGCTGGCAAAAGGAAGAATGCTCGGTATCCAGTTTGAAGAACTGTTCACCAACAACAGATACTTCACCATTGCAAAGCATGCAATTGACCTGTCAGATAAATTGACAAATGCACTGCAGGAAAAAGGATATGCGTTCTATTTCCCTGCTATGACAAATCAGATCTTCCCAATCTTATCCAATGTTAAGATGAAGGAACTTGCACAGAACTTTGCCTTTGAATCATGGGGCAAAGTGGATGATACACATACTGCTGTACGCTTTGTCATTTCCTTTATGACAAAAGAAGAAGCAGTTGATGGACTGATCAGTCAGCTATAAGAAAAAGGATTTTTTCCAACATTGGAAGAAATCCTTTTCTTTACTTTGTAGGGCTGGTGGACATCTGTGCTTCCTGTTTCCAGTTATTGATATCCCAGATATTGTCATGGACTGAGAACCAGTTGTTCGGCAGGAACTGATAGCCGTTATTTCTGCTTGTATCCCAGTCTGCTGCATTGGTTGAAGATATGACATACTGCGTTCCCTGCTTTGCGGTATTGGTAATGAGATTGCCTGTAAATGGGTTTGCCGCATTCTCAATCACATTAGATGTCGCAATTGTCGGCACATCCGCATTTGTCATGAATTCATCTGATGTTGTAAAACCGGTGCTGTTGAAATCCTTGACCATCAACAACGGTGCATAGGATTCCAGATCTTCAATGGTTGTATCTCCATCTTTCAGTTTCAATTCATCGAACTGTCCCAATGGGAAGCCATGATCTGCCACAAGGATGATTCTAGTGTTGTCATAGACGCCGTTTGCACGCATGTAATCGAACCATTTGCCCATCTGTTTCAGAGAAGCCATGTTGATGTGATATGTCGACAGGCTCTCTCCGTCTGACATATCCATCGTTTCCCCATTGACTGTAAACCGGTCGCTGTTCTCAGCATCGTACTCTCTGTTGTCTACCTTTGCCTCAGGCTCATATTCAGGTTCCTGTAGAATTGTTTCTGCATGTGTTGTCTCATTATCCATCATCAGGAAGTTATTTGATTCTTCCTCGGTGATATTGGTCATGTTCGACAGATTCTTCAGGACATTATAGTTGTCCATAAATGTCTGATCATATCCAGTAGCGGTTCCATCAGAGCCCCATTCCTGTGACCCATATTCATTGATGTTCTTCTGCTGGAAATAGGTACCGCTGTCATAGAGGAATACCTGGAATGGCAGAGGGGACGACTTCATCAAGCTGTAGCAGAAGAAGTTGCGGAGATTGTTGGTGTATACTGCGTTGTTTGCAGCAGAGTCATTGAATCTGCCGATTGTATGATATTTGTTGATATTTGAATACTCATCATAGATTGATAAATCAGTGATCCATTGATAGTTGCCGTAAGGCACATCACAGACAGTGACATTATATCCATTCTGATCAAACAAAACCGGCATGACCTTCAGTGCTTCATTCTGCTTATCTACTAAGGATTCACTGCTTCTTGCATTTAATTCTGTCGGTGTATATTCATAGCCGCCAAACAGTGCTGCTGACGCAAAGTTCGTATGCCAGCCATAAGACAATGTATTGGAATAATACGTAAAGCCGTCGAACTGCTGTTCCAGCTGCGGGTCTTCATTCAGCAGATATGGAATATACGGTCCCATCGCACGGTCCAGCATAAAGACAACAACATTCGTCCCAGTTTTGCTTAAAGTGAAGTTCGGTGTATCTTCAGCAATTTCTGCTGCCTGTTCCTTTAATGGAGAAACAGCAGTGCTGATCTTGTTCATATTCACAACAGACATACCTGCAATTGCAATGATGCCGGTAGCCAATGCACCTGCCGTAAATTTCTTGTAACGGTTGAAAGTGACTGCCATAACAATGCAGAGGATAATGATCAGGCCGACATTGGCAAGCATCTCAACACCCGTGATCTTGAATCCTGCAGTATAGACCAGTGCAGAGGATAATGTGCCAAACTTTGTACCAAAGAACATGTAATCCATGATGCTGATGCCGCACAGGATCCACATCACTTTTTCAAACATGACTTTTCCTTTTTTGGAAGAAAGCCAGTAGAATACGCCAAACCAGATCAGACATGTTCCAAAGGAAAGGCAGAAAGCACTGACCACATACCATAATGGATTATGGTAGTTATACAAGTCTACAAATTCCTGCGGAGAAGAACTCACCACAGAAGAAGGAATCAAAGCACCAAGGATTACCGCCAGCAGCAATGCAGCCAAAAGATACATTTTTGTATTTGGCACAGCTGCTTTTTTCTTTTCATCTTCATATGGATGTCTGCTGTGTACCGCCATTTTAACGACTGGATACTGCAGACCTAAACTGATCAGAGCTAAAATAATATTATCTTCTGCTGCAGCTGTTGAAATGAACAGTGTATACAGCAGCAGTGCAATTCCAGTTACAGAAGCCATCCACGTCAAAATCAAGCCAGGATTCTTCAGTTTATAAAAGATATTCTTCACGAGTGAGAATACATTGTTCAATGTCCAGTAGAACAATAGTCCGGCTGGAGAATCGTACAGGAAAAAGAAGAAGAAGACAGCCATGCCGTACAGCTGGATCTTTGTCTTCATTGGAAAGCCCTTGGTATAGATGATGCATGACACCAAGTTCACTGCTGTCATAATGATCGGCAGTAAATTAATCGACATTCCACCGATGGCAATCAATCCATCCGGGCTGCCCAGATCTGTAATCGGGCCAAACGGAACACCCTGCAGAGCAGACATTTTTGATAAGAACTGATAAGCCGCAATAAAGAAAGGAATCTCCAAGAAGAGCGATACAGATCCTTTGAATGCATCTGTAGGCTTATAGTGATTCTGTCTGTAGTAAGTCTGCTGGATCATCATTCTCTCGTCACCGGAGAATGCTTTTTTAATATGTGCTAATCCCTTATGAAGCTTTGCTTCCGTGTCTCTTTCTTCCGCCTGCATTGCATCTGCACGTTTATATAAAGGAAGGACAAGAAAATTCATGACCAAACTCAGAACAATAATCGAAATGCCATAGTCATTTGTAAACTGCTGTGCGAAATCAAAGATGAATTCAAACAGCATCTGCAGAGGACTGATCAGGATTGTATATAAGATAGAACCAAAAGTCATGCCTGTTCCTCCGAAGAATCTAATTCTTTCTGCTTTGCTGCCAGATAATCAACAGCTCTGACTGCACCTTCTCCTTCAAAACACCAGCACTCTTTACGAGCCTGATCTCTGCCCTTGGCATAACGTGTATCATGAAGGCATTCTTCGATTACTTCTTTTAAAGAACCAATATTATCTTCATTCAATACATGGCCAATCTTCGGCAGAATTTCTGTTGTCCAGATTGGTGTATCGAGCCACCATGCATCATAGACATCTGTATCAATCTGTGCTGCTGTATAAATGACCGGCTTATCATAGACCAGTGTGTAATCAAAGATGACACCCGAGAAATCTGAGATCATCAGATCCGCTCTGCGCAGGACTTCAAAGTTATCATTGTCTCTGTTCCATTCAAGCTGGTCAGAAGCAGGATATTTCTTCATAAATCCATCAATCATATCTTTTTCAGAAGTGAATGACTGTGGATGAGGACGGATAATGACATGGAAGCCAGTATCTAATAATGGCTGAATGATCTTATCTCCGAATTTTGTAAGCAGACCTTCCGGTCCCCAGGATGGTGCCAGAAGAACAGTGATTGGATGTTCAGGTACTGGTCCTGCTTCCACCAACCTCTTGCGCATTTCATCCATATAAGGGATGCCGACTCTTACTAATTCCTTCTTCGGAAGATCTCTTAATTTCTCTAAGTTGCGGATATCATCTTCCTGGAACTGTCCTGAAAGCAGCACTGCATCATAGTAATCGATACCAAACATACGGTACATCGTGACTTCGCCAGCTGCGTGAAGCACATGCACATAGTACTGTACTTCCTTGGAACGCTTCCATTGATAAACATCCAGTCCTGGTGTTGTAGAGATTACGATTCCGGCATTCAGGAAGTTCAATTTTGCAAAAGCTTTATTTCCTTCACCAATGAACTGTCCCTTCACATGCGGATATGGATTCTTCAGCCCTGGATCATCCGGTGAAGCAGTCATATAAACAACATCCAGTCCTCTGCGGTCCATTTCCCTGCAGATTGGCTCATAAACACTCCAGTATCTCTTATGGTCAGCAAATATCACAAAAGGAATCTTATTCTGATTGACTGCGACTTTCTTACCGCCGCTGACAACAAACCGTATCTTCACAAAAAGCATGCGGAGGGAATAGATACCCGCACCAATCAATCCTATAAGGATAGTGAACAACATACTCCCTGTTCCAGGGTCGATATATAACAGACGCATTTCTTTCTCCCTACTGATCAATCTAATACCGTATGAAAGTCATACAGCAGATATGATACCATTTTCACCCGCTCAGTTCCATGGAAAACCAGAAAACAGATGCCTGAATTCAGACATCTGTTGTTCACATTTATACACTGTCAATTTTCATTCACATGCAGGATCCATGAATCCTTCTGTGTATTGAAATCATTCACAATACTGCAGATTGCCTCTGTTACAGCCGAATTAATATATGCATTATTTGATTTTCCGCTGGCAATTGTCCTTTGGAATGAAGCTAATGCATACCGAATTCCTTCACCATCCAGCTGGTAGAAATAACGCTTGTTGTCAGCTGGATTCTCATAACGGATTTCAAAGTAATCTGTTTTCCACCATGGTGCCGGCACAATGACATAGCCTTTTGTCCCTGAGATGATCAATTCACCTTCTGACTTCACGCCGGTGCCGACTTGTATGGTTGCAGCAGCATCCGGATAAATAAAGTCCACTTTACTGTAAATATCAAAATCAGGATTCTCAGAACGCCATGAAACAATATTCTTCTGTGAATATTCAGTACCAAGAAGCTGGAACACTGGCAGCATTGCGGTCGGTGCCCAACGGTCAAAACAGCTCCAGCCAATTTCCTGATAATTAGGATCGTTCACATCCTTTAAGCTTGTGCAGGTCGCACTGATTGATACGACCTTCCCAATCCTGCCAGATTTGATCAGCAGCATCAGTCTGTCATACGCAGTTGCATACGCTGTCTTGATTGCTTCAACAAAAGCCAGATGATTCTTTTCCGCTAATTCCTGCAGTTCCCGGTACTGCTTCACATCACTGCATACTGGTGATTCACACAGAACATGTTTTCCCTTAACCAGCGCTTTCTTGATATGTTCATAGTGGTCCTTTGGTGAGGAAGCAATATAGACTGCATCACATTCTTTTAGTAATTCTTCATAGGAAGAGAGTTGATGAACGGATGCCGCATCCTTTGAATCAAGCGGCTGACCAAAGGTGCATACCCCAGCACAGCTGATGCCATTGACGAATCTGCTTTCCTGATAGTATTTCTTCATGACCTCAAGATAGCCGCCCGCAAAGCCCAGCCGAAGTGCTGTCTGTTCAGAACGGATCTCAGAACTGGAGACACCTTCAGTACGGTCTAAATATACAACCTTGCAGTACTCATTGAGATAGTCGAACTTCCCTTTCCAGTCGGAGCCAACAGTAAAGATATCAATGTTATATCGTTTGATATCATCGATCTTCTGTCCTTCATATTCTTCAATAATGATCTCATCAGCCAGTCCAGTCTGACGGACATTCTCGATTCTCTCCATCAGGCTCTGCTGAACATTGATCTTGCCTCTGGACTTATCAAAGTCTTCTGCGGTCACACCAACAATCAAATAATCTCCTAAAGCTTTTGCGCGCTTTAAAAGATTGATGTGTCCATAGTGAAGCAGATCATATGTACCGTATGTAATTACTTTGATCATAGATTCCCTTTAAAGCAGATTTCTCTTCTGCATGTCTTCAAATGCATTGATCAATGTCTGATTGTCTTCCAAAGTAATATTGCCAATATGTCCGACTCTGAATACTTCATCTGCCAGTGCACCGCCATTCGGGCAGATCCAGATGTTGTATTCATCCTTCATGATGCGGATGATCTCCTTCGCACCGCCATGGACTGGTCTCAAGGAAGTCACGCAGTTGGATGGTGATTCTGTTGCAGGTGTAAATGGCAGATCACTGATCTTCTTTCGGAAGTCTTCCGCAATCACTGCCACTCTTTTTCTTTCAGCTTCAATACCGCCGTCAGTTTCAATATTTTTCAATCTTGCATGAAGTTCCAGCAGTGTATTCACAGCTGGAGTAAACGGTGTCTGACCGCGTTCTCCATTTTTTAAAGCAAGCTTCAGTGACAGATACATGCATACTTCAGGATTCTCTTCAATCCTTTTCAATGCATCCGGAGCTAATGCAATCACTGCAATGCCTGGATGCAGAGCCAGTGCTTTCTGCGAACCAGTGATGACAGCAGATGCATGGAGCTCTTCCATATTCAGTTCATCTGCAATAAAGGCACTGATGGCATCGACAATCAACATAATCCCTTCCTTCTTACAGAAAGCAGAGATCAGCATCATATCATATAAAGTACCGGATGAGGTTTCATCCATATTGACTAAGAATGCAGTATATCCCTGACCGCTGAACTGTTCGAGCTGTTCAGCTTTGATCTGATGGCCGAACTCACATTTGATCTCTGTCATACTGCGGTGGTGTAGTTCACACATCTCAACAAATCTCTGACCAAAGCTGCCGCCGTTGACTACCAGCACCTTGTCTTTATCATTCAGGATATTCATGACGCAGGATTCCATCGCACCAGTCCCGGAAGTTGTTAAAAAGACACAGCGGGAATTCTTTGGCGCATACATATATTTCAGGATCAGGCTTTCATTCTCTTTCATGATCTCTGAAAATTCAGGTGTCCGAAAGTATGGAGCAGATCTTCCACCTACTTTTAATACAACATCATCAGACATCACTGGACCGACTGTGAAATTTAACATACAAGTCTTGTATGATGTTTTATGTCCTGAGGGACATAATCTCATACTCTCCTTTCAGCCCTTATAATGAAATTGACCTGTGAAAGTATTGATACACCTTACAGCTTAGTTTCTGACCAAGACTGTTCAAAGGAGACTATACTCCACTGTCTGTTCCATTGTTGATAGGTTGGATGTTCCGATACGACGAGTATTGAGTTCTTATGTCACGCAAGGATACAGGGACAGATCATCTGTGGAGACCTCAGGTCTAGAAAGGTGGTCTGTTTTTTATGACCGTTTACGTTGGCGTCGATATCGCCAAAGAACTTCATTACGCTGCCATCATGGATGATGATGGTGTCGTATCCAATCCATTTTCTTTCGAGAATAATGACAAGGGCTTCCAGTCATTGCTCTCACATCTTGCTCCTTTCAAGAAGGAGTCTGTCCTGGTGGGCTATGAGTCCACTGCCCATTACCAGGAGAATCTTGCCTATTTCCTGAAGCAGGAGGGCTATCGAACTGCAGAACTGAACCCTCTGCAGACCTCTGCTCTAAGAAAGGCCAATATACGGAACACTAAGACTGATAGTGTTGACGCCAAACTGATATGCCTCGCACTGGCACAGCACAATGTCACTGCCAATGAGAGGGATGCTTCATGCATGGACGATCTTTACAGCCTGTGCAGGATGCGCATGGATCTTGTTACCAAACGTTCTCAATGTAAGATCCAGCTCGTTGCCATCATGGACCGCATCTTCCCAGAGCTTGCCAAGTTCTTTAAAGGCAACCTGCACATCAATACTGCTTATCGCCTGATAGAGAGATATCCGCTTCCTTCTCAGATAAAGAAAACCCGAATTGATGTGCTCACGAGTCTCTTCCGAAAAGCTTCCAAAGGCCACTATCGCAGAGACAATGCTGCTGCACTGAAGAAACTTGCGGCCGTATCAGTAGGTATTCCTTCTGATGTGTTCGCCTTCCAGGCTCAGCAGCTGGTCCATCAAATCGAGTTCTATTCAGATCAGATTGCCGCTGTAGATCAGAAGATCGATTCTGATCCGATCGTCACCAGCTCGCTGCTCATGACGATCCCTGGCATAAGTTCTTATGCCTGTGCGTGCATTCTGTCTGTCATAAAGAATATTAACGATTTTGATGAGCCTTGTAAAATACTTGCCTATGCTGGACTGGATCCAGTCATCCGCCAGTCTGGCAAATTCAATGCCAGGAGCACACGCATGTCCAAGCGTGGAAACAGCCTTCTCCGCTATTCGCTGGTCTGGACAGCTGGAAATGTTGTTCTGAACAATGCGACATTTGCGGCTTACTACGCCAAGAAGACATCGGAAGGAAAGAGCCATTACCAGGCCCTTGGACATTGTGCCAAGAAACTGGTGAATTCAATCTTCCACATTTTGAAATACAACGAAGCTTTTAATCTTGCCTGATCTATAATTCAAAATCACTTCCTTCACGGAGATGTTTTTGTCATGCCTTGGTCATCAATCAAATTTTGTTTGATTTGTCCTTGACACTTCATAGTTGGTCTCCTTTCGGATTAGATATTTCATCATTAATAAAAAAATATGTACTTGTTTAAAATACAGGAAAAATAGAATTATGTCAAATTTTGAGTATTTT
>Ga0183101_1000145_pt1 | contig 39786 bp, 36 predicted proteins | sample Biomet3_FD_127790 | JGI IMG/M metagenome (GOLD analysis project Ga0183101, IMG submission 127790) | Microbial communities from bioreactor (seeded with sewage sludge) at LBNL, California, USA - Biofuel metagenome 3 | ecosystem: Engineered > Bioreactor > Anaerobic > Unclassified ... | reverse complement strand
GGCCCGGCCTCGGGGCGATGATCGTCGGGGAGATCGGCGACGCCAAGAGGTTCGGCTCGCCGGACAAGCTCGTCAAATTCGCGGGGCTCGACGCCCGGGCCTACCAATCGGGGACGGTGGACCGGAGGGGGAAGCTCGGCAAGAAAGGCTCGCCGATCCTCCGCTACGCGCTGGTGTGCGCCGCGATGAAGGCGAGGATCCACTCGCCGACGTTCGCCGCCTACTACGCCAAGAAGATCTCCGAGGGCAAATACTGGATGGCCGCGATCGTGGACTGCGCGTGGAAGCTCCTCCGGGTCGTCTGGAAGCCGATGGCGACGGGTGAGAAGTTCGAAGAGCAGGGCGAGACGGCCGCTTAACCGCCGCGACCTGAGAAGACGTCAATCGAAAAAAAGCCAAGAAGGCCGTCATTTTCATGTTCACATGAAGAAAAATAAATATGATAATAGTTGCATGGAAAAAACAGTGAAAAAACACGCGATTATCGCCGTCTCCATTTCGAGCGTCTTGCTCTTAGGGACAATTCTTTCGTTTTTGAAATTCCCTCTGACCACCAACACGAAAAATGCTACTTGGATGAGCAACATTTCGGACACCACCCCCTTAGCCGCCCTTTCAATCCCCGGGAGTCATGACTCCGCCGCGTTCTATTCGGTGGGGGATTTAGCCGGGAAATGCCAAGATGCCGCCATAGCAGAACAACTCGCCTATGGCGTTCGTTTCTTCGATATCCGCCTGAAGAACGTCAAAGACTCGCTTTATGTCTACCATGGTTTCATTAATGAAGGCATGGCTTTTAGCGATCTCTTATCGCCGATGTACTCTTTTTTGAGCACGAATTCTAGCGAAGGGCTGATTCTTTCCATCAAAGAGGAAGCGGACGCGAGCAAGGCGACCCTCAGTTTTGAAGCGCTCCTCAAGAAAGAAATTGCTCTTCATTCTGAGCGCTGGATCACCGCCGGCGTTTTGCCCTCCACTTTGTCTTCGATTCGGGGCAAAATGGTTTTGCTTTCACGCTACAATAGCTGCACCATCGGAATCGACGCTTCCAAAAGCGCGGGCTGGCTTGACCCCGATAGCGCCGACAGCGCCAATACTTTCACATTGCCCTCGACAAAAATCCAGATTCAAGATCACTATAAACTCAATGACTTTGACACCAAATGGAGCGAGGCGATCGCACTCATTAATGCCACGAAATCTGCTGCTACGCCCCCTTGGGTGTTGAACTTTTTCAGCGGCTATTTGGTCAAAGGCTTCCCGCCATCCTATAGCGTGCCAACGGCTAAATACATCAATGCCAAGATTCTCAAGGAATTCCCCGCGGATGCTCATGGCATCTCGATCTGCGATTTCGTGAATGAGAAATTAGTCGCGAAGATTTTGGAGGCCAACGTATGAAAAAGGCGGGGCAGATCATCCTTCTCGTTTCCGGGATTCTCTACGTTCTTTTAGGTCTGATTTTCTTCGTGATCGAATCGCGGTTCTTCTTTTCCTTTGATTGGCTCGTTTACGCCCATCCCGTTCTCGGCGGTTTGAGTGCCTTTTTCCGGATGCTCATTGCCCTTCTTTATCTCGCGGCTGGCATTTTGGCGATTTTCCTCTTTGGGCGGAAACCCCATCCTCTCATGACGATTTATGTCGATGTCTTCGCCCTGGCGACTTTCGTGATCGGCGGTCTCATTGCGAGCTACATCAAGAAGATGGCGGGGGAGACGCCATTATACCTCACCTTGCCGATTTCCCTCTCGAGCGATCTTTATTTTGTCGGCGCGGTCTTGCTCTTCATCGTTGGTCCCACAGCCCAAAAACCCGTTACCGAAGCCCCAAAAGAGCCGAAGTAGGTTATAATACGTTCGCCCGATACCTTAGCGTGATAAGGATTGGAGCGGAGGTAGACCTAAATGCTTTTAGCGATTGACGTGGGCAATACCCTGACGGATTTCGGTGTTTTTTCTTCCCATCATTTGGTGCGGACGTTCATCACGGAATCCATCTCGAGCAAATCCGAAGACGAATACGAAACGATTTTAAGCCTCTTTATCCAATCGAAGAAAATCGATCCGAGTGAAATCACCGGTGTGATCATCTCCTCGGTCGTTCCTTCTCTCACCCGAGTCTTCTCGTCTTTAAGCGAGAAGATTTTTCATTGCGTGCCGGTGATTTTAGGACCGCGCCTCAAAAGCGGACTCCTTTTGAAAGTCGATCACCCCGCCGAAGTGGGAAGCGATCTCGTCGCCGATGCGGTCGGCGGCATCGAAGGCTATGGTAAAAGTCTTTTCATCGCGGATTTAGGAACGGCGAATAAATTCTTATTCGTCGACAAAGAAGGCGCTTTTTCTGGCTTAGCCATTGCCCCAGGTTTGGCGATTTCTATGGATGCCTTAGTCCATCGAACGGCGTCTTTGCCCGAAGTCTCGTGGCAAGTGCCGGAAAAAGTCATGGGCAAGAACACCAAAGATTGCATGAATAGCGGCATCACCTACGGCACGGCTTACCAAGTCGCTGGTTTTGCCTCGAGTTTTGAAAAAGAGTGCGGCTATCCTCTCAAAAAGATTTTGACGGGCGGCAACGGTGGCTTTATCAAAGGGCTTTTGAGCGATTTCACTTTCGATCCGTTTATCCTTTTGAAAGGCCTTGATGTCATCTACGGGAGGGTCCGAGCATGAATTACGGCACTCTGCTCTTTTGGCTTCTCCTCATTCTTTGGGGCGCGTTTTTCTTAGCCTTCTGGAAGAAGAGCCGTCCCAGCGATTTCAAGACGAAAGACATCACGATTGATGCCATGTTTCTTGGCATCATCATTTTGATGGGCGCGGTCCCCCAGCTTGGCTATATTCAAATTTTGCCTTGGCTCTCCTTGACCTTAATGCATCTCCCGGTGTTAATCGGGGCCTATCTCTATGGCTGGAAAAAAGGTCTTTTCTTCGGCACGGCCTTCGGCGTGACGAGCTGGGTCGTGGCGCTAACGCGGGCGAGCGGGGCCCTCGATCTTCTCTTTATCTATCCTTGGATTAGCGTGTTACCGCGGATGGCTTTTGGCTTATTGAGCGGTCTCCTCTTTCAACTCGTTAAGAAAACTCCTAAGATTAATAAGGCTGTTTGGCCGATCGGCTTAGCCTCCGCGCTATTGACCGCCTGCCATACCGTCCTCGTCTTCCTCGATCTCTATCTTTGCTATCCTAGCCTCATCGGAAGCTATTTCGCTTCGACGAGTCCGGTGGCGAGTGGAGTTGCCATCACCTTCGTGAGCGCCATTCTCTTAGGAATGGTTGGGGAAATGACGTTAGCCGCAATCGCGGTCCCCGTGACGGGGAAGGCTCTCGAAAGAGCCCAAAAGAAAATTGGATAAGGAGTATCCACACAATGCCTAATTTCAAGAAGTTGTCGAAGACTTATGAGAAAGATGCCTTGGTGGCATTAGAGCAATTCGTCCGCATCGCTTCAACCTATGATCCGAATTCGAAGAAAGCGGGTCAGCCCTATGGCGCCAAAGTCAAAGAGGCTTTGGATTTCGTGGCTAAGTTAGGCACGGATTTTGGCTTCAAAGTCGATACTTGCGATGGCTATTGCACTGAAATCTCCGTTGGCGAAAGCGGACCACTCGTTGGCGTTTATGGCCATAGCGATGTGGTTCCGGCGACGGGAACCTGGACGAATCCTCCTTTTAGCGCCACCTTGAAAGATGGTCGGCTTTGGGGAAGAGGAACCGCCGATGATAAAGGACCGCTCATCGCGGCTTTCTACGCCCTCAAGCTTTTGAAAGACAATGGCCTCATCAAAGGCTATCGCGTCAAACTCGTGAGTGGCGGCGACGAGGAACGGGGTTCCTCGTGCTTGAAGTATTATTTCGATGAGCATCATGGCGAAGAACCCGCTTATGGTTTCACACCCGATGCCGATTATCCTTTGATCTATGCCGAAAAGGGCATCCGCAATTATCAGGCGACGAGGATTTTGGATCTTTCTCCGATCATCGCGATGAATGGTGGCGTTGTCAGCAATGCCGTTTGCGATTCCTTGACGGTGACTTTGAAAGAAGATAAGAAGTTCGAATCCTACCTCAAAGAAAACAAAATCAATTGTGACTTCTCGCCGATGGAAGGTCTTACGATCGTTCGTTTCAAGGGCATCGCTGCCCATGGTTCGACCCCGGAAAAGGGTCAATCGGCTGCCTTGTTAGCCTTCAAGGTTCTTGGCGAATACTATAAGCTCGACGCCCTTTCGCTTTTGGCGAAAGTCTTGGCGGATCCTAATGGCAAGAACTTCGATGGCTACAACCATTCCAACGAACTTGGCGATACCACCTATAACTATGGCATCGTCAATTACGAATCGAACAAGAAGACCTTCGCCATGTCGGTCGATTTCCGCTATGGCGAAAACGCCGAACCGGATCTTCTTATCGCCAATCTCGAAAAGGCGAGCAAACTCGCCTGCACCAAGCTCGGCGAAGCCAAGCCGCTCCTCTTCGATAAGAAGAGTCCTTTGGTCAGCACTTTGATGAAGGTCTATAAGAAAGAGACGTTCAAACTCTTTGATAAACCTTTAGCCATCGGCGGTGGCACATACGCCAAAGAAGCTAAAAACACCGTCGCTTTTGGCGCGGCGTTCAAAGAGCATCCGGGCAATATGCATTCGCCCGATGAATATATTTATGTCGATGATTTCGCCAAAGACATTGCGATTTATGCCCATGCGATTTACGCCTTGGGCCAATTAGGAAAGTGAGAGCCCGTCATAAAGCCTGGGCCTTGCCCTTCCTCGAAGAGCACCCAGAAATTGTCATCTCGAGTCCGAAAGAGCACGAAGCGGCTTTCCTTTCTTCGCCGCTTTATTTGGAAATCGGAGCGGGCAAAGGCGATTTTGTTTTGGCGATGAGCGAAAAGGGTGGCCAATGGATTGCCCTCGAACGGGAAACGTCGATCAGCGGTCTCCTCGCCAAAAAAGTTTTAGCGAGCGAAAAGAAGAACATTCTGGTTTATCCTGCGGATTTTGATGAAGCTTACGAGAGTTTAAAACCCTACGCTTTCGATGGGATTTATTTGAACTTTTCCGACCCGTGGCCCAAGAAAAAGCACTGGAAACGGCGTCTTACGACGGAAGCCCGTCTTCGGGAAATGGCTTCTTTATTAAAGGAAAATGGCTCGCTTTATTTCAAAAGCGATAACCAAGCGCTTTATGAGTTCACCAAAGAAGAAGCGTCGAAGATTATCGAACTTCATCTCGTCGATGATCAGCCGCTCTACACCTTCGACGAAGTCCACGACGCGATGAGCGAATATGAACGCAACTTCCGCTCGCAAAACTTACCGATCCATCGTCTCGTGTATCAAAAGACGCAAAAAGAGTAGAATTTGGAGGGAGTAATCATTATGTACCGTCTCTTTTATAACCCAAAAGTCAGTGGTGACATTCTCTTTGGGCTCTTAGCCCCGGAGAAAAAAACCGATCGTCTGGTCCGTGCGGGCGATTTGGTGTTGCTTTTTTCGCAAGAAGAATGGATTGGTTTTAACCTCTTCCATGCCTCGCGGGTTTATCCCTTCCCCGAAGGTGGAATCATCTTCGCCCCGGAAGAGGCGATGATCAAAGCCCTCAACGCCGTGCTCGTGGGAGCGAAAGCTTCGCCTCTTTTAGCCCAAGAGCCCTCGGGATATGCGGTCGCGAAAATCGCAGCGATGGAAGAACATCCGCTCGATGAAAAAGCTCATATTCTGACGCTGGATCTTCTCGAGAAAAAATTGACGACCGTCAGCTGGTATCCGGAGTTAAATGTTGGCGATGAAGTCGTCGTTGCTCTCGACGGATGCATCCTCGCCGATGGTAGCGTCTTCCACAGCTTTGTGAGCCGCAATATTCCGAATGAAGCCTCATTAATGAGCGCACGCGAACTGCATTTAGGCGATGCGCCAGGCGCTTATAAAGTCAAAGACCGTGTGCTCGGAAGCGATTTCTTCCGCGGAGGAAAATAAGATGGAACCGACCTTAGAGATTCAGTTAAAGGAAGCCGGGAAACTCTCCCGTCTTACCAATAAGACCTTTCGCTTCGACCCGAAGATTGCTGAAGGCTACTATAGCGCCAATTACTTTTTGAAGTCGCGGGAGATCGTTTTGAAGAATGCTCCGGGGCATATCGTCGAAGAACAATGGTTCCAGCGCCGCGACAATACGATGGTGTGCGGCATCGACGAATGCATTGCCCTGATTCATACCTTTGCTCAACATCCGGAGACCTTGAAGATTCTTGCCCTCAATGATGGCGAGATGATTTCTTCGGGTGAACCGGTTTTAAAAGTCACGGGCCGCTATGAAGATTTTGGTTATCTTGAAAGTTTAATCGACGGTATCTTGGCTCGCCGCTCCTCGGTGGCCACGAATGTTCATGAGACAGTTTTGGCCTTGCGCGGCACCAATTGTTTCTCGATGGCGGACCGCCAGGACGATTATCTGACGCAAAAAGGCGATGGTTACGCGACCTACGTGGCGGGCATCAAGAAATTTTCGACCGACGCCCAGGGCGAATGGGTCGGAGTCAAAGGCATGGGAACGATGCCGCACGCTTTGATTGAAATCTGCGGTGGCGATATCTGCAAAGCCTGCGACATTTATCACGCGACCTTCCCGAACGAGCCGGTGACGGCCCTCATCGATTATCGCAATAACGTCGTGGCGGATTCGGTGATGGTGGCGAAACACATGGGCAAAGCCCTGCGCGGAGTTCGCGTCGATACCTCGGCGGCTCTCATCGATCACTATTTTGATGATAAGGACACTTCGGGTTTTGATCCCCATGGTGTTTGCAAAGAATTGATCTACGCCTTGAAGAAAGCACTGATTAAGGAAGGACTCGATTGGGTCAAGATCACGGTCTCGAGCGGCTTTACCGCCAAAAAGATTGATGCTTGGACCAAAGAAGGGGTTCCGGTGGATACTTATGGGGTTGGCTCGGCCTTGGTCGTCAATAATACGGTGGGTTTCACCGGGGATTTGGTGATGCTCGATGGTCATAATGAAGCCAAAGAAGGTCGCAAAGATATCCCTTCAACGCGTTTGAAGAATGTCGCTTACCCGATTCGCTAAAGCCCTATTGCCTTCAAAAGTCTCTCGGAAACGAGGGACTTTTTTCATTGAAAAGTAAGCGAATGATGGGCTGTGATGACTTTGAAAGAAAGCCCTTTCATTCGAGGGATTCTTATGAAAAAAGAGTGATGACTCAATTCTTAAAAGATGAAAAAGTCTCGTATGTGACAGTATCAAAAACAGTAAAATTCTCGTAAAAAATTAAAAAAATTATGGAAATAGAACAAATTTAGGAATGAATAAAATAAATTAGTGACATCTTGAAAAATGTGAAAACGTTTTCGTTGCTTTTTCATTATTTTCACTTAGAATGATAGTGTTCGGAGGTAATTTTATTCTATGGAAAACTTAAAAGATCGCGTCACAATTTACCAGGTTGCTCAAGCGGCAGGAGTCTCGCTTGCGACCGTTTCACGTGTCATCAATAAGCAAGGCAACGTCACGGAGACGACCCGGGCTAAAGTCGAAGAAACCATCAAACGCTTAGGCTACAAGCCCTCGGGCTTAGCCCAGGCTTTGGCGACCAACAAAACCACCAACATCGGGGTCATCATCCCCTCGGCCAACTACGTCTATATTTCTAACATGCTCAATGGCATTTCCGAAGTCGCCAAGGAAAAAGGCTTTGTCTTAACCCTTTTCACGACTTCTCATTCGCACGAAGAAGCGCTCTCGATGATTGAGAAAGTCATCACGACCCACGTCGATGGTGCGATCATCTTTGATGATGAGCTTGATGAAGAAGATGTCATGAAGATCAATTCCTATTCCGTTCCTACCATCGTGGTCAATAACAAGATCACCGGTGATCGAGTCGGCTGCGTTCTTTTCTCCTATGAAGATCTCTTAAGCGAAGTCATCAATGACTACTACGCGAAAGGTGGTCAGAAAGAGATGACCTTCCTTCACGTTCATGATGGCGGACGCTTATTGGCCCATTGCGAGAAGAGCTTCGTCGACGCTCATGAAAAGCTCGGCAAAACTTATCATATTGTCAATTGCGATGATTCGTACACCCGGACCTATTCGGATTTCACCGAGTATTTCGGCCATACCAAGAAAGGCTATTTCGTCGCCTATCGCGATTCGATTGCCGCGGCGATTGAAAACGCTGCAACGGATGTCGGTCTCAAGGTTCCTGAGGACATTGAAGTCCTCTCGCTCGTCGGCACCAAGTATGCCAACATCGTTCGTCCTTCGCTCACCTCGATGCAAATCGATATGTCGGAAGTCGGCAAACGTGCGATGTACATGTTAATTGATCTCATCAACCGTGACTTAGTCGAGAAGAGCTATAAATTCGACGCTCATCTTGTTGCTCGCAATTCGACCAGCGAGAAATAAGCCATTGCGAAAAATGAGGAGGGACTTCCGTTCCCTCCTTTTTGTTTCTATGATTAAGGAATGGAACCCTATTTCGAAATGGCTTACCCCGAGTCTTTTTATCGAAGCCATACGCCGAATGATCCGTTTTGGAGCGTGGCGGAAAGTCCTTTCTTCCCTTCTTCCCCGCTGCGAGGGAAGCGGATTCTTTTCTTAGGCTCTTCCGTCACTTTGGGTTTAAGGAGCGAAAATGAAGCGGTGGCGGATTACCTTCAAAAGCAAGATGGCCTTATTGCCATCAAAGAAGCCGTCTCCGGAACGACGCTTCGTCAAGAACATTGGGAAGATTTGTCCTATGTTTCGCGTTTACTCCGCTACGAAACCACTCCAAAACAAAACTCGCTTGATGCCGTAATCATCCAGCTTTCGACCAACGATGCTTGGGATCCGAAACGATTGTGGATTCCGCTCGAAAGGGCATCGAGTGAGACCACTTTTGGTGCCATCGAAGTCCTGATCCAGGAAGTTCGACGCCATTTTTCTTGCCCTCTTTATTTTTATACGGGGGCTCATTACGACCTCTTTAACGGCGTCGTTTATCGTCAGATGGTCGATGGAGTTCACGTCATCGCTCAAAAATATGGAGTTGGGGTGATTAATCTTTATTCCGATCCGGATTTTAACGCCCGAGGAAAAGAACGCTACGCTTATTGGATGAGCGATCCCATCCATCCTTTTCGCTCAGGCTATCGAGCGTGGTGGACGCCTTATTTCCGGGCGTTTCTTCTTCAAAATCTCTGCAAATCAAGCGTCTTTTCGCTTTAAGGTCACGTAAGCGCCCGCGGATAAACAGGCGATGGTGGCAAGGATTCCGAGCGCGATAACGCTGGTATTCGACGAGGATGAGGTTATGAGGCTAGCGCTTGACGCCTTGGTATAGACATTAAGGTTATAGCGTTTGGCATACTCTTTGAGTTTATCGAAAGCACTCATCGTGACGCTATTGCCGTTATAGCTTTGAGACGCGGTGATATTTTCGTAAACGTTTTTGGATGCGCTATCAATGTTGTAATCGTTGATGCAACTTTGGATGTAAGCCGCGGTGCAAGTAGCACAATTTGCCCCTAACAAAGAAATAGCTTTGTCCAAAGATTTAGACGTTTGATTTTGATAAATTGTTCCAGCGGAATCAAAAGGAACAAAGTTATCGGTTAATGAGGAAGTGGCTTTCGGCGAATCTGGAATAGAAAAACTGGTGGAAGAAGTGACCTCAACGCTATGTGTGTCAAGCTGGTTGCTATCTTCGGTCACGTTGGTAAAAGACTTATTTAAAGTGGTCTTGTAATAATAGTTATCATGATAAGTAGAAGCGGAGTAATTATTGATATAGCCAGCATTTTGACCATAACGCATGTGGGTTAGTTGAAAATAATAGGTTTTGCCCCAACTCGTATAGGTAATTTGGGAATTCCCGACGGCGTCTAATTGGGAATTTTTGATTGAAGTGAAAGCAATCGTCCCTTCATTTCGACCACAAAGAACACCCATTCCCGCATCTTGGACGTAAGTATAAAAGGCCAGCGAGGATTTATAACCATAGCCTTCCGTACGGAGTTTGATGGAATCGGCACTAATATTGCGGACAGTTCCAAAATTTCTTCCGATTATGGCACCATTAAACCAGTAATAGCAATAAGTGCCAACGGCCGCTTCGGTTTGAGAGCCAGTGAAATTCAAATTCTTAACAACTCCATAAGAGCCAACTTGACCGACGAAACCGACCACGGAGGCTTTGTGGGAATCCTTCGAAACGTCGCCACTAGGGTTGTAATCGACATGCTGAGAAGTGGTGCCGGCCAATTTGAAATTTTTAATGGTGTGACCGTTCCCGTCTAAAACGCCGTTAAAACTAGAGGTGTTACTTTGGCTGGAGTCGGAAGCGGCTTTGGAAACGCAAATTGGTGACCAATCATGGCTGGCGAGATCGATGTCATTTACGAGAATGTAGTTATTTGAAAGGCTTCCGGTACTGCGCAAATAAGCTAGTTGGCTTGCGGTGCGCACAACATAAAAAGTTTGTCCGCCCATTATGACGGATTGAGTTGGCTCAGCCAATGTGGTTCCAGCCCAGGTCGAAACGTTTGACGATTCACTGGCGTGGGCAACAACCGGAGCGTTAAGTTGAGTTAAGCCCAAATTCAATAAGGCTGCGCCGCCGCTAATGAGCATAACGATTTTGAATTTTTTCATCTTTTTCCTCGCTCTCTTTCCTTCCTTTGTTCTTCAGGAAGTTAGGCTATTATAAAAAGCACGGGTGAATTCGCTCCCGAAAATAGCGCCAACATTTTGGAGAATATGGCTTTTCAAACTCTCTGAATTGTAGAGTATACGTGGTTATCGAAGGAAAAAGTTAACGAATAATCTCTTTGACCTTTTTGTGGTAACCGCTTTCAAGCGTTTTAAAAATAATTTTCTTTGGGTTTTTCTTCGATAATATTTTGGCTTTTCGACGTTCTTTTTGAAGCGATTTAGCACTCAATACTTGACAGTGCCAAAAATTAGATTAATATACAAGGCGTAACCCAATCAGGGAGGAAAAATTCAATTATGGTTAAGCCGTTACAAGATTACCTTCTCATCGAGAAAGTTCCCGCCGAGAAGAAGATTGGTTCGATCGTCTTAGCAAGCGATCCGAAGAAGACTGGCAATGTCGCGACCGTTATCGCGATGGGTCCTGGAAAGTTTGTCACCGAAGGCGCTTCGGCTGGCACGCTAGTCAAGATCAAGGATATCAAAGTCGGAGACAAGGTCATTTACCGCGAATACAGCGGAACCGATTATGAAGAAGGAGATCATAAATATCTCTTGATCAAATCCGAAGACGTCCTGGCGATTGTTGAAGACAAATAACTAAGGATATATAAGGAGTAACACTTATGGCAAAAGATATTAAGTTTGGCAAAACTGCCCGTGATCAGATGCTTCAGGGCGTCGATACGCTCGCCAATACCGTCAAGGTGACTTTGGGACCCAAGGGCCGCAACGTCGCGCTTGATAAAGGCTATGGCAGTCCGGAGATCTGCGAGGATGGCGTGACCATCGCCCGTGAGATCGAACTCAAGAATAGTTTCCAGAATATGGGCGCTAAGCTTGTTTATGAAGTCGCCAATCAGACCAATGAAAAAGCCGGCGATGGCACGACCACTGCGACCGTCCTCGCTCAAGCGATGATTCATCGCGGCATCAATGCCGTTGAAAAAGGCGCCAATCCGGTTTTCGTCCGCGTCGGTGTTGAAAAGGCGGGCAAAGCCGTCGCCGAGCAACTCTTGAAGAAGAGCAAACCGGTTGTCACCAATGAGGATATCGAAGCGATTGCAACGATCTCTTCGCACGATGAAGCGATTGGCAAGCTCATTGCCCAAGCCATGGATAAAGTCGGCAAATCCGGCGTTATCACCGTTGATGAATCGAAGACTTCGGAAGACGAACTCGTTGTCTCCCAAGGCCTTGAATACGACAAGGGTTATCTCTCGCCCTATATGGTCACTGACCGTGAGAAGATGGTCGCGGAACTCGAAGATGCCTACGTCCTTGTTACCGATATGAAGGTCAGCAACATCAACGATATTGTTCCGTTACTCCAAAGCGTGGTCGATTCGCATAAGCCGTTACTCATCATCGCCGATGATATGGATAGCGATGTCGTCTCGACGTTGATCGTTAATAAGCTCCGTGGCACCTTCAATGTGGTCGCCACCAAAGCCCCGGAATTCGGTGATGCCCAGAAGGCAGCCCTTCAGGATATTGCGATTCTCACCGGTGCGAAGTTCTATAGCAAAGATCTCGGCATGGCGTTAAAAGATGTCACGATCGAAGATTTGGGCCAAGCGAAGAAGATTACGGTTAAGAAAGACACCACGACCATCGTTGGTGGTGAAGGCTCGAAGAAAGACCTTGCCGATCGCATCGCCGAACTCGAAGCTCAATACAAGACCGCGACTTCGGAATACGATAAGAAAGGCATCTCCAAACGGATTGCCAAACTCTCCAATGGCGTTGCCGTTCTCAAAGTCGGCGCTCAGACCGAGAGCGAGATGAAAGATAAGAAGCTTCGGATCGAGGATGCCCTCAACGCGACGAAAGCCGCAGTGAGTGAAGGCATTGTCGTTGGCGGCGGTGCCGCTCTTGCCGAGGTCTATAGCGAACTCAAGGATTCTATGAAAGACAAGAATCCGGATATCCAGAAGGGCATTGATGCCGTGATGGATTCGCTCTTTGATCCGCTCAAGCAAATCGCCGATAACTCCGGCTATGATGCCGAAGAAATCGTCGAGAAGCAGAAGAGTCAGAAAGATGGCTTCGGCTTCAATGCTGAGACGGGCGAATGGGTCGATATGATTAAAGAAGGCATTGTGGATCCGACGAAAGTCACCCGCAGCGCTATCTTGAATGCTTCGAGTATCTCTGCCCTCTTCGTGACCACGGAAGCCGCGGTGACGGAGATCAAAGAAGAGAAGCCAGCCGCTCCAGCTGCCCCGGGTATGGGTGGTGGCATGGACGACATGTATTGATCCGCCTTCGAATCGCAAAAAAAGGATGGGCGTCTAACCCGTCCTTTTTCTTTGCAAATCCCAACTCTTTTGCTTTTTCCGGAGTCTTTTTTGCTTCTTTTGCTCTTCCTTTTCAAGCAATTAAGGTAGAATACCTTACGGACAGAGGTTATCTTATGGAAAACGTGATTGACGATCTGAACTACCGCGGACTCATCGAACAATATTCGAATGAAGACAATGTCCGCAAACTTTTAAACGAAAAACAGACCATTTATTGTGGCTTCGATCCCAGCGCCTCTTCGATGCATTTAGGCAATTTCGTGATGATTTCGACCTTGATGCGTTTACAGCGCGCTGGCCATCGGATTATCGCCGTGGTCGGTGGCGGTACGGGCATGATTGGTGATCCTTCGGGCAAGAGCAAAGAGCGCAACCTTCAAAATGAAGATACTCTCCGCGCCAATACCGAAAGCATCAAAAAACAGTTGGAGCGTTTCCTTGATCTTTCCGATCCGGAAAAAGGCATCATCGTCAATAACTATGACTGGCTTGGTCCGATGACCACCCTCGATTTCTTACGGGACTATGGCAAGTTTTTCTCGATTAACTACATGCTCTCCAAAGAAATCGTTTCTTCCCGACTCGAGGCTGGCATTTCCTTCACGGAATTCTCTTATCAGATTCTTCAATCGATTGATTTCTTGACCTTATACCGGAAATACGGCTGCAAGATCCAAATCGGTGGCAACGATCAATGGGGCAATTTGACTTCGGGTCTGGAACTCATCCGCAAACTCGAAGGCGATACCGCACCTTGCGAAGTCATGACCGCTCACCTTCTTTTACGAAGCGATGGCAAGAAGTTTGGCAAATCGGAGCAAGGCGCTCTCTTCCTGAATCCGGAATTAACTTCGCCTTACCAGCTCTATCAATACTTCATTAACAGCACCGATGAAGATGCCGTGAAGTATCTTAAAGTCTTGACGTTCTTACCGCGTGAAGAAATCGAAGACATTGCCCGGGAGCATATCGCTCACCCTGGCGAGAGAATCGCCCAGAAGAAACTCGCTTATGAAGTGACGAGCGAAATTCATGGCAAAGAAGCGGCAGAAGAAGCCATCAAGATGTCGGGTGCCTTGTTTAATGGAGACGTCGCCGATCTTTCCGAAAAAGAAATCGTCGAACTTTTGGGCTCGCTCCAATTCCCGCTCGAAGGCGAAAAGAACCTCGTTGATCTTCTCGTTGCCGTTGGTGCCGCTCCCAGCAAAACGCAAGCCCGAACCTTCATCGAACAAAACAGCGTCTCGATCAATGGCGAGAAAGCTACGGATCCCAATAAAGTCTATGGCAAAGCCGATGCGAAGTTCGGGAAGTATCTGATTATCCGGCGCGGCAAGAAGAATTACTATCTCGGCGTCTTCTAATACGAAAATAAAAGGGTTTTGCAGGCGATATTAATGCAAAACCCTTTTTCTTTTATTTTAATTTGGTGAAGAGGACGATCATGATTTGAATGGGCACGGCGGCTAAGAAAATGAACCAAAGATTTTGGCTGGGCGAAACAATATAGAAATAATGCAAAAAGAAAGCCATAAAGAGGGTCCAGACAAATAGCGAAGAACTCACATAGAAACTCCGGCAACGCTTCCAAAAGAAACGCGTGAGAATCGCGGTGACAAGAAAAGTCACAGGAATAGCCCAAATAAAGCTAATCCACATCAAGTTCACATCTTTTTTCTGGATAACGGCGTTAAGATAAATAGCGGCGACCGTAAACCAGACGAAACAATCCGCCATGGCGGTAATGATGATCTGATTATTCTTGTTTTTATTGTCCGCTGTCTGGGCGACTTTTTCTTCGCCTGTTCCTTCGGTGATTAAGGCATCGACCGTAACGCCATAGAAGTCAGCAAACTCTTTCAAGATATCGACTGTCGGAATGGCCTTTCCCAGTTCCCACTTCGAAATACTTTTGTCGCTGTAGCCAATGGCTTCCGCCAATTCCTGCTGCGTTAAATGCTTGTTTTTGCGGAGAGTCACCAGGTTATTGGCGACAATCTCATTGAGATCAGCCATGGCACCTATTTTAGGCAAATTTTCGTTTATTACAAGAGGAATAACCGAAATTCAATTTGGAGAGAAGATGGAAAATCATTAGCAAAAACCTAACAAGATTACTATTCTCCGATTTGTAGAGTAGACTCTCTTTTCAATTTTGTAACGAGAGGAGTTTCTTTGACAAAACCTCTCTATCATTTACGCTGGCTCAGGAAAGCCAAAACATGTCGGAAAGTATTGCTCAAGACAAATTAGGAACCGCGCGCGAAACGTCGGGAACGAAAAAAACCTCTAAGAAAGGGAAGATCATTTCTCTTTCGATTATCGCCGTTACTGCCATCGGCCTTGGCCTTGGCACCGGTTTCTTTTTACATAACCAATTAGCGGGAGGCGTTCAAACCGATTACACCAAAGTGAACACCGATACTCTTGTCGACGATAATACCGCTTTACTTAAAACGTACGAGGCGACGAAAAAATCGGGGGGCGATTATCTTACGGCCTTCCAAAGCAAGCCTTATCAAGTCGCCAACATTGCCTTTCAACTCTATGGGGCCCATGAACATAGCTTCGCTCAAGGCAAAGGCGTTGGCAAAGCGGTCGCCCTTGGCTTTGAAGTCAATCAGCAGATCCGCTCGACCGTGATTCGCGATAAAGACCAGTACTTCGAAGAGTCACTCTCCTTAAGTGGAATGGTGAACTTGGCCGATCGGATGTACCAGGAAGGCAATCAAGTCGTCCGCCATGAAGGCAAAGTGGATTCCAAGAACGTTGAAGTGCCAGCCAATTTGGATAAATCGACAACCTATACATTAACGGATTATGCCAAAGCGATGGGTCGCGACCTCGATAATCCTTGCATCTATATCGTCTCATCAAAGACGACGTACCTCGATAGCACCGCCAAAAGCGGTCAGGCCACTTCCTTCAGTAAAAGCGATGATGGCTATCTTCTCGAACTTGAACTTGACCCCGTCTACTCGATTGTGAATTACGTGAAGCAAATGCAGACGATCTCCTCGCTTTATTCTCAGCCCAGCTTCCAATACGTTCATCTGACGCTCTCGCTTGATTCGGATTTAAATCTTCGTTCCTTGAAGACGCATGAATACTATTGGGCCGCGACTTCGGCCACGGTCGGAAGTTACGTCGAAGGAACCTTGACGACCACATATCAGACCGATGGTTCGTATACGATTCCGGAGTTGATGACTCCGGTCACTTATGCCTAAAAGACGTCCGTATATACCCAAAACATTAAGGAGGAAAAAATTATGGACAACAAAAACAATCAGCAGAAGCTGAACAAGAAAGCCAAGCGGAAGCAATTCTGGAATTACGGATTGCTCTTCTTCGGACTTTTCGGTGTCACAGCCACGACATCGTATTTCCTGATCCCGAGCAAAAAAGCAACGGTTGGGGGAGGCGATAGCGTCCCGGACATTCCGTCCTCAAGTAGCGACAACATGACGGCAGAACAACATTTCACCTCGAGTTTGATGGCGATTAAAGGCTTGGACGCGAAGGTGAATAGTTTCACCGCCAACATCCCGAACCCGAAAGACGCTGCCAATCCGGAAGTCTTCTCGCTCAAGGACACTTCAGTTGCCTTGGTGATGAATGGCTGGCCTGACATTTCTTTTGACGTCGACACCACGGTCGTTTTCAATGGGGTAAGCAAAGACGTTAATATTTCTCTTGCGGACAGCAATCTTTATCTCTCGGCCTTGGGCATCAAATACAAGACGACCAGCGAGAATATGGATAAGCTTTTTGATAAGATTTATACGTTAGCGGCTTCGGCTGGCATTGATTCGCTGGATTTATCCGGAGCGGTCGATACCTCGAAGGCTACCTCGCTTTTAAGCAATCTAACCTCGAGCGGAAACACCACCGACGGCTTCGTTTATACCTTGCCGCTTGATGACGCCAAAACGCAAAACATCATTCTCAAGAGCGATGGAAATTATAACCTGACTGGCGTTTCGGCCAGCGCTTTAACCCTCAACGGCATCACAATGTCCTTTGATGTGAGCGTCGATTTGAATGCCACGGTCGATATGACAAGCTTTATCCCGACCGATTCGGCTTCCTATTTGGACATCTACAATTCCTGGGATATGATCCAGCAAGTCGCGGATCTAATCATGAAGCCAACTTTTGGTCTCAATATGGATATTGCGATGACGAAGACGGTCACAGAAAACTCCGTCGCTAAGACCTATCAAGTCGCGAGCATCACCGGCAATGCTAACATGGATGTCAAGGCGATGAACTTCCAGGGCGGATTAACCGTTAAAGCCCCGAATGAAAAGACTTTACTCAGCGATTACGCTGCATTAAGTGCCGATAAGATTACGACTCAATCCGTGGCTGCCAATTACGTGCAAACCGGCACGAGCGATGCCAAAGATGGCGTTGTTTATGCGGCCTATAACGATGCTTTCAAGGTCAAGATGACGACTTCAGTCATGGATGCGTTGATTGCCAAGATCAAAGCGGATTTCCCTGCCAAAGACACGGCGAATAGCAATACGTTATTCTCCTTTGTCACCGAATCGACCGTCATGAAAGCCTTGGCCAAAGGCCAGTATGAAGCGGTGGTGAATATGCTTGATAGCATCACCACGACCGATAACCAAATCGTTGCGACTGTCTTATTGAAGGATTTGGGCTTAGGCTCGTCCTCGAAAGTCGTGGTGACCTTGGATGGCAATAGCAAAGCGGCGAGCTTAGCCAAGATTGAGATTTCCGGTGTCGAGATGAGCAATTACGCGATGAGCGCGACATTTGCTTTGGCGTCCTATACGACGCCGAGCTTAGTTGAAACGGATTATCAGACCCTAGATAAACTTCCGAATATCTACGATCAGGTTTACGCCATTTCTCAGGATACGAAAGCTGGCGCCACCCTCTCCGGATCGGTCATGGGTTACGACAGCACGAGCAAAGCGGCGACGACGAGCGGTGTTAGTTTCAAAGGTTCGACCGAATTTGATGCTAACCAAGATTTAACGAAAGATGCCAAAGGCAAGAGTGGCACTGGTAGCTTAGAACTCACGCAGTTAAAAGAGGGCAAAGATTACCAGACTCATTATGTTGGCATCGATGTTCGCGGCACCGATAAAATGCTCTTCCGCTATACCTCGAGTGCTTCGGCTAAAAAAGACTACCTCAATGGTAAGTTCACTATCGATACGCTCAATGACATTATCGCTTTGGTGAAAAAGCTGATGGCTTCGACGGACAAGCGCTACACCAAGTTCTTCGATGCGCTCACCGAAACGACGGCGACGACGGTTGTGGGCCAGATCATGGCGAAAGACTACGAGACTTTGCTCCGTAACAAAATTCTGACCAAGCTTGATGTCTATGGTGATTCGATCGACCTTGTCATCGACAAAAAACTCCTTGGCTCGACCACCGATATTGCTGTGAGTATCGGCTTAGATACGGCTTCGAGAGTCTCCTCGGTGGCGATTACAGACTTTGCGATTTCGGGTCAGATGATCAACGCCAAGATCGAACTTGCCGCCTACGACGAAGGCAAGCTTTCGACCTTACCCGATAACGTCACTTATTTGGATTTCTCCCAGATTGAAGTCTTGATGCAATTCGGCATTACGACCAGCGAACTCAATTACTTCCACATCACGGCGACCGCTGGTGTCAACATCGGCTCGCTCATCGCGGTTAACCCGACCTTGGACTTCTATATCTCGGTGGATGGCGAAACCGTCAAAGTGGTGGGCTATATCCACAAGATTCCGCTCATCATGGGCGTCAATGGCAGCCATTATAAGAATCTCTTTGGCTGGGGTGGAACCCGCGAAGTCACCTTCTATTATCAGACCGGATATTGCTATCTCTCCGGCTCCGATGATTATGCCGGCACTTTGCTTGATGAAACCGACCACGTTAAAGTGAAGGATACCTATTTCGCCAAGAACATCCTCCATTATCTCTGCAACAACATCCTTGAGCTCTCCTCGAGCATCCAGTCGCAGATTGATACCTCGTCGAGTTCAACCTCGAGTGATCCGATCAAGTTTGAAGATGTCTTAAAAGCCTTCACTTATACCAACACTTCCGGCACGAGCCCAATCTGGGATCTGACCTTGGATGCGGGCGTCTTAGCCAACGATTCGAAGCTGAAAGACCTCGTCTTGAAGATTACCGGAACCGATTCCGATAGCACCGATGGGGCTCTGGATGGCTATCTCACCAAGATGAACGTCACCTTCAACATGACGGCCATCGTGAACATCACTATCACCCTTGATGCCCAGCTCGTCGATATCGGCACCGACTACACGAGTTTCTTCAATACGACTTGGCAAAACTATATTAATAGTCACGCTTCCGATAGCGTTGAAGGCGCTTAAAGGAATTCTGTCGACGCAAAAAGTCTTGGTTGCTCCCCAAGACTTTTTTGTTGCCGATCATTTTAACGACGAATCAACTCGATGAAGTAATGCGTTTCATCGTCTTCCAAACGACCTTTTTTAAACTGTTTCCAGAAATAGAAGGCTTCCTTCTTCGCGCTGCGTAGAGGCCGCGAGAGTTCTTTTTTCGTCCCTTCTTGATGGTGGGCGTTAATCGCTTCCTTTGAAGCATCATGAAGAATATAAAGCCGACCGCCTTTTTTGAGAAGAGCGGCCGCCTTCGAAGCAAAAAGATCTTGATCTTGGAAATGGGGATAGGCATCGAAAACGATAATGACATCAAAACGTTCGGAAGAGGTGTAGTCATAAAAATCCCGGCAAAAATAGCTTAGATTGGTCTTTTGGTGGTTTTGTTTCGCTAAAGAAATCATCGTGGGGGAAATGTCGATTGCTTCAACTTTAGCCCCATAGGAGAGGAGAGTTTCATCTAAGATACCATTTCCGCAGGCGACATCGAGAACCCGCTCGCCTTTTTGGAGCTCGCACAGCGTTAAAAGGTGATCAACTTTCTTCCTATCGAAATGGCGATTTTCTTCCCAATGAGGAGCCAAATGGTCAAAAAAGTCCGCTTGGCTTTTTCGCGTGGCTTCTTCGATTTGACGGGGGTTAAGGTAACGCTCGTTTTCGCTAAAAAGGTGGCTTTTGATGAGAGCAATCATGATGGCTGGAACGGCGAAGATTTGAATGAGGATGCCAGGCCACGGGGTCACGAAATAAGCAGTCGCCCAAAGAAGCAGACTGTAGCCTTTGCTTTGACTCGCGTAAATTACCCAAGTGGTTAACCCGCCAGCGATTCGCCCTAACAACATTGCTAGGATTAAGCTTAGATAAATATCGAGATAAAGGTTTTTGGTCTTGATGAGCCGGAAAAGGAGCCCGCTCATAGCACCGTAGATAAAGAGTTCCATCATCATCCCAGGCAAGAGTCCAACTCCCGGCATGCCGGTGAACAAAAATGAGAATAAGGGCGTCAATAAGCCCAAGAGGGCACCATAAAAAGGCCCCAAAATAAACCCAGCTAAAAGAACCGGAAGATGCATCGGTGCAAAGATCGCTCCGGCCGCACCCCAAAGATGAAAAGCCATTGGCAAAAGGATTCCTAAGGCCAATAAAATCGCGGCTTCCGACATTTTCTTGATTTCACTTTTCATAAAATAATCATTCCTTTTCGTCCAAGAAACACCATAATGGAGAGGAGAAAAAGAAACAACCCCACCCGGGGGATATTCTCGACCAATTGTTATGAAAACCTTATCTGTTCATCAAAACATCGCTCTGCCCGCTTCGAGCAACCATCCCATTCACTCTCCTCGCCTCCAAAAAGCGGTGGTGAATCGAGAAGCCAAAGCCCTTGGTCATTTTCAAAGCGTTATAAGAATGAGTCAAGAGAACAAAGATTCCGGGCAAATACTGGTTCAATTAAAAGCAGTGGAGAATGAATTGGCCGCCATCCGAAAAGAAATCATCAAAGATCAAAGCGCCTATTATCTCTTGGAAGCCAAGAAGAAAGGCGATTCAGCGAGCATCGATGCCTTGAACGAATTGGTGAAATCGCTCCTGAAATAGATTTATACAATGTCAAAATAATTATAAATAGAATTGATAGCATGGAAATAAATAAGAACAAAAAATTGAAACAGTCTTGGGGTATCTTGGGGTCCCTTTCTCTCCTTTTTGTTTTCTCAGGTTGCGGAGAAACGCTTTCGCCCTATACCCTCAAACTCGAAAGCGGGGCGACGAACGTTTATGAATTCGCCGAAGGCTTTCGCGACGGCTCGCTTGGGATTTACGCCGGAGAGAAACGGCTGAGTCTGGTTACTTCGTCGATGATTGAGAACTTCCATACCAATGTTCTAACCCTTGATCAAGATTTGCCTTTAAAAGTTCGTTATCAAGGAAAACTTTTAACAACGACCTATCAGGTTTCGTCTCTTTATACATCGGATAAAGATCACTATAGCGTGAAGATTTCCTACGAATCTTTGGAGGTTGTCTCGCTTGGAAATCCCAGCAAAACCGCGACGGAATTCCAAATTCCTTCTTATAGTGAGACCCTGCCGAGTCCCTTAAAAGACTGGCCGATTACCGCTTGGAGCGCCTCGTTTGGCGGAATGGACAGTTTGAGGAAAGTCACACTTTCGCCCGTTCTTAAAAGCTTTTCTCCGACTCCTTTAGCTTCCGATATCGCCCTTTATCCTTATTCCACCGTGGACGATAAAGCGACTTCGCTCATTAACTACGAAGGAAACTTCCTTTATCTCGATTCGGCTTTGGCTGGGATCCGTTCCACCGCGAGCGGAGTTTTGAGTTTGCCCAATCAGGTTGATCATTTTTGGGATAACGCTTTCGCTGCCCCTTTGCCTGGGGTGCTCTTTGTCGAACTCAATTCCAAATATCAGGCGATGGATTTCACCCGGCTTGCTCAAAATCTTCCGATGAATCAAGGTTTCATTCTCGATGGGACGGCTAACGGCTATTTCGTCAATGATGGCTTCCTTTATTATAACGATGGAACCGATGTCCTCTTACGAGGCATTCCCGAGGGTCGTTTACAGGATACGACAAGCTTGACCCTTCCCGAGGGATTGACGCGTTTCCATTTGACGACGCTCGATGGTTTTACAGCGCCTGGAAGTGCCCAAGTGATTTTCCCGAGTACCCTTAAGTCCTTTACCGCTCCGCTAGAGATTAACAACACGACTTTGAAAAGCCTTGAATTTACGTCGGCGAGCATGGTGAAGTGCAATGCCTTATCACTAAAGAATCTTCCGTCTTCGTTAACAAGCATCAAAGTTCCGTCCGCTCTTTTAGCCACCTATCAATCGGACAGCGTTTGGGGCAACGTCAAAAACTTACTGACGGATTAACTTTTTGAATCGAATCCTCTTTTCGATCGGGTTTTTGGTCATAAAAAAACGCCCGGTTTCCCAGGCGTTCCTTGAACTTCGAATTACAACAGACGGTTGTAGTATTCGATGATCTGAGCTTCGTTGATATCCTTCGGAAGTTCGTTGCGCTCCGGCAAACGATTGAACGTTCCGCTGAACTTAGCGGCATCAACCGTAACGTAGGCCGGGGTAAGCGGCTTGCCATCGAGGGATTCCTTGACGACCTTAAGCGGGCTCTTCTCTTTGAGGGCGATGACATCGCCAACTTTGCAGAGATAGCTCGGAATGTCGACCTTGCTGCCATTGACGGTGATGTGACCGTGATTGACAAGCTGACGAGCAGCCGCACGAGTGCGGGCAAAGCCCATCCGGTAGACGAGGTTATCAAGCCGGCTCTCCAAAATGCGGAAGAAGGCGAGACCAGTGACGGTCTTATCTTTCTTGGCGATCATGAAGAGACGACGGAACTGACGCTCATTGACACCATAGAGTTCCCGGAGCTTTTGCTTCTCGAGGAGCTGGGCGCCGTATTCGGAAGCCTTCCGCTTACGATCTTGACCATGTTGGCCGGGACCATAGGCTCTCTTTTTGAGTTCGTCGCCAGTCTCCAAAACGGAGAAAGTCAAATGGCGCGATTGCTTCCATTTCGAGTCAGTATACCTTGACATATCTATATTCTCCTTTCCTTGCGTGGACAAAGTTAGGGGCAATTCCCACTTCCCGGGTGTCTTCCGAATTTCGGCTCCGTAGCTTGGGAGCTTACTTTGTTTTAAGGGAGGACGTCAGACGGAAGCGTAAGGGCCTGCTGCCTTATTTACGCGGTTAATACTATACGGATTTAGCAAGGCGGAGTCAAGGGAAAACGTTCGAAAAACTTGCCGCTTTGATCGAAGAAGAAATTGAAACTTAAAATCGCCTGCAAAACCCCCTTATTTTCCGCTTCACCCATGGATAGATGATGGAATATTTGGGGGTTTCAAGAGATGAGTAAAGGAGCCCAGCGGATCGCTGAGACTGTTCTTTTCGTCTTAGTCTTTGAACTCAAGACTTTGCTGCCTAAGGAAGAATGAGTGAAAAAAGTCTTCCTTTTTTAAAAGAAAAGGCCAATTTTTGAGCCCATTTTGGGCAAAAGAGTCATCAAAAAAAGATTTCTTGTTTCTTCTCACACGCGGGTAGGCGCGAGTGCTATATTATTAAGGCACGGAAATTTATTATGATTTATCTCACTCTTGATCCCCCTTACATCATTCTCATCTCGGTTGGCAGCGCGGTCCTTCTGGTCGCTCTTTTCATCCTTTATAAAACGGTTTTTGCACATGCTCGTCTCAAGCGACAAGCCCGCGATCTTTGCGGAAAGTTCGAAAGAGAGCACGCTTTGCTTTTTGGACAAGATAGCCAATACATCAAACGTTTGGAGACCATCTCCTCGATGAACTTGGTCTATGTTCAACAATTTTTGGATTGGAACAAACGCTTCAAGGATGTCCGTGACGTTTCGGATGCTTCGGCCCAAGCCGCGGTTAATTCTTTGAAAGATTTGGTCGGCGAAAGAAAATTCAAAGAACTTAAGGAAATTCTTCCGACCGCTCGCAAGACGATTGATGAATATGAAACCCAGGTTGACGCCCTTAGCGAAAACTTGAAAAACAAATTCCGGGATGAAGAAGATTGCCGAACCTTAGCTTTGGAGAAAAAAGAGAAATACCGCAAAGTCAAACAGGACTACTACGCCCATCAAAGCGATTTGACTCTTGTCGTTAACACCTTCGATTTGCTCTTTCATAAGCTTGATGGCAATTTCGAAGAAACGGATCAGGATATTGAAAATGCCCGTTATCTTGATGCAAAAGGCGTCTTGACGGACAAGATTGGCCCCGTGGTGGACCAAGTGGGAAAGATCTTGCAATATTTGCCAAATATCTGCCTTCTCATTTCGAGCGTCATTCCCGACAAATTGACTTCTTTATCAAGCCATTATGACGAGATGGTTCAAGCGGGCTATCCGCTCCATCATATTTTGCTTCGAAACGATATGGATGCGATGAGCCAGGAATTGAAGCATCTTTCCGAACGGGTTCAGAATCTCGATTTTGCTGGGGTTCAAAAAGAACTCGATGATATGCAAAAGAGAATCGATGCTTATTTAGCCGCCTTTGACAAAGAAAAAGAAGCCCGTGTCATCTTTGAGAAAGAGAAAGACGGAATCTATAGCGAAGAAACGACACTCGAGAACAACTTCATTAATCTCTGCCATGCGCTTCCAAAAATCCGGACGATTTATCTTCTAGGGGCGGACGAGCAGGGCGAAGTTGATACGATTCAAAATACCATCAACAAAGCCGGCGCTTCGAAACGCTCTTTGGATACCTATGTTCATAGCGCCACCAAACAGCCTTATTCGATTTTGGTCGATAAGATGCATACCTTACGCGATCAAGCGGCGGATGCTTCAAAATCCATTGGCCAATTCCAAGCGTATCTCCAGAGTTTGAAGAATGATAGCGAAGCCGCCAATGCTGCCTTAAAAGTTTATTCCGCTCGGCTGCGGCAAACGGAAAAAGCCGTTCGAGAAATTAATCTCGATGCCGTTACCAATATCTATGTCCCGCGGATTCAAGAACTCTACGGAACGATCGATACGCTCAATGGTGATCTTTCTGCCCTCCCGATCGATGTGAAGAAAGTGGATGCTGATCTTGGAATTCTCAAGAATAAAGGCGACGTCTTGATCGATGAAGTCAGCAAAGCCGTCAAAGAGATGAATAACGCTGAAGCAGCCATGGTTTATGCCAATCGTTTCCGGGCCGCTTCGGGTGAGATTGATGCCGCTTTAGTCCAGGCCGAATCGCTCTTCTACGCTGGCAATTTCCATCAATCCTGCGAACTTGCTAATAACGCTGTAAAGAATTTGAAAGAAGAAAAGGAATGATTTATTTCGATAATGCCGCTACGACCTCGACATTAAAAGGCGCCGAGGAGATTTTTATCCGAGAGAATCGGGAGGATTTTGCTAATCCCCATAGTGCTCACGCTTTCGGGCGAACCGCCTCAAAAAAGCTTGAAGATGCTCGCGAAGAAATCTTGGAAGATCTTCATTTGGAGAAGACCCATTCTTTGATTTTTACCAGTGGAGCCACTGAGAGTAATAACCTTGCTCTCAAAGGTCTTCCGCTCCATTACCAAAAACGGGGTAAACGCATCATCACTTCCGCGGTGGAACACCCCTCGGTTCTTAACGCTCTCAAAGAGTTGATCCCTTTCGGCTTCGATATCGTGATTCTCCCGGTCACGAGCGAAGGGAAAGTCGATCCCGAGACCTTAAAAAACGCGATGACGAATGAAACGATTTTGGTCTCTATCATGGCGGTTAATAATGAAGTTGGCGCTATCAACGATATCGCGAGCTTAGCTAAGATCGTTCACGCTTTTCCTAAAGCCTATTTCCATGTTGACGCGACGCAAGCCATGACGAAACTTGCTTTTAATTATGGGGACGCTGATCTTCTTTCTTTCTCGGGTCATAAGTTCGGTGCCTTTAAAGGCTCGGGCGCTTTGATTTACAAGAAAAGCATCGCCTTCGAATCGATTAATGCGGGCGGAGAACAAGAACAAGGCTTCCGCGCCGGCACGGTGAATATGCCAGGCAATGTGGCGATGGCTTACGCTTTGCACGAAGGCCTCAAAAACCTTAAAACTCATGAACAATCCGTGCGGCTTTTGCATGATTATCTCCAGCAAAACCTCGCTCAAATGGAAGGCGTCTCAATGAATTCTCCTCAGGATGCCCTTCCTTATGTTCTTAATTTTTCTTTGACGAAAAAAAAGGCCTCGGTTGTCGTGGAGGCTCTCTCAGAAAATGAGATTTATGTCTCGACGGTTTCGGCGTGTTCTTCCGAAGAACCCGTCTCTTATGTTCTTGAAGCGATGGGCAAAAGCGAAGGCGATGCCCGCAATTCGATTCGCCTTTCCTTTTCCGCTGATAACACCCTCGACGAAGGAAAACGTTTTGTCGAGGTGTTTTCAACCATAATGATGGGAGTACAAGACCGATGAATCCAGACATGTTGATGATCCACTATGGCGAGTTGTCCACCAAAGGCGATAACCGCAAGCTTTTTGTTAATCAATTAGCCCGCAATATTCGCCATGCCCTCAAGAGCTTTCCAACGCTTAAAGTCGAAGCCTCGCGTGACCACGCTTATGTTGAACTCCATGAAGAGGATGCCAGTAGCGTCATCGCCCGTCTTCAAGACGTTTCGGGGATTCATTCGATTTCGATTGTTTTTAAGTCTGACAAGAATCTCGATCATATCAAAAATTTTGCGGTGGAGTTATTGAGCAAAGAAACAGGGAAAACCTTCAAAGTTAACGTCAAACGCGCCGATAAAAGCTTTCCGATGTCCTCTTATGAACTTGCCTGTGCTTTAGGCGATTATTGTCTCGATCATACCGCCTTTACGGTCGATGTCCATCATCCGGACGTCAACTTGGATGTTGATGTAAGAGAAGAAGCCGCTTATCTTTCTTGCCATGATTTTTTAGGAGCCGGCGGCTATCCCTTAGGCATGAATGGCAAATGTTTGACTTTGCTCTCAGGTGGCATCGATTCACCTGTCGCTGCCTATCTTTTGCTTCGTCGAGGAATTCGAATCGAATGCATCCATTTCGCGGCGCCCCCTTATACTTCTGACGCAGTTATTGATAAGTTAAAAGATATCCTTAAAATCCTGAATACGTATCAGGAAGACATCAAACTTAATGTCGTGCCTTTTACCGAGCTTCAATTGGCCATTTATAAGAATGTTGATGAACCTTATTGCATTACCATCATGCGTCGCATGATGTTCCGGATTGCTGAAGGCTTGGCCAAGAAAGAACACTGTTTGGCCATCGCGACAGGGGAATCGGTTGGCCAAGTTGCTTCCCAGACTTTGCCTTCAATGATCGCCATTAATGACGTGACGAATTTCCCGGTTCTTCGCCCGATGTGCACCATGGATAAGCTGGACTCGATTGCCTTAGCGGAAAAGATTGGAACCTATCCGATATCGATCCGACCGTATGAAGACTGCTGCACCATCTTCAAACCAAAAGCGCCAAAGACGAAACCGCAGATCCATGATTGCGAATTCTTTGAGAGCAAGTTCGACTGGAAACCGCTCGTGGAGAAGTGCATTGCTGAGGTTAAGAGTTATCTTTTGGTGGACGGCGAAGAAAAAGTCTTTCCCGAAGAAAACAAACCCATTGAGAATAAATAAGGTGGGATTTGCAGGGGTTTTTGAAAGAATCCCCTTTTTCTTTGCCTATTAAAAGTATAAAAAAACATCGCCGAAGCGATGTTTTTAAGTTCGAGAAGAATTTACTTCTTCTCCGCAGCTTTTTCGACAGCCTTCTTAGCGGTATCGCAAAGCCCTTTGAAAGCTTCGGGATCGCTGATGGCCATTTCGGAAAGCATCTTGCGGTTGATCTTCACGCCACTCTTGTTGAGTCCGTCGATTAAGCGGCTGTAGCTGAGGCCATTGACCTTAGCGGCAGCAGAGATACGACGAATCCAAAGTTTGCGGAAGTCGCTCTTCGCAGTACGACGCGAAACGTAGGCGTAGTGATAGCTGTGGAGCAATTGCTCTTTGGCGGTCTTGAAGAGGATGTGTTTGCTACCAAAGTAGCCTTCAGCAGCCTTTAAAACCTTCTTGCGACGGGTGTGGGCAACGTTCCCACCTTTAACTCTTGCCATGTTGTAATGCTCCTTTACTTAGCCTTATAGTCGATCATCTGCGTGATGCCCGGCATATTGGCCTTATCGATATAGCCAGCCTTCGCCAAATGCTTCTTCTGTTTGTGCGTCTTATTGGGGGCGAAGTGTCCCATATAGGCGTGCTTGCGCTTAATCTTTCCAGTTCCGGTGATCTTGATGCGCTTTGCCAAGGTCCGACTCGACTTCATTTTAGGCATGTTGGAATCCTCCTATTTTTTCTTCGGTGCCAGGATGGCTTGATACCATTTTTCTTCCCAATAAGGGGCTTTATCAATGGTAGAAACATCCGCAAGGAGAGCGACAAATTTGTTCATCACGTCTTCTCCGACTTCTTTGTGCGAGAGTTGGCGACCACGGAAGATCACCGCGACTTGCACTTTGTCTCCATCTTCCAAGAATTCACGGGCTTTCCGTGCTTTGGTCTCAACATCATGTTCCCCAATGACGGGGCTCAGTTGGATCTGTTTTAACTCGCTGACGTGTTGGTTCTTGCGAGCTAAACGTTCCTGCTTTTGCTGCTCAAAACGGAATTTTCCATAGTTGAGGATTTTGCAAACGGGTGGAACGGCATTCGGGGCGACACAATAGAGGTCAAGATTTTGTCTCGCGGCCATATCATTGGCAGCGCGACTCGACATGACGCCCAATTGTTCACCATTGGGTCCAATGACGCGCACTTCCGGATAGTGGATGTGTTCGTTGATCGGATCATAACGTTTCTCGGGGCGACGGCGATCATTCGGATTGAAGTAAGCGATGGGATTTGTCCTCCTTTAAGCGATAAAAATAGCGCGACAATTCGCGCCATTACCTGAAGATACTTAGTTTTATTCTAGGTAGCTTAGGCCCATTCCCATCGGGAGTCGGGCGAGTTCTGGTGCGAACTGCTTTCTACGTTTATCGACATGACTATTATCCACGCGCGAAAGGGGGTGTCAAGGATTTCAGCATTTTTTCTCAAAAAAGCTTGGTTTTTCGTCTTTTTTAAAAGCATGGGAGATGAAGAACAAGGCAAAGAAAGCTATGATTAGAACACTCAAGTTATGGAATTTAAAGAACTGAAAGAAGCTGACATCGAGACGATCCGACCGTTTTTGGCTTATGCGAAAAACCGTTTTTGCGATTATACCGTTGGCAATATTTTCATGTGGCGAAAGCAATTTGTAACCGCCTATGCCATTGTTGAAAATACATTAATCGTAAAGCAAGAATATTCTGCGCATAAATATGCTTTTCTTTTTCCGGTAGGTGAACACGTTGAAGCCGCTCTTGAAGCTATCGATGAGGACTGTCTTGCCCGTCATGAGTTGCCGGCGTTTTTCGCTTGTGGCGAGGCGGAGCATGCTTATTTGATGAAACACTATTGCCATTTCCATTGCCTTAGCGATCGGGGTTGGAGCGATTATCTTTATTTGTTATCCGATCTCCGGGATCTTCCTGGGAAGAAATTTGATTCAAAACGTCATAACGCCCATCGCTTTTGGAAGGATAATCCTGCGGCCGAGTTTCATCTTCTGGAAGCAAAAGATCTTCCGCTATTCGAAGCGTTTGAGGCTGCTTATCTTGCGGATAACGCGGGTCGAGACATCTCACAAGAGGAATTCACTTTGGCGCGGGAAATGCTGGCGAAATTTGAAATTATCCCTGCAAAAGTCGGTTACTTTACCCTCGATGGAAAAGTGATTGGTTTTAGTTTAGGCGAGGTGAGAGGCGATACTCTTTATCTCCATGTCGAAAAAGCGCTAAGGGCTTATAACGGAATCTACCAAGCTCTTGAAAGTCGTTTCTTAAGTGAGTTCCCGGCCGAAGTGATCTACGTGAATCGGGAAGAGGACGATAACAACCTCGGTTTAAGGGAAGCCAAACTCCAACTCCACCCCACGGAAATCTTGGACAAGTGCTTCTTTGAAGTTCTCTCGCCGATCGACCTCGTGAAGAACTTGCCTGCCCTCAAAGGAACGCTCGTTTATTTGGCGCCTTTAAAAGAAGAGGAAAAAGAGGATTGGGCTCAGCTGAATCTTGATAAAGAGCTCAATCGTTACTGGGGCTATGATTATCGTTACGATTTACCTGATGGCGTTAAAGCGGATGCCGCCTATTTCGCCGCGGATCTTGCTAAAGATTTCGCCGATAAGAACGGCGTGTCGTTCTTCATCCATGATCAAGAGAACCGTTTTTTGGGCGAAGCAACTTTATGGAACTTCACCAATGATGGCGGGGCCGAAGTCGGTATTCGCTTGAAGAAAGAGTCTCAAAAGCATGGCTACGCTCAAGAAGCGGTTACCCTTTTGATGTCTTATGCCCAAAATGTTTTGGGGCTTCATTATCTGAATTATGAATCGTTCTTGGAAAACGCTCCCTCAATCGCTTTGGCCAAAAAGCTGGGCTTCGCGGACGTCTACCAAGACCGGCTAAAACGTCATTTTCGTAAGCCCCTTTGACCCTAACCTTTTCTGAGGGGTTACTCGTCTCAAAAAAGAAAACAAGGGGGTTTGCCGGTTCTCTTCTTCGATCTTCGTTTTGATTCGTTTAGTCTTCATCGAATGAAAAACACATTCTTGAAGACTTTTCTTTTTTCGCAATGGTTCGAGAAAAGGTGCGAGTGATTTGCTTTTTTCGTTAAAAAAGGCTATTAATTAATAAGAAGAAAAAGGAATGGCTTTAGGAGATCAAGAGAACATGCCTTTGCGCTATGCGGTTTATGACACCTCAATCGGTGATGTCACGCTCATTGCCAATGATAAGGCTTTGACCGGGATGATTATCGGCGCGGTCGATCCTCAAGGGGCAATTAACGAAGAAAATGCGGTTCTTTATGACGCGATCATCGAGCTCAACCAATTCTTCTTCCGTCAACGAAAGACTTTTGATCTGAAACTTCAACCCGAAGGCACGGATTTTGAAAAGAAAGTCTGGGCTTTCGTTCAAACGATTCCTTATGGCAAAACCATGACTTATGAAGAAGTCGCGGAAGGCATCGGTGAGCCAAATGGCGAACGCTCGGTCGGAGCCGCTCTCAATCACAATCCAATTCCAGTTTTCATTCCTTGCCACCGCGTGATTGGCAAGAATGGTTCTTTGACTGGCTATATCGGTGGGCTTGAACTCAAGAAGTGGATCCTAACGATGGAAAAGCAGTACGCTAACAAAGAATTCCATCCTGGGAACTACGAAGATCCGAATTAAGGCATTCTAAGATAAGAATTAAGCGAGATATCCCCTCGCTTTTTAAATCCCAAAAAACTCAAAAATAAAATCCCGGTCAGGAACCCGGGATTTTATGTTTAGTCTATTCCTAGAGGCTGGAATATTGTTGGGGAAGAAAGGAGGTAACTATCTCCGAGGAGATAAGTTGTGGTAGCGGAGGATAATTCTTAGGATTATCGACGCTATCCTGCGGGACAAGCCCGCATTCTAAATATCGCTTACGCGATCGTGGCGGTCAGATAGAAACCAAGGAAGGCGGCGGCAAAGGTGAGAATAATGAAGATGTTCATCAAAATTTTGGTTTTCATCATGAGGGTTACTTCCTTTCGACAGGGATACTTTACCTGTTAAAAAAGAGGCTTACAATAGTTAGCACTCACTAGATTCTTTACAATTAAAATTTGAAAAAATATCCGATGATTCCTTAGGCTTTCTTAAACTCGAAATTAATGAATTTTATAGTAAGTACTTTCAAAATATTATAGTGACCACTATCGTGAATTAAAAAGCAGTCACTCCAAGAATTACCAAGTGATTACTATCCTATGAGGAAGTGGAAGAAGTGAAGCCAAATGGGTTTCCGCCATTTTTGAGTCAAGGGCAGTTTTTAAAAGCAACAACAATGTCTGAAACGTAAGTTTTTAAAAGGGCAGAAAAAAGCAAAAACTTGAAAAAAGCGATCGAGGGATAGGGAGATTCAAATTGTAAAATTATGAGTTATCGTTTAATTATTTTATTAGCGAGTGCTAACTTATTATACGAATAATGAAAATTAGTTAGCGCTTACTTGCTTATTTTTATTTCTTTTTTCACTTTTTATCGACTTCATCGCTCTTTCTCCGCAAAAGAAAAAAGCCATCCTCCTTGCGAAGAATGGCTTCCTTGAATCAAAATAGCAATCAATAACGGGCTTTGGTGTCAATCGATTTCCGGATGAGTTTCACAAAGTCTTCGAGCGAAACGGTGACTTGTTTTTCATCGCCGAATACCCGATACGTGACGGTGCGATTTTCTTTTTCCTTATCACCAACAACGAGGGTGAAGGGGATCTTCTGAACTTGGCTGTTCCGTAAGCGGTAGCCGAGTTTTTCGTTCGAATCATCGAGGTTGCAGCGAACATCATTCTTGAGCAGGAGCGCTTGGACTTCCTTGGCGTAATCCTCGTGGGCATCACTATTGACCGGCAAGACGTTGCACTGAACCGGGGCTAACCAAGTCGGGAAGGCGCCGCCATAGTTTTCGGTGATGATGCCGATGAAACGTTCGACCGAGCCAAAGACGACGCGGTGGAGCATGACCGGTTCTTTCTTCTCGCCTTTTTCATCGATGTAGAAGCAGCCGAAGCGGTGAGGCAGGTTAACATCCAATTGAATCGTGCCACATTGCCAAGTCCGGCCCATCGAATCCTTGAGTTTGAAGTCGAGCTTCGGGCCGTAGAAAGCGCCATCGCCCGGGTTGATTTCGTAGGTGTGACCCGAATCTTTGCAGGCCTGAGCCAGCGCGGCTTCGGACTTATCCCAGAATTCAACCGTGCCGATATAGTCTTTCTCCGGACGGGTCGAAAGAACGATGTGATAGGAAAGGCCAAAGACGTTATAGACCTCATCGAAGAGGGCCATGATCGCTTTGACTTCGCTCTCGATTTGATCGGGGCGAATCATGATGTGGGCATCGTCTTGGGTGAAGGCGCGGACCCGGAAGAGTCCGTTCAAAGCGCCCGAGGCTTCATGCCGATGAACGTGGCCGAGTTCGGCGTAGCGTAACGGCAGATCTTTATAGGAGTGAATATCATTCTTGTAGACGAGAATCGCACCAGGGCAGTTCATGGGCTTAATCGCGAAATCTTTGCCATCGATCTTGGTGGTGTACATGTTCTCTTTGTAGTGCTCCCAGTGTCCTGAGGTCTCCCAGAGTTCACGGGAAAGGATCGTCGGGGTTTCGACTTCGAGATAGCCGTGTTCCCGATGAATCTTATGCCAATAATCGAGCAGAGAATTCTTGAGGATCATGCCATTCGGTAAGAAGAAGGGGAAACCCGGGCCATAGTCAGAAATGAAGAAGAGGCCGAGGTCTTTTCCAAGTTTGCGGTGGTCGTTGGCTTTGCGCTTTTCAAGGTTATCAAGGTGGGCTTTGAGAGCTTCCTCGCTCCACCAAGAGGTGCCATAGATACGGGTCAATTGCTTATTCGCGGAATCGCCACGCCAATAGGCGCCGGCGACCGAGAGCAGTTTGAAGTGCTTGATATAACCAGTTGACGGAACGTGAGGCCCGCGGCAGAAATCGGTGAAATCGCCTTGCTCATAGATCGAAATGAGTTCGTTTTCGTGCTCTTTGATGAGCTCTTGTTTATAGGGATTGTTGGCGAAGATCTTCTTCGCTTCCTCGGCGCTCACTTCCTTGCGGACAAAGGGGATGTTCTCTTTGGCGAGTTTCTTCATTTCCTCTTCGATCTTCGCAAAGTCGGCTTCGGTGATGACTTGATCGCCGAAATCGACGTCGTAGTAATAGCCTTCATCAATCGCCGGGCCAAAGCCGAACTTCGCGTTCGGGTAGAGGTGGATAATCGCCTGAGCCATCAAATGCGAGGTCGAGTGATTGAGAAGCTCAAACGCTTCCGGGGCGTCTTCACTCACGAAGGCGATCTCCTCGCCCTCTTTTAAGACGTCTCTCATGTCCTTGATTTCGCCATTGACCTTAACGGCCACATCTTTGTTCTTGTTGGCGGCATCAAGAAGTTTCGCCGCATCGAATCCATTCGCACCGTCTTTGATTTCGACGCTTTTGCCTAAATAAACGACTTTCATAATTCGGAACCTTTCTGGGCGTAAAAATAAAACGCCCTTATTTCGTAAGGACGCTTCCGCGCGGTACCACCTTAGTTCAGGATAACCCTGCTCTTTCCTGCCTTAACGCGGCTGGGCGACGCTTAACTCTTCGCTAAGGGCTCGGGAGTGGTACTCCATAGGCTTATAGGCCTTTGAGCATGTCTCCTTCAACGCTGCCTCTATTCTAGGTGGCTTTCTTTGCGAGTCAAGAAAAACACGCTTAGGTTTTCTAAATCCCTAAGCGTGTTCGACTCTTTGGAAAGAAAAGCCTTATTTGAGGTCTCGTTTGCCGAAGGAGAAAGCCCCGAGGTAGCCCATGCCCCCAATGATGATGAGCGAAGAGGCTGCGGTCTTAAGGCCTAAATAGAGCTGGCGCCCTTCAAAGAGGGTGGGGGTCCAGCCATAGGAACCCTTCACGTAGTTCACGTAATAGTCGCTCATGAACGCGTTATATTGGCCTAATTGGTAAGACATCAGCCATTCTTGAACCTGGAAATAGGAGTTGCCATTGAATTCGCCGAGCACGTAGAGGACCGCGGCGAAGAGGCTGGCGGCTTCAATCGTCGCGTAAAGTAAGCCAAACGCACCCCAGGAATTCGGGATGATGAAGGCCCAAGCGCAGGCGAGGACGCCCAAAGAGATGTAGATGAGGAGTTCCATGAAGAAAGACAGACAGAAGACACCGGCAGGATTGGGGGTGAAAACGGTACCATCGCTGATCGTGACCTTGAATTGGTCCGTGAGGAAGGCCGGGATCCTAAACGCGCTCCCTAAAGCCCAAATCGTCGCTTCCCAAGTCAAGACAAGGCCTAACGCCACCAATAAGCCGCAGAGTTGGGCGGTCAGATAGATTTGGAAGCGGCCATGCCCGGCTAAGATCTGGTTCCGGAACGTCCGGTTCCGCCAATCCTTGCCAACGAAGAAACAAACGACCATGAGGCCGACGAATCCGAGGGGGACATAGGTCGAGGCCCCGCTCATGACAGCCCCTTGGGTCGAAGTCATGAAACTGCCATAGAGGCTGGTAATCGAAAGCGCGGGGACCGAGTAGCACCATAAAGCCACCTGCGATAAGGAAAAGACAGGGGTATAAACTCCGGAGTTTTGTTTGGTGGATTGGGCGTTGGTTTCGGCCATGATGAGGACAAGGATCACCGCGATTAAGGCCACGATGCCATAGACGATATAGACCATCTTGGTGTGGTAGAGGCGGTAAAGATACATCTTCATCAGGTCCCACATCGTGGTGGGATGCATCTTGCCCCGCGAGAGCTCACCGCTAAAGGCGGCTTTCTCGGCGTGTTTTTCCAAGGCTGTTTTCTTTTCTTCTTGTTCCATTAGATGTTCCCTCCTTTCGCGTCAAAGACCCGGTCGGCGGCAGAGGTGACCAGGTTCATGAAATAATCTTCGAGCGAATTCTCTTCTTCTTTCATGCCAATGAGGTGGATTTTCGCCTCGGAAAGAAGATTGAGGACATCGGCGCTATTGATGACGTCATGGACGTTGAGGGAATCTTTGATGAATTCGACGTCGTAGTTCTTGGTTTTCAAAAGCTGATAGGCGGCGCTATTGTCGCTCGTCTGAATGATGAGGACTTTGCCGACCTTGGCTTCGAGCTCATTGGCGGTGATTTGCTGGACGATGACCCCGCGGTCGATGAAGACATAGGAGGAGGCGAACTTCGAGAGTTCACTCAAAATGTGCGAGGAAATCATCATCGTCACGCCTTTTTCCTTATTAAGACGTAAGAGAAGTTCCCGGATTTGCCTAATGCCTTCCGGATCGAGGCCGTTGGTCGGTTCATCGAGCACCATGAGTTGAGGCTCGCCGACCATCGACATCGCGATGCCCACCCGTTGGCGCATGCCTAAGGAGTAATCCTTGACCTTGCGTTTATCGTGATAGGCGTCATCAAGCCCAACGAACTCGAGTTTGTCGCGGATGTAGCCATCCATCGGGTTCTCGACTCCCATCAGGATGCAGCGCGTCATCAAGTTCTCGGTCGCGGTCATGCTGTTATAGAGGGCGGGCTGTTCGACCATCGCCGCGACTTTGGCGAGGTTTTTGGTCACGCCCTTAGGATCGCTGGCTCCGAAAAGCGAAAAAGTCCCGCTGGTGGGATGAGCCACGCCCGTCAAGACGCGGATCAAGGTGGTTTTGCCCGCCCCGTTTTTCCCGACTAAGCCAATCAAATCGCCCCGATGAATATCGAAAGAGACGTCATTGAGGGCCAAACAGCCCTTATAACGTTTGGAAAGGTGTTTCGCTTCGACGATCACTTCGGCGGGGTTGCTGCGGATACCCGGCGAAATGATGAATTCATTTTGAATTGCTTCATCCATAAAGATGTTCCCCTTTGTTCTTGGCTCATTATAAGGGGAGGGGGGAACAAAAGAAAGACAACTTGAAGTTGTGCGCGATTTTTGCACCGAAAAAGGCCCCTTTCGGAGCCTTTTCGAATCGAGCAAGAGACAGAAAGCCTTACATCGCTTTCTTATTCTTCTTGTGTTTCTTGCCTTCAACCGGAGCCTGAGCCGCCGGAGCAGTGGTGCCCTGAACGTTGGTAACCGGAGTATCCTGATTATCCATAATTTTTCTCCTTTCGCGATGATTAATAATACGTTTTTTAAAAGTGTCAAGTTTGCGGGGGTATTTGGAGTTAAGAAAACGGAAAAGTGAAGTATCATCGGCATTAGTGGAATAAATGTAAATTGCACTTTTTCGCTTAATTATCTTCGCAAAACCCCGTTATTTTGATTTTTCGGGGCATTTTCGTGGCTTTTTTGACGTCAAAAAAAGACGGATTTTGAATTCCGTCTTTTGACTATTGAACTAATGTCTCACTTGCTTCTTTGAAAGCCGAGCACCGCGGCACCGACGAGACCCGCCTCTTGCCCACACCCACAAAGTTCGAGATGGCAATGGGGGGCGGCCCGCTTGAGATCCTCGAAGAAGATCGGGGCGCTCTTCATGACCCCGCCCGTGAGGGTAAACACCTCCGGGGTGAAGGCGTCATAGATCATCTCGAGCCAATCGGCGACGAGTTTGATCCAATCCTTATAGACGGAGAGGGCGAGAGGATTCTTGTTCTTCACCAGTTCAAAGAACTCTCTGGCGCTTTCGATCTCCAGGCCATTCATATCGGCTAAGCGGCGTAAGCCCACGCCCGAAGCCATGTGTTCGAACTCATGGACTTCGCCATGGTAGGCGGTCATCGTATGGCCCGCCTCGTAAGAGGAGTTGCGGAGTTCGCCCCCAATCGTGAGAGCGCCACCGACGCCAGTCGAAATCGTGACGAAATAAAGCGATTTGGCCTTTTTGAAGGGACCGACGTTCGCTTCGGCTAAGGCCGCGACTTCGGCATCATTAATGACGTAAGCGGGAAGTTTGAATTCTTTTGAAAGATAAGAGGCCAAAGGCACATTGTCGATGTGGATGTTGGGCAGGGCATAGATAAAGCCATCATAGCGGACCCGGCCTGGCACGCCCATCGCCAAAGCGCTCACGCCTTCGAAAGAAGGGATCGCTTCGAGAATGGTCTTTTTGACGTTGGCGAGGAAAAGCTCAGTATTGCCGACCACCGTCGGCTCGATCTTGACGGATTCGATTTCGTATTTTTCGTTAATGAGGGCGACCCGGGTGTTGGTGCCGCCGATATCGAGGGCAATGATCTTTTTCATTTAGTCGAGATCCTTAATTTGATTGACGTTCACGATGCGCATGAAGTTGGTCTTGCCCGCGCCAGTGGGGGTGCCACCGGCAATAATGATCGGCGAGCCCGGGGCAATCCCTAAATCCCGTGCGATCTTGAGGGCTAAGACTTCCATCTCCTCGATGAAGTCCGGCATCGAAGTCTTAATGAGAACCGAATAGACACCCCAAAGCCACGCGCCCGCTAAGCAGGTCTTCCGGTTATTGGTAACCGAAATGATCGGGCAGCAAGGCCGGGCTTTCGAGATGCGTTTGGTCGAATTGCCGGTCTGGGTGAAGTTCACGATGAGCTTGGCCCCGATCAAAAGAGCGGTATTGGCGATGGAGTTGGCGATCGCGTCGTTGATCGTGTGTTCGGAGGTGTCGAAGGCTTGGCGCGCTAAGCTCTCATAGGGGAGTTCGCGTTCCATCGCCGCGGAAATCGCGGCTTGCATCTTGACGGATTCGACGGGGTAAAGTCCCGAAGCGGATTCGCCCGAAAGCATGACGCAATCGCTGCTTTCATCGATGGCGGTGGCGACGTCGCTCACTTCGGCGCGGGTCGGTCTTGGATGCGAAGTCATCGAATCGAGCATCTGGGTCGCGGTGATGACCGGTTTGCCATATTGCCGGCAAAGTCGGATGATCTTCCGTTGAACCAGCGGCACTTCCTCAGGTGGGATCTCATCGCCCAAATCGCCACGGGCGACCATGATGCCATCCGCGGTTTTGACGATCTCTTCGATCTTTTCCACGCCTTCAGGGTTTTCGATTTTCGCGAAGATGGGGATCACCTTGCCATATTTGGCGAGGACCGAGCGGATCGCGAGGATATCTTCGGGCCGACGGCAGAAGGAAGCGAAAATCGCATCCATGTCGTGCTCGGCGCCGAACTGGAGATCTTTTTCGTCTTGTTCGGAAATATAGGGCATCGAAAGACGAGACATCGGCACGTTCATGCCTTTCTGGTCTTTGATGTAGTGGTCATTTTGAGCTTGGACGACGATTTCTTGGGCTTTTTCATCCTTTTCGATGACCTTCATCTCCAAATTGCCATCGTCGATCAGGATGATATCGCCGACTTTGACATCGTCATAAAGCCCAGTGTAGGTGCAGTAGAACTTCTCACTGGTGCCTTTCATCGGGGTCTTGGTGATGCGCATGACCTGGCCTTTTTTGACCGGGACCTGCCCATTTTCCATATAACCGGTGCGGATTTCCGGTCCTTTCGTATCCAAAGCGACCGGGATATAAATCCCGTACTTTTTCTCGAAGGAGCGCGCAATCTCGATTTTCGCGAGTTGCTCTTCATGGGTGCCATGCGAGAAGTTGACCCGCATGACGTTCATGCCCGCTTGATAAAGCTTATAGATCATCTCGGCTGTATCGGAAGCCGGGCCGATCGTGCAGACAATCTTCGTCTTTTTCGTGGTGATGAGTTCCATAGCCTTTTCCTCTTTATTTCAGTAAATCGATGAGGCGAAGCATGCTCACGTGCTTGTCGCGCGGGAGGGCTAACGCTTCGTAGATGTCGTAGTCGACGATCTTATTGTTGACCATGCCAATGCAGATGCCACCTTTGCCTTCAACGAGGCAGTCGACGGCATACGCGCCCATTCTCGCGGCCATGATGCGGTCAAACGCCGAGGGGGCGCCACCGCGCTGGACGTGGCCGAGGACATCGGCGCGCGTATCAAAGCCGGTCTCGTCTTGGACCCGCTTTGCAAAAGCATTGATGTCAGGATAGAGCTTTTCGGAAACGATGACGATCGCGCGCTTATCGCTATCGCTATCGTGCATCGCCTTGAGGGTCTTCATGATTTCTTCTTCCGGAATCGGATGGTCGGGGGTCAGAATCATTTCGACGCCTTCGGCTAGGCCACTGAATAAAGCCAAATCGCCGCAATGGTTGCCCATGACTTCGATGATGGAGCAGCGAGAGTGCGATTCGGTGGTGTCGCG
>Ga0183101_1000053_pt9 | contig 39847 bp, 36 predicted proteins | sample Biomet3_FD_127790 | JGI IMG/M metagenome (GOLD analysis project Ga0183101, IMG submission 127790) | Microbial communities from bioreactor (seeded with sewage sludge) at LBNL, California, USA - Biofuel metagenome 3 | ecosystem: Engineered > Bioreactor > Anaerobic > Unclassified ... | reverse complement strand
GGGGGTGAGCCACAAGTTCGGTCCTTATGTTTTTCCCGACTCACGGGCGTGAGTCGGAAAAAACATAAGGACGAAAAGATCCTACCCTCCATATGAATATGGAGAAACATCGGAACAAGAAAGGTTATTGAATAAAATAAAAAGAATAGAACCCAGACGGATAAGAGAGGAAGAGGATACCACAAGATTAAAATACAAGGGGCACCCTACAAAAAGAAGCCTCTGATAAGCATTGTTATCAGAGGCAATTATTAATCAAAATGTAAGTAACGTAACTTGAACTAATATATTAGTCTTTCAATTTAGCTACAATAAAATCACGATTCAAGAAAGCAATATTGTCTATCGTCTCATTCTTTGGACATTCGGCCTCACATGCTCTTGTATTGGTACAGTTACCAAATCCAAGTTCATCCATCTTGGCAACCATGGCCTTCACACGACGCCCAGCTTCAACTTTTCCTTGCGGAAGCATATTGAGTTGAGCAACTTTAGAAGAAACAAACAACATTGCAGAACCATTCTTACAAGCTGCCACGCAAGCGCCACAGCCAATGCAAGAAGCGGCATCCATAGCCTTATCGGCCACTTTCTTAGAAATAAGTACGCCATTGGCATCCTGAGGTGCACCGGTATTAACACTGATGAAACCACCGGCTTGAATAATTTTATCAAAAGCGCCACGGTCTACCATCAAATCACGAATGATAGGGAATGCAGCCGAACGCCACGGCTCTACCGTGATAACATCACCATCTTTAAAACGACGCATATAAAGTTGGCAAGTAGTAGCACCCGTTGCAGGTCCGTGTGGGTATCCGTTAATATATAGTGAACACATACCGCAAATTCCTTCACGGCAGTCGTGATCGAACACTACGGGCTCTTCACCCTTATTAATCAATTCTTCATTCAGAATATCCATCATTTCGAGGAAAGAAGTATCACCGGGGATATCCTTCATCGGATATTCTTTAAAAGCGCCTGGTACTTTAGGACCTCTTTGACGCCATATCTTCAATGTAAATGATATATTTTTGTCCATCGTTATTATACTTTATAGTTACGAGTCTTAACCTCGGTGAATTCATATTTCAAGGGCTCTTTGATAAGTTCCGGTTCAGAATCCTCGCCGATATACTTCCAGCAGGCCACATACATATAGTCTTTATCATCACGAAGAGCTTCACCCTCCGGAGTTTGATATTCTTCACGGAAATGTCCACCGCAAGACTCGTTACGATTTAAAGCGTCGACAGCCATCAATCGACCGACCTCTATAAAATCTGCCAGACGAATAGCCTTATCAAGTTCTACATTCAAATCGTCAGCATTACCGGGAATACGTACACTCGAATAGAATTCCTTCTTCACTTTATCAATTCCAAGAATCGCTTTTTCAAGAGACTCTTTGGTACGTCCCATTCCTACAAATTCCCACATTACACGACCAAGTTCTTTGTGAATGAAATCAACAGAGTGTTCTCCCTTGATCGACATCAATTTCTCTACCTTATCGGTAATTTCCTTCTCTGCAGCCACAAACTCAGGCATATCGACAGAAAAGCGCGGAACCTGAATCTGGTCAGATAAGTAATTCTGAATAGTATAAGGTAATACAAAATAACCGTCGGCCAAACCTTGCATCAAAGCAGAAGCACCCAAACGGTTAGCGCCATGATCGGAGAAGTTACATTCGCCAATAGCAAAAAGCCCGGGAATAGATGTCTGCAATTCGTAATCTACCCAAATACCACCCATTGTATAATGGATAGCAGGGAAAATCATCATCGGATTATGATAAGGATTGACATCGGTGATTTCTTCGTACATATCGAACAAGTTACCGTAACGAGCACGAACAACATCCTCGCCCAAACGATCGATTGCATATTTGAAATCCAAGAATACAGCCAAACCGGTATTGTTCACACCATAGCCTTTATCGCAACGTTCTTTTGCAGCACGAGACGCAACATCACGAGGAACCAAATTACCAAATGCCGGATAACGACGTTCCAAATAGAAATCGCGTTGGTCATCTGGTATATCATTCGCACTAAGCTTACCCTCTTGAATTGCTTTGGCATCTTCGATGCGTTTCGGAACCCAGATACGTCCATCATTACGAAGAGACTCAGACATCAATGTCAACTTCGATTGCTTGTCACCATGTACAGGGATACAAGTCGGGTGAATCTGAGCATAACAAGGATTAGCAAAATAAGCACCTTTTTTATAACATTGTATAGCTACCGAAGCGTTAGAAGCCATTGCATTGGTCGAAAGGAAATAAGCATTTCCATAACCACCGGTAGCAATAACAACAGCATGAGCCGAGTAGCGTTCGATTTTACCATCAACAAGATTGCGGGTAATAATACCACGAGCACGACCTTCAACAATAACTAAGTTGAGCATTTCATGACGTGCATAAAGCTTAACGGTACCTTTACCGATTTGACGGCTCAATGCAGAATAAGCGCCCAACAACAATTGCTGACCGGTCTGACCTTTAGCATAAAAAGTACGTGAAACCTGAGCACCACCAAAAGAGCGGTTATCGAGTGTGCCACCATAATCACGGGCAAAAGGAACGCCCTGAGCTACACATTGGTCGATGATATTATTCGAAACTTCTGCCAAACGATAAACATTGGCTTCGCGAGAACGATAATCACCACCTTTAATAGTATCATAATACAAACGATAGATAGAGTCACCATCGTTTTGATAATTTTTTGCAGCATTGATACCACCTTGAGCTGCAATAGAGTGAGCACGACGAGGTGAATCTTGAATACAGAAATTAAGTACATTGAAGCCCATTTCGCCAAGAGAAGCAGCAGCCGAAGCACCAGCAAGACCCGTTCCGACAACGATAATATCAAGACGACGTTTATTGGCAGGATTTACAAGCTTTTGGTGAGCCTTATAATTGCTCCATTTCTCCGCTAAAAGGCCTTCGGGAATTTTAGAATCTATGTTAGCCATAATTGTATATACTTTTATTGAAATTAAATGCTCGCGCCTAAAAAGGTGACTTTAATAAAAAAGAAGATAACTACCAAAGCGAAGCAAGCCATAAGAATAGTAGTATAAATATTGGAAATACACTTCCAACGTTTAATCCAAATCTGGTTGTTCCAGCCCATTGTTTGAAGAGCACTCCAGAAGCCATGAGTAAGATGGAACCAGATAGCACCGAACCAAACAAGATAAAGCAATACAAAAACAGGGTTCTTGAATGTGATCTTCATCAAAGCGATACCGTCTGCCGGATCACCTCCGGGTGCCAATACCATATCATTTGCTATTTCGGCAAACTGCATATGATACCAGAAATCTGTAAGATGCAGAATAATACCGAGAACAACAATCAGACCCAACACAAACATGTTTTGTGAGGCCCATTCGACAGTTGTCGGACGTTCCGTTACAGCATAACGTTCCGAACCACGTGCTTTGCGATTCAACAAGGTAAGCCAAACAGCGTAAATAATGTGAATAAGAAACAAAGCTGCCAAACCCATCGAACCGACGAGGGCATACCAGTTAGCTCCCAAAAATTCACAAATCGCATTATATCCTCTCTCGGAGAAGACAGCTACCAAGTTCATCGCCATGTGAAATGTCAGAAAGAGGATAAGAGCAATGCCTGTGACACTCATTACCACTTTCCTTCCTACGGATGAATTAACTAACCACATAAATGATTCAATTTTTAAGATTATTATTGTTTAGAATTAAATTAATTTTTAATTATTATAGCCCACACAGGCACAAAATTAAGACAAATAGATTGATTGAGCAAGCAATTAAAGAAATAAATCTTTAATATGCTTATTATTACAGCCCTATCAATCTATCGCACTATTTCTTTTTCTTAACAGGTTGGGCTATCTCTTTCTTGTGCATAATGGACAGCGCTTTTTGCAAACTTTCGTTTGTTTCATTGATAACCTGAAAGTATTCATTCATATCCCAAAGGTCGCGTGCAACCAAAGCTTTCAATTGAAGCTTGATAAAAGGCAACGACGTCTGATACTGCTTTTCGTTGAATTTTATTCCAGCCTTGTCTGCTTTGCCACGTACTTCATCAAGCATAGTGGTTTTGGCAACATCGAAAGATGTTCTATACTTTTCGAAAGTAGGATATTGGGCTTTCAATGCTGCTCTATTCTTTTCGACATACTGTGCCGTTTCTTGCAAAATAATGCCTCTATTACTTAATTCGCGAAGATAATCGCTATAATCGGTAGTGTCGACAGGTACAAAATAATCGGGCATAATACCACCGCCACCATAAACAACACGACCAAGTTTCAACGTTTTACATTTCAAAGAATCGGGGAAATGAATACTATCGGCACTCTGCATCTCACCACGAGTATATCTCTTGATAATATCTGCAGCATAGTCAATCTTATCGCCATAAGGTTTCTGAATGCACCGACCGGAAGGAGTATAATAATGAGCAATGGTTAAACGAATCATCGAACCGTCAGGCAACTCAATAGGACGCTGAACAAGCCCCTTACCAAAGGTACGCCGGCCAACCACAGTAGCACGATCCCAATCCTGCAAAGCACCTGTTACGATCTCGCTTGCCGAAGCCGTAAACTCGTCAACCAAGACAGATACCCGTCCCGTCTTGAAGATCCCATTGCCGGTGGCCAAGAAATCGCTTCGCGTAGAATTACGCCCTTCGGTATAAACGATAAGCTGCTTACTATCCAATAATTGATTAGCCAATTCTGTCGCTGCTTGCAGATAACCGCCTCCGTTACCCTGCAAGTCTAGCACAAGATCGACCATCCCTTGTTGTTTCAGTTTCTTTAATGAAGCAATAAACTCTTCACCGGTTGTCGCAGCAAACTGACTGATTCGGATATAACCGACCTTCGGCTCAACCATATAGCATGCGTCAATACTATAAATGGGTATTGTATTACGTTTCACGTTAAAATACAGCAACCCTTTTTCACCACGGCGAACGATAGAAAGCTTTACAACTGTTCCTTTAGGACCACGAAGGCGTTGCATTATTTTCTCCGTACTCATTTTGACTCCGGCAATCGCCGTATCATTGACAGCAACAATACGATCGCCGGCAAGAATACCGACTTTCTCGGAAGGTCCATTCGTAACAGGCTGAATAACAAACAATGTATCTTCTATCATTTGAAATTGAACACCTATGCCATCAAAGTTACCTTGCAATGGAGCATTCATCAGCTTCACTTCTTCTGCATTCGAATAAGTGGAATGAGGATCTAGCTTTGACAGCATACCCTCTATGGCATCCTCCACAAGTTTATTCTCATTTATTTTATTAACATACAGATTATTTATCGCCATTTCGGCAATCTGCAATTTCCGAATAGCATCTTTATTAAAGTCCTGGGCCGTAACACAGGCAACAGTAACAAATGTCAAAAGACATACGGTGATTAGTTTTCTCATTATTTCTTTTTAAATTTCCATTCCTTCCGGAATAAACCGGCTGATATCCTTATGGTACATTAATAATTCTCTGACAATAGTAGAACTGACGCAAGTCAATTCCGGTTCGGTAAACAATAAAATCGTCTCAATACCAGACAGTTTACGATTGACATCGGCAATGGTTTCTTCATATTCAAAATCACTCACTGTACGGATGCCCCTTATAATAAAGCTTGCCCCAATCTGTTGTGCAAAATCCATTGTCAAACCTTCGTAAGATTCAACTCTGACACGCGGCTCATCACGATACAGTTTCCGAATAATATCAACTCGCTTTTCCAATGGAAAGTAAGTATTCTTTTGGTCATTAATCCCAATGCTGACAATCACTTCGTCCATGAAAGTCAAAGTCCGCTTCACTATCGAAAAGTGCCCGATAGTAAAAGGATCGAACGTTCCTGGGAATATTGCTTTTCTTTCCATCGTTTATTTAAGTTATGCTATCTCACTAATTAAATTCTCCGGTCTATCCTCTTCTATTACCAAATTATCAATGATGAAATTCTGACGTTCCATCGTGTTCTTGCCCATATAGAAAGCCAATAGATCTTTCACCGCATCTGTCTTGCGCAACTTGACCTGATCAAGGCGTATGTCTTTGCCTATAAAATGCACAAACTCTTCTGGAGATATTTCTCCCAATCCTTTGAATCGAGTGATTTCAGGCGAAGGTTTTAATGCTCTTATAGCATTTACTCTCTCTTCCTCAGAATAACAGTAGCGAGTTTCTTTCTTATTCCGGACTCTAAATAATGGTGTCTGAAGAATATAGACATGCCCTTTCTTTATCAAATCGGGAAAGAACTGCAAGAAAAAAGTGATCATTAACAGCCTAATATGCATGCCATCGACATCGGCATCAGTTGCAACGATTACTTTATTGTATCTAAGGGCCTCAATACCATCTTCTATATTAAGTGCAGCCTGCAACAAATTGAATTCCTCATTTTCATAGACTACCTTCTTAGTCAACCCGAATGAATTAAGAGGTTTACCACGCAAACTAAATACCGCCTGAGTATTGACATCACGGCTCTTCGTAATAGAACCACTCGCCGAATCACCCTCAGTAATAAAGATGCACGACTCCTCCTGACGATCTCCTTTAGAATCATTCAGATGAATACGGCAATCGCGTAATTTCTTATTATGAAGATTGGCTTTTTTAGCTCGCTCTCGAGCCAATTTCGTCACACCGGCAATTGCTTTGCGTTCTTTCTCCGATTCTTGAACTTTCTGGAGCATCACTTCAGCAATATCGGAGTTTTTGTGGAGGAAATTATCCAATTGCTCTTGGATAAAATTACCTACGAATTTGTTTACCGAAATCGCATCCTTTTTAAGAGATATAGTATTAGAACCAAGCTTTATCTTTGTCTGACTTTCAAAAATAGGATCCTCCACATTGATGGCAATAGCACCTACAATACCGTTTCGGATATCATTAAATTCGAAGTTTTTATTATAAAAATCTTTGATTGTGTGAGCCACATGTTCTTTAAAAGCTGACAAATGTGTACCGCCCTGAGTAGTATTCTGTCCATTAACGAAAGAATAGTATTCCTCACCATATTGATTGGTATGGGTAAAAGCAATCTCAATGTCATCGTTCTTGAAATGAATAATAGGATATAATCCCGGCGAAGTCATATTATCATTGAGCAAATCTTCCAAACCATTTCTAGAGACAATGCGTTGTCCATTGAATATGATAGAAAGCCCGGTATTAAGATATGTATAATTTCGAAGCTTCGTTTCGATGAATTCTGACTGAAACGAGTAATTTACAAACAAGGTTTTATCCGGTTCAAAAAACATATAGGTTCCATCTTCCTCATCGGTCTCTTTCGTCTCGTCGGACTGCAATAGTCCTTTGGCAAAAGTAATTATCCTCACTTTACCATCACGATAACTGCGAACTTCGAAAAAAGAGCTCAAGGCATTGACAGCCTTGGCACCAACTCCATTCAGTCCAACGCTTTTCTTGAAAACGGCATTGTCATACTTGGCTCCCGTATTAAGTACACTGACGGCCTCAACAAGTGCCCCTTGTGGAATTCCTCTACCATAGTCCCTCACACTAACCCGCAAATTGTCTTCAAGATCAATTTCAAGCCGTTTGCCGAATCCCATTCGGAATTCATCGATACTATTATCTATAACCTCTTTTAATAAGACATAAATACCATCTTCAGGATGAGAACCGTCCCCTAAACGACCGATATACATACCCGGCCTCGTACGGACATGTTCCATATCACTCAGATGCTTTATACTGTCATCAGTATAATTTGTCTTGAATTCGTTTTCCTCAATGATATTTTCTTCCATATTTTATTTAATGCTCCTGATAAAAGCGCGACGACGTTTATGCTGTTCACATTTAAAATACTCCCATTGGGACTGAACTTTACCATTCAACTCTAATTCGGGATTACTTTCAGCATATATAAAGCCCATCTTCTGATAGACTGGTATCAAATCATAGAACAATAATGCATTGACGCCTTTATTTTGATATTCAGGCTTTACAGCGATAAGCAACAATTCCAACACTTTAGCATGTTTAATAAAAAGCGATTTCAACAAATGATACCAACCGAAAGGCAGTAACCGCCCATGGGCTTTCTGCAAAGCCCTAGCAAGCGAAGGCATTGATATACCCACTCCCACTAAAGTACCGTCATCTTTGGTAATCAAGGTCAACATACGCAGATCAACAATATGCAAATACATCTTTACGTATTGCTTAATCTGTCTGGGAGTTAGCGGAGAATAACCATAAAGAGGGCTATAAGCCTCATTCATTAGTTCAAAGATAGTCTCTCCATATTCTCTTGATACTTTTTTCGCAGAAGTATATTTTGTGATATGCAAACCATATTTCTTCATCACTATTTCCGAAATACGCTTATGCTTTTCGGGAATCGCGTCGGGAATATATATTTTGTACTCTACCCAATCGGCATCTTTTTCAAAGCCCAACTTGGCCATGTGATCCACATAATAAGGGTAATTATATATGGTGGCGATTGTACTTAATTGATCATAACCTTCGACCAACATACCTTCAGCATCAAAATCAGTAAAGCCAAGCGGTCCTTGAACGTTATCCATTCCACGTTCGCGTCCCCATTGTTCTACAGTATCTATCAATGCTTTCGAAACCTCTATATCGTCGATAAAATCAATCCAACCGAAACGAGTCGTTTTTTTGTTCCACTTCTCGTTTGCTCTATTATTTATAATAGCTGCAACCCGGCCCACAATCTTTCCATCTCTATATGCCAAGAAATAATCGGCCTCGCAAAATTCAAAAGCTGCATTCTTTTTCTTATTGAAAGTATTGAGCATATCATCAAACAAATCGGGCACCGAATATGGGTTATCCTTATACATGAAATAATTGAAGCGGATAAATTTCTTTAGCTCCCGCTTTGTAGAGACCTTTTTGATTATTACAGACATACTTTGCTAATATATATTTGGAGCAAAGATACAAAGAAAAAATGAAAGGCGCAGAAGAATAAATAAATATAGTTATAAATAAACAGTTTAAGTCATAATGAAAACGAATGACTCGTTTCCACAAAAACTGTAAAAAAGATTTTCGCCCCGATGCTATCTTCTTTCAAAACAAAGATTAGCATCGGGGCGAATGATTTCTATAGAATATAGACTATTATAAGTCCACTTCTTTATTGTTCACTAATGAATGTGTACCATATTTATATTGATATAATACATTGCGTATTGAGGACTTTATTCGGCGCATCCAGACCAAAGAATCCGCCAACTATCAAGACGCTTTCTATGATGCAGGCTTCCGTTCACGAGCCACAGCTTTTAGGAATTTCAAACAATATACAGGAAAAACACCTTCAGAATATTTCCTACAACAAACCGTTGATTGAATTTTATACCCAACAATAACAAGCAGAATTTTAATTGAAAAGGCAAACCTACAAGATTCGTTCATGAAAACGCCTTTTGGAGCATCTATATTGCCCTAAAGTACCGTATATCGTTGTGAATGTGGCGGTCTATTTCAACAAAATCATGTTGCAATTTGCGTACTCTACATTCATACGTCTCCGTTATGCTGTTGTAGCGAAAGCCATAGTGCTATGCCCAAAATGCTTTTAAACGCCCCGTGACACCCTTTAGAAGGGTAAAATCTATGAGACATACTGATGAAAGTTGGTTCATATCAGAGTGATTTTATGTTTTGTTCTGAGAAGAATGTCGTTCCACATATGTGATTCGATCAACTCACATATGTGAGTCGATCGTTCCATATATGTGAGTTGATCGAATCACATATGTGGAACGACAAAACATGAATGAGCCGACAAAAAAGCCTTAAATACGGCAATCCTAATTCTATAAGATGTGTACAAAAAAACCTTCTTTAGAGAAAAAGAACCGGAGCTCTTCCATGCATGGATGGTAAGCAAGAGAGTTCCTACACGGTGCACACACCACAGATACCGAGTAGTGACTGACATACGAAGGGACGACCCGTGTTTCATAACACGCTAACAATAAGCAAGATAATACCATTTTGGAGTCCCAAAAACAGGCCGTACCCATATATATCATTCATAGTCAATGAGATAATATGACGGAAAGAGTTTTAAAACTTTTTTTGCGAAACATTAGCTTGAATAATTCATTTTTAGTTCGGGATAAGAAGAAAAGTAAAAAACTATTCAAATAGAAAAGGCATTACAGTTTTTCTCCTCGAATGATCACATGCTGACCATTTTGGAGTGTCGTTGCATATAGAAAGTCATTACCACCGTCCGAAAGATGCAAACGCTTGTGAAGTTCGGCAGCCGCCACAGGGAAGTTGCGAACACAAATATTCGCTTTGTTCATATCTTTAAGGAATAAGCTCAAATCTTTCTTGTTAAAAGAGCTATACCCACAGACTCTGAATATCTTGCCGGGGAAATCGGGTATCAATTTGTCGGACGTATACAAATGACTATTGGGATGAAGTTTTTCTATTCCAAATCGCACAGACAATACTTTAAAAGCTCCTGCTTTAAGTACAGATGCATTGGGCTCATATAAATAATGATTTAAATCTGAAGCGAAACGACAAGTAGATGATATTTCTTCATCTCTGCAAAATACAAATGACTGAGAAGAATTCTTATTTAGATTAATGCAATGAATAGAAACCGAATCGCAATTATTCCGATCAAGCAACAACAGCAATTCTTTGCACTCTCCACCAACAGAAACAATATGCACCTCCGAGGAATACTTTAATTGCTGCATGGCAGCATATACATCAAGCATGGGCGAAAGCTTAACTAATATTCTATTGGATTTAGAGAAAAGCAGATCATGAATGCCTACTATATTAGGTTCACAATCGCTAACGGCAAATACCTTTCCTCCCTGACTATTTCTACGCGCCGGATCTACATAAATAACATCTACCGGATTCATTTCTTGCAAATATTCAAGAGCATCTGTATTCACCGTATCAATATTGTGCAATCCCAATGCCTCGAAATTATGAGCTGCCAACTGGCACAATCGTTCTTGCCGCTCCACATAAACAATATGATCGAACTGTTTGGCAAAACAAGAACTATCCACACCCAATCCCCCAGTTAAGTCTACCAATGTATTGCCACCTACAAGTTTTGCTTTATATTCAGCGGTCAACTCACTGGAGCATTGTTCCAAAGCTAAATGCGGTGGATATATCACATCGGGATTACTATACCACGAAGGCAATTTGTTTTTTGCCTTTTGTCTACCTTCTATCTGAACCACAGCAGTAGGCATGTCTATTTCGGGATAACGCGAAGCATGGAAGCCCAATGTAAATACATCGTCATCAATGTGATCAAGAATAAATTTCTTTGTTTCTTCCGAAATAAACATTTAGTAGGTTTCTATTAATACTATTCTAGCAATATGCAAATATAGACATTATATTGATGTTTCGCAAATTGTAAAAATCTAAGTAGATGATACATATCGAATATTTCATCAACGCAAGTCAATAAAAAGATAGTCGTATTCAACTAAATAAACCGAATGATTTTTGTATATGAGAACTGCTTACACTATCTTTGCCTACTAAATCAATACTAACAATTTGGTATAAATATGAAAAAGTTTGGCATACTTTTGCTTTTGTGCACTTGCTATATGTCATTTATAGGAGCACAAGGCACTAAATCTCTGGATCTCAAAGAGGTTGTAAATGGTAAATTCTATCCTAAAACGGTACACAATGTAATGCCGATGAACGAAGGAGAATTTTACACTCAAATGAACGAAGATGGTACTAAAATTATCAAATATTCGTTTCGAACAGGACAGCAGGTCGAAGTTCTCTTTGACGTCTCGACAGCACGCGATTGCCCGTTCAAGAACTTCGACAGCTATAGTTTTTCGCCAGATGGCTCCACCTTATTAATTGCCACAAACAAAAAACGCATTTATCGCCGTTCTTTTACAGCCGACTTCTATTTATATCAACTCAATAAAAATGCGGATGGCGTTACAACCCGCAACAAAATAGAGAAGCTCTCAGACGGAGGTTCACAACAGTCGCCGGTATTCTCTCCCGATGGAAATATGGTAGCTTTCGTACGCGACAATAATATCTTTCTGGTCAAACGACTCTATAATAATAGTGAAAGCCAGGTAACAAAAGATGGAAAACGAAACTCAATCATCAACGGTCTTGCCGATTGGGTCTACGAAGAAGAGTTTTCGATGACAACCGCACTTAGTTTCAGTGCGGACAACAAAATGCTCGCCTTTATTCGCTTCGATGAATCGGAGGTTCCTACTTACAGCTTCCCGATGTACAAAGGTTCAAACCCCACCTTCGACCAATTTGCCGATTATCCTGGAGAATACGTTTACAAATATCCAAAAGCGGGCTATCCCAATTCGAAAGTCTCGGTTTGTGCTTTCAATATCCAGTCCAAGGTAATCCGTACATTGCAATTACCACTTGATGCAGACGGATACATTCCCCGTATCGAGTTCACTAACGATCCCAACAAATTGGCAGTAGTTACTCTAAACAGGCATCAAAACAGAATGGATCTATATATGGCAGACCCCAAAAGTACCGTTTGCAAGTTGGCGCTACGTGATGACGATAAATATTATATTCAAGAAGAAGAGTACTTGGATATGCAATTTATTGATAATAACTTCTGCCTGAAGAGCGAACGTGACGGACACAGCCATTTGTATTGGTACAATTTAAATGGTGAATTAATAAAGAAACTCACATCGGGCTCTATAGAAGTAAGCGATTTATTAGGTTACAATGCCAAAGAAAAAGTATTCTATTATCTTTCCAATGAAGGAAATCCGCTTTGTTCTTATGTTTGTAAAGTCGACCTGAAAGGACATCAAACGAAGTTAAGCCAAAAAGAAGGAACCAATAGTGCCATTTTCAGCAAAGACGCTCAATTTTATATCAACATCTTCTCAAATGTCACTACCCCTCCCATCGTTACTATAAACGACAATAACGGTAAGGTTTTAAAAACGATAGAGACAAATGAAGAACTGAAACAGACAATGGCAGAATATGCCATTCCGCGCAAGGAATTCTTCTCTTTTACTACAGAAAGAGGCACCAAGCTGAATGGATGGATGATGAAACCGACCAACTTTGACGAATCTCACAAATATCCAGTCATATTGTATCAATACAGTGGCCCTGGTTCGCAAGAGGTAAAAAACAAATTCGGCATTTCGTGGGAAACTTATATGGCGTCTCGCGGGTACATACTAGTATGTGTCGACGGCAGAGGAACCGGAGGTCGAGGAGAAGAGTTTGAAAAATGTACTTATATGAACATTGGAGTAAAAGAGGCTCAAGACCAAGTTGCTACAGCACAATACATGGCACAACAATCTTATGTTGACAAAGACAAAATAGGTATTTGGGGCTGGAGCTATGGTGGATATATGACTTTAATGAGTATGAGTGAAGGTACACCTGTATTTAAGGCTGGCGTAGCTGTTGCTCCGGTAACGGACTATCGTTTTTACGACACGGTATACACCGAACGCTATATGCGTACTCCAAAAGAAAACGGCGAAGGCTATCGTTCTACTTCCGCCATAGAGAGAGCCGATAAGCTGCACGGCAATTTATTGCTGATACACGGCCTTGCCGATGACAATGTACACTATCAGAACACTGCCGAATACATGGAACAATTGGTACAACTTGGCATACCCTTCTATGCCATACCATACAACAACAGGAATCACAGCATCTACGGAGGCGATACTCGTTGTCATTTATATTCTAGCATTACCAACTTCTTTGACAGTAATTTGAAATAATGGAAAGGGTACGCAAACCAGATTGGCTAAAGATTAAAATAGGAGCTACCGAACGTTCGGCGCAAACTCATCATATCGTTTCTACTAACAAACTGCATACAATATGCAGCAGTGGCCGTTGTCCAAACCAAGGAGAATGTTGGAGCCGCGGCACGGCAAGCATCATGATAGGAGGAGATATTTGTACGCGTTGCTGTAAATTCTGTAATACAAAATCAGGGCATCCTCTACCATTGGATGAAGATGAACCGCAACACGTTGCCGAATCAGTGAAGCAGATGCAACTGAAATATGCCGTCATCACTTCGGTAGATCGCGATGACTTGCCCGATCTGGGGGCCAGCCATTGGGTGAAGACTATCCAAGAAATAAAGAAGCAGAGTCCTGAAACTAAAATAGAAGTGCTGATCCCCGATTTTCAAGGGCGCATAGAATTAGTAGACCTGATAATCGACGCTCAACCGGAAGTGATCTCTCACAATATGGAAACGGTAGAAAGGCTGACTCCTCAAGTACGAAGTGTAGCGACCTATCAAACGAGCCTTAAAGTCCTCAAGCGAATCAGTGAGAAAGGAAGCAGGGCAAAGACAGGAATAATGGTAGGATTGGGAGAAACGGTACAGGAAGTAGAACAATTGATGGACGATCTGATCTCGATAGATTGTCGTATCATCACTATCGGGCAATATTTGCAGCCATCGCACAAACATTATCCTGTAGCGGCTTACATAACACCTCAACAATTCGAAGCCTACAAACAAACAGCGCTACAAAAAGGATTCACCGATGTAGAAAGTGCTCCATTGGTAAGATCATCTTATCGTGCCGAAAGAATACTGGAAAAGCATTAAATATTACAATACATAATTTAAATACCCGACTAATACATCACTGTATAGAGTCGGGTATTTCTTTTAAGAGAGAGAGTTTTATTTTTTACTTTTTACGGATTACTATTTTACTACCATCATTCAATATCACTGCATCTTGGTCATCAATATCAACACTAAAATCTTTCAAACCTTTACCGATCTTCTGCATTCGCATATCCATTCCTTTCATTTCTTTCTCAACATTCTTCATCTGTTCTTTGAAAGACGACCAGTCATAATTCTTCAAGACCTGAAGCCCCGAGACATCCCAATCAATATTGTTTAACGCTTCCAATTCTTTACCATCCCATTTGAATGAGGACAGGCCCGGTACATCCATCAATTTCCCTCCAAAGAAGATCGACGAATGATCATCATCCTGAGGTATCGATTTATCTCGAGAAATAATACTTACCATAACCTGAGGTTGCGACTCTTTTCCCCGTATTATCAGATTATAAAGAAGAGTCTTTTTACCCAATTTAAAACTAAGTATTGTATTCCTATAGGTATTGCGGCGATCGGTATTAACGCTCGAGGCATTTTCGCTATCCTTATCAAATGCTTGCTGCAATTGACGGGCATAGTTGCCTTCTTTACTATAAAAAGTCAACGTCTTAATCATCGAATAGACCTGCTTGGTCTTAGCGTTGCGCTTAACAACCGTATTAACATCCACCCCTTTGTCCTCTAGTTCTTTCACCAATCGGTCAATATTATTTTGGGCAGCTGCGGGAACACAACTCCACACATTTATCAGTACTACTGACAAAAAAGCCATTAATAAATGTTTCCTTTTCATTGCAGTTCATTATTAAATATTTCACTTATCGTTTTCTAAATCACCGGCAGCTCTTCTTGCTGCCCCTTTTGTTTAGCACAATCGGACTTTAGCCCTTTCACATATTCATCGGGAGTCATCTTCAGTGTTCTATTGATCTCTCTTTCTTCCTGCTGTGCCATTCGAGTGGTCTTTTGCAATTCAGGCAATATCTGTTTCACATCAGAAATCTTTTCACCATTACGAATAATATAACTACCTTCATAGCACTCATACTCCACCTGCATTTTTTGGTAATGTCTATAAAAGCCCATTCCAACACCACAAGCCAAAACCAAAGATGCCGCCACACTTATCCGAGAAATAAATCCACGCTTCCAAAAGATACGCCGAGGCGGTAAATAGGATTCCTGCATACCATTGGCATACCAATCAAACATTGGTTTGTATTTCTTCAATCGTCGAGGAATATTATCCGAGCAGAAGAACTTGTAAAGAGCTTGTTCCTCCTCATTATCGGTCTCTCCTTCAAGAAACTTTCCAATCCATTCTTCTGCATTTTGTTTGTTAATACACATCATAGCCTCCTATTTATTAATATGAAAATAGTTCATCATCTTTTTTCGTGCCCGCGACAAATTCGTACGTACCGCCACTTCACTGCTACCTATTATACGAGCTATTTCGGCCACCTCCAATCCATCAATATGTTTCATCCTCAGAGTCGCCTGTTGAATATCAGGAAGAGTCTTTATCATTTCTTCAATACGCCCGGCCTCCTCTTTGGTAATATAAACATCTTCAGGCGTTGTTTCATCCGTAATATTCTCTTTGCTCCAATCACACATCGGATAGGTGACTTTTCTAAGCCGATTAAAACACAAGTGTTTCGTTATAACCAAAGCCAAAGCTTCTACCGAACGGTATTCTTCCAACTGCCGACGTATAGACCACAGTTTGATAAGCACCTCTTGAGCGACATCATCTGCATCATCACTATTATTCAAATAATGCAATGCTTGCCGATATAACAGAGGACGAATTCGTTTGGCTTCTATTTCGAAATCCTTTTGTTCCATATTCAGTAAGTAGACACAGAAAAAGCTATAATGTTACATGCAAAAATAGAAAATATCTGCATGGGTTCGTTTTTTAACACCTGTTATCTTTTAAATCGACCTTATATCTTATTATCAAAATCCTGATTCTATTGCCATTTTCTTAGAAAGCTGAAACCAAAAATCCCTTTAATCCTATCTTACTATCAATGGGCTATACGGCTTACATATATGGCAAAAGTATTTATTAATTACCAAATTTTGTTTGCAAATGCAAAATAATATATTATTTTTGCATTTGCAAACAAAAAGATTACTTAGCAAATTAACAACGACACTATTTATACTATACTACTATACTAACTAAGAAGAATATTATGACAAAACTTTTATTGATGGATTATGACACCAACCTTGTTTATATCATAAAATATGAATTAGAGTGCATGATTGGAGGTTATGAAGTGATGATTGCTACAAATAAGCAAGAGGGCATAAATATATGGGAAAAAGAAAGGCCGGATGCTATTGTTTGTGACGCTGAAATGCTTGGAGAAAACGCATGCAATATATCTATTAAGATCCGCCAAGAAGACGAAAATGCGATTCTCTTATTTATGCTCTCCGAATTCTCACCCAAAGATGTAATATCCGCATACAATTCTGGAGTCACCGGGTATCTAAAGAAGCCTTTTATTCCCGAAGAACTTAGTGCTCATATACAATCTCTATTAAGATTTAAATACGGAAAATATAATAAAAAGAACCCTGATTTAAGAAAAATAGGAGACTGCATTCTAGATGTGGGACATTGTACTCTTATAAATCAACAAAAAGAAAATAAGATTGCCTTAACAGCTAGAGAAACTGAAATACTAAAGATGCTCTGCGAAGAGAAAGGCGGCATTGTAAAGCGGGATAGAATACTTAAAAAGGTTTGGTATACCAAAGATGAAAATGACTTTTATGCCTCAAGAAGCTTTGACGTATTACTCTCTAATCTTAGAAAGAAAATAATATTGGAAGGCATAAAAATAAAAACGATAAGAGGTGTTGGGATTAGTCTCGATTCAGAATAACATGTACTGAATAAGTCGGTGCCAACTATTCAGTACAATGTCAAAAATCAACCGTATGTCGCAGAGGTAACTAACGGATGTTGTTGACGAAACTAACGCTAGTTGTCATGATAACTTCCGTTAGTTACCGCAGTAACTTCTGTTAGTTATGGCGGTGACATACGTTAGTTTTAAACATTGTTGACAGTTTATAGTTCATTTCTGAAATGGTCCATACCGAAAAAGTGGTGAGCATGTGCCCACCACTTTCTAATCATATTTGACCTCTGACCATTTATTCATCAATGTCAAAATTAATATATTATCCACTATTGGTAATCAAAAGATAATTGACTATCGCCACATCTGATGTGTTACCGCCCCATCCTCTTACATATCAGATACAAATTTTAGTTTGCCAAATCTTTCAAAAAGCCGTTTGATAGGGTATTTTACTTTCTGGATAATTTCTACTATTTGCTGATCGTTCAATTGCCCATAGTTTGATTTAATATTAACTAGTTCTTCAAATATACCAGCTACATTCCAAGTGTTATATATCCAATAATTTGTTTTGTATTTGATCAATGCATAAATGTAAGTATCGCTTGAAGTTCTAGATTTAAACCTATAAACCGCAAATTCTTTGGAAAAATCTATTTCATTTAAAGTTATAGGATCGACATCAACAAGATCTTCAATATTATTATTTCTATCAGCACCTCTATAAATGTCTTTTCGACTGACTAAAAAATTATATAATTCAATATACATATTATGGTTAGCATTAACTGTGGCCGCACGCACAGAACATGAACATAAACATAAACAATAAAATATAACTGTTATAAGTAGCAAGAAACCTTTTTTAGTTGTTTTTATCTTTTTTATCGTTTTCATTTTTTTCAATAATTAATTGATTGATTGATTTTTTCTCTGCACTTTCTGCAGACTGCTCTGCTTTTTCAGTTGAAACAAAATTGTCATTTGCTCCTTTTTTAGACCCATGTGTCCCTTCATGTGTCGCAACTGTTGTAAACATATCTTCCAAGGAAGGTACTAATTGTTTATATAATAAGTCAAGATCATCAGGACCCTTCATTTCTTTTGTTCCATTTGCCATGCCACGATAATTATCTACCATTTCTTGAAGTTTTTCTTTATATAAGGTTATATCAACCTTTCTTATTTCCTTTGTTATTACAATTTTACCCGTGGAAGATTTTGATTTATTTATATTTATATTTATATGAGTATCTGTATGCCCCAAAAGGCCCCGATCCATTTTTGATTTCCCCTTTTGAATATTCAATGTAACTGGATATTTCGCAGTAACTAGATTTTCAAGCGCAGTATTTCCAGCATCTGTTCTCATCATAGCTTTGGCAATGAATACAGCATCTTCTGTTGCTCTTTTATTATAATGTACCGTTCCTTGATTGTCAATATAGAATCCCCTAATTTTTCTTCCATCTGGATCAATATACTTCACCGGATTATTCATGCAATAAGCATACGGCGAAATAGAGTAATATTTCTCTGCATGTGGATCCACGCTCGTCCATCTAGTTATTGCGGGGTCATAGAATCTGGCTCCGTAATCGTACCAGTTCAGTCCCCTCTCCGTATCCAGTTCCTTTCCGTTATACCGATAGGCTGATTGCTCGTGGCATTACCCTCCGCAAACAACATACCAAAAGGATAATAGTGCGTGGACTGTACAGCCGTACCACTGGCATTCGCCACCACGCGATTGTTACCCTCGTGATCCTTTACATAGAAGTAGTAGGCGCCTCCTTCAATGTAACCTCCACCTGTCAATATCCTTTTCAATGTGCCGTTTTCGTAGATCATATTTTTACAGTAATCCGTTTGTTTGCTACCACCGTTCCACTGCTGCACCGTTTTCAACTTTCTTCTGTCAGCAGCGTACACGTATCTGTTGGTCGCCGAGCCAGAAGAATTTGCTATTGCCAACGTCATCGGCAAATTTAATGAATTGTAAGCAATATTGCTAATTCCTTTGTTCTAATCTTTTGTTAAATTCCCATTGGCATCATAATAGTATTCCACCGGAGAGTGAGCCCTATTCTTGAAATCCATCGAAGAGGAAAGACTGACGGCTCCTCCTGAGTCTTCCGCTTTAACCAGCTGATTGCCGCTGCAGTTCATCGACAGATTGTCTATGATGCCGAAAGTGGTCGTCCCCGTGGCACCAAAACGCGTCAGATTCATCACGTTGCCTTCCTTGTCGTAAGTGTTAAGGGTTAATAATAGAAATTGATGGAGAGCAAAACTGCAAAAATAGACACATTCTCGTACGTACCTTTTCCGAAGCATTATATGTTTCTATTAATTCCAGAAGTCAATTTTATTTGAGCTAAGATCTTCTTGAAGCAGATTTTTTAAATTAGTTTTAAAACAAATGTCTTTCAAATACCATTCCACAAAAAGTTTATAACTTTTCCCTCTTTTTAAGTGCGGATAAATGTGTTTCTTATGTAATTTAAATTTCTGAATAAACGTTTCATTCGGTTTTAAAAACAAGGTATTATGACAGTCGAGAGTAATGCAGTCTAAATCAGCGGCATTAAAAGTACATGGATAAAACTCATGTACCTTATCATTCTGCATATCAACAATAGTTATCTTTATAAGTCCGTAACAAATATCATCTTGCTTCGGTATGTAAGTTACAATTGGCTGATTCGATATATTCTTAATTGCAAGACTAAAACTTATGTTAGTCTTCGTTGAGATGCAATCAATAATCTCAAGCTTGATTCTTTTTCCTTGCCCAAAAATAGTAGAATTGAGAACCATTAATAATCCTAATATTGCCATGTATTTTTTCATAATATCGATTTTTAGTAATTAAATATTGGTTGTAGAGTGAGAAGTGTCCGAGTTTGATTTCCATTAGCGTCATAATAGTATTCCACCAGAGAGTGGACCCCGTCCTTGAAATCCATCGAAGAGGAAAGCCTTACAGCTTCTCCAGAATCTTCCGTCTTGACTAGCTAATGCCACTGTCATTAATTTGTTATACTTTTATTTAAAATGATAATACCAACTTCCTTCCGATTCTCGATCAACGGTTTCTTGTGATTCAATATTAATTTTAATATGTTTGATAGCATCGTATGGATAATTTTGTTTTACGAGCAAATCCTTTAATTCTTTTTGCAGTTCAATGTTAGATTTTAAAAGATCCCTTTGGTTGTCAGATTCAACACATATCCAATAGACCAAATTTTCAGGATTTATTTCATAAGCTCCATACCAGTCTATCCAAAATTTTTCTTTGCATAAAGAAGTTATAATCTTTCTCATCTCTGTTTTTATTTTTAATATTCTTTTTTTAAGAATAATATCTGAATAGGGTTTTTTTATTGTATTTATCATTTTAGTACAATATGAGTTATTGCGTTTATATGATTCGTGTCGAATATTTGTTTTCACTGCTGATCAAATACTGTTGGATTTTAAAGAGTCACCCTATAAATAAGGGCAAGAGAATAATTTGTTATAGAGGAAAAGAAGATACCAAGCAATTAAAATTAATGAGGATATTGCAAATTTTATTCTATTGTTACTTATCCATGACGGTAAAAAATAGACTTGTGACAAAAGTAATAATGCAAACTAGCGGGAGCAAATAGAAAGAATCTACTGCACCACAAATGGTTCTTCTGAAACGTCCTCTACAAAATAGCGCACATATAAAATTGTCAATACTATCCAAGCTCCTAGTGCAAGTAAAGTTATTTTAATAGGGTTCATAATTGTTATTTTTAATATGGAACTATTTTGCCATCTTTTCCCTTCTGGTAAAATCCCAATTTGATTTATAAATCAGTGATAATATGGTTATGAGATCATCTGTGTCATCGGCAAATTTAATAAATAATAAGCAATATCGCTAATTCCTGTGTTCAAATATTTTATTATATGTCCATTGACGCCATCATAATCTTCTACCGGGGAGTAAGTCCGCTCTCGAAATCCAAACCTCAGTACATTCCATAAGAAAATGAAGCCACCCTTAGAGTAACAGAGCGGCTTTATTTTTTATAGATTCTTAAAATCGCACAACAGAACGAATTCGTTTGGCTTCTATTTCGAAATCCTTTTGTCCATATTCAATAAGTAGACATAAAAAACTGAGATGTTACATGCAAAAATAAAAAACATCGGCATTGGCTCGCTATTTAACACCTGTTGTCCTTTAAATCGGCCTTATATATTATTACCAAAATCTTGAGTCTGTTGCCATTTCTTAGAAAGTTACTGAGGCAGCATACGTGGCTTATAAATGATATTTCTATTTTCTTTCTTGCAGGTTCAATACTTTTGTTATATCTTGTCACACAGTTTCCGTTAATCAATTTGATACATTTTCCTTTAGGTTTATAATGGAGGTCGTGATATTAAACTTTATAGGAGATCTGTTTTATGGGGCAATTAAATACAATAACCGATGGCTTGCAGTACGTATTACGAAGGATAATTAACAAAAAATCAATGAAATATGAAAAGATTATTTTTCCTACTTATTTTGTTCCTACCTATACAAATTGTGTATGCGCAAACGCGGCCTGTACACCAAATAGAAGGCGGTTTTTATGCCGGGCTCAGTCTTCCTTTGGGTGGTTATCAAGGCGGTAAGCCAGACAACGGAGCAAAAATAGGAGGCGAACTCCGGTACAATATTAATAACACTCCTTGGGATAGTGGTATTTTCTTAGAGATAAACAGTGCACAAAGAAATTTCGACTCTGAATATAGCCAGAACAATCGGACATCAATTATAGGAATTATCGGAGATTACAATTTTAGGCAAGGAACTAACTTTAATCCTTATGCTGGAATAGGTGTCGGTTTAGCATGGAATGATGTGGTGGGAGGTTCATATATAGAAACAAACGGATGGAGCATTGCCTTTACTCCAAGAGTGGGCGTAGAGTTATTCCGTCATATTCGTTTGAGTTGTGGAGCCCAATTTTCAAGAGCAGGATATAATACCTTCAATGTATCATTCGGGTTTGTAATAGGGGGAGGACTTAAACATAAAAAGTAGAAAAGATGCTAGAGCCAAAGGGGCCACCAATAAAAGTAGGAGAAGTATGCATAAAAATTATTATCGCATCAATGGAACAAAGAATTGAAGTTCTTTGAGATAATCCTCCGAACAGCGATTAGGATAATAGGGATAATTCAATCTTTATACTTTACAAATATTAACCATATAAAAGGAAGGGTCAAGACTAAAAATGACTAAGGATACATATTTCAAAAGATTTATCATTAGCACCTTTGCCACCTCCGTATGACACCATTACGCACTATCACACAATAGGTTAATGATGCACCGTATACAACGACAGCGAAAAGAGGTCCAAAAATCGGCTCGAGAGCATATTGTGGGCACCTTATTTTCGGAAGACCTCTGCTTAGAACAAGTCTAAATGATAGTCTACAGATAGCTGATGAGCAGTTTATGCCAAACGAGTATGCTCCACCTTTTTTGATAAGTACCCTATTATCTTTGAAAGGTGACAGATAAACAAAGCTAAAAACTTCTTTACAATAAGCTTTACATTTACATCCGTATAACTCGATCTTTTTTCAAACTCCTTGCATGCTTTTAAGAACTTCGTCGTTGTCACTTTCAATATTTGCCTAATGATGTGGCCTTTGCTTTTATTTGAAAACGGACGTATGATAACGGCTGTAATTGATTGTTCCCATAAGTTGTTCACATAATGAGACGTTCATAATTAAGGTTCGGAAGTATCACACGTGTGCGACATCTGTATCACACGTGTGAGACACTTGTCGCACAGCTGTGAGACGTACGTCGCACACGTGTGATACTTACGTTATTCCCCTAAGCTTTTAGTAATGAACCCATAGGAGCTCTTAATGCATAAGAGAAAAAAGTTATATGAGCAAAAGACAAACGGTTTGTTCACAATTACTTGCGAACTAATCGTACGAACTTCTCCGGATAAGGAGTTTCAAAGCGCATGAGTTGGTGGGTAACAGGGTGATAAAAATAAAGTCTGAAAGCATGAAGCGCCAATCGCCCAATAGGATTTTCGTTGCAGCCATACTTAAAATCACCGACTACGGGATGTTGCAAATCTTGCATGTGGACGCGAATCTGGTTCTTACGTCCCGTTTGCAACTTGAGTTCAACAAGCGAATATTGTTTGCCTGATTCGACCGTGTGATAATCGGTAATGGCATACTTGCCACCATTATCAACAGGACTACTATAAGTCAGAAAGAGCTTATTTTCCATCAGCCAATTAGCCACCTGACCATCAAGAGGTTGTATTTCCCCACAGACCACAGCAATATAGCGACGATCTACAATCGTTTCTTTCCAAGTATGTTCCAAATCCTGCTGCACATCTACAGATTTGGCGTAAATTATCAGACCAGAGGTCCCGCGGTCGAGACGGTGCACAACATGAGCGGTGTAATTTTGTCCACTTTGATAAAGATAGTCATCAAGCAACGTTTTAATATTCGTGCTTTTCTTACCCACGCCCATAGAGAGCACGTTGGGTTCCTTATCAATTACAATGATCCAACGATCTTCGTATACAATATGATAATACGGGTTTTTATGTTCAACCGATTTGTCACGATGTTTACTGATTTCGACTGTCATGCCCGGTCTAAGCTTAAAATCAAAATGCGATTCCAATTTGCCATTAACCCGAACACCGTTGCCCGAAAGAATAGCTTTTGCTTTAGTCCGACTAATGCCTTCCAACTTCTGCATCAGAAGTTCAAGCAATCCTTTCTCTTCAGCCACTTTGAATGTCATAAAACGCGGCGCCTTATTTCCTGAATTTCTCATACCGTTTCAATTATTGTACAAAGATAGAGCAAGCACAAGACAATAGAAAATAAATCTCTATTTATTAACTATTAATTAGTTCGATATTACAAGAATAACGAACAAATAAGATAAATTCCTGCGCCCAGCAAACCACTAACAGGTATAGTAAGTACCCACGCCACCATCAAATTCTTGGTAATACCCCAACGAACAGCTGATAAACGCTTGCTGACACCCACACCAACAATAGAGCCGGCTATAGTATGAGTAGTACTGACAGGTATTTTGAGATACTCGGTAATATAGAGGGTTATGGCTCCTGCCGTTTCGGCAACGACACCTTCAAAAGGCGTTACCTTCGTTATTTTCGAGCCCATTGTCTTAACAATACGCCAACCACCGGACATCGTGCCGACAGAAATAGCCAAGAAGCAGGCAAAAGCAACCCAATCGGGTACATCGTCGATCGTTTCAACTCCTAGACCGACACCCAGCGGGTGAGCGGCAATCATAGCGGCAGCAATGATACCCATCACTTTTTGCGAATCGTTGAGACCGTGTCCGGTACTAAACAACGCAGAAGAGACTAATTGCAAACGTTTAAACCAAACTTCGGCACGCAAATGCGATACCCTCCTACATGTATATAACACAACGTATGAAAGAATAAGAGCGATAAGCATACCGATAAACGGAGCCAGAAAAATAAAGGCTGCAATCTTAAGAATAACAGCAGAATGAATGGCTTGCCAACCGTTTGCCATAATGGCCGAACCGGCGAAACCACCTATCAGCGTATGAGAGGAGGAAGAAGGTATACCTCGCCACCAAGTAAACAGATTCCATATAATGGCAGCAATGACACCGGCCAATATAATAGGCAAAGTGATATATTGTTGGTACACTGTCTTAGACACCGTGTTGGCAATACCGAAATCTCCTATCAAATATTTGGAAATAAAAAATGCCACAAAATTAAAAAATGCCGCCCACAGTACAGCCTGAAAAGGTGTCAACACCTTAGTAGAGACAATAGTGGCAATAGAATTTGCCGCATCATGGAAGCCGTTGATATAATCAAACAGCAAACCAAGAACAATAATTGCAATAAGAATAATCATAAACTAAGCAGCGTTAAGCATATTTCACGATAATCGTCTTCAGAGCCTTCCCCACACGTTCGCCAGCATCAGTAGCTTTCTCTAGCTCGTAAAGAATATCTTTAGTTTTGATTATTTCGATACCGTCTTTTTCGTCTTCAAAGAGATGAATGATAGCCAATTCGTAAACATCATCTGCCTGATTCTCTAGGTCATGCAACTCTTTGCAACGGGCTTTCAGATGGATGGCATTTTTTCGGAGAGCTTCAAGTTCTTCCATTGCCGTAGCAATACACTCTGCATCTTTTTTCACTAAATCAGCAAGGTCGGAAGCTTCTTTTACATTTTTCTTAGGATTGTAGATTGCGATACGCTTAGCGCAACTGTTGATGCGATCAATAACATCATCAAGATAATCAGCAAGTAGATGGATATCCTCTCTGTCAAAAGGAGTAATAAACGAAGTGCTCAATTCCTCGAAAACTCGATGTGATAATTGGTCACCTTTACGTTCTTGTTCCTTAATCTTACGATAATAGTCCATCCGTTCTTCTTGTTCAACACACAAGATGGTTTTTGTCAGCAGATCAGAAGCTACAAGCAATACATCAGAAAGCTGTTTCAACAAATCAAAGAATTTTGGTTCTTTAGGCGTGAAACGACTAAAAAATGAATTGTTCATTGAAGTAAGTTTTAAATTGTAAGTATATTAATTCCATTTCATTGCAAAGGTAAAAAGCGGATATTACAAAGTTGTTACAAATGCTGTTTTTTATTAAAAAACTTTTCGTACTTCTCCTTTATTGTCTAAATTTTCATAGAGTTTCAATAATTATCTTTATTTTTGTTACATCAAAAATTAATAGACATGAAAAAGATTCTTATTGCCTTTTGTTGGCTACTAGCGGCCTCAACATACGCCATTGCACAACACACATCGATAACGATACACGCGGATCAAGGCACCCGCATTATTCCCAAAGAAATCTATGGACAATTTTCCGAGCATCTCGGCTCGTGTATATATGGTGGCCTATGGGTTGGAGAAAATGCTGATATTCCCAACATAAAAGGATATAGAACTGATGTGTTCAATGCATTGAAAGAACTGCACATACCCGCGTTGCGCTGGCCCGGCGGATGCTTTGCCGACGAATATCACTGGATGGATGGTATCGGGTCCAAAGAGAAACGCCCCAAAATGCTGAACGATAACTGGGGTGGTACATTAGAAGACAACAGTTTCGGTACAAATGAATTTCTTAATCTATGCGAAATGCTGGGTTGCGAACCATACGTCAGTGGAAATGTGGGAAGCGGCAGCGTAGAAGAGTTGGCCAAATGGGTCGAGTATATGACATCGGACGGAGATTCTCCAATGGCAAATTTGAGACGTTCTAACGGAAGAGAGAAACCATGGAAAGTGAAATACATAGGCATTGGTAACGAAAGTTGGGGATGCGGAGGCAATATGCGCCCCGAATACTATTCGGATCTATACCGTCGCTATTCCAAATTCTGTTGGGATTACAGCGGCAACAAGCTTTTCAAAATAGCCAGCGGTGCCAGTGACTACGACTATAACTGGACAGATGTATTGATGAACAATGTAGGTGAACGCATGAATGGACTTTCTCTACATTACTATACCATCAGAGATTGGAATCACAAAGGCAGAGCAGCAGATTTCTCGGAGAATGATTATTATGCAACACTAGGTAAATGCAGAGATATCGAAACCGTCATCAAGAAGCATTGCGAAGTGATGGATAAATACGACAGAGAGAAGCATATATCATTGATGCTGGATGAGTGGGGAACTTGGTGGGATGAGGAGCCGGGAACTATTGCGGGACATCTGTTCCAACAAAATACCATGCGAGATGCAATGGTTGCCTCACTGACTTTCGACATATTCCATAAATACACGGATCGCTTGAAAATGGCAAACATTGCGCAAGTGGCCAATGTGCTACAGGCAATGGTACTGACAAAGGGAAAGTCCATGATACTGACTCCTACCTATTATGTATTTAAGATGTACCGTGTACACCAGAATGCAACCTTCTTACCTCTCGATGTGACTTGCGACAGTATTAAAGTTGATAATTATACCCTACCGTTAATCAGCGCTACGGCGTCAAAAGACAGCAAAGGGATCATTCATATTTCTCTTTCGAACATTGATCTGAAAAATACAAAAGAGGTAGTAATCAATCTTCCAGGAATACACGCTAAAAGGATCAGTGGTGAAATATTAACTTCTAAAAATATCTCTGACCATAACACGTTCGAAAGCCCTAATACCATAACGCCAAAGATTTTCAACGATGCCAAGCTCAACAAAGAAGTGTTAACAGTAAAACTCCCGTCCAAATCAATTGTCACTCTAACGCTACAGGATTAATAGGGACTTGATTTTAAGTACTGCAACTATCTAGACAGAACAAGTTTAGCAAACGAAAATCAAATCATTCTATTGTTCACTAGAATTGTTTTACTAACTTTGCAGTTACGTCGAATAGAAAAAGACAACAACTGAAAAAGATAGAATATAATATGACGAGTGAAGAATTGATGAAAGAAGCCATCCGATTGGCAAACGAGAATATAAAAAATGGCGGCGGCCCTTTTGGTGCATTAATTGCTGATAAAGATGGCAATATCGTGTCTACAGGAGTGAATAGAGTGACTGCGAACAACGACCCCACAGCGCATGCAGAAGTCAGTGCCATCCGGAGCGCTTCTGAAAAACTAAAGACATTTAATTTGGAAGGGCACACCATCTATACCTCTTGCGAACCATGTCCCATGTGCTTAGGAGCTATATATTGGGCGCATCTGGATAAAATATATTATGGCAATACAAAATCTGATGCAAAAGAAATAGACTTTGATGATTCCTTCATCTATGACGAATTATCCTTAAGTCCCGCCGATCGCAAATTAACTTCGCAGCAATTACTACATGGCGAGGCTATAAAAACATTCGAGAACTGGGCAAGCAATACAGATAAGACTCCTTATTAGAGAAGATCAGACGTTATAGACTTCTTTGTAAATAAGATCTCGAACCTCTTTAAAATCAACAGAGCTTTGCAAGTCGCCGTAGGCCATAAGCGACATTGGATAGAAATCATCGTCGGGACGATAAGGTGGTTGTTCATAATAATTATTCCATAGCTTAAAACCTTGCCGCGTGTAAAACTTAACCCGCCGTGAAGCTTGAGTATTAAGAGGAAGCTCCACTTCGAGTACAATAGGGCCGCCAACTATATTCTTCAGTAAATAAAGAGAAAAAGCCCCGTAACCTTTGCCTTGTATAGACTTATCTATAGCAAAGTGTTCTATATATGTAAATTTCGGGAAGCTCCAATAAGTAATAAAGCCAAGCAATTGATCTTTCTCAAGAATAATATTATTGTGAAATAAAGGATTGGAATCGGTATAATCACGAAAATCGCATAAGTCACGATATTCATTCTTTGGGAAAGAGTCTATCAAAAGAGTCTCTACAAAGGAATAATATTGGGAATCTCGAGTATTAATCTGTTTCAGCTCCATCTTTTGCCTTTTTTGATTATTGCAAAGATAATAATTAGTGACAGACGGTCCAAGAATCTCATGCACCATTATTATTAACAGTGACCTCTAGAATGCAAAATCCCCACCAGGATAACTTAAATGCCTAGCGGGGATAATGATATGAATATTGTCTATTCCTAAAAGGAATGCCTATTTTTTCATGTTCAGACTCTCTTTTCGAGGGTTTCTGAATTCCCTAATAATAAACATGATAATGGCTGCTACCAACAGACCTACAGCAAAAAAGGCAATAGACTCTGTTATTTGCAAACTCTCAGGATTAAAAGTCATCTCTATCTGATGTTTACCCGCAGGGATATTCATGGCACGAAGAATATAATCGGCACGAGCAATCTTAGCAGGTTGTCCATCTATGGTCGCTTTCCAACCGGGATAATATATTTCAGAGAAGACAGCTACTCCAGCTTTTGACGTAGACGCATGATAGACTAGTTTATTGGGAGCATAAGATACCAAAGAAATCTTCGAAAGTGTATCTTTATTACAAGCCGTTACGGCGCCAAGGGCATCTTTAAACGTAGCATCTACGACAGCAGTCTGAGTAGGTAATTCTTTTCCGGTATTCTGAATCTCCTCATCGGCATTGTTCACATAATGCACCTTGTTCACAAACCACGCATTACCATAAGCATAAGGATTCTCGACCGGTATGGTCTTATCCTTAGAAACAGGAAGAATAAAATACTTCGTATTAAGCATATTCAGCACAGGATACTTGTTACCATCTACTAAATTCATCTGTCCTTGTACCTTATATACTTCTTGTGCAGCAATGCTCATCTCTGGAGAAATATGGTGCTCTATCATCTCCTGATAACGACGAAGCTTAGCAGGATGATAACCACCTACACATTTGTGCCAATAGGCCGTACCATTCTCATTAAAGGTATCACTTGCAAAGTTCAGCACCCTATAATCAAGCGACTTGTCATTTAAGATTTGCTGATCTGTCAGCGTTTTCTCAAATTTCGTCATTGTCTGATCTTTAGGAACGAACTCGTTGTCATACAAATAGCGTTTGTTAACGCCCCACATATCAATCAAGCAAAGCAATACAATACCGGCAACGGTATATGTGGCATTGAGTTTCTTTTTGATAAAGAGGTACAATAAAGCACATCCCACCAATATATAGGCCAAGCTACGCCATGCATCTGAAGATACCATAGAGCTGCGCACATCTGAAATATTTGTCAAAACAGGAGCCAATTGAGCACCCGGTATTGCTTTCTGCAATGCCTGCATTTCTTGAGCCGGCACAAACGAATCGGTTATCATTCCGGGGAAGAGTGCCAACAATAAGGCAAATCCCGCAGTAAGACAAAAGCTGATAATAATACCACGACGATTCTTCCGGATAACATCCGGCTCTTCTATAATCTTTTTCAACGCAAACACAGCCAATAGAGGTATTGTGAATTCGGCAATGACCAATATGGAAGATACCGCACGAAACTTATCGTAGAAAGGCATGTAGTCGATAAATAGATTCGTCAACCCCATGAAATTCTTACCCCAAGCCAAGACTATAGAGAAAATAGTGCCTATAACAAGCGCCCATTTCATAGAACCTTTCACCACAAAGCAGCCAACGAAGAACAAGAACAGAATAAAGGCACCCACATATACAGGGCCGGAAGTTCCGGGCTGATCTCCAAAATACTGTGGCAACTGCTGATAAAGTGGTGCATAGTTGGAATCAGCCTTTTGCATGGCTTTTTCATTCTGAGCAATAGGTACTGTAGCACCACCCTTGGCATTAGGAACCAACAATGTTGCGGTTTCGGTGATACCATAACTCCATTGAGTAATATAATCTCTATCAAGTCCACTCTTTGTTTTATTGGTCTGGTCGCCTGTCTGAGTCAGCTCGGACTTGCCGCGCATCGTTTGTTTAGAGTACTCATAAGTATGGTACAGATTAGACAGATTGATACATACACCAAGCACCACTGCGGCAACCAATACCCCCGTCGACTTGAAGAAAGACTTCCATTCTTTCGATTTATAAGCTTGTTCCAGATAAGCCAGAAACATAAAGAAGATGAGAAACATAAAATAATAACTCATCTGCACATGGTTCGACTTAATTTGCAGAGCAACGAAAAGAGTCGTGAGTATACCGCCCAACAAATACTTCTTACGATAAGCGAGTACCATACCCGCTATTGTTGGCGGTATATACGCCAAAGTGTAAAACTTCCAAATATGACCGGCAGCAATCAATATAAAGAAATAGGACGAAAATGCCCACACTATTCCTCCTAAACCGGATAGCCATACCGAAACACCAAATGCTCGAAGCAATATATAGAAGCCAAGCATCATAACAAATGCCAACCGTATATAATCGGGCAAATAAAGATGATAGATATTCTCGATAATACTCAACGAATTGGAAGAGTTATACGAGGGAGATATCTGATAGGTGGGCATACCGCCGAAAATGGAGTTTGTCCAACGGGTATGCTCGCCTGTCTTTTCGTAATAACTTTTAGCCTCTTGTCCTACTCCTACACCAGCAGAAGAGTCTTGCTGAAAGATAATCCTATTCTCTATATCTGCCGGAAAGAAATAGGAAAACGAAAGCAGCACGAAGATCAGAATGGCTATCAGATCTGGAAGAATCTTTTTCATAATTAATTATTAATATCTGTAATGTTCAGCTTTGTAAGGGCCGTCGACATCGACACCAATATAATCAGCCTGCGCCGGAGTCAGTTTGGAAAGTTTCACGCCAATCTTCTCGAGATGTAAGCGAGCTACTTCCTCGTCCAAATATTTCGGCAAACGATAAACATCAATATCATATTTTTTGTTGAATAATTCTATCTGAGCCAAAGTCTGATTAGTGAAAGAGTTGCTCATTACAAAAGACGGATGACCTGTTGCGCAGCCCAGATTAACCAGACGACCATCGGCAAGCAAAATGATGCTATGCCCGTCAGGGAAATAATAACGGTCTACTTGCGGCTTGATATTGACACAACGAATTCCTGGATATGCTTTCAAGGCATCTACCTGGATCTCATTATCAAAATGGCCTATATTGCAAACAATCGCTTGATCTTTCATCTTAGCAATATGATCAACACGAATAACGTCAATATTACCGGTTGTAGTCACAAATATGTTGCCTTGCGCACAAGCTTCTTCCATTGTGGTTACTTCAAATCCTTCCATTGCAGCTTGCAACGCACAAATCGGGTCGATTTCTGTCACCATGACACGAGCACCATAAAAGCGCATAGATTGTGCACAGCCTTTGCCCACTTCACCGTAACCGGCAACAACGACTGTCTTTCCGGCAATCATCACATCCGTTGCGCGTTTGATACCATCGGCAAGAGACTCACGGCATCCGTACAAATTGTCGAATTTGGATTTAGTAACAGAGTCGTTTACATTGAATGCAGGGAACAATAACTCACCCTGTTCTTGCATCTGATACAAACGATGAACACCCGTTGTTGTTTCTTCCGAAACGCCACGCATGCCTGCAGCTACGCGATGCCAACGATCTTTGTCGGCAGACAGCACTTTTTTCAATATATCATTCAAGGCAATTTCATCGCCAGCTTTCACTTCGACGTCAAGAACAGATGCATCTTTCTCGGCATGATACCCTTGATGAATCATCAATGTAGCATCTCCGCCATCATCAACAATCATATCGGGTCCTTTTCCTCCCGCGAAATTCAACGCTTGCAGTGTGCACCACCAATACTCGTCGAGCGACTCGCCTTTCCATGCAAAAACAGCCACGCCCATATCGGCTATAGCCGCAGCAGCATGATCTTGAGTAGAATAAATGTTGCAAGAACACCAACGGACTTCGGCGCCAAGAGCCACCAATGTTTTAATGAGAACAGCAGTCTGAATGGTCATGTGCAAAGAGCCCATGATGCGAGCACCTTTTAAAGGTTTCGATTCTCCATACTTTTCGCGAAGAGCCATAAGGCCGGGCATTTCTTTTTCAGCCATATCGATTTCCTTGCGTCCAAATTCGGCAAGGTTAATGTCTGCCACTTTATAAGGCAGAGTAGAGAATAATTCTTGTGACATATAAATATTTGTATTAAAAGATACTGCAAAGATAGTGCAAGCTAAAGACAATAGAAAATAAATTCATTTATTTTTATGATAGATAACAACCTAGCATTATCCAACAAAGTCATTGGCACTGAAAGACATCGATATATTATTCTATAAGCTATTATCGAATATTTCATTAAAAAAATTATCTTTGTCGTGTTATGTTTGCGTTTCTCATTCGTCTTAATAGTATAGATGGAACTAAAAGAATTTAAAATAGAAGTTCTTCCATTGCGTGGTAAAATGGGCGGGCTTGCCCGAAAGATACTCTCCGACCCTATCGATGCGGAAGATGCAGTGCAAGAAGTGATGATGAAGCTTTGGGACAAACGGCAGCAACTAGACGATTGCCGTAATGTTGAAGCATTTGTCATGACGATGACTCATCATACTTGTATCGATATGGAAAGAGTAAAGAAGACAGGAGCCATGAGCACTGACCATTTACAGCTAGCAGATACGGGAAATTCGGTAGAGCATCTATGTGAACTAAAGGATGAGGTAGAAATTATTCGACATATTATCGAAACATTACCGGAATTGCAACGCAACACCATCCGAATGAAAGATATTGAAGGTTACGAGAATGAGGAGATCGCTGAAATAACAGGCAGCAATGTCGAAACCGTACGAAGTAACCTCTCAAGGGCGCGAAAGAAAGTGAAGACTATTTATCTGATGACAATAAAGAAAAGAAATAATATATGAAAAGAGTAAAGAACATCAAAGTATTGTTGGACAAGTATCTTGAAGGAGAAACTTCGCATACAGAAGAGCTTGAACTACGGCGATTCTTTGCTACGGCTAAGCACCTTCCCGAAGATATGGCCGCTTACAAGCCACTTTTTGCCTATTTTGACAAAGAAGCGATGACAGAGAAACAACCTCATTCGGCACGTAGGCTATACTTTCGATATACTTGGAGTGCTATTGCCGCATCCATATTCTTATTTTTAAGTATAGCCGGATACAACGGTTATTCACACCAAAGCAAAGATTATGTTATTATTAATGGAGAAAAATCAACGGATGTACGCTTAGCCAAAGAACAGGCAAGAAAGGCTTTAGCCGAAGTAAGCTTTTCTCAAGAAGATATTGCTGATGATTTGATTCCACAAGACATGAAGGAGACAGTACAATGAAACAAAAAATGAGATATATTTTAAGCACCCTACTATTAATGGTGACAATAAGTATGTCGGCTCAGGAAGGACTATATATTGGTGACATCTTCGAGCACTACGGCAAACGGCATGGCTCTACGATGGTACAACTCTCGGCCGACGTACTAAAGGCTTACGATATTACTCTATACAAAAGCCTGTCATTTCGACCCGATGCTTCAGGACCTTACAGTTGGACATGGATTATCGCCTGTGTTGACCAAGACAAACATCGGGCAAAGAAAATTAAAGAAAGTATGTTTGACGGCAATTTGAAGTCCGGATATTATCAACTGCCACAAGTAAAGAAAGGTATCAACCGATTTATCTTATTCAAAACAGACGATAAAAGAAAGCGGGCTACACTAATTTATATCGAAGGTACGCTCAATTCAGCTGAGTTAGTATCCATGTTATTCTCTAAAAAGTAAAGTAATATAAAACAAAAAACAATATGAAAAAGCAACTCATTATTTTATCATTAGCATTGCTACCCATTATCGGCATTGCTCAGAACAACGACAATGAGAATTCACTGCCGGGCGATACGACAGTTGTTATCAAAGGCAGAAAGTTCGTTATCCGCGAAGCGGAAAAGAAACTGAATATCAAAGTTTATGGCAAGACACAACGGGGTGACACCATTAAAGATGATATGATTTATGAAGCGACGTTCAATGACGAACAAACAACAGAAAGAAGATTTGAATTTTCAATGCCATTCCAAAAAAAGACATACCACAAAAGACATTATGTCGCATTCCTCACAGGAATCTATATGGGATATAGCCAATTGAATAATGATTTTGGATTTGCAGGCAGTGATGCCGCAGATTTGAAGACATCAAAATCTTGGGAAATAGGTATCGGCATTACCAAAAGCCATTATCAATTAGATAACGAAGGGCATTGGTCCTTTACTACAGGACTCGATTGGGGATACCGCTCTTTCCGTCTGCAAGGCAATTATGCATTCCGTATGGATAATAATATTACTGACATCAAACCGGGAGGTACAGCTAGCAATGTCTATTCTGTCAGTCGCTTGCGTTACAATTTTCTTCGCCTACCCATTATGCTCAATTGGAAAACTCGGATAGGGCGGGATCTTTATATATCGGCAGGACTTGAGCCGGAATGGCGCTATGGTATCAGATCAAAAGCCAAAGTAGATGGGAGAGACGAAACTATTGATTCCGACTTAAACGTTACCCCCATTGGACTAAATGCAGTAGCAGAAGCTCGCTATGGCAATATAGGTTTCTATGGACGTTGTGGCATGACGAAGCTGTTTGACAGCAACAAAGGTCCCAAGATGTATCCGTCCTCTTTTGGTATTATATGGCATTGGTAGCCCAGCATGAGACATTATAAGAAATTCTTAAAAGTTAGTATCTTTTTATCAATGAATTGACTACTTTTGTAGCCAATGGATAAATTACAAGACAGAATAGATTATTATCGATCTCAGATAGAGAAAATCAAACACGACTTATCTGTTGAAACCAACAGAATATATAAAATAGGTACATTACGCCTGCTTCTATTCATCATCGGTACGATGGGAGTTATTTACTTTCGTCACAAATGGATAGAAGCAGGTGTTATCTTTATTGTTTTTATCGCACTGTATCTGCTACTTGTCAAGATACATAGTCGGATGTTTCATCACAAAGCCTATTTAGAAAAAGCAAAGTTAGTGAATGAACAAGAGTTGAAAGCGATAAATTACGATGTTTCCAGTTTTGATGCAGGCGCAGACCTTATAGATCCCTCCCACCCTTTCTCTTTCGACATCGACGTCTTTGGAAACAAATCTCTATTCCAATATACAAATCGAACAGTCACCTCGCTTGGTAGACGCTTACTCGCAAGTTATTTCACCAAACCGTTAGATATAAAAAGCGAGATATTAGCAAGACAACAAGCCATTGAAGAATTAACAGAGAAAGTAGACTTCCGACAACGATACCGCATTTCCGGATTGCTAAACGGCAACAACTCTGATAATGATGACGAGAAGCTCAAACAGTGGAGCGAATCCACCAACTACTTCAGCAGCCGCAGTTACTATTCTTATATCAAATGGCTGGTTCCTGCCGTCAATGCGCTATTTATATTTTTGTATATCATAAACGTAGTGCCACTCTCGGTACCGATTTTCCTTGCTGTCTTCTTCGTGCTTTGTAGTATCATACTAGGTAAATATATCACCAAGGAGCAAGAGACATCAAGCAAACAGTTGCAAATACTCAAAACTTATGTTAGTCTCATTTCTTATATTGAAAAGGAGTCTTTTAAAAGCGACGAACTTATAAAAATCCAGCAACAACTTTATTGCAATGGGCTAAAAGCTTCGGATGTTGTCAAACAATTAAATAGCTTAATCAGTGCGCTCGATCAACGAAACAACATTTTCGTTACAGCCATACTTAACGGACTTTTCTTCTGGGAACTTCACCGCATTATAAAAATAGAACAATGGAAAGATCATTATAGTATTTATCTACCAAAATGGCTAGAGATTATTGCCAAAATGGATTCTTTTTGTTCCCTATCCACTTATGCCTATAATAACCCTTCATTCAATTACCCTGAAATATCCGACACCCCACAATATAAAGCCGAAGCGCTGAAGCACCCCTTAATGAATCGTAGCACATGCGTGCCAAATGACATCGAGATGGAAGGAGCGCCCAGCTTCTCGATCATTACAGGAGCGAATATGGCGGGAAAAAGCACTTATCTCCGCACCGTGGCTATAAACCACCTTCTGGCTTGTATCGGTATGCCGGTCGATGCTCTCCGAATGACCATCTATCCCGCTCATCTGGTAACAAGCTTGCGCACGTCCGACTCGCTCACCGATAACGAATCTTATTTCTTCGCAGAGCTCAAACGGCTTAAAATGATTATTGACAAACTCAATAGCGGGGAGAAACTTTTCATTATTCTGGATGAAATATTGAGAGGCACCAACTCTTTAGATAAACAGAAAGGTTCATACTCTTTTATTAAACAGTTGGTAATTAGTGGTGCTACCGGCCTTATTGCCACTCACGATCTACAGTTGGCAACTCTGAACAATTATTTCCCGCAATATATATCAACTCAATGTTTCGAGGCCGACATTGTTCAGGAAGAATTAACTTTCTCATATAAATTGCGCAACGGAATAGCACAAAACATGAATGCCTGTTTCCTGATGAAAAAGATGGGAATTGATATCGACTAATTCTTTCGATACCTACTAGATCAATGAATATACAATATAGTGAGGAATGAGACAATAGCCAAATTATCATTCAATTCCTTTTTCAATAATTCAATAGCTCTTTGCTTGTATCGATTCACAGATTTGATACTAATATCGAGCTCTTGAGATATTTCGGTCCGACTCTTTCCTTCAAAAAAGCTTTTCATAAATACGCTACGATAATTGGACGGAAGCTTTTCCAATGTCTCATACAGCATCTCATACATCTCGTCAAGAGAATAAACACTATCAGACTTTTCATTGTAAATAGGAGTTGACTTTAAGAAGTGCTCTTCATAATCGCGTTCATAATCAATATGTTTCAAGTAGTTCAAGCAACTATTGTGCACGCACATCTTTATATAAGCCAACACTGTTTCAGAACGAAGAATAAAATCATCTTTCTTATCCCACAACATAGCAAAAACATCAGATACTATATCCTTGCACACATCTTCATCGTTAATGAAGCGGTGAGCGTAAAGGCAAAACGGACCGTAATATTGTCCGAACAGCTTTTCGTAGTTTGCTTTAAGGTCTAATTGAGCTTCGATATTCATTTTATTCTTTCATACAGAAAGACAAAGGTAATTATTTGTCAGTCAATAAGCAATATTAAATCTCAAATATTATTTGAGTTCGGAGTAAGAACTCAGATCTATCGTTGCGAATCGGGTGGTTTATTTCAACAAAATCCTATTGCAATTTGCCTGCTCTACAATTCGTACGTCTCTGCCACGGTGTTGTAACTAAAGTCACAATGCCCTGCTAGAAGCGCTTTTAACGTTCCACAACACCTTTTCAAATGGGTGAAGTATGTGAGACATACTAATGAAAGTTGGTTCATTTCAGAAAGAGTTCATATATTTACACTAAGATTTTGTCGTTCCACATATGTGATTCGATCAACTCATATATGTGATTCGATCGTTCCATATATGTGAGTTGATCGAATCACATATGTGGAACGACAAAACGTTAATGAGCTGACAAAAATGCCTTAAATACGACAATCCTGATTCTATAAGATGTGTACAAAAAACCTTCTCACAGTAAAGAAGAGCCGAACCTCTTCCATGCACGAGCTGTAAGCAAAGGAGTTTCTATACGATGCACGCACGATAGATACCGGGTAATAATTTACTCGATTGATATACGAAGTGGGCAACCCACGTTTCATAACACGCTAACAATAAGCAAGATAATACCTTTTCTAGGTCCCAAAAACAGGCCACACCTGTATATATTACTCATAGTCAACAAGATAATATGACAGAAACTTTTGGAACAATAAAAAACGTGCAACGATAAATATTCTTATCGCTGCACGCAAACATGATCTTTATAAACTTTAAATAAAAAATAATCAACTACTTCACATAGTATAAATAGTCAGTTACTGGGTTAATCATCCATCAGTAATCTGAAACTACGAGTGGAACAATAACCCCATTGTGGGTACTGCCAAGCCCAATTAGTAGGATCAAGCGTCATACGAATCTTCACATAGCGACCCGGCATAGAAGCATAAAATGTATACCAAGCAACCCAATTAATGTCACGAATGAAATCATTTTTATTCGCATCACCAACATCTGTCCATTTATTATTGTCAGAACTGAGCTGAATACCGATCGTTTTGATTAAATCACAGTTTACACTAAAACCGGCTATTTTATGAGATGCCCCCAAGTCAACAGTAAAAGATGCATTAATCACTTCGTTGCCATTGAGGAAAAGCCATTTGCGATCCCATTCTTCACCTGTAAAGAGGTCACTAAATTTATTTGGATCCAAGTCTTCGGCAGCAATACATTTCCAAGCCTGTCCGACATTGTCTGTAGAAGGAGTACCGATGATATCCGAAGCACTGCCTCCGACACGAATCAAAGAGTTAGTTTCTGTGTACTTCAGCACAAAGAAATTACTACGAAATTTTGCTTCCTTTGCCAAATGTGCATCAGAGCCAGCTGATTGTTGAATCGCAACTGGTATCAGATAACTTACATCTGCTTTTAACTTACTATATCCTTCTTCCGATGTAACAAGACTAACCGTATCTGATACAACTTTTCCTGCAGCTATCGTAAGGTTTGATTTCTCAAGAGAGACAACTCCATCAGGAATTGCTTCATATTTAGT
>Ga0183101_1000485_pt2 | contig 39906 bp, 32 predicted proteins | sample Biomet3_FD_127790 | JGI IMG/M metagenome (GOLD analysis project Ga0183101, IMG submission 127790) | Microbial communities from bioreactor (seeded with sewage sludge) at LBNL, California, USA - Biofuel metagenome 3 | ecosystem: Engineered > Bioreactor > Anaerobic > Unclassified ... | reverse complement strand
AACAATACGCTGCATAATAATAGGGCAGCCATTCTTTAGTCTCTACATTGCCTATTCTTTCGAATTTGGAACCAATGACTACAAATTCATCGTAATTAGTTCCGACAGAATTTGTTTCTTTAATTAACGTTTTCATATTCAACTTTAACTTTTGATTACTCGTTTGAGCCTCAATTCCCATCACAAAAAATAATGTGATAGAAAAAATCAATAACGCTTTTCTGTTCATCATATTTAATTTATTAATGAGTTAATAATTTCACTTCTACGGTCGAATCCTAAATTTAAAAACAAGGAAATGACGAAACTCTGCTTGATAGGAGATGATAATTTTTCCAGTTCACCTTGATTATTCATTAATTGATAGCCAAGTGTAGAATTATTATTGAAAATGTTGGGTATGGACAAAGACAGAACACCCCGTATTTTCTTTATATTAAATAAATAATTGTACGAGAAATCTATAGAATGAATGTGTGGAATATCTTTTATATTATTATTTTCATTAATAAGAAAAGGCATCGAAGAGCGATATGAATACGAAATTCCCAATTGGGAAGTAATATTAGGAATATAATATTTCAATACGCATGAAGCATTGTGTTTGGCAGCAAATGAAGGACAAGCGTAATGCCCGCCATAAAAATAATCTCTTTTTGTATCCAGAAATGAATAAGAGAAAGTATAACTGAAGTTTTTTAATGTCCGCGCATCTTTCCAAAAGACATCAAGCCCTTTGGCATAACCACTCCCATCACTCACAACTATAGGAACACCTGACAAATTATTCTGTCGAGGTAATTTTTTGAAATTCTTATCGAAGAGTTGTACTCTTAAAAGATAATTATCATGAATACTAAATTGATATGTGAAATTATATTGGGAGCTTCTCGAATAATTGGCAGGTTGAAGTCCGTAAGTTAAAAAAGTATTACCAACCTGACTATACATTCCTATCCCTAAGCTAAGCGAATGTTTTTCGCCAAGATTATAAGATAAAACCCCTCTCGGCATAAAAAAGACCTTCTTATAATAAGTAGAATACTCTTCTCTAAATCCAACATTCAACGATAAAGGACGATACAATTTCATCATAGATGACAGATAGCTCCCAAATACTTGTTCGTTAAAACGATTGGCATTGTATTTCTGTTTCTGATTAAAATAATCAAGTCCAAAACAGATTCTATAATTGCCCAAAAACGTATTCATTTTTGCATGTAATTGAAACATTACGTCATCCGTTGTATCCCTTGATGCAGTTCCAACGTCAACAGCATCTACCAACAGTTTGTTTTTCTCTTTAGAAAAGCCCGATGAAAATTCGAGCTTAGTTTTTTCATCAAGAAAATATTGATAGCTAAGGAGGTTCATCATATAAAAATTACGAACCTTATTATTTATAGACAACTGCTCTAGAGATTGACTTATTCCTTTATTATCTTTAGAAACAGTAGATAAGAATGTAATACAATCGTTTTGTCTGATCTTTTTCTGAAACCGCAAAGTACCATCCAAAGCACTATTATCAGCAGTAAATTTCCAACCTTTTTTTAGAAACATCGGATAATATAATGTCGGATTAGAATAAGTAAAAGCGCCTTCTACATAGGCTGTCTTATTTGAAAGTAATGTTCCCGCATTGGCTGTCGCATATACCGGAGAAAAACCGAGGCCAAATATATTCTCATCTGGTATGTCATTAATTTTAAGCTCAAGAGAGCCACTAATTGCATTTCCATATTCAACGGGTATATCTCCTGTACTGAAGTTCATTCCTTTAAATAATCCGGTTTCATATCTTGCTCTACCTGCTATATTGCTAATCCCTTGCGTAAAGAAATTTTTCACCGTAACACCATCAATAGCCACAACCGTTTCATCCGAATTTCCACCTCGCACAAAGAAGCCGGCTTTGTCGTCGATATTTTGAAGTCCGGGCGTAGTCCTAAGAGCAAACGACAAATCTCCATTGGAATGAGGATTTGTATACACATCCAATTTGGAAATTGCAACGGTTTTATTCTTACTATATCCGATAGCAGAAGCAGTCACAATGACTTCATCCAAAATGTTATTCTTTTCTTTCATTTGTATCCGCATAGGCATCCCCTGAAAAGAAGAATCCAAATTTATCTCCACACTGACAGATTTATAATTGATGTGAGAGAATTTCAAAAACATTTTCCCTTTCTCGTAAGTAACAAAAGTAAAATAACCTAAAGAATCAGAAGAAGCTCCATCGTATGTATCACCCAATTGAACATTTACATTACTTACCGGCATACCATAAATATCCATTATATGTCCGCATATCTTATATTGGCAGAAACCTTTGGTACAAAACATGCTCAACACGAGAAAAATCAAAAATCTTTTCATAAGAGACATCGCTTTATATATATAATAATCATGCAAATCACCCCTCCCCACAATAAAAAATGTATAATTCCAACGTTTGAAAATAAATAATCTCTTCCAATAATAATTTTATTTGACTGCCTATTTTTTATAGAAAAAATCATTGCTATTAATTCTTGGGTATCCGAATAAAATGGATTGATATCCATAATAAGCTGAAGGGACAATGTTATGGTAATAAACTTATTCAAACCTACGATAAAACTAGATATCGCCCATAATAAAAAGATGACAAATACCCCAGATATAGTAAATATATATTTTTTTTTTGACGACTCACTATTATCAATCTCTACATATATATGCAAGATAGGCTTCAGTCGTATTCCCACCCCTCTAATTTTAACATTCATAATAAATGTAGAAATTATATGTCCTAACTCATGGAGTATAACCCACAGAGTACTATACATAAAAAAAAATAATAAATCATCTATCATTCTTGATTTTCATAAAAAAAACATAAAAAAAGGTTGGAGGTATAAATACCCACGCCAATAAAAGCGGTGATATTATCCCCCCCCTCACAAATTTGAGTATTGGATTTAATGGTAAAATATCACCAATAGTTCCTATGATTGCATTAATTTGAGAAGCAGGATAGAAGGCATCACTGATAAATAATATTATAACTTGTATGAAATTTGTCAAATTTCTATTTGATGAATGTCGAAGATTCGCAAAAGCTAATATCAAACCAACAAAAGAAAAAATGAACATTCCTATTACAATAAATAAAACGATTCTAAATATGAAGATAAAAGAATTTGTCATTCCAAAGAACATATAACCTATTATATACATAATAGTTGCGATTAATAACATAACTACAATTCTACTAAATATTAATCCACCAAAATATGGTATAACCGCATGAGGCATACGCTGAAGATATTGCATAAAATTTGTCACTTTATAATCACGTAATGTTGGACCTATAGTGAATAATCCTTCATTCATTATAGTCATCCCCAATACTCCAGATAAAATAAATTTAACATACAATGGATTATTAGTACCCCAAATAGTAACAAATATAATAAACAGAAACAGTGGAAAAATAAGAGTAAAAAAGAGGACTTGCTTAATCCTAAAAAAAAGGAATAAATTATACTCAAATGACAATAATAGTAGTTTCATAATTTAATATTTATAATTAATATAATAAAGATCTTTAATATTAATTTCTTCAATACGATAAATGATTTTTCCTATCATCTTTATTATTACACCAATATCACCAAGGATATTTAAATCATTATCTTTCACATAATACATAAAATAAAGATCTTTGGGGTCATATTCTACCTTATTACAAATGACTTTATAATCCGATTTAACATTTATTTTCAATTCTTCTATGGTATATTTACTTTTCTTCAGAGAACCACTATACATCATATATATACTACTATCTCTAATGCTTGATAAAGACCAATTATGAGAAGTATAAATTATAGTCTTTGCCCTTTCGTCAATAAAGGACCATAAACTATCGATTATAGTAGGATCTACATTTGAAAAGGGTTCATCCATTATCAAAAATAAAGGTCGATATATTAATGCAAGCATTATAGAAACTCTACGACGCTCTCCCATTGACAATGAATAAAGATAGCTATTTTCAATAACAGAAAGTTTAAAAATATCATAATATATTTGTATGATCTCGTTATAATCAATAGAATAAATAGCACAAAACAAATGTAACACCTCATTAACCTTTAGCATTGGTAAAATAATAAATTTGTCATATACAACACCAATATCAGAAGAATTGATCAATCGCTTCGCAGTACCATAATTAGGCTTAATATCCCCTGCTATCATATTAAGCAATGTCGTTTTACCTGATCCATTTTCTCCTAAAATAATAATTTTATCACCTTTAGAGACACAAAAGTTAATATCTTTCAATATCTCTTTATCATTTCTAGTGTATGAAACGTTTTTGAATTCTACTATTGTTTCCATGCAATTATTTTTTTCCTACTATAATAATATTATTGACCGTTTCTAAAGCTCCATCTATATCCAAAAAATCGTTTACTTTATCATCATAATATCCTCCTATACTACACACATCTAGACCCAAGGAGGTAGCTACTAAAGATATTAACAAATTAACTGCCCCACATTCCATCATCAAGAACCTATATCCACGTTCACCATATTTTATAATAATCCGTTCTATTATATTTGTTGTAATGAAAATACCAGAAGCAGATATTAAATCGACATTAGGGGCTGCTAATATTATTTTGTTTAACATCTCGACATAGTAACCAACTTTTACTTGTTCTAAGCAATTTATATCTGGCCTATAATGATATAAACCTTGTGGTAAATATGTATTGAATGAAACAAAATACAATTCCATTGGATATAAAGCACCGCCCGAGGGGAAATTACGATACCCAAAATAACCTTTGCGTTCATCTCCTATTATTGGCACCCATTTAGTGACTCCATAAGATAAATAACACATTGCAGAAATTTCATTCTCATCTAATTTATAATCACTATAAGTTCTTTGACTTCTTCTGTTCTTCAAAATATCTAAAAAATCAGAATCGGATAAATTTATTTGTGATTTTAAATAATATCTTTTTTTATCAATATATGTTTTAAAAGGCATCGCAGATCTCCTTAAGATAAATGGATCCGTGAAAGTCATTATTCTTTCTACATCTTGATATAATGTATACTCACTGTATTTTGAATTTTCATGATATAATGCCGCCAAGGATTGTTTTATATTTTTAGCCCCAATAGGCAATATATCCTTTTCATCAAAAAGTTTTTTTATATATTGTGTACTATTCATAATATGTATGTTTTAGGGAAAAGGATGAGGAATTGGATTCAATTGTTCATATTCTTTCTTAATATAACCGCATTTAGAGGGAACACTATAAAGTCTCTTGCCCCCTCTATAATAATAAGGATAGACACCTCCCAATTGAATTAATTGAGGAATATATGTTTTTATAACATAAAAATTTTTTGCTTTAATATCAGGTGTAGTTAAATCTTTGTATAATACATTGTATCCTTTGTCTTTAAACATTTTAATTATCCGTGCAACTTCATCTTGAGTATTAATTTCATTTGGCTTCACAATTACATGCTCTTGAGTAGGAATTGCTTTTCTATACTTATCAAAGACAGTCCATATTTTTTTATTTTTATGATAAAAAAGTGGATGCTCTTCAAAAGAAGTAATTTCAGAAAACGTCTTTGGATTCCAATCACGCCTTTCATCCAATTGCCACCGAAGAAAAGGAATACCTTGAGCAGCCTCTAAAATAGCCTTTTTTATTGCAGAAGAAAAATTTGACCTCGTTGCTGCAGAAACAACAACAAAATCGCCAAAGTCAGATTTTCCAAAGCATAAACATAATACTGTAGGTAAAAAAATATCATATGTCATATTAAAAAAGTGCCATTCATACTTAACTGGAAAAAATTGATCAATAAATTTTTGAATTGAATGATCAATAATAATTTTAGGAGGCACAATTTCATTTTCCCAAGTTATCGTAAAACTATCTCTTTCAACAGACTCATACAAACAATTTAAAATTGCTTGATATGGGTCGGAATGGCATGCTAATCCTGTTGAAGTAGGGAAATTTATATGATTGGAATCTTTAGTATAGCCTAAATAAATAAGCTGAGCAGGGCACAACACTTCTTTCCCATTAGTTAGATCTATTGTATTAACCCATGCGATCTCTACATCAGGAGTAAAAGGAATCAATTCAAAATGAGGTTCACTATATTGCTTAGAATGAAATAAAGCATATTCACCTATATCAATAGAAAACTCGGAAACCTCAGAATAAGAATTCTTAATGATTTCGTTCTCATCAAAAATCGTCGCACAATATCTCTCTATGACTTCTCCTATAGTAGACATCAAAGCCATTTCATTATTAAATCCACATCCACTACTTTTTAACTTTACCGCAGCAGAATGAGGATAAGTTTCCTTAGGAGCAAGTTTGGTAATATCCGCAGTATCAACCCCGTAGCTAATAGCCTTAGGATCAGAACTTTGCCTCATTGGCCCTATCAAATACTTGATAATTCCGTATTCACTAGAAATCAAATCAAGAGCATTAATATAATTAGTTATATCTGTTATAATCATATCTTTTCAGAATCTAAAATTTGAGGATCCAACCATGGACTAAACGTATGTTTTTGAGCAGGGCGACATATAGGACAGTATGGATTTCTTAATAACTCAGACTTATAAATTTTATATTTATAAGTATCCAAAGATATTACATTTTTCCATGTGGGTATTAATTTCTTTTCTTGGAAAAAACGCAGCATTTCTATAACAGCCCAATTTGCTAGAATATTTAATTGAAAATCTTCTAACGGAATACTATCTGGTTTTGAACTTATTCCTAATTTTGAAAGATAACAAATATAATCTTCATCATATATAGGATTCTCACTATTACTAAGCTTTCTCTTTTCTAAGCATTCATAACAGCCTGATTCTGCGCCGTAAAACAAAGGTCCAATTTTCATCCATTCATTTTCAAATCCGCCAATATAAAGCCAAGGCTTATTATTAGCAAGGGCGGTTTTATTTATTAATTTTAATGCAACAGGATTAAAACAGGACCCATCAACTAACATAAAATCCATATTAGAAATAGTTTCTATTTTTTCTAGTAATTCACTATAAGAAAGATTAAAAACGTTTTTAAAAGAATAGTCAACAAGTAGTTGTTTCATTTTATCCGACAACTTTCCATCTCCAACAACTAAAATGTCTTTGCTTATAACATTTTCTTTTGAAATTGAAGAAATATTTTTATCATCAACAAATAGATCAAAGAAATTATATTCAGACAATTGAGAGACAACCGAATCTATATCCGATACATCATATTTATTTAGATTTATCAATTCTTTGATTATTTGATTTGCTTCTACTACTTGCTGTTCATCTGATAATAATATTATATCTTTAAAAATTCCTTCTTTATCTTTATTATCAAATTCTACTACCATTACGGCACTCTTGGTTCTTACTTGATAAGACATATGTCCTAAAGTAAATATATCGACTTTTTTCATATTATATTTATATTTAATTTAATGATAAAGGCTTCTAAAATATCAAGCCTTTATCATTAAATAATAGTACAATAGTACATATTTTCCATCTAGTTTCAGTTCACTATTCAGCTACTGTTTGTGCTGATATAGTTCCTCCGATACTACATGTTGAAGTACAAAAATAGCAACAACAACAATAAATAGCAGCTACTGCAGGTACTGCATGTCTCTGCCCAGGTTCTTTTGTGATTAGTTTAATTTTCATAGCAAAAAAATAAAATAATGTCTACTCTATTCAAGCTTTTCGACAATTGCTTCCTGTTTTATTCAGCTAGGCCTGATTTAATAATAATTATTATAATCTTAACTAATCAATAAAAAATAATAGCGTAAAACGTAAGAATATATTAAAAATCAAACGATATATGTAAATACTATTATTTAATACTTATAACTAAATAATACTAAACATGCAAACGATAAACACTTTATTATATAAGCATTCAATCTCTATTAAGTGCTAATTATAAAGATATTAAATACAAAACAGATCGATAAAAATCTTTTTAATAGAAATTTAAATTAAAAATTACAATTAAATATATTTGTAAAAATCTCTTTCATTTTTGTAAATATACATTCTTTATTCTCTCATTATACCACCCTTATTTAATATTTATGCTATATTAATATAACCGTATAATTATTAAACAATGATAACATTCAAATATTAATATAGGATAAGAATCGAAATATAAATTTGGTAACTTTGCTTAATTGCTTATATATATCGGATATTTTACTTGCTGAAACAAGGTTGTTTATATTCTCATTCAGATGAATCGAAGTCTTGTTACAGTCAATAGTGACAATCTTCATACTACCTTGCAGAATATGTCATTGCCCAGCCATTCCTGTGTCTCTCAATCCATCATACCCAAGTTGAATATCACTTGCTACGGTTCGCCTTCAGAATTCACTTTATCTTATATGCCACCGAGAACATCACATAGTTTGGAATGCTGTTGTACATTGTCTCTGTACGTCCCTGAGCATTGACGATGTATTGCATGCTGGAAATCTCGTGCAATATATCGTAGGCGCGGACCATGCATATCAGTTTGCCCTTGTAGAACGGTTTGCTTATCTGTGCGTTCCATATCAAGTCGTTGCGGTTCATGAATGTATTTTGATAACCTCGGGAACTGTACATGAAAATATCAGTTGCTACATCGAGGCCAACCACGGGGATCGTGCATCGGAGGTCGCCGCCATACTGAAAGTCGCAGATGTTGATGGACTCGAAGTCGACACGTGAAGAGTGGCTCATGCGATAGGTCATCTTGCCTTCTGCATCAATAGCAAAGGATTTGAAGCGGTAGCCCAGTTTGACGTCTGCATTAGGTTTCCACGTGTTTACGCTTGATAGGATGGGGGATTCTGTATTATAGGCAATGCTGTAGTCTACGCTATGTATGAAATCTAAGCCTGTTGCAGCCTGAATGGAGTAGTGCCGGTTTTTGTCTAACGAACGAGACATACCCATTGAGGCTCCTGTGTCCCAATTGCCGTTCACGTTATCGTATTGGTAAACATAGACACCTTGTGTCGGGAAAAAAGTGATACGGTTGCCACGGGCGTTCTGTATGATTTCTGCTCTTGCCTTTGTCCAAAAGTTCAGGTCGCTGGTACTGCTCTTTAAATTGGCACTGGCACGAAACGTGTGCGTTATCGTATTCTTCAAGTTTGGATTATTCACTCGCTTCATGGTGGGGTCCGTGTCGTCCTCGTAGGACATGAGTGACTCGAAGTCGGGTCTCGTTACATTCATCTCATACTCTAACGCTTTCTTGCTCTTACCGTAGAAATTGATAGAAACTGTGGGTTCGAAGAGCGTACTGTTTCTGTAGGCTGTCGTGTCGATGCGGTCTTGATGGTAGCGCATTCTTTCCCTCTCGAACGTCAACGGAATGACCACCTCTATGAAACTTTTTGGCGTAGAACGGTACAAGTGCAATCCCGTGCCGTAGTGTCGGAAGAAATTCTGGTTATCGTAGCTTGTCCGGGTATCCATAGCCATTGCCAACGAATCTTCGGTGGATGGCAGAACCCCTAGCTGTTGGTATTTTTGAGATCCGTCATCTATACGGTCCAAACGGTAATTACCGTGTGAGTTGGTTCGATAGCCCTGTCCATATTCGAGAAGTGGACCCACCTTCCAGCTGTAGGGTAAGACCTGAAAATACTGGGTGACGAAAGTCACCTTATACTGCCTTTGCCTGTGGCGGAAGAAGTAGTTGCGGATGTCGTCCTGCTGGTCGGAAGCATAGCTTGTAGCATAGCGACCGAAGTCGTTCCTGGGCCTGTCGGTAGAGTAATCGACCTGTGCAATAGCATTGAGCGAGCTCCCGTTGGCGAACGGCTTAGTGTAAACGCTCGCAAAAGTAAACTCCAAGCTGCGCTGTTTGGTCAAACTCTCAAACGCATTGCTGTTCACCCATTCTTTTTGGAAGAGCGAATCGTTATTGTTTATGACGCTCTTGGCATTGCTATATTTCAGCGACACATTGGCGGAGGCTGAAAAAGGCTTCAGAACAAATACGTTATCGGTAACCTCAATGTTGATATCTCTCTCTTTGCTGAAAGCTAGGTTATGGCGCGTGAGACTGCCGTTGTTAGTATAGTCTTCGTGGTATGTACGATTGTTGTTGTCGGTATTATCCCACTTGAGAGTTGCGTCTAATGTCTCTTGGTAATGTTTATCTTTGTCCTCCGTCTGTAGGTTTAAGCCCCATAGCCTTGTCGTCTTCAAACCTTGTGTAATGCTTGTCGGCGACCAGTCTCCTCCCTCGCCCGGCTTTCCATCTTGGTTGATGTTGTTCAAGCTGCCGAATAGGATAGCCGACGTGTGCTCGCCGTTATACATGCCAAAAGCATTACCGAGGAAACGCTGCCGGCTGCCTCCGCCGAGTTCAGCATTGGCTATGCTGCTATTGGCATACTCCCGTTTGAGGTTGACATCCATCACATATTCTTTTCGCTGCGAGATGGCACCGACTGCACGATCGCTGTCCTTGTGGAACACCTTGATCGCTTTTACGAGATAGTATGGCAGGTTCTCCAGCATCATCTTGTTCTTGCCCTTGAAGAAATCCTTTCCATTAAGAGTCAGGTAGTCCACCTTCTCACCGTTGACAAAAATGTCACCATTCGCTTTCAGTTCTGCCCCGGGCAATTGCTTGACCAAGCTTTCGAGCATGCTACCCTCTGAGAGTACAAACGCAGAAGCATTGTACACAATGGTATCGCCACGATACACCATCTGAATTCTAGTACCATTGACAACTACCTCGTTGAGATCGATCTCGGCCATGCTTTTCTTTTTCATGTAGTGTATGGGGATGGGATACGTGCTTGCCTTACTGCTGTTTTTCAGTTCGAAATACTGAATGTTGTCTTCATAACCCTCCACGCGAGCTTTGAATGCGTAGACTGCCGGAGTGTTGGGAATGTCGTAGTAGAAAGAGGATTCTGTTTTACGATGTTCCAAAACGGTAGCCGTCGAGTCGATGACCTTCCCATTCTTAATGACATAAATTCGTGCATCCAATGCTTTCTTGGTATAAGAATCGTACACCTGTCCATAGAGGGTGATCTTCACGCTGTGCTTTGCTAGGGTGGCTGAACTGAAAATAAATGCAGCCACCACTAACAGTAAAAATGGCAGAATAGTTCTTGAAATTCCACGGAACATCACAAAGTCTTTATTTGAATGGATTAATGAATTCTCTGAATAGGTAATCTTGATACAAATATTTTTCGCTGTCTTTATATACTCAGCTAGTCTCTCTATCATATTATTAGATATTACTTAGTCCTTATTTGATACAAATATAGACGTTTTTCATAACAATCAAACACGAAACATGAATAAATTCAGTCATTAATAGTAATACCAATATTGTAAGCGTTTATATATAGATATTTCGAAGGTATAAAGAGCAAAAGACAACAAATGATCCTTGCGAATATGCACTTAGGAGCATTCTAAAAGGCCATCTATATTAAACTTTCTTAATTAACAATCTTGTTAATAACAACGTACCATTTTTATGTTTTCCTTTGTGCTAACAATACTGTTAGACATATTTGATAAACAAAATTATTAATAGACAATATGACAATACAATCGAGTACTTCGGAAAGAGCTATATTGGAAGCTGCCGAAAGAGAATTTATGTCAAAAGGGTACGATGGTGCAAAAACCCAGTCGATAGCAAAAACCGCTGGTGTAACTCACACCATGCTACATTATTATTTCCGCACAAAAGAAAACTTATTTAATCAGGTCTTCAAAGAAAAGACAGGGATAATGATGCAATCCATCATATCTGCTTTCCAAGACACCGAAGGAAGCTTCATTGAAAGATTACAAAAAGGAATCGAGGCACATTTCGACTTCCTTGCTCAGAATCCGGATTTGCCTAGGTTCGTAATCAACGAACTTATATCCAAACCGGAAAGAGCTGAAATATTAAAAGAAAGGGTGAAAGATGTAGCCGGGAACATCGCAGGTAAACTTCAAAAAGAAATGAAAGAGCTGATAGCAACATGCGAGATAAACGATATTAAAATTATCGATTTGTTATTGGACATTGCTTCACTGAACTTGTTTGTTTTCATTGCCTTCCCTATCGTTAAGAACTTCTCCGGATTTTTCTACAAAACTGATAAAGAATTCTTGGAAGCTCGTAAAAAGGAAACAACTCAAATAATTATAAACCGCTTACTCAATAAACAATACGCAGTATGAAATCATTAATATCAATCATGCTCTTTGTAGCTTACTCCGTATCGGCCTATTCGCAAAGTCTCACAATAGACGAATGCCAACGCTTGGCACGTGAAAATTACCCTTCACTACGGCAAATGGACTTTATTGAAAACACAAGGCAATATACGATAGAGAATGCAAAAACAGCTTATCTTCCTCAAGTGAGTCTGTCGTCACAAGCCACCTATCAGAATGCAGTCACGGAATATCCCGATGCCATGAAGAAGGCATTCGGCAATATGGGAGTGAATATGAAAGGACTCAACAAGGACCAATATAAAATTGGTGTAGACGTAAATCAAGTAATATGGGATGGAGGCGCCATCAAGTCGAAGAATAGAATAACTCAATCGGAGAGCGAGGCAGAAAAGCAACAAGTTGAAGTAGAGCTTTATGGCTTAAAAGATAGAGTGAATGCCTTATATTTCGGCATCTTGTTACTGGAAGCACAAGAAAAAGAAAACACCAATATGCAACAACTACTACAGAGCAACTGTGAAAAGATTCAGACCATGATAAACAATCATACGGCCTTGCCAAGCGATCTCAATACAGTAAAAGCCGAATTGTTGTCGACCCGTCAGCAATATACGCAAATTGCAGCGGCCTGCAAATCTTACAGACAAATGCTGAGTCTATTCATTCATCAAGATACCGAAAAGGCGGAATTGGAAATGCCTTCGGCACTGGCAGTTGACTCTAAAATGATAAATCGTCCGGAACTAGCGCTCTTCGAGGCACAACAAAAAGGAGTTGAAGCACATCGGTCGGCTATATATACAGCCTTACATCCACAGGTCGGAGCATTTGCACAAGGTTACTACGGCAACCCGGGATTCAACTTATTCAAGGATATGATGGAAAATAAATGGACGATGAATGTAATGGTAGGTATCCGTTTGAAGTGGAACTTCGGCAGTCTGTATACCCAAAAGCGCGACCTGACCAACCTGCACATTGCATCTCAACGTATCGAGACACAAAAACAAACATTCTTATTCAATACATTAATTATAACGACAAAGCAACAAAATGCAATCGACGAAATGAGAAAGATACTCAATGATGACGATGAGATTATCTCATTACGCACATCGGTAAGAAAAGCGTCGGAATCAAAGTTAAGCAATGGCATCATCAACGTCAATGATTTACTTCGAGACATCACTTCGGAAAACAATTCTAAAATAGCGAAAGCAACTCATGAGATAGAACTTATAAACCGTATATATCAATTAAAAAATACAATTAACGAATAAGCCGTATGAAAAAGATCATTTATTTCTGCTTTGCCGGCATGCTATTGGCAAGCTGCTCTAACAACAAAAAGAACTTTGATGCGACCGGAACATTTGAAGCGACAGAAGTCAACGTTTCGAGTGAAGGTAATGGTAGAATCATGCAATTCAACATATTGGAAGGTAGCGAAATACAAGCAGGAACATGTGTAGGCAGCATAGATTCCGTACAACTCTACCTCCAGAAGTTGCAATTGGCCAAAAACATCACTTCGGTGCGAAGCAACACGCCGAAAGTAAACACTCAAATAGCAGCTCTCAAATCGGAGATCAGCAAACAAGAGACGGAACGCCAGCGCATCATCAATCTGATGAAAGGCAATGCAGCTACCCAGAAACAGTTGGACGATATCAATTCGGCCATTACGGTACTTCGAAACCAATTGGCAGCACAACAATCGACATTGCAGAATAGCGTCAATAGTATTAACGCACAGAGTTCGTCCATCAGCATACAAATAGCACAGATAGAAGATAAACTACAAAAATGCCGCATTGTTTCGCCCATCTCAGGAACCATACTCGACAAGTATACGGAAGCGGGTGAAATGGCCGCAATAGGTAAACCGCTTTTCAAGATAGCCGATTTGAAGCACTTGTTCTTAAGAAGTTATGTCACTTCGGGGCAATTGGCTAATCTAAAGCTAGGCCAGCGAGTAGAAGTTTATGCCGATTATGGTAAAGAACAGAAGAAATATAGCGGCACCATATCGTGGATTTCATCTAAAGCAGAATTTATTCCTAAAAACATTCAGACAGCCGATGATAGAGAGAATATGGTATATGCCATAAAGGTCAGCATTGTGAATGACGGATATATTAAGATAGGTATGTACGGCTACATCAATTTCATCAAATAATGAACTCCATCTTTGTAGAACATATATCGAAGAGCTACGGAAAAGTTCAAGCTCTAAAGGATGTATCGTTTGAGGTAAAACCAAACGAAATATTCGGCCTTATCGGTCCCGACGGTTCAGGGAAGAGTACGATGTTTAGAATTCTCACTACCCTACTCATTCCTGATGAGGGACAAGCACATGTAGAAGGACTCGATACCATAAAAGACTATAAGGCCATTAGAAATATGGTGGGATATATGCCAGGACATTTTTCGCTCTATCAGGACTTAACAGTCGAAGAGAATATGAAATTCTTCGCCGCTTTATTCCATACGACGGTAGAAGCCAATTATCATTTGATCGAGAACATTTACAAGTTTCTGGCACCGTTTAAAGGCCGTCGTGCAGGAAAGCTATCGGGCGGTATGAAACAAAAACTGGCTCTTTGTTGTGCATTAATTCATAAGCCAAAAGTACTATTTCTGGACGAGCCTACCACTGGCGTAGACCCCGTATCACGCAATGAGTTCTGGGATATTCTGGACGAACTGAAAAAAGAAGGTATTACTATATTGGTATCCACTCCATATATGGACGAAGCCAGCCGTTGCCAACGCATAGGGCTAATAAAAGATGGAAAGATATTGCAGATAGATACGCCACAACATATAGTAGAACAATATGGAAGTCTTCTCTTCAGGGTGCGGAGCAATAACATGCATCAGTTACTTCAAGATGTGAGGAGCTATCAACCAACAAAAGCCTGTTTTCCTTTCGGAGAATATCATCATGTAACTTTCAATTCGAACGATTGCGACATTGCGGCATTCCATCAGTACCTTATAGACAAAGGGCACCATAATCTGGAGATTGAAGCCATAGAAGCAGATATTGAAGATTGTTATCTAAAACTGACTTAAAAAAGATGGAAGAAATTATTATAGCAGATAAGCTCACCAAGCAGTTCGGTTCGTTCACTGCCGTGGATCATATTTCCTTCACAGTAAAAAGAGGAGAAATATTCGGATTTCTCGGAGCCAACGGTGCAGGAAAAACAACCGCCATGCGAATGCTATGCGGACTAAGCAAACCTACGGGAGGAAAAGCATCGGTAGCGGGTTTTGACATTGCACGGCAAAGTGAGAAAGTGAAACAACACATCGGGTATATGAGCCAAAAGTTCTCTCTTTACGAAGATCTGAAAGTAAAAGAGAACATCCGATTGTATGCAGGCATCTACGGACTATCGGAAAAGCAAATCAAAGAAAAGGGAGAAAGATTAATGCATCGGTTGAACATATACGACGAACAAAACACACTGGTAAAACAGCTTCCTTTGGGATGGAAACAAAAGTTGGCTTTCTCTATCGCTATCATTCACACCCCCGATATTGTATTTCTGGACGAACCTACAGGTGGTGTAGATCCACTGGCACGACGACAATTTTGGGAACTGATATACGAAGCTACCGAAAGAGGCATTACAGCTTTTGTCACAACCCACTACATGGACGAAGCCGGATATTGCGACCGTATCTCGATGATGGTAGACGGAAAGATTTCGGCACTTGGTACTCCCAAAGAGTTAAAAGAAGAATTCAATGCAAACAGCATCGACGAAGTGTTTCGAACACTTGCCCGCGGTGCCCAAAGAGGAGAATAATGAAAACATTGCTATCGTTGATTATAAAAGAATTCAAGTTGATATTCCGCGACAGATGGACGATCATGATACTAATAGGAATGCCCATCGTGCAGATAGCTCTTTTCGGTTTTGCCATTACGACAGAAATAAGAAATATCAACTTTGCCGTACTTGCTCCACAGCACAATGAAACGGTAAGGAAGCTCGTTGAGAGGATTGATGCAAATACCTACTTCACTTTTGTAGGGTATATAGATCAGACCAAAGATATAGACCAAGCTTTCCGGAAAGAGAAAGCAGATGTCGTATTGGCGTTCAAGAGTGACGTAGGTCAACAAGAGGCCTCATCCAATGGCATTCAACTACAAATTGTAACAGATGCTTCCAACCCGAACACGGCAAAGACAGAATCCATGTATCTGATGGGAATCATGAAAGATTATTTCAGTAAAGCGAACATCGGAGCAGCAGGAGTCACAAGTTCGGTACGCATCCTCTACAATCCGCAACTTAAGAGTACCTACAATTTCGTTCCGGGTATTATGGGATTGTTATTGTTGCTTATTTGTGCCATGATGACCTCTATTGCCATTGTCAGAGAAAAAGAAGTGGGTACCATGGAACTGTTGCTCGTCTCTCCCACCCGCCCTATCTTTGTTATACTGGCTAAAATGGCACCCTACCTCACATTGTCCATCATAAACTACATCACTATATTGGTACTATCCGTCTTTGTATTGCAAATACCGATAGTGGGCAGTTTGTTTTGGTTATCGGTCATCTCTATCATTTATGTCTTTCTAGCGTTAGCCATCGGACTTTTCATCTCTACCGTCATGTCTACCCAAGTATCGGCAATGATCGTATCGATGGCAACATTGCTCTTTCCTACTATCTTATTGTCGGGAATGATATACCCGCTCGAAAATTCGCCCGTCATATTGCAATATGTATCGTGTATCTTTCCGGGTAGATGGTACATATCGGCGGTACGCAAAATTATGATAGAAGGCCTGCCCCTTCATTATGTGTTGACAGAAATAAATGTACTGATACTGATGTCTGTCATAATGATAACGCTCAGTTTAAAGAATTTCAAACACAGATTAGAATAAGCCATGATACTGAAATATTTAATCGAAAAAGAATTCAAACAGTTTCTACGCAATTCGTTCATGCCACGCATTGCTTTGATGTTCCCCACCGTTATCATCTTGGTATTCCCGTGGGTAGCCACAATGGATGTAAGCAATATTAATGTCAGTATAGTAGATAGAGACGTATCGACCATGTCCAGACGGCTGAGCGATAAGATTGCAGGGTCTTCGTATTTCAATCTTACTGAATACACCGATAACTACAAACAGGCTCTCGACGATGTGGAAAAAGGTAAATCGGACATCATTGTTGAGATTCCCCAACATTTTGAACGCGATCTGAACACTATTCAACATGCGGCAATACAGATTTCGTCCAATGGTGTAAATGCATTAAAAGGAAGTATAGGTAGCGGTTATCTACAAAATATCGCTGCCGACTTCAATGCCGATTTGGCTACCAAGCAGGGAGTAACTGTGTCGACACCTTTCAGTGTGAACATACAAGACAGATACAACCCCACTCTTAATTTCAAGCTATTCATGATACCGGCACTAATGACCATGATTATCATTATGCTCTGCGGACTGCTGCCGGCTCTGAACATCGTTAGTGAAAAAGAAATAGGAACCATCGAACAGATTAATGTAACTCCTGTCAATAAAGCAGCTTTCATATTATCAAAACTGATACCCTATTGGTTAATGGGGTTTATCATACTCACTATCTGTTTCATTCTTGCAGCAATAGTCTACGGATATACTCCAAAGGGGAGCTTCCTCACTATTTATGCCGTAGCTATTCTCTTTGTATTGGTCATGTCGGGCATTGGACTCATTATTTCGAACTATGCCGCTACAATGCAGCAGTCGCTCTTTATGATGTTTTTCTTTATGATGGTTTTCATGCTGATGAGCGGTCTTTTCACCGATGTGCGCAGCATGCCGGATTGGGCACAAGATATTGCCTTTTTCAATCCTCCCCGATATTTCATAGACACCATGCGCTCGGTATTCTTAAAAGGTGGCAACATGGCCGATAATATCCATAATTTTACGATGCTTTCCGTCTTTGCTATTGTAACAAATGCATGGGCAATGCTCAGCTATCGCAAGCAAGTATAATAAAATGATGTGTAAACATTGTTTTTCTAAATTTCATTGCGTACATTTGCCTATTATGTTTAAATTATTCTTAATATAAAAACAACTGCTATGGAACAAAAAGAGTATCCCTTTAAAGGATTTAAAACAAACGGGTTCTTAATGCTCACCGTCGAATTTATCATTTTAGCATTGGGAATATGCGGTATCGCTTTATTCCCGACAGACAAATTTGGTCTTAATGATGTGATAGCGATTTTACTATTCATTGTATTTCTGATAAATTTTGCGGGATTTTTCTCTTTGGAGCCTAATGAAGCAATAGCCATGGTCTTCTTCGGCAAATACAAAGGTACGTTCAAAACGACAGGTTTTTTCTGGGTAAACCCCTTTATGAGCAAAAAGAGACTATCACTTCGCGCCCGTAATCTTAATATCGACCCTATAAAAGTGAACGATAAAATAGGCAATCCAGTACTCATCGGATTAGTATTGGTATGGCGGCTGGAAGACACTTATCGTGCCATGTTCGAAATAGACTCGCAAGTATTGGCCAGTGGAAATGGTGCCAATACCGGACAAGTGGCAGGCCGCATGAGGGCTTTCGAAAATTTCGTCAAAGTACAGAGTGATGCTGCTCTACGTCAGGTAGCCGGACAATATGCCTATGACGATAGTAATAGCAACAGCGAAGAGTTGACCCTCCGCTCCGGTGGATCTGAAATCAATGAACAATTGGTACAAAAGCTCAACGAACGTCTTTCGATGGCAGGCATCGAGGTAATAGAAGCCCGTCTCAACTACTTGGCATATGCTCCGGAGATTGCAGCAGTGATGTTGCGACGCCAACAAGCCTCAGCTATTATTGCCGCACGCGAAAAGATAGTAGAAGGAGCCGTATCGATGGTCAAGATGGCTCTCGATAAATTGAAAGAAGAAAATATTGTAGACCTGAGCGAGGAGAAGAAAGCCTCTATGGTCGGCAATCTATTAGTCGTGCTTTGCGCTGATGAAGCAGTTCAACCGGTATTGAATACCGGAAGTGAAGAAAAGAAATAAAGGATAAAAGATTGAATACCACTTCTGTTGTTTTTAATTATTAGAAAAATAACAGGATAAAAACAATTCCTTTATTTTCGGTGAGATAATTATATTAAAGTCTAAAGTGCCCATAGAGACTATTCACTCTACATAATTATCTCACCGAATTTATAAAGCTCTTTTCAACCTCCCTTATAACCGATCATTAATACAGCACTACGCTAATTGCAGCATTCCCACTGATATTACACCCGAGTCCGAAAGAAGAAAAGTTGTAAATAATTATTTTAAATACTTGACTTTTACATTTTATAAGCATTATGAATATAAATCAGGTAATATCACCATACGAAAAAACTAACGTATGTCGCAGCAATAACTAACGGAAGTTACTGCGGTAACTAACGTTAGTTTTTCCTGATAACTAACGTTAGTTTCTTCTACAACATCCGTTAGTTACGGCGGTAACATACGGATGTTTTTTCTGAGTACTAAGAATTAATGAAAATCATCAATATTGGGTATTGCTTTCGCTCTTTAAAGTATCTATTTTTGTATCAGATAAAATGATTCAATAATATAGAGTTTGTAACGAAACAAGAATAAGCTATTATTATCAAATTGAAGAACCTATCATTTATAAAACATTATAATTATGAACAAATTAGTAATAATTAGGCATGGAGAGAGTGAATGGAATCAAAAGAATCTATTCACCGGCTGGGTAGACGTTGAATTATCTTCAAACGGTATTGCAGAAGCACATAACGCAGGAAAAGCCCTTTTGAAAGCAGGCTTTGACTTTGACGTATGTTTCACTTCTTACTTAAAAAGAGCGATCAACACACAGCAGATCATTCTTCAAGAAATGGATCGCGAGTGGTTGCCGGTATTCAAATCTTATAAACTCAACGAACGGCATTATGGCGCGCTTCAAGGATTGAACAAAGCCGAAACAGCTGCCAAATATGGAGAAGAGCAAGTGCACATCTGGCGCAGAAGTTTTGATGTGCGTCCACCCGAAATGCAAGAAGACAATTCTTACAATGCACGAAAGCAAGCACAATATCGTGATATTCCGCAAACGGACATCCCCATGTGCGAAAGCCTCTCCGATACGATCACGCGTACTGTTCCGTATTTTGAAGAATGCATCAAACCACTTATCATGTCAGGAAAACGTGTAATGATTGCAGCTCACGGAAATTCATTGCGCTCACTGATCAAATATTTTGAGCATATTCCCGACGAAGAAATCGTAAATGTAGAAATTCCGACAGGAAAGCCTTTAGTGTATGAGTTTGATGATGAATTTAAGACGATAAACAAATACTATTTGGAGTAATGGGGCAAAAGTATGAATTTGACAATGTAGTTGCGGAGACATTATTGATCCCGCTATACATGAGAGCTAAAGAGAGCAAAAGAAAAAAAAGTATTATTCTAAAAGATGAATTGGCAGAAAAACTTGCCGACGAAATAGATTATGATTATTCTAAATTGGACGCGGCCAAATTTAGCTATATAGGTTGTGCCGTGAGAGGATGGTTTTACGATCGTATCATACAGAAATTCATCTCTTCGCATACCCATCCTATAGTAGTCAATATAGGTTGTGGACTAGATACCCGTTTTCAAAGAATAAAAGAGAAAAGCAATGCTTTGTTTTACGAAATGGATCTGCCGGAAGTCATCTCACTACGTCGAAAGCTTATCCCTGAACCGGAAAGAGATGTTTATATCGCAGCTTCTTTATTGGATGTGAATTGGATGGATGAGTTAAAGAACAAACATCCAGAGGGAAGTTTCATCATTGTTGCAGAAGGAGTACTAATGTATTTTTACGAAAAGCAAGTAAAGCAGTTCCTCAATCGCATAGCCGAACGGTTTGAAGGAGGATTACTTTGTTTTGATGTTTGTGGAACAATGATGACTAAACATCACATTAAACCGGATTCATTACGGAAATCGGAAGCACAAATCCGTTTCGGAATCGATGATGGGCATATTGTAGAAGAATGGGAACCGCGTCTAAAGCTTGTAAAGCAAGCATCATATATGAGTTTTTTCCGCTCCAGATGGGGCTTTCTAGGAAGCATAATGGGAATTTTCCCTAAGTTCTGTTACAAATTCAGTTCTTTACTAGAATATAGAATCTGCACCAATACTCTATAATGAGGATGGCACACTATCTTAATTATGCTCTATTCTAGGTATTGCAAGAAGAAAAGACTAGTGTTACCTTTGCCAACAGAAATTTAAAACAATAAAAGATTCAAACGAAGATGAAAAATATAAGAATTTACTATGGTTCGTCCACAGGCATGACTCAAGAGATTGCCGACCGCATTGCCGACAAGTTAGGTCTTACCAAAGACTGTATAAAAGACGTTTCCAATCTAACTAAAGAAGATGCAGAAAAAGCAGATGTATTGCTTCTAGGCTCTTCGACATGGGGATCTGGCGATCTGCAAGACGATTGGTATAGCGGTATAGATACACTAAAGACAGCCAACCTCGGCGGAAAAGTCATCGCTTTGTTCGGCTGTGGAGATAGTCAGAGTTTCGGAGATACATTCTGCGGTGCACTCGGAAACATTTATAATGCCCTGAAAGATTCGGGAGCCACATTTGTTGGTTTTATGCCAACCGAAGAATATGACTATAGCGATAGTGAAGCGGTAGTTGACGGAAAGTTTGTAGGTCTGGCGTTGGATGAAGCAAACGAACCCGAGAAGACAGACGAGCGCATAGACAAATGGATAAGTGAACTGAAACTTCACCTTTAAGATAAAATTATGTTGAGTATTGAATCCATGCAAAAGCCTGCCGTATCGGGCGAGATGAGAGTATTGATGAACCATATATACGAATATACAAAGGGAGTTCGTAGTATGATTCTCTGTACAATGAACAAAAAGTACGAGAAGCAAGCTGTAGCACGATTGGAATCACGCCACATCAGCTATGTGATACAACATGTAGATGAAAGACGTATCAATCTGTTTTTTGGCAAAAAGGAATGCATGGATGCAATAAACTTCATATTAAAGAAATCGTTGGCTGTCTTAACCCCCGAAGAAGATTTCATTCTTGGAACTCTGCTTGGCTACGACATTTGCGAGCAGTGCAAAAGATATTGCCAACGTAAACAGAAAAGCTGCTTCCACATACAGTATTGATTTGATTAATGGTTGTTTATTTTTTGATTCGTTGTTATTATAGCCTGTACCACTGCTACTTCGACTATTAAGCAGCTTCTTCTGTTGGATAAAGGAAAATTATTAAAGAAGCCTAGTGCTTCTTTATAATTTTCCTTTCATCTTTTTGTTACGGACAACATCTTTTACGATTTAAATATGCTTATACATACTCAATAATAAGGATGCAGCAGCCTACAGAATCATTATTGATGGGTATTGCCGCGCTCTTCTATTCAGCGTAATTTTGCCGTTGAAAAAAAGAATACATGAAACAAATAAGCATTATCCTATTAGTACTATTTTCTTTTCCGATCACGTCTTTTGCCCAAAGCGTTGTTAATGGCATTATTCTCGACAAAGAAACAAAGGAAGCTGTAATTGGAGCATCGGTTCGCTTGGTAAGCAATGAAAAGGCAGCCACGATCACAGATGTCGAAGGTCGCTTCAGATTGCCTGTCAAGAAACAAAAAGATGTCGTTATCTCTATTTCGTACATAGGATACAAAACATTGAAGACTAAAGCCCAGACCGGTACGGGAGTCTATTACCTGCAATCCGAAACAATAGCGTTGAACGAGGTCGTTGTGACAGCCACAGAATCGCATGGCATCACCAGCTCGTCAAAAATAAAGCGCCATGCCATGGAACATCTACAGCCTTCAAGCTTTTCGGATTTACTTGAACTTCTACCGGGAGGTAGTGCTTCCGATCCGGTGTTGAACAGTCCAAATCTTATTCGGCTGAGAGAAGTACCTATTTCAAGCAGCGATTATGCCACATCTTCTTTGGGAACCTCTTTTGTTATAGACGGTGCGCCAATCAGCACTAATGCCAATATGCAATCATTGAGCGGAGCATGGGATCCAGCAGCTACATCGCGAGATTATACAAATCAGGGAGTAGACATGCGAACCATCTCGACAGACGACATCAAAGAGGTAGAAATAGTACGTGGAATCCCTTCGGTAGAGTATGGAGCACTGACAAGTGGATTGATTAAAATAGAACGCCGCAAGGGCGGACACAACCTGAACGCTCGATTCAAAGCTGATATGGATAGCAAATTGTATTATATTGGTAAAGATTACGAGTGGAACAAACATCGTCTCACATTAAATCTCAGCCTGGACTATTTGGATTCGAAAGCCGACCCTCGCAACAACTTGGAAAACTATAACCGAATAGGGCTTTCATCGCGACTAGGCAAGACATGGATAAAAAAGAATTTTAATGCGGACTTGTCCTTAAATATTGATTATAATGGTTCATTCGACAAAGAGAAGACCGACCCAAACTTAAACTACGGGGCTGTAGACAGATATAAATCCAGTTATAACAGGTTTGCATCGGGTATCATACTCAATGTGAAAATGAAAAAGAATACATTGTTTAAAATGCTTTCGTTGACTTCTGCCCTATCTACGGAACAAAACAATATGAGCCGCACGCGACTGGTACAACTATCGAGAGATACACCTGCCGCAACAACAATGAGCGAAGGCGAAAGCGATGCCGTACTACTTCCATACACCTACACCGCCACACATTCGGTAGACGGTAAGCCTTTCAGTATTTATACCAAACTAAATACGATATTTTCAATACCGTCCAAAAGTATCTCCAATTCGTTAAAGTTAGGTGGCGACTGGCAAATGGACAAAAATTACGGAGACGGCGAACAGTTCGATCCCACCCATCCTCTCTACCCAAATGTATCGACGCGCCTCAGAAAATTCTCTATCATACCAGCCACACATACGGTAGCCATCTTTGGTGAAGAGAATCTGCATTTCAATATAGGAAAGAGTTCCATGGAAATACAAGCGGGTATTCGAGGAACTTCAATGCTACATCTATCGAAAGATTACGACATGCACGGCAAAATATACTGGGATCCAAGAATTAATATCGGATGGACTTTTCCTAAATTCAGCATCGGTTCGCAAACAGTATTCTTCGAATTGGCAGGAGGCATAGGAGAACATACCAAGGCTCCTACCATCTCACAAATATATCCGGACCCTTACTATCTGGATCTGGCAGAACTTAATTATTATCATTCAAACAGCAAATACCGCCGTATTTATTTGATGACTTATGTTATAAACCCCACTAATTATAATCTGCATCCGGCAAGAAATAAGAAATGGGAAATCAGGGGCGACTTGAATATCGGAGGTAATAGACTATCGGTGACCTATTTTCAAGAGAACATGACTTCCGGATTTAGAGCTTCAAGCATCTATAAGTCTTACACATACAAAAAGTACGATACTTCGAGCATTGACGCCTCCACACTCACTGCCCCTCCTGCTCTGGATGATCTAACTTATACGACTCAAAAAGAACTCTACGGGTACACAATGACTACAAACGGAAGCCGCACATTCAAACAAGGCATCGAATATACCTTTTCATCCAAACGAATTGAAGCTATCAGAACGAGACTGACTATTACCGGTGCATGGTTCAAAACAGAATATCATAACTCACAGCCTGTAACAGAAAGACCGAGTGTGGTACTTGATGGAGAACGGTTGCAATATGCCGGAATATATAAAGACGACGACGGATATATTAGAGAAATGACAAATACAAACTTTACTTTCGATACCGACATACCGAAACTAAAGCTAGGCTTTTCGCTTTCGGCACAATGTATGTGGCTTGCGGCTTCACAGAACATGAGAAAAGAAGAGATGCCTTTACAATATATTAATAGAGAAGGCGCGATTAAGGACTTCACGGAAGCAGACAAAAGCGATACTTATCTGCAATGGCTCGTCAGAAGCTACAGCAATTCGCTATTCGCACGCCAAACCATACCTTTCTATGCAAATCTGAATTTAAAAGCAACAAAGAAGTTATTGGAAGATAAGCTGACTATTGCTCTTTTCGTAAACAAAATATTAGACTACAACCCTAGCTATACCAGAAACGGACTAACCGTGCGCCGCCACGTGACGCCCTATTTCGGTGTAGAAATGAATATCAAATTATGAAGACAATAACACGAACAATATTCGCCCTGTTGCTGTTAGGCCTGGCGGCATGTCACAATGACGACGAAGAAATATTCACATCGGCTACTATTGCTCTGGAAGCAGCCGATAGCATTACAGTACAAAAGATTCAAGGTACCGTGAAAGCCGTAAATATCAACACCAGGCAGACCACAACAAACTCTCAGTTCGACAATCTCTCTTCATCAATGAAACTATTGCGTGGAGCTTATCAAATAACGATCACCGGATATGTAGTCTATCTGGATAATAAAAGCATCCAACATACTCACGCTTTTATTGCATACACAGACTATTGCGAGTTAAAAGACATCAAGTCCCAAACGAAACTGAAAATAGTACTCATATAAATATGAAAAGAATATTTTATCATATCATATTCATCGGATGTATGCTTACCCCACATACAATAGCGGCAAATGTTGACTCTACTGCCGTAGCAGAACATTATACTAAAGGATGGGATCCGCTTTACATCATCCGATTAAATAACACAGCATTATACCGAAACGCTTTCAATCAGTCTTTGTCACAAATCAAACTGGACATTAACTACAACAAACAGAAAGAAGCTTTTATTCTACAAAAAGGAGACGGTTCTTTCCTCACTGAACTATCTGTAGACTCGTATCTTCTTCTTTCTAAGAAAACAACCGTATGGGGAAATGCATCTTACAGGGAAGGTAGAATACAACATGTAAAGTGGAATTCTACAGCCGACTACGACCTACTCTATCCTTATATCATGGCCGATTCGGTAGGCGGAAACTTAAAGACAGAAAGATATCAGTTTTCTGGAGGATATGCCACACTCGTCGGCCGTTTCTCAATAGGCGGTGAAATAAAGTTCAGGGCCGAACATGAATATCGCAATATAGATCCGAGACCCAGAAATATTGTTTCCGATTTGACAATAAGGACTGGCATAGCTACCGATATAAAAGCTCATACGATAGCATTGGGGCTGGAGGGAGAGATATACAAACAAACGAATTCGGTGACATTTTACAGCGAGACCGGCGAAATAACAGAATACCAGATGACTGGATTGGGAACCTATTATAAACGTTTCGTTGGAAATGCTTCGGCATTGTACTATGCAGGAACAAGTATTGGAGCAAACATCAGTTGGATTCCTGTCAAACAAAAAGGATTCTTTCTCACGGGAACAGTAAGCGACAAAAGCTATGAACGTAAAGCTGCGTCACTCAATTCTCTGCCACTTACCACTCTTCGCATAACTAATATTGCCGCTGAAACGGGCTGGTTGCACCACAATGGAAACGATTGGAATGTGAATATCGGGCTAAAGTATGAAAAGCGCAATGGGGAAGAACATATTGTAGGAAATTCCTCTTCGTCCATTTATCCCATAATACTCAATCTAAACATGTACGGCAGTCATATAACTAATTACTACGTCCGAGGAACTATCGGTTCTTCTAAAAATACCAACTGGCACATCTCTCCCAAAATAGGATTTATAGACTATAAGGCAACTTATCTGTATCCGCTACGATCATTATCGTTGTCGAAAATTTATGGAGACATTGAACTACAGTTATTGCACCGCTTTGGTAACAATATATGGCTCAATTGGAACGTTTCGGGAAGTTATTATGCAAACACTAGTGCCAAAATGACAATGCCATATATAGATATGGATGGATCGTTTATAAATATGATGGACTACTCTTTCAAATACTACAAAGCAAATTATACGCTATGGCGAACTAAAATCAGAGGGGATTATCACATTAGAGAATCGCAAATGGGACTATTCGCCGAACTTGGCATAAAAGGGGCCATTTGTACAGCCCATAATAATAGTACGACTATTGAACTAGCTGCTGGAATTACATTCTAATAAAATATTAACTATCAAATAAAATAAAATGATGAAAAGAAAACATTTATTTAACGCAATGACGATACTAAGTGTCGTTATATGTATGCTATTGGGAGCTTGTAGTGACAATGACACGACCCCATCCGTAACATATTCTATCAAACTGGAAATGCCCATTAATCTTGACTCTCCCACTCTAAAAGATGGTGCTGCTACTTTGACCAATGTCCAGACAGGTAAAAAATATACCGCTAATACGTTCAATCTTTCACAGAGCAATTATACGGCATCTGTTACAGTGCCCGAAGGCAATTACAATATTTCTGTAACGGGAAATATAGAATACCAACTAAATGGTACCACCGTAAACAACGAAGTCAAAGCTTCTAGTGACGGTGTAGCTATAAACGCTACTAGTATTGCCAAAACAATGTCATTGGCAACATACAGCGCACAACAAGGATTCGTTATTGAAGAAATATTCTTTACCGGTACACTCACACCAGAAGGAAAGCAATATGCAGGTGATCAATATTTTAAAATTACAAACAATTCGGATAACACTCTTTATGCCGACGGGATAGCAATATTAGAGTCTTCATTCATGACAGTATCCAAATACGATTATACACCGGATTTGATGTCGCAAGCAATGACGGTTGATGCCATCTATTGCATTCCGGGAAGTGGAAAAGAACATGCGGTAGAAGCGGGAAAATCTATCATTATCGCCCTCAACGCTCAAAATCACAAAGAGGCAAACACTAACTCGATGGACTTAAGCAAAGCCGATTTCGAATTCTACGACGAATCGTCCAATCCAAAATATCTGGACACCGATAACCCTAACGTCCCTAATTTAGATAAATGGTATTGTTACACAGCATCCTATTTTACGTTGCACAATAGAGGATTCAAATCGTACGCCATTGCGAAACCGGAAGTCGACAAAGCAACATTCCTTGCCAAGTATCAATATACCTATTCGTATATCATGTCTCTTGCTGCAGGTAATTATACCATGACAGGCAAAGGCTATGAAATGCCAAACGCATGGATACTTGATGCTGTAAATCTAAGTGTGAGCGCCGGATATGTATGGAATGTAACTTCTGCTACGTTGGATTCGGGATGGACACATTGTGGAACCACAACTAGCGATGCCACTCGATATGGTAAATCAGTAAGGCGCAAGATAGCAGAAGTAAAGAATGGACGAAATGTGCTGAAAGATACGAATAACTCTACCGATGACTTCGATGCGGAAGCTACGCCTTCGTTAATGAAGTAGTAAATAATAAATTTAATAATTTGATTTATGAGACTAAAATTGATTTGGGTATCCTTGCTAATGTCGGCTATAATGCCGACATTAGCTCAATCCTTGCCGCAAGATACAGAAATAAGAAAAGGCAAACTCGCAAATGGGCTAACCTATTACATCAGATACAATAACAAAACGCCTAAGATTGCAGACTTCTACATAGCTCAGCAAGTGGGCTCAATATTGGAAGAACCTCGCCAACGGGGATTAGCTCACTTTTTGGAACACATGGCTTTCAATGGAACCGTACATTTTCCCGGCGATAGCAACGGACTGGGGATTGTGCCATGGTGCGAAACGGTAGGTATCAAATTCGGTGCCAACCTAAATGCTTATACAAGCGTAGATCAAACCGTTTATAATATTTCGTCAGCACCTATCAGCCGTACAGGAGTGCTCGATTCTTGTTTGCTTATCTTGCACGATTGGAGTCATTCACTATTGCTCAGCGATAAAGAAATTGATAAAGAGCGCGGTGTTATTCACGAAGAATGGCGTACCCGCCGAGCAGGAATGGCTATCCAACGAATGATGGAACAAGCCATACCTATTATATATAAGGGAACAAAATATGAAGACTGTCTTCCAATAGGCAGCATGGACATTGTCGACCATTTTCCTTATAAAGACTTAAAAGACTACTATCACAAATGGTATCGCCCCGATTTGCAAGCAATTATTGTAGTAGGTGATGTTGATGTAAACGCTGTTGAGAAGAAAATAAAAGAACTCTTCAATAATATACCAGCACCAGTCAATCCCGCACCTCGAGTTTATTATCCGGTTAATAATAATGATTCGATGATCGTTGCTATTGTTAAAGACAAAGAACAACCCACGGTTAACATCTCTCTTTATATGAAACATGAATCGGCAACAGATAGCGAGAAAAGCTCGATTAAATACTTAGAAGATGGTTTTAAGGAGACATTGGTATTATCAATGCTGAATACACGCCTCCAGGAATTGAAGCAACAGCCCAATCCTCCTTTCATCTCGGCATCTGTACGCAATGGCTCTTTCTTTATAGCCAAGACAAAAGATGCCATGGCGGGTAACATCACTTGCAATCAAAGCAATATTGCTGAAGGCCTTACCGCACTCGTTGGAGAAATGGAACGCGCACGGCAATTCGGATTTACAGAGACGGAATTAAAAAGAGCAAAAGCCAACTTTTTATCACGAATAGAGAGTCAATACAAAGAGCGGAATAAACGGGAGAATTCGAGTTTCGTCAACTTGTGTCTAAATAACTTTCTGGATGCAGAACCTATGTTGACACCGGAGTTTAAATTGAATGCCTATCAAGATATTGCAACGAAAACAAGCTTAGAAGATATAAACAAAAAAGTTCGCGAGTTGATCGACAATAAGAACCAGGCAATGACTGTTTATGGACCGGATAAAGCAGATATCAAGTATCCTTCGGAAGAGCAATTTGCTTCGTACGTTAAAGAAGCCCAAAGTAAAACTTATACTCCATACGAAGATAAAGTGGGCAACCAACCTTTGATTGAGAAATTACCTAAATCAGGAAAGATAATATCAGAGAAATCTTACGGCAAGCACGGCGTAACACTGTTCACCCTTTCTAACGGACTAAAGGTCTATATAAAGCCAACCGATTTTGCTGCCGACCGTATTTCGATGAATATGTTTAGCAAAGGAGGCTCCTCGCTGTTTGAAACAAAAGATATGCCCAATGCTTCGTTTATCACAAGCGCTATTACCGAAGCAGGAATAGGACAACTGGATGCTATTTCTTTAAAGAAAACATTATCGGGTAAAAATGTACGCATCAGTCCCTTTGTGGACGACAACACGGAAGGAATAAAAGGTGCGTGCGCGACAAAAGACTTAAAGACAATGTTCGAATTGACATACTTATACTTTACTTCCCCACGTCGTGATGACAGGGCTTTCGAAAGTCTAGTCAACAGAATGCGCTCTTTCCTGACCAACCGTGAGGCAAATCCTAAAGTAGCTTATGGAGATTCCATCACATCTATCCTTTATGGAGACAACCCACGATTAAAACCTCTCAAAAAAGAGGCGCTTAGTCAACTCAATTACGATAGGATTCTATCAATGTATAAAGAGCGTTTCTCAAATGCATCCGATTTTTCTGTTATCTTAATAGGCAATGTGAATATCGATTCAATTCGCCCACTTCTATGTAACTATTTGGCTACACTACCCTCAAATGGTAAAAAAGAAAACATCCGCGATAATCATACCGATATACGACCGGTAGACGAGACACATTTATTTGTTCGAAAACAAGAAACGTCGTCAACACTCGTTTCTATATACTATACGGGGAAAACAACATACAATGCTCTGAATGATCTGAAACTTGATATTCTTTCGCAAGTCTTGAGAAATGTCTATACAGAAAAAGTTCGTGAAGAGCAAGGAGGTACATACGGTGTAAGCGTTGCCGGTCAACTTGATTGCTATCCACAACCCGAAATGGCTCTGAAAATATCATTCCGTACAGCTCCCGACAAATACAAACAGCTGATCCCTATTGTCTACTCTGAAATGGAGAAGATATCAGAGTCGGGCCCCTCGGCAGAAAGCTTGAATAAAATAAAGAACTATTTATTAAAGCAGTACGAAGAGAATATAAGATCCAACGAATACTGGGATTATGTACTCTACAATGAGCTCTATACAAAGACAGACTTTGACTATAATTATAAGCAAATGGTCAACAAAATATCGGTACAAGATATTCGGGACTTCGCAAAAGAGCTGCTAAAACAGAAACGCCGTATCGAAATCACGATGGCGTCGGAAGAAACAATATAATTGGAAAGAAATTGCTAATACGTTAAATAAGAAAAACCTTAAATCTTTGTTTATATCATAGTGAATACAATTCTTTAAGATTATTGGTAAGCAAGCCAAACTCTACTCCGTATGCGATATACCGAGTAGAGTTTTATTTTTTTACGAAACACCATTATCATGAAATATATGATATAAAAGAATGATATATTCACAAAAAAGGGCTATCTTTGTCTTTGTTAAAATCGGATTTATCCGAAGAGGGGTGTTCACCGAATGGTGGGCTGAGATTATACCCATAGAACCTGATGCAGATAATGCTGCCGTAGGGAGGACTTTTTAATCCTGACATCTTCTATTTTGTATATTATCAAATATTTGCCCCTCTTAATACATAAATTAAGTAGGGTGTGCTTTCTATTACTACCTTAACAATTGCTGGCTCAGACTGTTGTGGCGGGGCAGGCATCCAAGCAGATATTAAGACAATGTCGGCTCTCGGAGTATACGCCGCATCGGTCATCACGGCTATTACCGTGCAAGATACTCGGAAAGTTTATTCGATTTGTGCCGTCCAGCCACAAATAGTTGCCGATCAAATTCGATCTGTCGTTGAAGATCTTTCGCCTCAGTATGCAAAAATAGGAATGATAAACGACGAAGCAACAATTACAGCCATTTGTGATGCTCTCGACTCTTATCCTATTCCGCACCTGATTGTCGACCCTATAATGGTTTCGAGTAGTGGCATGCTATTGATGCAGAAAGAAGCACTCGAGACCTTCTCCAACAGATTATTACCTAAATCATATCTACTCACTCCCAATATTCCTGAAGCAGAAATATTGGCTGATATGAGCATACGTTCTTCCGACGACATACGCGAAGCAAGCCGAAGAATAATGAATAAAACGCATCAATCTGTATTGGTCAAAGGAGGGCATCTAATAAACGAGACAAAGACTGACTATCTCTTCTATAAATCTCCCAATGAAGGTGTCCAAGAATACACTTTCAGTCGGGATATGGTGCATACACGAAACACACATGGCACGGGATGCACACTATCGTCGGCTATTACAGCCTATCTGGCACGAGGAAAAGAACTGCCGGAAGCAGTGCGACTAGCCAAAGAATATACCTACCACGCAATGATTGAAGGAAGCGATCTCACCATTGGACATGGCACTGGTCCTCTAAATCATTTCTTCGCTCCAGAAAAGTTAATAAAGATACCGGAATAAATACAAACTATCACTATGATAAAGATTCAATTTATTACTCATCAAACGCCCAGATATTCTTACATAAAAAGCGCCCAAATGGCTCTCGAAGGAGGATGCAGGTGGATTCAGTTAAGAATGAAAGAGGCAACAAACAACGAAATTATCGATGCAGCCAATCAAATAAGACCGATGTGCAAACAGCACCATGCAACGTTCATCATCGACGACCATGTAGAATTAGTAAAACAAGTCGGAGCCGACGGAGTTCATCTGGGTCAACAAGATATGCCTATTGACGAGGCCCGGCGGATATTAGGAAACGATTATATCATAGGAGGTACTGCCAATACTTTCGAAGAGATTGTATTGCATTGGCAACATGGAGCCAACTACATTGGATGTGGTCCTTTCCGGTTTACATCTACAAAGAAAAGATTGGCTCCCATACTCGGAATAGATGGATATAGCGATATTATAAACAAGATGAAACAGCACGGAATAAATATTCCTATTATTGCTATCGGAGGCATCGGCTACGACGACATCAATTCACTACTCAAAACGGGTCTCAATGGTATTGCCTTGAGTAGTGCGATACTACAAGCCGACAATCCGATAGCAGAAATGCAACGTATTATGACTATTAAATCATTACATTCTTAACACAATCAAAAGCATTATGAATGAAAACATCAAGATTTCTTATCCCAGTTCAGAGAAAGTATATCTAGAGGGACAAATTTATCCTGACTTACGAGTTGGAATGAGAAAAGTAACGCTTACGCCAACAGTAAGCGTAGAAGGGAAAAAAGAGATAAGGCAAGAAAACTCACCTATCCTCGTGTATGATACAAGTGGCGCATATAGCGATCCAAACGTACAGATAGATCTACGAAAAGGACTATCAAAGCTACGTCTACCTTGGATATTGAAACGAGAAGACACGGAACAGCTATCTCGTATAAGTTCCGAATATGGCAGAATGAGACTTGTTGATCGCTCACTCGACCACTTACGTTTCGAACATATCTCGTTGCCCTATCGAGCAAAAAAAGATTGCAAGATTACGCAAATGTATTATGCTAAGAAAGGAATCATCACCCCCGAAATGGAATATGTAGCGATACGCGAGAATATGAATTGCGAAGAATTGGGGATCAAGACCTATATTACACCCGAATTTGTACGTAGCGAAATAGCCGCAGGACGTGCCGTATTGCCCGCCAACATCAATCATCCGGAAGCCGAACCTATGATTATAGGCCGTCATTTCTTGGTAAAGATCAACACCAATATTGGCAATTCGGCTACCACCTCGAGCATAGAAGAAGAAGTCGAAAAAGCAATATGGAGTTGCAAATGGGGTGGAGACACACTGATGGACTTATCGACCGGCAACAATATTCACGAAACACGCGAATGGATCATACGCAATTGCCCTGTTCCGGTAGGCACAGTTCCTATGTATCAAGCAATGGAGAAAGTAAATGGAAAAGCAGAACTTCTGACATGGGAATTGTTTCGTGATACACTTATCGAACAATGCGAGCAGGGAGTAGACTACTTCACCATCCATTGCGGCATCCGATTAAAAAACATTCAATATGCCACAAAGCGTCTCACGGGTATGGTGAGTCGTGGAGGAAGTATTATCTCAAAATGGTGCCAGATACATCAGAAAGAAAGTTTCCTGTATGAGCATTTCGATGATATTTGCGATATTCTTGCTCAATACGACGTTGCCATATCATTGGGCGACGGACTGCGTCCCGGATCGACTTACGATGCTAACGACCGCGCTCAATTTGCCGAACTGGATACGATGGGCGAACTGGTAGAACGCGCTTGGGCAAAAGATGTACAAGCATTCGTAGAAGGGCCGGGACATGTGCCGATGCACAAAATAAAAGAGAACATGGATAGGCAAATAGAGAAATGTCATGAGGCTCCGTTCTATACGCTCGGTCCGCTCGTCACCGATATTGCTCCCGGATACGACCATATAACTAGCGCCATCGGAGCAGCACAAATAGGATGGTATGGCACGGCAATGTTGTGTTACGTCACTCCCAAAGAGCATTTGGCATTGCCAGATAAAGAAGATGTCCGCATCGGAGTAGTGACATACAAGATGGCTGCCCATGCGGCAGACTTGGCAAAAGGTCACCCCGGAGCTTCGTTGCGTGATGATGCATTGAGCAAAGCCCGCTACGATTTCCGTTGGAAAGATCAATTTAATCTTTCGCTCGATCCGGAGAGAGCACTCGAGTATTACAAGACAGGCAATCCTGTAGGCGGTAGATATTGCACTATGTGCGGACCCAATTTCTGTGCCATGCGCATAAGCCATACACTAGAAGAAAAAGATTGTATCACATCAAAATAAAAACTAAAAACAAATGATTGAAACACAAGTATCAAAAGGTATCATCAGTACCTACTTCGAGAAACTAGAAAAGAATCTGGAACTGGATGTAGCCATCGTAGGTGGCGGCCCTTCGGGAATTGTTGCAGCCTACTATCTGGCTAAAGCAGGAATACGAGTTGCACAGTTCGATCGCAAACTCTCTCCGGGCGGCGGTATGTGGGGTGGAGCCATGATGTTCAACCAAATAGTCTTTCAAGGAGAAGCGCTAGACATTGTCAAAGAATTCAAGATCAATTATGAATCTTATGAAGACAATCTCTATGTAATGGATTCCATAGAGAGCACCTCTGCCCTACTCTATCAGGCTGTGCATGCCGGCGCTACTGTTTTCAACTGTTACTCGGTAGAAGACGTTGTATTTAAAAACAACGAAGTGAGTGGCGTTGTAGTCAATTGGACACCGGTACTGCGTGAAGGACTTCATGTAGACCCTCTCAACATCATGGCCAAATACGTGATCGACGGAACAGGCCACGATAGCGAAGTATGCAAAACAGTAGCTCGCAAAAACGGGATTCGTCTTGATACAGAAACCGGTAACGTGATAGGAGAACGCTCTCTAGATGTAGTGGCTGGCGAAGACGAAGTAGTAAAAGGTACCAAAGAAATCTATCCGGGACTTTACGTTTGCGGTATGGCTGCTTCGGCCGTATCGGGTACGCCCCGCATGGGTCCTATTTTTGGCGGCATGCTTATGTCTGGCAAGAAAGTAGCCGACATGATCATAGAACGTCTTAAAAAGTAATATCCATGAAATGGATCGCTATTACCTCTCCCGACTTCTTGCCGGGAGAGGCTTCTGTTATCGTGATGTTGCTACAAAATGGTATAAACATCGTTCATCTGCGAAAGCCACAAGCAGATGTATCGGCATGCCAGAAACTGATTGAAGAAATACCACCCCAATACTACCCTCGTATTGTATTGCATCAGCATTTCGAGCTCTGTAACAAATACCATCTTCGAGGCATTCATATCAATTCAAGGAATAACACTATTCCTGTTCCATTCGAAGGACACATTAGTTGTTCGTGCCACTCATTCCAAGAGGTCAAAGACAAAAAAGAAAAGGCAGACTATGTTTTTCTCAGTCCGATATTCGACAGTATCTCAAAGCAAGGCTACAAATCGGCATTTACAATAGAGTCTTTACAGCAAGCTCAACGAGAAAGTATTATAGATAATAAAGTCATAGCACTAGGAGGCATTGCAGCAGACAAGATTCCGATGTTGCGATCGCTCTCTTTCGGTGGAGTAGCATTAATGGGCGATTTATGGAACAGCTATCAAACTAACGGACTGAGCGAACTAAAAAAACAGTTAAAGATATTACTCAATAGTTAGCCATACAGAGGGCTCCGCAAAATATTTCTGTATGCAATAACATTCGAAGATATGCCAATAAATTCTTTAAAACTTGAATTCAGGTAAGAAATCAAGTATTATATATAATAGAATGAGACTGCATGTTGAATTGCAGTCTCATTTTGTCTAACCATATCACAATAACCAATGGAGTGTTTCACAACACACCATTTTAACTTATACTTTAACAACTGTAGTTTAATATCATACCTTCTATCAATTATCTATTTGCTAATGATAATTATTCCTTTTACTACTTAGGAGATGTCATGGTTACTGTAATACGGTTATTTTGTTTATAAAGGTCAGCAACAAAATTTTGAAGATCTTTCGCCGTAATGCTTTTCAGTACTGAATCATATTTTTTGCCTTTCGCTCTACCATGAACTCCTAATAGCCACCGTTGCGTAAGCATACTCATCCAATAAGCATTTTCTTTTACTGTCTCGGCATAATTTTTCAATTTGTATTCTACCACTTTTTCCATGTCTTTAACTTCAGGACCATTCTTTATCATATTTTGCAGTCCCTCTGCAACAAGCTTCATTGCCAGATCCTTTTTCTCTGGAGCTGTCGAAAAACTGATTTTCAACATCAACTGTTGTTTCGGATAAGAACTCAAATCGCATTGACAATTAACAGAATAAGCGGCACTGGCACCTTCTCGAATTGTCTTGGTATATACAATATCAAGTAGCTGCCCAAGCATGTCCGCCATCATACTATTGCGTTGTGTATGTTTTTTATCTCCAGTCAACATCATGAATACTTGTGATTTTGGAGTTTCCTGTTTTTTCTCAAATTCATTAGTAATAATACCTGAACGAACATACATCATCTTTTTAGAATCTTCTTTCTTACCATCCGAAGGTAAAGAAGCAACATATTGTTCAAGATAAGGTTTCAATATAGCTTCATCTACATTACCTACAAAGAAGAAAGTAAAATCACCCGCATTCTTGAAACGTTCTTTATACATCTCGATAATCTTATCATAATCGATCTTATCGACCATATCCTCTTTCATCCGCATGGTTCTAGGATTGTTACCATAGATACATTTAGAAATACTATCCTGATAAGCAGAATTGGGGTTCATTGCCTGATTCTTCAGCTGCGATTTAAGTTGCATTTTATAAGAATCGAAAGCATTCATATCTTTACGAGGCGAAGTAAACGTCAGATAGACCAATTGCATCATTGTTTCCAAATCTTTAGGAGAGCAGCCGGCACCAATTCCTTCTGTTGTCAGAGAAATACTGGGCTGAGCCGATACCATCTTGCCCGAAAGAGCCTTCTGCAAATCAATGGTGCTAAACCTCCCTAAACCTCCAACAGTAGCTACACCTATATTATTTATATCTATCATATCGTTATCAGGAAAAAGTGAAGTCCCCCCTTTACTGATAGCCTGCATACTTATCGCATCCTTTTTGAAATCTGTTTTCTTTATCACGACCTTCACTCCGTTAGACAGTGTCATTTCGGTCGTTCTCATTAAAAGATTTTTCTTCGTAGAAAGTATTTTACCGGCTTTGGGTAGAGTCGCTATCAATGGCTCGTTAGTCACCTTATCGACATAAGCAGCCAATTTTTCAGTCCTTACATCACTAATGATAGAGAGCAGTTCCTCTTTAGTCGGGATAGTCAAACCCTCCTTATCCGGAGCTGTGAGTGCAATAACAATATTATGATCGGTTACAACCTTATTCATCACGTCATTGATAGCAGACAAAGATACTTGAGGAACCATGACGTTATAAATACTATAACATTGTTCTATACTTGCCATCGGAGCGCTATCTAAGAAATTGCGTACACATGCATTGACATAGCCTTTACTCTTTTGTTTATTACGTTCATTGTAGGCAGATTCCAATTGCCGCAAATAATCGGCACGCATTCGATCATATTCACCTTGAGTAAAGCCGAATTCTTTAGCACGATAGACTTCCCGAAGCATCGCTTTCATTCCACCTTCTATATCGCTTTCTTTGCAACCTACCGACGCCGTAAAAGCGTCTTTCGTTTTTGATACAAAGAAATTTCCATATCCCACTCCCGCTCCAGTAAATGGAGGATTGGGTTTCTGCATCATCTCTTCGTAACGAGCATTAAGCATCATATTAATTATATCCAAAATATAATCCTGCGTCAAATACTGAATGTTATTTTTCATTTTATCCGGTGCAGCGTCATGTTTAAAGTAGACAGTCGCTCCAACACCGGTCGTTTCTTTATCCTTACCGATAAAAACAATAGGAGCTTCATTATCGGGAACAGGATAATCAATTCTCTCAGCAACATTCGATTGAACAGGAATATCTGCAAACAGTCTCTTTATTTTAGCCTCCACCTCATCTACATTGATATCTCCTACAACAACGACTCCTTGCAGATCCGGACGATACCATTTTTCGTAATAATCGCGCAATACTTGCGGCTTAAAATGCATCACCACATCCATTGTACCTATGGGCATCGAATCCGCATATTTACTACCCGCCAGAATAACGGGCATCATTGCCTCTTGGAGACGTTGTTGAGCGCTATTTCGCATACGCCATTCTTCATTAATAACGCCCCGTTCCTTATCAATTTCCTTTGGATCGAGTGTCAAGTCGTTCGACCAGTCATGAAGAATCAGCAGGCAAGAATCAATGGCGCCCGCGGCTGTCGTCGGTACATTATCTATATTGTATACAGTTTCATCAACAGACGTATATGCATTGAGATTCTCTCCGAACTTTACGCCAATTGTTTCCAAATAATGAATCATCGAATTATCCGGAAAATGCTTTGTACCATTAAAGCACATGTGCTCCAAAAAATGAGCCAGCCCCCGTTGTTGGGGTTCTTCCTGTATAGCACCCACTTTTTGTGCAATATAAAAGAAAGCACGTTTTGCGGGCAATGCATTATGACGAATATAATAAGTCAGTCCATTATCCAATTTACCAACTCGAATACTAGAATCAACCGGAATAACAGAGATTGGCTGTTGTTGTGCCTGTATAGACAGGACACAACATACCACCAATATAAATAAGAGAGAGAAATTTCTTTTATGTATCATAATAAATAGAATTAGGTTTCAATAATAATTTATAAGTACACGTTGAAGGTGCTTATTTGGGTACCTTTCGAATAGTATTTTCTCATTTTTTATACTTTTAGAAAAAACACATACGTATATACGTTTCTTGCGACTCACGCCCGTGAGTCGGAAAAAACATAAGGACGAAACTTGCGACTCACGGGCGTGAGTCGCAAAGTACGTAAGGACCTAATTAAAAAAGAATGCTATTGATAATACATACCAGAATAT
>Ga0183101_1000274_pt3 | contig 39981 bp, 31 predicted proteins | sample Biomet3_FD_127790 | JGI IMG/M metagenome (GOLD analysis project Ga0183101, IMG submission 127790) | Microbial communities from bioreactor (seeded with sewage sludge) at LBNL, California, USA - Biofuel metagenome 3 | ecosystem: Engineered > Bioreactor > Anaerobic > Unclassified ... | reverse complement strand
CGGACATAAACTCTCCTCCCCCAAGCAGTGTCGAACGTATATAAAAAGTGGCGGCCGGGCCTTCCCGGCCCGTATTTTTGGAGGCCCGCCATGTTTTCCATCATGCTTTTCATTTTTTTGTGCTTCTTTGGAATTCTGGCTGTGCTGTACCACATGCTGCGCAGCCAGGAAAAATTGTGTTGCTCTCTGCGTGAGGAGCATGCGCAGATGCGCGTGCTGCTGCGCGCCCTTGAATCACGCTTGGACGGGCTGGAAGAAGCCGAAGCGCCGCACGCCGCTGGCAGAAGCGCCGCACACCTTACGCCACGCTCCGCCGCGCCTTCGGAAGACCCGCTGCTGCACCTGAGCTTCGATGAACCAGCCGCCGCGCCCCAATCCTCCGCAGGCATAGACCCCGCGCTGGATCTGCATTTCGACCCCGCCATGGACCTGGCCCCCTCAAGCGGAGCAAACCGCATCTGACATCGGCTCACCGTTCCGGCTGACCAAATTGCCCTTTGGCGGCCGCCAGATAGGCTGGCCCCAGCCCAATGCCGGTCAGTTCCTCCGCCCATAGCAGATATGGCAGCCGCAAAAAGGTATTGCGGATGGCGTCGGCATTTTTTTTGCGCCGCGCCGCGCATTGGGGGTCGTTCACCAGCAGGGCACGCACCTTGCCGCTGAAGGCCTCGGCGCGGTGCCGTTCTCTGTGCCCCGCATCAATGCCAGCCAAGGCCGCGCGCCCCATGGCGGCCGCCTCATGTGGGTGCTCCAGCAGCCAGCGCACGCGGGCGGCCGCATCTTCCGCCGCCGCGGCAACGTCCACAGCGCCAGCAACACCCGGGGAATCCGACGCGTAACAGAGCATTTGCCCGCTTTCCCTAAAAAGATCCGTCAGCCCGTTGCCGATGCGCGGCGTTACCAGCGACGCGCCGCAGCCCATGGCCTCGAACACCCTGAAATTCAGGTCACCGTGTTCACAGTGGTTCAGCACCGCCCGCGCCCGCGCATACCAGTGCCGGTAGCCGCCCGTGACCACACGCAGGCCGGGAATCCGTTGCCGAAACTGCTCCAGAAAAGCGGCCCGCCGGGGCAGGGTTTCGTTGACCGTGCCCACGAACACGCAATCGACATCCTTGGAGATTTCCGGTTCTGGCGCGTCTTCCGCCCAGGCGAAGGCCGGGGACCACCACACGTTTTCCGCAGCAAGGCGAAACCCGGAAAAACGCTCCAGATGGTCGCGCAGCGCAACAAGACAAACATCGAACGCCTGCGCGTAATACGGCTGCCACGAATGGATGTGAGAATCCACGCTGTAGAAGACGGTGAGGCAGGGAAAATCCTCCACGCCCAGCACAAACGGGGCGCGGCTTTTGTCGGCCACCACCACCACATCCGGCTCAAAACCGGCAATGCGCACCAGGTCGCGCCAACCAAACACGGCGGCATGCTCAAAGTTGTGCCGGACCACCGCATCCCATCCGCAGGAGGCGAGGGCCCCACTGAAAAAAGGGCTGCCGATCCACAAAAGTCGTTGCATGCGCCCCCGCGGCCACGATGAAGTTCAGCGCAAGGCGCGCCCCGCCAAAGGCTTTTCAGGCTCGGCGGTTGCCAACAGGACAGATATGCAATAGGTTCAAAACCTAGCCTCGACGTCTAAAGGCGTCAAGACGCGAGAACACACATGCCGCTCAACCACAGCCGACTTCGCCTGATAATGCGCATTTTTTTGGCGCTGCTGTTGACCCTGTCGGCCCTGGCAGCGGGGGTCGTTTGGCTTTTGCAGCGCAATCCTCAGGCGCTGGCCGATCATTATATAGAACAGCTGGCCGCACGCACCGGCCTGACCATCCGCGTGGAATCCGTCAACGTGGCCTTGTTGCCCCTGCCCTCGCTGGCCGTCAGCAACGCCAGCGTTGACGGCCAGGGCTGGAAGTTCACCGCCGCCTACGCAACCCTGCGGCCGGATTTTCTGGCGCTGTTGCGCGGGGAACTGCGCCCACGCAATATCACCCTGCTGCGCCCGCACCTCACGGGCTCCTTGCCCGTGGCCTTGCCGCAATCTCTGGCCGCCGCCGGAGCCGACACCGCAGCAGCACCGGCAATTGCCCCACCCGCACCGACCTCGCCCCCCAAGAACAACACGATTCTGGACCAGCTGCTGGCAGCCGTTTCTGACGGCGACGGCGCGCTGATCCCCGGCAGGTTCCGCCTGGCCGTGGCCCAGGGGGAACTGAACGTTGCCGGAACAGACGGCGCGCGCCTTCTGGCCAGCGGCCTTGAATGCGATGTTGAGGCTACCGCCATGACGCGGCTGAAAGGCAGGCTTTCATGCAGCGCGCTTGAACTGCAGCCGCAGGGGCAGCCAGCCTCGCGCCTGGAGCACCTGAGCGTGGAAGGCAAAACAGACGTATCAGCCCCGCTGCTGCGCACGCCCAAACTCTCCGCAAAAGGCACGCTGCGCCTGCCCGACTGGCTGGCAAGGCTCAACTTTGCCGTGAACCTCCAGGCCGACGAACACGGCTGGATGCTGGGCGGCGACCTTGAGGGCGACCTGCGCGAGGATGAAGTGCTGCTGCCCGCCCACCTCACTGGCTCGGTCGCCATGCACAATCGGGCAGACAACCTCATCAGCCTTGAGAACCTGCGCCTCAGGCTGGGACCGGACGACGTGGGCCTGAACGGCATGCTGCGGCTCGGCGGACCAGACAAATTTACTATCGACGGAAGGCTGCAGCTGCACAGAGCCAGCCTTACCGAATGGCTGGGCTTTGCCCGCAATCTGGCCCCGGGCCTGCAGGTCGCGCTGGATGAACTGACCGAAGGCACCCTTGATTTTTCCATGGACGGCAACGGCCTGCGCGTGCCCCACATTGAGGTTACGGCGGCGGGCAGCCGTTTTGTGGGTTCGGGCGGCGTGGCCAGCTGGTCCCACCCTGAAGTGGCCCTTGATCTCAAGGCCGAGGTGGTGAATCTGGGCAGGGCCATTCCTGAATCGGTGGGCGTGCTGCCCGCCGAACCGCAGTACGGCCACGATCCCCTCACGCCGCTGCCCGGCCGCCCTGTTGAACCGGGCGAAGTGGGCGTGGACTACAACATTCGCCTTGGCGCGGACAGGGTGGACTACGGCCCCATAGTTCTCAACAACGCGCTGGTGGTCATCAAGCAGGGCATGGTTGACCCCGTAACGCACCTTGAAGACACGCTGCTGTTGGTGGACGGTGCGCTTTATGGCGGCAGCGTCAAGGGCGACACCATTCTTGGCGGCAGCCCGGACACGCCCTATGCCATCCGCCTGCATCTGCGCGATGTGAACGGCGACGCTCTGGCGCACGATCTGCCGGTCATGCCGGTCAGCGGCGGCAAGCTGCGCTGCGATGTGGACATCATGAGCCAGGGCAAGGAACTGGACGAATTTTTGTCAAAACTGCGCGGCACGGTGACGGCCAGGGGAGAAAGGGGCCGTCTGCGCCCGCCTTCCAATGCTGGTGGCAAAAGCGGCGCGGTTTCCACGCCTTTCAAAACCCTTGATGTCGCCCTCAAAGCCCGCACAGCCGCTTGGGATCAGGGCCGCCTGGGGCTTGAAGGCCAGTGGTCCGCAACCATTGCGGACGACGGCATGAACGCGGACCTGGACCTCAATGGCAGGATATGGTTCAGCGGCGACGGCAAGGGCGGCGGCAACATGGATTTTCAGGCTCTGCCGGGCACGCTGGGCATCACCCTGAGCACCGAAAAGTCCTTCCCGCCGCAGGGTCTTCAGGCCCAGGTATCGGGCAAATTTTCCTGCCAGGCGGCCCGCAACCAGCTTTCGGCAAGCGAGGCCCATATTCGCGCGCTAGGGGCGGAGATCACGGGCTCGGCCCAGCTTGGCCTGGGCAAGGACGGCCTTTCATGGCAGGGCAAGGCCGCCGCCTTCATTCCCGATGTGGAGCACACCTTGCGGCTGCTGGGCGCGGTGCCGCCCTCACTGCCACAGTCGCTGCGACGGGTGGAACTGGACGCCACGTTCAAAGGCGACCCGAACTCCCTCTCGCTGAGCGCTTTTCACGCCAGCGTGGATAAAAACGATATTTCCGGCTCACTCGGCGTTGACTGGCGCAAGGAACTTGCCCTGCGTTTCAAGCTGACCGTGCCGCAGCTGGACCTCGACCGCTACATGGGCCCGAAATCCGCTTCCGGCAAAACTGAAAAACCGCAGCCGAAAAAAGCCGAGGAAAGCAAGGCCTGGGATCTGCGCTTCATGCGCGCGTTCAACGCCGAGGGCCAGGTTCAGGTGGGGCAGTTGACGCTGTGGCGGCTGCACACGCAGAATTTGCACCTTAAAGCCCGGCTGGATAACGGCGTGCTGCGCTTTGAAAGCCTGGGGGCAAAATTTTACGGCGCGCCCCTCTCCACGCACGGAGAACTGCGCTTCAACAAGGGCCTGACCTTCAACAACGCCCTTTCCGTGGACGGATTCGACCTCTCCGCCGCCAGCAGGGACCGGGGGGGCAGCGCGGCCTTGGGCGGGCGCGGGTCCGTCAGTTCCGAAGTTGGCGCGGAATTGACCGGTTCACGGCAGCTTCCGGCCCGGCTCAACGGCAAGTGGCGCGTCAGCGTGGCCGACGGCTTTTATCAATCACGCGACAAGGAAGGCCGCCTCAAGGGCAAGCCGACGCGCTTTGAATCTGCGGGCAGTTCCGGCGTGCTCACCAACGGCATTGCCAAAAGTGGTGATTTTTATCTCAAAGGCCAGGATCTCAAGGTCAATGGCGGGGGTTGGGTGAACCTCAACAACGAGACCCTTGACTGCAATTTCACCGTCAACATGAAGAACCTGCCGGACTTTCCCATGCGTCTTTACGGCAGCCTGGACAACAGCAAAACATCCATCGGCGCGGGCAAGCTGTTGCTCAACACCATTGGCGGCATCACCCAGGGCGTTGTGGATGTGCTGGGCAGCGTTGTGGAAGGCACCTGGAAGCTCTTTCGCTGACCGGTTCGTCAAGGCTCTACATGCCGAGCATTCTTCCCGGCACCCGTTGACAGGTCCGGTTTTAGCAGATAGGGTGCCAGATGTGTTCTTTTTTGCACAAACTAACTCGGTCCCGCAAGGAGAGTACCCGTGAATATCCTTATCTTTGGCCCCAACGGCAGCGGCAAAGGCACTCAGGGCGACCTGATCAAGCAGAAGTACAATCTCGCCCACATTGAATCCGGGGCCATTTTCCGCGAACACATCGGGGGCGGGACCGAACTGGGCAAAAAGGCCAAGGCGTTTATTGACCGCGGCGACCTCGTGCCTGACGACATCACCATCCCCATGGTGCTGGAAACCCTGAAGACCAAGGGCCAGAACGGCTGGCTGCTCGACGGTTTCCCCCGCAACACCGTTCAGGCTCAGAAGCTTTGGGAAGCCCTGCAGAAAGAAGGCATTCATCTGGACTATGTGGTTGAAATTCTTCTGCCCCGCGAAGTGGCCAAGAACCGCATCATGGGCCGCCGCCTCTGCAAGAACAACAACAACCACCCCAACAATATTTTCATCGACGCCATCAAGCCTAACGGCGACAAGTGCCGCGTCTGTGGCGGCGACCTTTCCAGCCGCTCCGACGACCAGGACGAAGGCGCCATCAACAAGCGCCACGATATTTACTACAACACCACCGACGGAACCCTGGCCGCAGCGTATTTCTACAAGGATCTCGCCGCCAAGGGCAACACCAAATACATTGAGCTTAACGGCGAAGGCAGCATCGATTCCATCAAGGAAACCCTGCTTTCCAAACTCGCCTAATTTCGTTGCACACGTTGCGAATCCCCCCGCTGCAGACGGGCAGGGATTAGCGATAGCAACGGCATAAAAAGCGCCGCAAGTCTGACTGCCCTGCCCCGGCGGGCCTTCAGACTTGCGGCGTTTGTCGTTCTGTCCCCAAGCTGGCTCCAACGCCCCCATGGTTGGTTCCCGCGCAAAACGGCGCGGGCGACAACAGGCACGCCGCAGGCGCAAGGCCGTTGCCCGTGACCGTGGGCGCGCCTTTCGGCCTCGGGCCAGTGCCCCCCCTCACGGCAAGCCGCCGCGCGCCCGTCGATTTTTGCCGTTCCGCTCTTGACAACAGATTGGAATACACATAACAAAAAATATATAGTATCTAGATGTACGTGCGAAATTTCTCGTGCGTTGCCACGTTCGCGCTGCAAGAGGGTTGTGCTTGCAGGTGGCGAGGCCCCTTGTCCGCAAGAATTATGCTTTGCGGGCCTGCCTCACGGAACGAGTGCCAACCCCATGCGCCTGGTTTCAAAATGCCGGTGCGGCTGATGCAAGGTGCTTTGCGTCCCCCTACAGCCCGGACCAGCACCACAAGCTAGCGGCGCAGGCCGCTGCCCGCGACACCCGCCAAGCGCGCCGTTCCCTCCCCATTTTCCAGCATCGCGGTCGCCGCCCCCTCCTCTGGGCACGAACAGACAGCCCCACGGATTGCATGATATGCCGGACATTTTCAAGAAACTGCCACTGCTCGCGATTCTTGCCTGTCTCGTTTTTGTGCCCTTTTTATTCCATAATTACACGGCTGACGTCACCTCAAGCCTGTCTTCCTCCTCTCTTGTTCGCTTGGGAGAAGTCAATGCCAGGGCTGCCAGCAACTTCGGCCAAGCCGTCCGCGCTTCCATGATGGAAATGAGCGGCATGACCAAATACCTGGCCCAACAAGGCGACGGCTATGGCAAGAACGCGGTGCTGGCCATGGCGCCGCTTTTTTATGCCCACGGCGTGCGCCGTTTTTCGATCGTGAACAGTGAGGGCCTGGGCTTTGACGGCAGCGGCGCACCGGTCGATTACAGCCGCACCCCCATTTTTCTTCAGGCCCGGCAGGGCCTGACCCATGTTGCGGCTTCGGGCAACCGCAAGGAGCAACACCTGTTGCGCATTGCCAACCCACTGGTCGTGCAAGGAAAAATCCTGGCGGTTCTCATCAGCGACTTTCCCGCCGAGGAGCTGGAAACAAGCCTCGAAACCTGGGCCTTTCACAACAACACCTACAACATTGTGCTGGACAACGCGGGGCATCCGCTCTTCTGGTCGCCGCCGCCCGGCAAACACATGCGCGATCTTTTCAGCACGTTTGTTGAGCAAGGCTTGCCCGACGACGTGGCGGAGCTGCTGCGGCAGCGGTTTGCCCAGCCAGAGCAGAAAACGTTTTTTCAGCTTGAACGGGCAGGGCTGTTCGTTGCCGTTGCTCCGGTGGAACGTTTTGGCTGGAACATGGTTTCGTTCGTCCCCATAAGCGCGGCCAACGCCATTATTTCGGAACAAACGCTCATCACCAGCGACCTCGTGTGGCGGCTGAGCATTCTGGCAGCCATCATCCTGACCTTCTTTATTTTGGTAGAACGCAATTCTTCCCGCAAATTACGCCGACAACAAGAAGACTATCGGTCAATCATCACCAGCATTTCCGGCGGCGTGCTGAAATTCTCCGACCCAGACGGCGCTTTTCTTTTTATTAGTCCCAATTATATGAAAATGCTGGGCTTTACTGAAGCCGAATTTAAAAAAACCTATGGCGAAAGCTTTGCCGCAACCATCTATGAGCCAGACCGGCAAAGCACCTTGCAGCTCATGCGGCGGCAGATCAAAAACGATCAGACCATTAATGCGGAATACCGCACGCGCGCCAAAAGCGGTGCGCTGGTGTGGCTGTATCACAAGGGATGCGTGATCAACATAGACCACGGAAGGTCGTATATTCAAAGTATTGTCTTCGACATCACCAGCAACAAGGAATCCGCTCTTTCCAAACGCATTTCTGACGAACGCTACCAGTTTATTCTGGAGCAGCACGACATCAATATCTTTGAACAAAACCTTATTAACGGTTACTTTTCCTGCTCATCGCAATGGTTGCACACGTTCGGCAAGATTTTCAATATTCTTGAGCCGGATCCCGCCATTCCACTGTACAAAGAGGACCAGAGCAAGCTGATTGCCTTTCAGCAAAAGCTGCAACATGCACCCCACCAGCATAAATGCATGCTTGAGGCGCGCCTGCGCAATGCGGAAAATGAATACCGCTGGTATCGTATTGAAGCCTCCAACATTACCAATACCCAGGGGGCACCCATATATACTATTGGCATTATTACAGATATTGATCAGCAGAAAAACCTTGAGCAACAGTTGCGCTCACAAGCCAGCAGAGACAGCGGCACTGGCATGCGCAACAAAAAGGCCACCGAAAAAGCGGTGTCCCAATTTTTGGACACGCACGAAGCGCCCCACCCCGATTTCTATGCCATGTTCGTCATTGATTTTGATAACTTTAAGGCCATCAATGATCGTTTCGGGCACGCCATGGGCGACAAAGCCATTTTTGATATGGCCCAGATTCTCCGCCGTAACTTTCGTGGGGTAGACATTGTGGGCCGCATCGGCGGCGATGAATTTTTGGTATTTTGTACGGAAAAAATGACCTTAAGCGCCATCCACGAACGGGCGCGCCTGCTGGTGGCCCAGCTGCACACGCAATGCACCGACCAGCAGGGAACCCTGACGCTGACGGCCAGCGTGGGCGTTGCCTGCTGCCCCATGGACGGCACAACCTATACGGAGTTGTTCAACAAGGCGGACAAAGCGACCTATGCGGCCAAGCGCATGGGGAAAAACCGCTGCGTTTTCTACAAGAAAACGGCAACCACAGAGCCGCAAGGCACACCGATGCAATAGCCCCCGCTTAACGACAGGCCACGGGGGCGGGGTCTCAACCCCACCCCACACAGCCAGCGGCTCGCCACTTGCGCCACGCGGCGTACCCCTCTTTTACGAAAAGCATGCCGGGCCGCACCGCCCCGAAAGCTCGCCCCGAAAGCTCGCCCCAAAGTCCCGCGCGTTGCCGATTTGTCAGTTTTTGACCGCTCCGGGCAGGCCCCGCAACGCGGCGAGAATTTTTGCCCCCAAGGCGATGGCGTGCGGTATCGCCCGCTCGTTGTTCACGCTGACAGCCACGGCGTACCCGGTTTGCCGGTCATAAAAATACGCCGTGCCGAATCCCGGAAACGACCCCAGTTTACCTGTCAGATCAATCTGCGGATTATCGAACAAAAACAGCGTGCAACCGTCAAGGTAGCTGCTGTGGAACTTGTCTTCCCGCGCCCAGGCGATCGCCTCCTTGCCGTTGGGCAGCACCAGGGGGCGCAACGGCAACGTTGCAAACACGTTGTTTTTGAGCACCCGGTCAAGATTGGCAAGCCGCACCACATCCGAGGGCGTTGCCTCCAGATCTCCCGTGCCCAGGGCGATGGAGATGCTGGCCGCAATCGGCAGGCGCATTACGCCGTCGCTGCCGGCATAGCCGCAGGCAAGCCGGGGTGTTACCACGCCGTCCTCGCCCACAACCAGCGAGCGCATGCCCAGCCCGCGCACGAACATGCTGCGCACCAAATCCGCATATGAACGGCCCGTGAGCTTTTCGGCAATAACGGCCAGCATGAGGTACCCGGTATTGCAATAGGCCTGTTGCGTTCCGGGGGTGAATTGCAGCGGTTGCTTCGCCGTCATGGCGATCAGGTCTTCCGCTGGCAGGTAGTGAGCCATGTTTTGCTGCACAACCGGCAGCGCCAGCATTTCCGCCATACCCGAGGTATGCTCCAGCAGCATGCGCACCGTAATGGCCCTGTTGATAGGCAGGCCGGGGAAGAACCCCGCGGCCGGGGTTTCGTAGCCCAGGCGTCCCTGCTCGATCAAACCATGAATGATGGATGCCGTGAACACCTTGGTAACAGAACCCAGCTTGATGCGCGAGGCCGTGGACATGGGCACGCTGTTTTCCAGGCAGGCCAGGCCGAAGGCAGCGCTTACCGGCGTGTCGTCGCCTTTGCGTAGCACGGCCACGGAGAGACCGGGCACATCGGAAAGCGCCGCCGTTTTTGCGGCAAGGGACGTGACCACCGCGCGCACGGCGTCATCCCCGCGCGGATTTTTATGGGCGCAGGCCCCGAGCACCATGATGGCGCACAGGGCCGCCAGGAGGATGCCCGCCCCGCTCTTTTTTTTATGAACCTGCTGAAACCGGCCTCCGTTGCGGAGATGCTATTCTGCCAGGAACTGTTGCGAGCCATTGCTTGCCCCATGCTGTTCGGTGTTGCCGCGCGGCGGCGCGGATTCTGCCTCCCGGCATCGGTGTTCCTATGCCCAGAGAATAAGTTCCGTTTCCAGTGGCGAGGCCTGTGCCGGATGCACCGGCATGATGCGCACGCCATAGCGGTAATGCCCGCTATAGGACGGGATGTAGGTTGCGGTATAGCGCACGCCGTCCGGTCCTTTTTCTTCCTTGCGCGGCTCCAGCCGCAGTATTTCCGGTTTGTCGCGGAAGTTTCCATTGGCCAGCGCCTGGCCGATCACAAGCTGCACCAGAATTTCCTGCACCTGCATTTCGCCCAGGTGCATGTGCAGCTGCACGCTCACCGGCTCGCCACAGATCATGGTGTTGTCTTCAACGCCGCCGATGACCAGTTCCTCAACCTTCACGGTGCCGAACCGGACAGGCAGGTCTTGTTGCCAGGCCGCCAGGGCGCGGCAGGCCTTCCAGTCGTCGTCGCGCAGCATGTTGCGCCTGCGCGCGGCCCGCAAATAAAACTGACGTATATAATCCGTGAGCATGCGGTTGCTGCCGTACATGGCCGTGAGGCTTTTCAGCGAACGTTTGGCAGTGGCGATCCATGAAAGGGGCAGCCCCTCCGCATCGCGTTCAAAATACAGGGGAACCACGGCGCTTTCCAGCAGGGAATACAGGGCTTCCGCATCGGCATAATCGTTTTGTTCGCTGCTGGGCAGTTCCGTGGAAACCACGGGGCCAATGGTCCAGCCGTTCTGGCGATCATAGCCCTCGCACCACCAGCCGTCCGAAATACTCAGGTTGATGCCGCCGTTGACGGGCAGCTTCATGCCGCTTGTGCCGGAGGCCTCGTGCGGGCGGCGCGGCGTATTAAGCCACACGTCGCAGCCCTGGGCCATAATGCGCGAAACGGACAAACTGTAGTTTTCGATAAAAAACACCCTTCCCAGGAAGCGCTCGTCGCGGCACATGCGCAGCACTTCCTGAATAAGGTTGATGCCCGCCTCGTCCGCCGGGTGGGCCTTGCCGGAAAACACCAGCACAACAGGCCGTTGCGTATTGTTGAGAATGCGCGCCAACCTGTCGGGATCAGCAAAGACGAGCGTGGCGCGCTTATACGGCGCAAAACGCCTGGCAAAGCCGATAATCAGCGTATCCGGTTTAAGCACGGCCTCCATGCTTTTACGCTGTTCCGCAGAAAGGTGGAAGCGCTGCGCGAATTCGGGAATCCGGCCGCGCAGGTCGTCGAGCAGGGCTTCCTTCTGGTGCATCCGCGCTGCCCAAAAAGATTCGGCGGGTATCTGGTCCACCTTGTCCCATACTTCCGACCCCGGCGCGGCCTGCAACCAGCCGGAACCAAGATACTGGCGCAGCAGCTCGTTCATCCAGCTACCCACATACGAGGGCACATGCACGCCATTGGTAACATACCCAATGGGAGTTTCCGCCACCGGCAGGCTTTTCCACAAGTTGTTCCACATGTGGCGGGAAACCACGCCGTGCAGGCGGCTGACGCCGTTAGCCCAGCAAGAGTGCCGCAACGCCAGCACCGTCATTTCAAAAACGCTGCTGTTGCCGCCCTCAATCTGCCCCAACTGCACAAAGCGGGGCCAGGGCAGCCCAAGGTTGGCGGCAATGCCGCCGAAATACCGTTCCATGAGCTCCAGGGAAAAAGCCTCGTTGCCAGCGGGCACCGGCGTGTGCGTGGTAAATACCGTGTTGGAGCGCACGCGCACCGTTGCTTCGGCATAGTTCATGCCCATGATCAGGCATTCCTGCAGCCGTTCCATGACCATAAAGGCCGAATGCCCCTCGTTCATATGAAAAACGCTGGGGGCAATGCCCAGGGTGCGCAAAAGCCGCATGCCCCCCATGCCCAGCAGCATTTCCTGCAACAGGCGCACCTCGCGGTTGGCCTCGTAAAGCCGGTCGGTGATGTGGCGGTCCTCATCCGTATTGCGCCGGGTGTCGGTATCCATAAGATACAGGCTTACCCGGCCCACGGCCAGTTTCCAAACCCGCGCGAACAGCAAGCGCCCCGGCAGTTCAAGCTGCACGCACACCGGCTGTTTGTCCGCATCATAAACCATGGAAATGGGCATCATCCCGTAATTGTTCACGGGATACTGGGCCACCTGCCGCCCTTCGGCGTCTATCTCCTGCCGGAAATAGCCGTTTTTGTACAACAACCCCACGCCCACCAGCGGCACGGCCATGTCCGAAGCGGATTTGAGATGGTCGCCCGAAAGCACGCCAAGCCCGCCGGAATAGATGGGAATGGATTCGTTCAGCCCATATTCCGTGGAAAAATAGGCAATAGGCGTCTCCGGGGTTACGTCCGTGCTCAACGAACGGATGGGCTCGGCCATATAGGCATCGAACGCGGCAACAACCTCATGATAGAGGTTCATGTAGTCCTCGTTCTCCAGCAGGTCTTTCAACCGGCCCTGCTCCACCTGCTCAAGCATCTGCAGCGGATTGCGCAGCTCCTCCCACAAGCTTGGGCTCAAGGCCATGAAGAGCGCCTTGGCCTTGTCATGCCAGCACCACCAGACATTGCGGGCCAAATCCCGCAGGCGGCCCAGCTCTTCGGGCACCTCGGCCACGGCCATGATGGGCCGCAAAAAGGGCGTGGTGGAGCACGAGGCGGTGAGAATGCGCGTCAGCGCATTGTGCCCCGCATCATAGTTCACGCGCGCGGCGGCCTTTTTCAGGGCCATGTTGAAGGCCGTTATGTAGTTTTCAAAAAAGAAGCTCCACGAGGTTTTTTCCGCCAGGGCGCGCGCGCCAGCGCGCCACCGGGGCAGGTCGTCCGCGGTGCAGCAGGTGGCGGCGTTCACCAGGTGATCGTGCAGCGCGGCGGCGCTCTGCTCTAAATTCATGCCCCGGCGCGGCATGACGCACACGCCCTTGAACTGCCCGCCTTCATCCTGCAGCCGCTCTTTCGCCCATATGCCAAAGCCCGAAAGATCAGTGGTGAGCGTGGGCACGGACCAGGCCGCGCTTTCCTGCGGCGTATAGCCCCACGGCTCATACCAGGAGGGGAAGCAACCCGCGTCGCAGGCGGAGATGACATCTTCATAGGGCATGTTCAAAAAGCCGTCCGCGCCGTTGAGCATGGCCGGAACAAAAATGACCTTAACCAAATTTTCCGGTTTGTTGTTGAGCCCAAGACGGCGGCAGGCGTTGATGATGGGATCCTGCGGCGCGTTCCACGCATAGTGGGTGCAAATGAAGGGCAAGCCGTTGTCGCTGGCGGCGGGGTCGCCGGACACGGCGGCCTGATTCACGCCGGTGTGCCCGCCCATGACCAGGCACAAGGCAAGCACCGAGGCGTCCGTTCCGGCCAGACTTTTTTCCAACCGCCCCAAGGCCTCAAGAAAAATGTCCACGCCCTTGTTGTGCATTTCATAGCGGCCTGAAATGCCGAAAATGCGCGTTTTTTCCGGCAGATTGCAGCGCAGAAAACGGTTGGCGGCATCCACGATCTTTTGCCTGTTGGCGGCGGGCACGGTTCTGTCATGCGAATAATCGGGAATCGCGCTCATGTTCAGGCCGTTGGTGGTGATGACATCGGGCTGGCGGCCCAGCAGCACGGCAGATTCCTCGCCGGTAATGGGGCTTACGGTGGTGAAGGCGTCCGCCTCGCGCGCAGAGGCTGTTTCCAGCGACCATTTGGCGGTGATGTTCAGGGCCGCCGCCTCGTTGGCCGGGTTGATGCTGCGCAGATTGGAATAAATATCGCGCCCGGTTCCGGCCATGGCGCGCCCCAGCATGGTGGCATGGGTGGTGAACACCGTGCCCACGCCTGGCGAAAGCCGCTTCAGCGAAAGCAGGCCCGCGCCGCACATCCATTCATGAAACAGCGCCACGCTGCGGCCCCCAAGGGGCTCAACGCAGGTTTCGTGAATGGCCGAAATAACCGCGCCGCAGGCCGTGGCGAACATGACGGGCTCTATATAATCCCACCCGCCGGAAAGCGAGTCCACGCCATAGCTTTTCCACAAATCGTAGAGCAGCTGGTTGCTGGAATACCGTTTGGAAAAATCGACCAGAACAACCTTGGGCCTGCCGGGAATCTGCCAGCGGCCCAAGCGGCATTTGAGATCCCTGGTGACAAAGGCCATCTTGAGGGAATCCCAGATGTGCTCGTCCGTTTCTTCAAAACCGGGGTTTTCGGCAAGCAGGGGGCCCAACAAAAAATAATCTTCGCCGAACTGCTCCACGGCCTCAAGCGCCTTGCTGCTGACCACGGAAAAAATGCCGCCCACCTTGTTGCAAACTTCCCAGCTTGTTTCAAACAGGGTCACGGTGGAATTTTCAAAGTTCATGGTTTCTCCTTATGCAAAGGCCGCCCTCAGGCGGAGGCTCCGGTGCCGGTTCTGACGCTGGCGCGGGTTCTTCCGCGCTTTTTCTTTTTTTGTTCCCCGGCCTCAAGGCGCAGCTCAAAATCCGCCAGCACGTTCATATAGGTGATGTAGGCGTCGTAAGGGCTGTCAAAGGGGTTGGGCCGGTCCGCATGCGAACCGGAAAACCATTTGGTGGACATATTGCGGAAATGGTCGGCGGTTTGCAGCCGTTCATAATCGTGCAGCAACATTTTGTCGCCGCAGGCGCGCACGCGCCCGGCCAGACTATACAGGGAATGGATGGCGTCCTTCTGCATGTCGTTGCCCAGCCACGAGGTGAGGTCGCGCCCTTGTTCTTCCCACGACATGAACTGCGGCACATCCACCTCGCCCACCGGTCCGTGCTTTCCAGCCAGCGCGCATGGCGTGGCAAACCTGAAGCGGCCGTCGCGCAGCAGTGCTTCGGGCAGGGCTTCCATAAAATCAAAAATGCCGGTATCGCGCCCATGGCGCAGACCAAACACATGCAAGTCATTATATATATTTATAATATCAGAGGTTCCCGCCAGGCTGTGGCACCAGGTGGCGAACTTTTCCGCCGTGAGGGGCCAATCCCTCCAGGCCCTGTCGCCAAAGCGCACCCCCATGTCGTCCGAAAGGCCGACGTTGCGCAGCAGCAAGCGCATGCGCGGGCCGGAAACCGGCCGGTACATCCAGTTGGGGCTGCGCCAGCCAAGCACCTGATCCGCGCCTTCCGCCAGCACGTTTTTAAAGCCCAGCTGCTGCAAGGCAACGGCAAGATCGTTGTTGAACACGCATTCCGTGTTCATGAAGGTTTGCGGCTTTTTTCCGAACAGGCTTTTGAGGCGCGCGGTCTGCGCCTTGACCTGGCGGTCGAATTCCTCGCGGGAGTACAGAAAGGCCAGCGAATGGGCCGAGGTTTCGGCCACAAATTCCACGCAGCCGGTTTTCGCCAAAGCCTGGAGCATTTCCGTCACTTCCGGCGCATACTGCTCAAAAAGATCCAGGGCGGTGCCCGAAACGCACAGGGAAGTCACAAACGCCCCTTCATACCGGCGCACAAGCCGAAGCAGCAGCTCGCCCGCAGGCAGATAACACAGCCGCGCCGCGCGCAGCACGGCCTCACAGTTGCGGTCGTCATCCTCATAAACGGAGCTTTGCCCCATATCAAAAACAGTGTACCGCCGGAGCAGATAAGGCTCGTGTATGTTGAAGCACAGGCATAGAGCAGGCATCAGCGACCTCCAAGAAGGTTCCGGTAAACGACCAACAACTGGTCGGCGGTGTTTTCCCAGCGAATGGACTTCATTTCCTCCCGGCAATTTTTCACCAGTTCGGCGGCCAGACAGGGGTAGCGCAACACGGCGCAGATTTTGTCGGCCATGTCGCGCGTGTCCCAAAAATCGGCCTTGAGAGCGTGCTCCAGAACTTCCGAAACGCCGGACTGGCGCGAAAGCAGCACGGGCACGTCGTAAAGCATGGCCTCCAGCGGCGTGATGCCGAAGGGTTCCGAAACCGAAGGCATGACATACAGATCGCTAAGGGCGAACATGCGGTCCACCTCCTCGCCGCGCAGAAATCCGGCAAAGTGAAACCGGTTGCCTATGCGCAGCTGGCCCGCGCGGCGGATGAGGGCGGGCAGCATGTCGCCGCTGCCCGCCATGAAAAAGCGCACGTTGGGAATTTTTTGCAACACAAGGCGGGCCGCTTCCATGAAATATTCCGGCCCTTTCTGAAACGTCACGCGTCCAAGAAACAGCACGCGCTTTTCGTGTCGGATGCGCTGCGGCACAAGGTAGCAGCGTTCCGCCTCGTGCCGGGCCACGGCGTTGTGCACCACCACGATTTTTTCCGGGGGCACGCCATAGCGTTCAATAATCGTCTTGCGCGTCAGGCGGCTCACGGCCACCACCACGTCGGCGGCGTGCAGGCCCGCCCGCTCTATGCCCGCCACCTGCTCGTTGACGTTCACGCCGCTACGGTCATATTCCGTGGCGTGAATGTGCGCCACCAGCGGTTTGCCGGTCAGCGCCCTGGCCAGCATGCCCGCGGGGTAGGTCATCCAGTCGTGAACATGGATAACGTCAAAACTTTCCCGCGCGGCAACGGCGGCGGCAAGACGGCCATAGCGCTGCACCTCGCTCATGAGGTCCGGGCCATAGCCGCCGTGCAGTTCAAAGGTAAACGAGCGTTCCTGGGCCGCGCCGCATTCCGGCCTGTTCATGGCGGGGCCCCGCCCTTCGGCTGGCCCCCGGCGCACGCGCTCAAGGGCCTCCACATAGGCCTGCGGCGTAAGATAGGGCACCAGCGGGCTTTCCACCGGCAGGCAGCGGATGCCCTGAGTCCAAACATCCTGCCCGGCCCGATCCATTTTTTCCGTCAGCTGCCGGGTCAACGGCGTGCCAGAAGCGCCCCGCAAACGCAGAAAGCCGTTTTCCTCCGACGCTTCGCCCAATCGGGGCAGCACAAAAATGATTTCCACGCCCTTTTTTGCCAGGGCCCGCGTCATGCCGAAGCAGGCTGTTCCCAGGCCGCCGCTGATATGGGGAGGAAATTCCCAGCCGAACATGAGCACTCTCATGGCGGATTCCCTATTCCTCGCCGGCGCGCGCCGACGCGCGCAGCTTCATGGTTACCCTGCACACACCCGTCGTGTCGCCGGAGTCCGGATGCGCCAGGCAATGGGCCACGTCTTCCTCCCACCTCTGAAACACGCCCGGCGCGGCCTCTTTCAGGCGTTTGAGCATGCGCAGGCATTCGGCCACGCTCCAGGCCTGAGTGATGCAGCCGCCGGGGCCATAGGGAGGCGAACCGTCAAAAATTTCCGAAATGCCGCCCACCCCGGCCTCCGCCAGATGTCGGCAAAACAGGGGTTTTATGGTTTCCAGCAGCCCCTGAACCGCGCCGTTCACATCCCAGGCGGTGTGCAGCAGCGCATCGGCATACTGCCCCAGCAGCCAGGGCCAGACCGTGCCCTGGTGATAGGCCGCATCGCGGCTTTCGGGGCCGCCCTGATACAGGCCCTTATAGGCGGGATCATCCGGCGCGAGAGTTCGCAGGCCATACGGCGTGAGCAGGCGGTTGCGCACGCATTCCACCACCTGCGCCTGATATTCGTCGGCAAGCACGGCATGGGGCAGCGAAACCGCCATGATCTGGTTGGGGCGCACGCTGTGGTCAAGAATGCCGTCGCGCCACACGTCGCCCAGGTGCCCGCCGTCGTCCGGGGTCCAGAACCGGCGCAAAAAAGCGCCGCGCATGGCGGAAAGCAAAGATTCACCCGCCAGTTCCGGCTCATGAAAGGCCAGGGCCAGGTTGTCGGCCAGGGCCAGGGTGTTGTACCAAAGGGCGTTGACCTCCACAGGGCAGCCGTGCCGGGGCGTTACGGGAGCGCCCCCGGCCTGCGCGTCCATCCAGGTCAGCTGGGTCTGCGCGTCGCCCGCGTGCAGCAGGCCCTCGGCATCCACAAAAATGCCCATGCCCGGACCTCGGCGGTAGCCCTTGATGATATTTTTAAGCGCCTCCCAGGCATGCTGGCGCACCCAGGCAAGGCCATCGGGAATGGCCACCAGCAGGTGCTGCAGCGCAAAGGCATACCACAGCGAGGCATCCACGGAATTATAGGCGTGGTCCCCGGATTCGGAAAACATGTTGGGCACCAGGCCATCGCGGATATGCCGCGCAAGTTCGGCCATGACCCGCAGGCCAAAATCCTCGCGGCCCGCGTGAAAGGTCAGGCCCGGCAGGCTGATGAGCGTGTCGCGGCCCCAGTCGTCGAACCAGTGATACCCGGCGATGACCGTTGGGCGGCCAGAGGCCGTTTCAATGCAGAACTGCTCGCCCGCCTGGGCCAATTGCCCCGCGAGTCCCCGCCCCGTTTTGTGCGCGCGCACGCGGGCGAGGCTCTCCGCCTTCCAGATCTCGCCCAAATTTTCCAGGCAGGGTTCCGTGCCCGCCGTCACATAAACGCAGCCCCCCTTGGGCAACGGCGGCAGTGAAATTTCCAGCAGGCCGGGCATAAAGAGGTCTTCGGCGTCGTCAAAGCCGCGCTCGCCTTCCTCAAAGTAGACGACATTCCGGTACCAGTCCGGCGCGGCGGTAAACACCACGCCGTTGTCCTTGTTTCTGTTTTCAGGGTCAGGGCTGCCCAATGCCTGCACATACAACGGCGGCAGGCTTTCATAAGGTCGTATGCCAAACCCGCCTTGCGCGGGGGTTGTATCCTGACGCAGCATGGAATTGGCGCGTGTGAGCGCATGGAATGAGCGGAAGGCCAGCAGGGGTTTGACGCGCAGGGTCAGCGGCGGCGTGCCGCCCGGGCCGGAAATTTCATAGCGCAGCACAAGCCTGCTTTGCCCGCTCACCAACAGCAGCTCGCGGCTCAGCGTCACCTCGCCCGCGCGATAAACGCTCCGTGGCCATTGGTCCAGATGAAAACCCTCAAGATATTCATGCCCATGCGGAAACAGTGTGCCGGGGTGCTGGCGTGTGGAAAAAAAGAATTCCCTGCCCCCGCCGCTCACGGATTCCTCCAGAGTGGAGAGCAGCACATGCCGACCCATCGGTGTGTTGACCGTGAGCAGGCCGTGATATTTGCGCGTGTTGCAGCACAGAATGCTGCTGCTGGAATAGTCGCCCAGCCCATTGGTGAGCAGCCATTCACGGCGCAAAGCCCTGCGCGTGTTCTGGCAGGCGGCCTTGTCGAAGCTGAAACGCATACGGCCTCCTTGGCGCTACAGAGAGAGCGCGGCGGCAAACGCTGCGGAGAAGTAGGAGAACAAAAAAACGCAACTGCCGTCCGGTCGCCGCACGGGGCGGCTGCCATGCTGCGGCAACGCAAGCGGAGGGGTCACGGCCTGAGAGGAGCGGAGAGGAACTGGAAGGCCGGAACTCTAACCGCAAAGGAACCGCAACAAGGAAAAGACGCATTTCTGTGCAACGGGTCTTTCCTGTTTTTATGGTTTTACTCTATCCCAATGTTTTTACCGTGTCGAGCTGCACACACTTTTGTTGCTAAATGCAAGAACAAACAACAGGAGCAGACAACGCAGAAAGCCTCCTTTTCACTGAGGCGCAAGCACCAGGGCATACAACGCAAGAACATGCGCGATATGGCGCAAACGCATGAACCAGGCCGACCGCACGGGCAAGCATGCCCGGCGCGGCGTGCCATTTTGCGGCAGCACCGGCGCGGAGCGCGGGGTGTTTGCAATCGGGGCTTTTTCTTTGCGCATTTTTACGGTATGCTTATTCGTTGCTCATAATATTTGATACCTGACGGGGGTAATCCATGAAAGCACTTGGTCGTTGGCTTGGGGCTTTGGCCCTTACCCTGCTTGTGCCCGCTGCGGCGCTGGCAGGTGACATCAAGGTGGGGCTCATGTGTCCGCTCACGGGCAAATGGGCTTCTGAGGGCCTGGACATGAAAAACATCGTCACCTTGCTGGTGGACGATGTGAATGCCAAGGGCGGCGTTAAAGGCCGCAAAATTGAACTGGTGGTTGAAGACGACGCCGGCGATCCGCGCACGGCCGCGCTGGCCGCGCAAAAGCTTGCCTCAGCCGGTGTTGTGGCTGTTATCGGCACGTATGGCTCCGCAGTGACGGAAGCCAGCCAGAGCATCCTTGACGAAGCCGAACTGGTGCAGATCGGCACCGGTTCCACCAGCGTGCGCCTTACGGAAAAGGGCCTGCAGCTCTTTTTCCGCACCTGCCCCCGCGATGACGCGCAGGGCCGCGCCGCCGCGACGGCTATCGAAAAGGGCGGCTACAAGGCCGTGGCGCTGCTGCACGACAATTCTTCCTATTCCAAGGGCCTGGCTGAAGAAACCAAGGCCGTGTTGGAAAAAGCTGGCGTGAAGGTAGTGTTTTTCGACGCTCTTACCCCCGGAGAGCGCGACTACACCGCCATTCTGACCAAGCTTAAGGCGGCCAAACCCGACCTGGTGTTCTTTACCGGTTACTACCCTGAAACCGGCATGCTGTTGCGGCAGAAAAAAGAAATGGGCTGGAACGTGCCCATGATGGGCGGCGACGCCTCCAACCATCAGGATCTGGTCAAGATTGCCGGGGCCGACGCGGCCACGGGCTATTTTTTCATCAGCCCGCCGCTGCCGCAGGATCTGGACACGCCCGAAGCCAAGGCTTTTCTGAAGGCCTATGAAGCCAAATACCACACCGTGCCCGTTTCCGTGTGGGCGGTGCTGGCGGGCGACGCTTTCAAGGTTGTCGAGGGCGCGCTTGAGGCCGGGCAGGATACGCCCAAGGCCATGGGCGCGTGGCTCAAAAAGCTCAAGGGCATGCCCGGTCTTTCCGGCGGCCTGGGCTTTGACGCCAAGGGCGACCGCGTGGGCGAATTCTACCGCACCTACAAAGTTGACGCCAAAGGCAACTTTGTTTTGCAGCCCAAATAGCGAAACGCGGCCCCTGGCCGCACGCATGTTGCATTGATGCGCGCGGGCTTTTGCGCCCCAAAGCCAAAAGCCCCGCGCGTTCTTTACGGCGGGCGCCGGCAAATGCCGGTTGCCCGCCAAATGTCGAGCCCCAACGCCGAACACTATGGAACAGTTTCTCCAACAGCTTTTGAACGGCCTGGCCGTGGGCGGCATCTACGCGCTTGTGGCGCTGGGCTACACCATGGTGTATGGCGTGCTCAAGCTCATCAACTTTGCGCACGGCGATCTTTTCACCATTGGCGCCTATCTGGGCCTCACCCTGCTTGTCAGCTGCAATCTGGCCGGGGCGCTCAACCCCGTGCTGGCCGTGGTTCTTGTTTTTATCATGGTTGCCCTGCTGGTGGCCCTTATCGGCTTTTTGCTTGAGCGCACGGCCTACCGCCCGCTGCGCAACGCGGGCCGTCTTTCCGCCGTGGTTTCCGCCCTTGGCGCGTCCATCTTTTTTCAAAACGCGGTCATGCTGATCTATGGCGCGCGCTTCTATGTGTATCCCGATTACCTGCGCCCGGACTTCACCGTTCGACTGCTGGGGCTTGAAGTGCCCGGCGTGCGCCTGCTGGTTATCGGGGGCAGCGTGCTGCTGATGCTGGGCCTTTCGGCCTTTATCCAGCGCACGCGCACCGGCTCGGCCATCCGGGCCGTGGCCATTGATCCCGGCGCGGCCCAGCTCATGGGCATCAACGTTGACCGCATCATCTCGCTGGTCTTTCTTATCGGCCCCGGCCTTGGCGGCGCGGCGGGCCTGATGGTGGGCATCTATTACGGGCAGATCGACTTTACCATGGGCTGGTCGTATGGCCTCAAGGCCTTTATCGCGGCCATTCTCGGCGGCATCGGCAACATTCCCGGCGCCATGCTGGGCGGGCTGCTGCTGGGCGTTATTGAAGCCCTGGCCGCGGGCTATATTTCCATCGCCTGGAAAGACGCCATCGCCTTTTTCGTGCTCATCCTCATTTTGATCATCCGGCCCACCGGCATTCTGGGCGAACGCACGGCGGACAAGCTATGAGAAACATTTCCAAAAGAACCGCCCTCTCCACGGCTTTTTGCCTGCTTTTGTGCGCCCTGCCGCTTTTCTGCAACGCCTATTGGCTGGATGTGTGCGTGAGCATTGGCCTTTATGCCCTGCTGGCGCTTTCGCTCAATGTCATTCTGGGTCAGGCGGGCATTTTCCATATGGGGCACGCCGCCTTTTTTGCCGTGGGCGCGTACACTACGGCCATCCTCAACACGCTGTGCCACTGGCCTGTGCTGTGGGTCATGCCGCTTTCAGGCGTGGCGGCGGCGCTGTTCGCCATGGTGGTGGCCCGGCCCATCATCCACCTGCGGGGCGATTATCTGCTCATCGTCACCATTGGCATTGTGGAAATTGTGCGCATTGCGCTCATCAACGATGTTTTCGGCCTCACGGGCGGCTCCAACGGCATTTTTGGCATCAGCAGGCCCATGTTCTTTGGCTTCAAGATCGTCAAGAGCATGCACTTTTACTATCTGGTGTGGGGCATGGTGGGCATAACCCTGCTGCTGTTCTACGGCCTGTGGCATTCGCGCTTCGGGCGCGCGCTCAATTATATTAAGGAAGACGACGTGGCCGCCGAGGGCTGCGGCATCAACGTTACCCATTACAAGCTGGCGGCCTTTGTGCTGGGCGCGTTCTGGGCGGGCATGGCGGGAACGCTCTATGCCGCGAAAATGACCACCATCGCGCCGGAATCCTTCAACTTCATGGAATCCGTCATCATCTTTGCCGTGGTCATACTTTCCGGCGGCAGCCAGCTTGGCGTGCTTATCAGCGCCTTTCTGTTCATCGGCCTGCCGGAAGTGCTGCGCGAATTTTCCAACGCGCGCATGCTCATTTTCGGCCTGGCCATGATGATCATGATGGTCTGGCGCCCGCAGGGTCTGCTGCCGCCGCGTCAGCGCCGATACCGGGTGGACAGGCCCGCCGACGACGGGAGGCCCGCATGAGCTTGCTGCGGCTGGAGGAAATGAGCAAAACATTCGGCGGCCTGATTGCCCTGAATGACCTTTCGTTCGATGTGCAGCCGGGCAGCATCGTGGGGCTTATCGGCCCCAACGGCGCGGGCAAGACCACGGTGTTCAACTGCATCACCGGCAACTACACGCCGGAGGTGGGCCGCATTTTCTTTGACGGCAAGCCCATTGCCGGTCTGCGCCCCCACAAGGTTGTGGAATTGGGCATTGCCCGCACATTTCAGACCATCCGCCTTTTCGGGCGGCTTTCCGTGCTGGAAAACGTGCTGGCCGGGCGGCACTGCCGCATGAAGGCCGGGCTGCTTGCGTGCATGCTGCACACGGCGGCGCAGCGCCGGGAAGAAATGGACGCGGTGGCCCGCTGCATGGAAGAGCTGCGTTTTGTGGGTCTGGCCGACCACATGGACGAAGCCGCCGGGGGCCTTTCTTATGGCAACCAGCGCCTGCTGGAAATCGCCAGGGCGCTTGCCTCCGATCCCCGCCTGATCATTCTTGACGAACCGGCGGGCGGCATGAACGACCAGGAAACCGCCGCGCTGGTGGAGACTATCCGCGCCATCCGCGACAGGGGCATCACGGTTCTGCTTATTGAGCACGACATGCGCCTGGTCATGAAAATTTGCGAAAAACTGGTGGTGCTGGAACACGGCACCATGATCGCCCAGGGCAAACCGGAAGATGTGCGGCAAGACCCCGCCGTCATCGAGGCCTATCTGGGCGCAGACGACGAGAAGTGGTAAGCCATGTCCCTGTTGCAATTGAAAAATATACGCGTGCGCTACGGCAGCGTTGAAGTGCTGCACGGCATCGACCTGCGGGTGGATGAGGGCGAAATCGTCACCATTCTCGGGGCGAACGGCGCGGGCAAAAGCACCACGCTGCTTTCCATCAGCGGTTTGGTGCGCCCTTTTGAAGGCGAAATCCTTTTTGACGGGCAAGACCTGCTGCGCCTGCCCAGCCACAAGGTGGTGGGGTTGGGCATTGCCCAGTCGCCCGAGGGCCGCCGTGTGTTCGGCGTCATGAGCGTGCTTGAAAACCTGCGCCTGGGCGCGTTTTGCATTGAAGACAAAACGCGCAGCGAAAAAACGCTGGAATGGATTTTTGACCTCTTTCCCCGGCTTGAGGAACGCAAACATCAGCTGGCGGGCACGCTTTCCGGCGGCGAGCAGCAAATGCTGGCCATCGGCCGCGCGCTTATGGCCGAGCCGCGCCTGCTGCTGCTGGACGAGCCATCGCTGGGCCTCGCGCCCCTGCTGGTGCGCTCCATCTTTGAAACCGTGCGCGCCATCAACCAGCGCGGCGTCACCGTGCTGCTGGTGGAGCAAAACGCCCGCGCGGCGCTCAAATTGGCCACCAGGGGCTATGTGCTGGAAGTGGGCAGCGTGGTTATGGAAGACCTGGCGCAGAATCTTCTGGCCAATGCCAGCGTGCGCGAGGCCTATCTGGGCGGATAGCCACATAAAAAAATATCCCGGCTTCGCCCCTTGACAGCAAAATGCTTTCAGCTATATTTTCCCATTCCTACCCGGCGGTCCTTCCGCCGTTATTAAGCAATACGGCGCAGCTGCGCATGGAGGATTTGCTATGACCCCTCTGGAAAAAGCCACCAAAACCGCTGAAGGCGTGGTGGTCAACGGTTTTGTTCTTTCCCCGGTGGTGGAACAGTGTTCCGGATGTGACCGCGTGCGCGAGTTCGAAGGCGAACAGTTCTGCGGCAGCTACCCTGTTCCCGCCAAAAAGTGGGCTGCGGGCCGCTGCAACTTCGCTACCCACGTGAAGACCTCTGTTGCCGCCGCCGCCAAGGTCAACCCGTTGAAGGCGTCCAAGCGCGCCGCCAAGGGCGGACGTTAGGCCAAAAGGGCTTTTGCCTGCCCCTGCGCGCCGCAGGCAACCCCGCAAGGGTTGAACGGCACTGCCCCCATACGGCGGCAGAGCTGGGGCCAAAGACTTTTTCAAGGGGCTGCGCAAGCAGCCTCTTGCGCGTTATGGCGCCATACGGAAAACCCCATGTTCAAGACACTAGACACGTTGTTGCGAGGATTGGCGGGGCGCGAGGATCGCGTGGCGGAGCTGCAGGCCGTGCTTACGGCCTGCCAGGCGCTGGGGCCGGAAAACGGCGGGCGCGGCGAAATGGAAAAAGTGCGCTGCATCACCGACTGGCTCAAGGCCTGCGGCGTCAGCGCCCTTTCCCGTATGGACGCCCCCGACCCCAGAACCAGCGACGGGCAGCGCCCGAACCTGGTAGCCCGCATCCCCGGCAAAAGCCGTCGCACGCTCTGGCTGTTTGGACATACGGACGTAGTGCCGCCGGGCGACCTGAAAGCCTGGACCAGCAACCCCTGGCAGGTGCGCCGTGAAGGCGATTACCTCTATGGGCGCGGCGTGGAAGACAACCAGCAGGCCATCACAAGCATGCTGTTGCTGGCCGAAGAAGTGCTTTCGCGCAACATCACCCCCGAGCTTACGCTGGGGCTGGTGTTCATGGCTGATGAGGAAACGGGCAGCGCTTACGGGCTTGAGCACATCCTCAACACGGCCCCGCAGTTTTTCGGCGCGGACGACCTCTATGTTGTGCCCGATGCCGGTTCTCCCACCGGCGACATCATCGAGATAGCGGAAAAAAGTCAGCTTTGGCTTGAGGTGCGCACCCTCGGCACGCAGTGCCACGCCTCAACGCCGCAAAAGGGGCGCAACGCCTTTCTGGCCGCATCGGATATGGCGCTTTCGTGCCACAATGCGTTGCGCGCGGCTTTTGCCGACGCCAACCCGTTGTTTGATCCGCCCTTTTCCACATTCGTGCCCAGCAAGCACGAGGCCAACGTGCCCAACATCAACACCGTGCCCGGCGCCGATGTTTTTTATGTTGATTGCCGCCTGCTGCCCCATGTGGACCAGGAGGACGTGCTGCGCAAAATGCGCGAGGTCGCCGCAGAAGTGGCGGAGCGGCACGCCGTGCAGATAACAGTGAGCGTGACGCAACGGCAAAAGGCCACGGCCACCGCGCCCACCTGCCCGGTGGTAACGGCGCTGCGCGCCGCCATCGCCCGCGTTTACGGCGTTGAGGCCCGAGCCGTTGGCATCGGCGGCGCCACTGTGGCCGCATTTCTTCGGCAAAAGGGGCTGGCCGCCGCCGTGTGGAGCTGCCTTGAAAACACCTGTCACCAACCGGACGAACGCTCTTCGATCATCTCCACCATCAAGGACGCGCAGGTGTTCGCCCACATTCTTATGAATACGACCCATGTCTGATTCCACATTTGATTGCATTGTCGCCGGGGGCGGCCACGCTGGCAGCGAAGCCGCCATGGCCCTTGCCCGGCTGGGGCACAGCGTGCTGCTTATCAGCGGCAACCTCGACAGGCTCGGCTATCTTTCGTGCAACCCCGCCATTGGCGGTTTGGCCAAGGGCCACATGGTGCGCGAAATTGATGCCCTTGGCGGCATGATGGGCCTTTGGGCCGACGAAGCTGGCATCCAGTTTCGCATGCTGAACATGAGCAAAGGCCCGGCGGTGCGCGCCACCCGCGCGCAAATGGACCGCGAGGCCTATCAGCGCGTGCTCAAAAAAACGCTCTATGCCACGCCGGGCCTGCGCATCTGGCAGGATTCCGTTACGGAAGCGACCACCGACGGCGGGCGCATCACGGGCGTGCGCACGGCGCAGGGCCTGACCTTTACGGCCCGGCATGTGCTGCTGACCACAGGCACGTTTCTTGACGGGCGCATCCACATGGGGCTTACCAACATGCCGGGCGGCCGCCTGGGCGATGCCCCGGCTCTGGGCCTTTCCGACAGCCTGCGCGGCCTGGGCCTCAAGCTGGGCCGCCTGAAAACCGGCACCACCCCGCGCATTCTCAAATCCTCCATCAACTATGCGGTATTGGAGGAACAGCCGGGCGACACGCCACCCCCAGGCTTCAGCTTTCACGGCCCCGGCCCCGTGCTGCCCCAGGTTTCGTGCCACATCACCTGGACCAACGCGCGCGCGCACGAGATCATTCGCGGCGGGTTTGACCGCTCGCCCATGTTCACCGGCGTCATCAAGGGCACGGGGGCGCGCTACTGCCCCTCCATTGAGGATAAGGTGGCCCGCTTTCCCCACCGGGAACGCCATCAGATTTTTCTTGAGCCAGAGGGGCTCAACAGTGCGGAGGTGTATGCCAACGGCATTCCCACCAGCCTGCCCCTCGACGTGCAGCTAGACATGGTTCACGCCCTGCGGGGGCTTGAAAACGCCGTGGTGTTGCGCCCCGGCTATGCCATCGAGTATGATTATGCCGATCCCATCCAGCTGCGCCCCACGCTGGAAACCAAGGCCGTGCCGGGCCTGTGGCTGGCCGGTCAGATCAACGGCACATCGGGCTATGAGGAAGCCGCGGCGCAAGGCCTGTGGGCGGCGCTGAACATTTCCTGCGCCATTCGCGAGCTGCCCCCCTTCACGCCGGGGCGCAATCAGGCCTATATGGCCGTGCTGGTGGACGACCTGGTGACGCTGGGCACGCAGGAGCCCTACCGCATGTTCACCTCCCGCGCGGAGCACAGGCTGCTGCTGCGCGAGGACAACGCCGACGCCCGCCTGACGCCGCTGGGCCGCAAGTTGGGCCTGGTGGGCGAAGATCAGTGGCGCGCGTTTTGCATAAAACAAGAAGCCGCCGAACGTTTCAGGGAATATCTTGGCAGCAGCCGCATTCCTTCGCACCGGGCAGCCCCGACGGCGGAAGAAAACCGGCTGCCCTCGGGGCGCACGCTGGCCGAGGCCCTGCGCCGTCCGGATCTTGATTTGGCGGCGCTTGAAGCGTTGCTGACGGCTTCAGAAGGGGCCTTGGCCCAAACCGGCGCGGCGCTGACGGCGGCGAGAACGGCGGCGGGGCCGGGCGCTTGCGAGAGCGTGCAGACGGAAATCAAGTATGAAGGTTACTTGACGCGACAACGGGAACTTATTGCCCGGTCAGCGCGTCTGGAAACAACCATATTGCCGTCGCAAATCGATTATGCGAAGATAGCTGGCCTGTCGCATGAGGTTGTGGAAAAACTCAACCGCGTGCGTCCCTGCAACCTTGGCCAGGCGGGCCGTATTTCGGGCGTCACGCCAGCGGCGGTCGCCTGCCTGGAAGTTCATCTTCACAAGCTTGGCCTGCTGCGGCCGGAAAAACGCACTAACGAGATTGCAACGACACTGCCGTGACCATGATGGCCAGCAACCGCTACAAACGGTGATTCTATGACGGGCATACAACTCTTTTTTGTTGTCGCCATTTTGCTGGCGGCCCTTGGCGGTACGCTCGTCATCGTTCGCGGCAGGCTGCAAAGCATGCGGCATGAGGCCCGGCGGGCCAACCTCATCCGCGATATGCTTGAGCGGGCGCAGGAACAAAACGAAATATTCGACCTCAACATCCAGGGGACGCAAGGCAGCAAGGGGCTGCCCGCCATGCTTGTGCGCATTCGTCCCGACTCCTTGGAACTGGAAGTTCTTGCCTATGTATCGCGCGAATCCATCGATCATGCGGTAGAGGTGTATTTTCGCGCCACACTCAAGGACGGGCAATCCTTCTTCAAATTCCGCTCCCATATTCGGGATATCCAGAGCCGACGCCAAAAATCCACCATCGTTCTTTCCATGCCCCACGATATTGACGCCGGGCAGAAACGCCACTTCATCCGCGTTACGCCGCCCAAGGATCTTGTTAGGGTTATCGGCGTATGGCAACTGGACGAAACCAAACCCATTCCCCGCAACACTTCCGAAATCGGCACCCCCCTGCTGCACTATAAATCCGGCATGAAAACGGAGCAGGTGCGTGTGGCGGATATTTCCGCCACCGGCATGGCCCTGAGCTTTCCCGCCGAATCTCTGGACGTGAAGCCTGTTGACCTGGACAAAGGTTCACAGTTACTTTGTCTCATCATCTATCAGGTCAACAAGGATGACCGCATAGTCACCTTCTGGTGTACCTGCAACGTGCTCAACACCCGCATGCGGCAAGACCCGGAAACGGCCCTGATTCTGGGAACGGAATTTACCAATTGGGCGGTGCTTGAACCGGGCAAGGCGGAAATCAACTGGTTCCACAGCACGACCAAAAGCGGCGTTGCGCCCATCACCCAATGGGTGATGCAAATGGACATGCAGCAGCGCAAGTTCACGGGCTAACGGCGCCCCCGCACCGGGGCGGGTTGCCTGCGGCCCATGCGGCCCGTTTGGCGACACGGCCCGCAACCGCGCAAATTTCGCCCGGTGCTCAGGCGCCCGGCATTGTTCAGGCCACGGCCCGCGCAATGGATGCCCCGTCAAGCAGGGCCCAGGCGGCAGGGCACAAATGTTTCATCAATGCTTCATCAATGATTTATCAAGGCGGCAACAACGCCATGGTCGCGCAACCAGGTCCGGCGACGGGCCGCGCGCCTGCGCCGCAAGGCAACGCGCACAACGCGGAATCGGAACGCCAACCTAGGAGGTTATTTTGGACGGCGGCACGGAAGGTCACAGTACCATCTGGTCGCGCCTGAGCAAGCTGTTCGGGCACGACGATCAGGAATCTCTCGAAAAAGCCATTTTGGAAGCCAGGGCCGACGGCGAGGTGGAACCTTACGAGGAATCCATGCTTCTCGGCATCCTGCGCTTCAACGATCTTCAGGTGCAGGATACCATGATTCCCCGCACCGATATAGACTGCGTCCCTGACGACATGCCGCTTCAGGAAGTGGCGCGCATTATCGTGCGCTCCGGCCACTCGCGTATTCCCGTTTACAAGGACACCCGCGACAACATCGTGGGCATTCTCCACGCCAAGGACGTGCTCAGCAGCCTGCTGGAGCACGAGGACGCCGCGCCTTCCGTTCCCACCGTCATGCGCGAACCTTTTTTTGTGCCCGAAACAAAATCCATCCGCACGCTGTTGCAGGAATTTCGCGCGCGCAAGCAGCACATCGCCATTGCCCTTGATGAATACGGCGGCACCTCGGGCCTGATCACCATTGAAGATGTGCTGGAAGAAATCGTGGGCGATATTGAAGACGAGCACGACGCCCCGCGCCAGGAAGACATTCGCCCCCTCGGCGAAAACGTCTATGAGCTCACCGGCCGCGCGCTGCTGGAAGACCTTGAGGATCTGGGCGTTGACCTGGATTCGGACGAGGTGGACACCATCGGCGGCTATTTGAGCATGGAGGCCGGTCATGTGCCCGGCCCCGGCGAACGTTTTGTCCTGCGCGGCTGGACGTTTACCGTGCTTGAAGCGGACAGAAAGCTTATTCTCCGTCTGCGCATGGAGCCGGCCGATCACGCCGCGCCGGCGCCGGTTACGGAAGAGGACGCAGCGGCCAAAGCATGAGAGCCTTCCACCCGGACGCGCCCGGCGTAAACCTGCGCCGCGCAACATTGTGCCTGGCTGCGGCCGTGGGCCTGTGGTTGGGCTTTCCCAACAATTTCGTGAACCTTCCGCCGCTGGTGCTGTTGTGGCCCATGGCGCTGGCCCTGCTTGGCCGTGAAGCCCCCAGCCGGGGGGCGGCGTTGCGCTATGGCTGGCTTGTCACCATTGTCGGCGGCATGGCCGCGCTCTATTGGCTGACCCTGCCCGTTCACAACGTGGGCGGGCTGCCCTGGCTTTTGGCCGTGCCCTGCGCCCTGTTCATCGTCACCTGCATCGGCAGCGCCGGGGGGCTTTTTTCCCTGGCGGCTCATTGGTTCAGGCGCAGGCCCGCATGGGCGCAGGCCGTGCTGCTGGGGCTGCTCTGGTATCTGCTGGAAGAAATTTACGCCGTGGCCTTGGGTTTTCCCTGGCTGGACATGGCCGGGGCGCTTACCCCCTGGCCGCTGCTGGCGCAGGCAACGGATATTGTGGGCGGCTACGCCCTTGCCGGGCTATGGGCCATGGCCGCGCTGCTGTGCTGCTTTGGTCTGGCCGCGCGCGGGGGCGGCTTTCGCCTTGACCGCGCGAGCCTCGGCGCTGGTCTGCTGCTGGCTGCCCTGCTGCTGGGCTATGGCGGCTGGAGGCTTGCCGCGCACCCCTTGGCGACCGAGCCTCAGGGCCCCAACAGCCTGGACGTGCTGTTTGTTGAAGGCAATGTGGACCAGAACCAGAAATGGATTCCCGCGTTCCAGCGGCAAACCGTTGATCTGTATCTGGACCTGACCTACCAGGCCCTTGCGCAAAAACCGCAGGCCCGGCCCCTGATTATCTGGCCTGAAACGGCCATGCCTTTCTTTTTTGAGGCAAACCGCCTGCACACCCCCCGCATACGCGACCTGGCGGCGCAGAGTGCCAGCCCCCTGCTCTTGGGCGCGCCCGGCATGGAACGCCGCCACGGCAAAAAGGAACCGGACGTTTTCAACCGGGCCTTTTTGCTGGGCCCCAACGGAGGCACCGTGGGCTATTATGACAAAGAACACCTGGTGCCCTTTGGCGAATATCTGCCCCAATGGCTCAACTGGGGCTTTCTTGAAGCCTTGCTGCAGGGCGTGGGCGTGTACCAAACAGGAACGGCCATCGCGCCGCTGCGGCAGGAGAATCTTGCCCTGGGAATGCTCATCTGTTATGAGGGAATATTCCCTTGGCTTGCCCAGCAGCGGGTAGAAGACGGCGCCAACATTCTGGTGGACATAAGCAACGACGGCTGGTTCGGCAAAACTCCGGCGGCGCGTCAGCACCTTTATCTCACTGTTCTGCGGGCGCTGGAACAAAACCGCTGGATTCTGCGCGGCACCAACACGGGCATTTCCGTAGTTGTGGATCCGCGAGGGCGTTTGACCATGCGCGGCGGCCAGTTCCGCGCCGAAGCCCTGTGGGGAAAAGCCGCGCTTGAAACCGCGCCCAGCCTGTTTCACGATGTAGAACCATGGCTGTTCCCCTCGGCTGCCCTGATTTTTCTGGCCCTGCTGACGCTGGGCCCCGGCGGCAGCGCACGCACGCGCGCCGCACGCGCCCATGGGCGCTCACCTTCAACCACACACTAGCATAATGTTGCAACTCAGCGATCTGCGCGCCGCCTGCCACCCCCTCACCCAACGTTTTGACTCCCTTTGGGGGCGTCTTTGACGTAGCAGCCGGACAAAAGCGCCTGCAAGACATAGAGCACGAACTCTCCCGCCCCGGCGCATGGGATAAGCCCGAAGCGCTCACGCCCCTGCTGCAGGAAAAACGGCGTCTTGAAGAAGAAACAGAGCGCCTGCTCCGCCTCAAGACCTGCCACGACGACATGAACGAATGGCTGGCCCTGGCCTCGGAAAGCGAAGACCCGGAAGCCCTGGAATCCCTTGATCAGCAGAATCAGGCTCTGGAAGCCCTGTTGGACGAAACGGAACTGGTGATGCTGCTCTCTGGCGAAGAGGACAACCAGGACGCCATTCTTGAAATCCATCCCGGCGCGGGCGGCACCGAATCGCAGGACTGGGCCGAAATGCTGCTGCGCATGTACACACGCTGGGCCGCGCGCCGCAAATACGCCGTTGAAGAACTGGATTATCTGCCCGGCGACGAGGCGGGCGTCAAAAGCGTTACCCTGCGCATTGCCGGACCGCATGCCTTTGGCTTTCTCAAAAGCGAGCGCGGCATTCACCGGCTTATCCGCATTTCGCCCTTTGATTCTTCCGGTCGGCGGCACACGTCGTTCGCTTCGGTAGATGTCATCCCCGACGTGGGCAACGACATTGAACTGGACATCAAGGAATCGGACATCCGGGTGGACATTTTTCGCTCCAGCGGCCCCGGCGGGCAGAGCGTCAACACCACCAGCTCCGCCGTGCGCGTCACCCACCTGCCCACGGGCATTTCCGCCCAGTGCCAGAACGAAAAATCGCAGCACCACAACAAAGATATGGCCATGCGCGTTCTGCGCGCGCGGCTCTACAACATTGAAGTGCAGAAACGCGAGGCTGAACGCCAGGCCGAATACGCGGGCAAGGACGCCATCGCCTTCGGCAGCCAGATACGCACCTATACCCTACAGCCCTATCGGCTGGTCAAGGACCACCGCACAGGCTCGGAAACAGGAGACGTGGAAGCCGTGTTGGACGGACAAATAGACCAATTCCAGCACGACTACCTCTTGTACCGCCATGAACAGCAACGCTGAATTTGAGGCCCTGGCCAAAGAGCTGCGCGCTCTGCGCGGCGCGGATGGCGGCAAACCCCGGGCAGGGGGCGAATCCGTGCTGGTGGCCCGGCTGTTGCCGGGCTTCAGCGTCAACAGATGGCAGGAATTTTTGCGCCACTACCCCACGGCCCGCTGGTGCGCCCTGCCCGCCGGGCCGGGCCTGCTGCCCGACCTCAGCGCCGTTTCGGGCAATGCCCCGGCGCACCTGGCGCACCTGCTCATGGCCGAAATGTTTGTTGCGCAGATACACCGCGAGCTGCTGCGCCTCACCCGCACGGGCGGCGACCTCGCGCTGGTGCAAACCAGCCTGCTTGGCAGAGATGCCCTGGCTGCACAGCTGCGCGCCGACGCCCTGCAAACCTTGGATGCGCGGCTTGTGGACTGCCTGCAACAGTGCCGCGAAGAATGCGACAGCCTGGGCTGCACCGGTCCGGGGCACTTTGCCCTGCTGCTGCCCGGCGTGAGCATGTTGCGCGCACGCCTGATGGCGGAACAGATGCAACAGGCCTTCAAGGCACAGGCGGCGGACCAGGCGGAAATGGCAGGCGGCGCGCCGCAGTGCGCCATTGGCATTGCCTGCGCCTCACAGGGTGGCCGCACCACCCCTGAATCTCTGCTGCAAAAGGCCGAAAAGGCCTTGCGCGAAGCACAGGCCCAGAAACGCGGGCATATCTGCGTGTCCGAAAGCGCCGCCCTTGACGCCAGGGGCACGCTTGTTCATTCCAGCGAAAAACGATTTCTCTTTTTTGGGGGAAACTGATGGCGAATACGACATTGAGCGTAGCCCTGCTGAGCGGCAAAGGCGGGGTGGGCAAAACCAATATGTCGCTCAATATGGCCTGCGCCCTGCACCAGATGGGCTTTAAAACCCTGCTCATGGATTGCGATCTTGGGTTGGCCAATCTTGACGTGCTTTTGGGCATAACGCCCGAAGGGAACCTGCAGACCGCGCTGATGGGCGAGGCCGAAATTTCCGAGGTACTTCACGAAATCGACGGCGAGGGCTTTGCCGTGCTGCCCGCCGCCTCGGGCGTTCCCGAACTCACGGAGCTTCAGCCCGACGCGCGCGACCTGCTGCTGGCCCGCCTTGAACCCGTGCTGCACAACTACGACTATGTGTTCATGGACGTGGGCGCGGGCATTTCGGGCACAGTGCAGACTTTTGCGGCCATGGCCTCGGTGCGCATTGTGGTTATCACGCCGGAGCCAACCTCGCTCACGGATAGCTACGCCCTTATCAAGGTGCTCAACAACCGCTACGGCCTGCGCGACTTCATGGTGTTGGTCAATCAGGCCACTTCGCAGGCCGAGGCCAAGTCTTCGTTTGACAAACTTTCGGGCGCTTGCCGCCACTTTTTGCACCTCGAACCCGTGCTGCTCGGGCATGTGCGCACGGACAAAAAACTGCCCGAGGCCGTGTGCATGCAGCAGCCGCTCATGAACTACGCCCCCGGCTGCCCTGCGGCCATGGACGTGCAGAACCTGGCCACGCGCCTGCAGCGCATCCGCCTGGGCATGCTCGACTGGCTCGGCACACGCAATATTTTGCAACCCGTGCCGATTCAGGAGTAGTTTTTTCGTCAAACGGTTTACCTTGTCTAAAAAAAGGGATAAGGTTGAATCGCTAATAAATGCTCCACCTTGTCGCCCTGCGGGCAAACATGTAACGCGGTCACGGAGGCATGATGAACAAGAGCGAGCTGATCAAGGCACTGGCCGACGAAACCAACATTCCCTTGGACGACGCGTCGCTGGTGGTCAACACCTTTTTCGACGCCATGAAAAAATCGCTGCTTTCCGGCGAGCGTATTGAAATACGCGGTTTCGGAAGCTTTAAAATCAAGGAGTATGAAGGCTACGCTGGCCGCAATCCTAAAACCGGCGAAAGCGTCGTTGTTGCCTCGAAACGCCTGCCCTTCTTTCGAGCCGGCAAGGAATTAAAGGAATTTATTAATCAGTAAGGCCGCTACGCGCCGCCGAAACTGACACGACCTTGCCAGGGTCGCCCTGCTAGCGAAGGCAAAACCTTCGTGCGGGGTTTTGTTCGCTTTTCGGCAGCGCTCCAGCCACACAGGAGTCTGTATGCAATTCTCAGGCGCATTGACCGCGCTCGTCACCCCGTTCAGAAACAACTCCCTGGACGAAGAGGCCTACCGCGCATTTATTGAACACCAGATCACCGAAGGCATTCACGGCCTGGTTCCCTGCGGCACCACTGGTGAATCCGCCACGCTGACCCACGAGGAACACGAACGGGTCATCGAAATATGCATTGATCAGGTCAAGGGCCGCGTGCCGGTTCTGGCGGGCGCGGGTTCCAACAATACGGCGGAGGCCATCCACCTGGCCCGCTATGCCCAAAAAGCCGGGGCGGACGGCGCGCTGCTTATCACGCCCTACTACAACAAGCCGACGCAGGAAGGGCTTTACCAGCACTTCAAGGCCATTGCCCAGGCCGTGGACCTGCCGCTGGTGCCCTACAACGTTCCCGGCCGCACGGGCTGCAACCTGCTGCCCCCCACCCTGGCGCGGCTTGCGCACGATTTTTCCAATATTGTGGGCGTTAAGGAAGCAACGGGCGACATGGTGCAGGGCAGCCGTGTTCTTGAAAGCTGCCCGCAGAATTTCAGCGTGCTTTCCGGCGACGACTTCACCGCCCTGCCCCTCATGGCTCTTGGCGGCAAAGGCGTGATTTCGGTTACGTCGAACATTGTTCCCGGCCGCGTTGCCGCTATGTGCAACGCCTTCAACAAGGGCGACCTCAAGGAGGCCGCGCGCATTCACCACGCGCTGTTCCCCCTGCACGAGGCCCTCTTCTTTGAAAGCAACCCCATTCCCGCCAAAACGGCCCTTGCGCTCATGGGCCGCATGGAAGCGGAAATGCGCCTGCCGCTCTGCCCCATGGCCGAGGGCGCAAAGCAACGCCTTATAGACGTGCTGCGCCAGCAGGGGCTTATCTAACCGGCGTAAAGACCTCGGCTGGGCCAATACGCGCCCGTGCCGGTCTTTCCCTTTTCTCCCAAACGCAAGAAGCGCGCTTTTGTTCCCAGGTGGGTCAAAAGCGCGCTTCTTTCATCATTTCACCGCTGCCGAACAGAACTATTGCCGCCCTGTGGGGCATGACAAAAAGGAGTGCCGCCACATGGCCTGGGCCGCTCGCCCAAAGCTTGGGAGGCCTGCAGCTGGCCGGGCATCCGCTTCGAATGTCAGGCCCGGCTGCCGGAATCCTGATCCTCGTCGTCTTCGTCGGCCGCGTGCAACATTGTTATGGATTCATCGGGAGCCGCTATGGGCGCGGGTTGCAGCTGCGGCCGCGTGTCGCCCTGCCTCTCCTCGCCCTTGTGCTTCACGCTTTCGCCCTGGCTGATAAAATACACCTGCTCGGCAATATTGATGGACCGCCGCCACACGCGCGTGAGCGAACGCGCCACCAAAATGATGTGCATGGCCTGATACGGTTCAAGGCTCGATTCCGGGTCGGAAAGACCTTCCATAACTTTCTGGATAATGCGCACTTCGCTTTGCACGGCTTCTTCGTCGCCGCGCAGCATAAGCAGGGCCTCCTCGGCCCCGTTTTCGCGAAACACCCGCACAGCGCGGTCAAACGCCTCGCTGGCCTTATAAAACATTTCCCGCACGTACGAAACCACCCCGTTGCCAGGCTTGTCCTGCATCAGGATGGTCTGCTCCGCCATGCTCACGGCTTCGTCGCCAATGCGCTCCAGGTCCACAACCATGCGCAGGGCGCTGACCACAAAGCGCAGGTCTTTGGCCACCGGCTGGGTGCGGGCCAGCAGCTGCAGGGCCATTTCATCTATTTCGTTTTCCAGCGCGTCGATGGCCGCGTCGTTTTCAATGACCGAGGCGGCCCGTCCGGGATCGCCCGCTGCCAACGCCTTTCCGGCGTCCTCCAGGGCTATGCCCACGCTGGCGCACATGACCAGAAGACGGGTGCGCAAGGATACAAGCAGTTGTTGCAAATAATTGGCCTGTTGCTGCATGGTCGTTCTCCCAAACAATCAAGCTTTCGTATGTCATGACGGCGCGGGTGTTCGCGTCCTGTCGCCGGTCGCCAGGTGCGGGGCAAAAACGCTTTAGCCGAAGCGGCCGGTAATGTAATCTTCCGTCTGCTTTTTGGAAGGTCGGGTGAACATCACGTCCGTGGCGTTGTGTTCAATGAGCCTGCCCATATAGAAAAAGGCCGTGTAATCGGAAACGCGGGCCGCCTGCTGCATGTTGTGGGTGACAATGATGATGGAAAGCGATTCGCGCAGCTCGCGGATGCTTTCCTCAATCTTTTGTGTGGCAATGGGGTCAAGGGCGCTGGCGGGTTCGTCCATCAGCAGCACCTCGGGTTCCACAGCCAGCGCGCGGGCAATGCACAAGCGCTGCTGCTGCCCGCCCGAAAGCCCCAGCGCCGGAGCCTGAAGGCGGTCTTTCACCTCTTCGAAGATAGCCGCACGCCGCAGGGAAAGTTCCACTTTTTCGGCGATAAGGCCTTCGTCGCGCAGGCCGTTGACGCGCAGGCCATAGGCCACGTTTTCATAAATACTTTTGGGGAAAGGGTTGGGCTTTTGAAAAACCATGCCCACCCGGCAGCGCAGCGAAACCACATCCGTATCGGCGCGGTTCACGTCCTGACCGTCCAGCAGAATCTCCCCTTCCACGCGCGCGCCCGGAACAAGGTCGTTCATACGGTTCAGGCAGCGCAAAAACGTTGATTTGCCGCACCCCGAGGGACCGATGAGAGCCGTAACCCGCCTAGGTTCAAAATTCAGGCTCACTTCGTGCAGGGCTTTGTTCTGCCCATAAAAAACACTGACGTTGCGTGCCAGCAGATGCTCGTTCATGAAAGTGCCGCTCCGTGGACGGAAGAAAGGGTGAAAACAAGGGCCGTGCCGCCGTCCGCAGCGGGACTTTCCGCCCGTATGCGGCCGCCGTGCCGTTCAACAATGTGCTTGCATATGGCCAGCCCCAAGCCTGTGGTGGCCTGGCCGCGGTGCCGCTCGACCTGATAAAAGCGTTCAAAAACACGCTCCAGGTCCGCTTTGGGAATGCCCGGGCCGTCATCCACCACACGAAAAGTTACGTCGTTGCCGTTTTCGTGCGCGCCAACGCGCACGCTGCCGCCCTCGGGCGCGTATCGCGCGGCGTTTTCAATAAGATTTCTGAAAACCTGCGTCAGGTGCGGCAGGCTCGCCAACACGCGGCAATCCGGGGAAATATCCACGGTTACTGTGCAGTTGCGCCGCTCCAGCGCCTCGCGGCACATGCCCGTGGCCTGTGAAACAGCCTCGCGCGGGTCCACGGGGCTCAGCTCAAGGCTGCCGGTTTTGCCCTCAAGGCGCGCCAGCGTCAGCAGGTCTTCCACCATGCGGCTGAGGCACACGCCGTGCTTGAGAATGATTTCGCCAAAGCGGCGGCATTCCGGCGAGGCGTCAAGGCTGATAAGGGTTTCGGCATAGCCCTGAATGGCCGTCAGCGGGGTGCGCAGCTCGTGAGACACATTGGCCACAAAATCTCGGCGCACCCGCTCAAGGCGCATCAGTTCCGTAATATCGTGGAACACCGCCACAGCCCCAACCCCGGTTTGGCCCAGGTGCTCCAGCCCGCAGGGGCGGGAAATGCAGACCGACATGACCTGGCCGGAAGAAAGCTCCAGTTGCAGATAATGCTGTTCACGCCCGGCGGCGCATTCCGCGCCGCCCGCGGCGTCATCCCCTTCCTGGGGTGCGCCGTTTTTATCATCCGTCTGGCCCGCCGCCGTGGAACACGGCCCCATGGCGGCGTCCACCGCTTCCTGCAGTTGCGGCGAGGGAATGACTTCCACCACCTGAGCGCCCAGCGCCGAGGCGGCAGCGGGGAACTCGCGAGCCAGCGCGCGGTTGCAGCGGCGTATACGCCCATGGGGGCCCAGCACCAGCACGCCATCGCTCATGGTTTCAAGAATGCTTTCCAGCTGCGCGGTCTGCTCGGCGGCAGCGCGCACATGTTCTTCAATGTTTTCCGCCATGCGGTTCACGGCGTCGGCCAGCGGGGCAAATTCCCTGCCGGGGATGCGCCGCAGACGGCGCTGAAAATTGCCAAGCGAAATGGCTTCCACCACAGAAACCATCTGTGAAAGCGAATTGCGCAAGGCCCCCGAAAGCAGCCCGGCCAGAATCAGCGAAAGCGCAATGGTGACCATGCCTATGCGTGAAAAAACAGCCACGCGGCTTTCAATTTCCTGCCGCAGGTTGGCCAGGGGCACGGCAATGCGCAGCAGAAACCCTTCGTTGACGCGCACCGCTGCATAGGCCAGGTCGGTGCCCAGGGTGCCGCTGGAACGGATGGAAAAGCCCTTGCCCGTTTTCATGGCTGAGCGAACCTCAGGCCTGTCGGAGTGGTTGTCCAGCTTTGTTATGGGCTGCGCGCCGGGGGCTGTATCGGCCAGCACATTGCCTTTGTCATCCAGCAGGGAAATGCGTTCCTGCGGCATGTGCAGAATGCCAGCGAGCTCACGCACGCCCGTTGGGCTGGGCCCGATTTTGTCCAGAATAACAGCGGCAAGCGTGGTTTCACGCACCAGCCGTTCGCGCGCCGAATCAATCTGGCTTTGCTCGAACGATGCCCTGCCGTAATACACGGCAATGCCGGAGGCAATGAGCGCCGCAGCAAGCACGCTGCAAAAAATTCGTGTTCTGAAAGAAAGCATGGTTTTTCTCGCTCGTAACATGCCGACCGCAACGTGCGACGACGCTTATTCTTTGATTCTGTAGCCCACGCCGCGCACGGTCTCCAGCTGCGGTGCGGCCTCGCCCAGTTTGGCGCGCAGCCTGCGCACATGCGTATCCACCGTGCGGGCATAGCCTTCAAAAGAATAGCCCCACACGTTGTTCAGCAACTGTTCCCTGGTGCGCACCGATCCAGCATGCCGCAACAGGTCTTCAAGCAGGCGAAATTCCGTGGCCGTAAGGTTGAGGGGTTCACCCTCCACTTCCACGGTATGCGCCTC